>Ga0315899_10000913_pt1 | contig 34531 bp, 26 predicted proteins | sample LakEriMetagenome_2_FD_203518 | JGI IMG/M metagenome (GOLD analysis project Ga0315899, IMG submission 203518) | Freshwater fungal communities from buoy surface, Lake Erie, Ohio, United States - Buoy 4 MA112 | ecosystem: Environmental > Aquatic > Freshwater > Lake | place: USA: Lake Erie, Ohio...
GAAATGGAACGGCCGAAAAAGGGGCTGACTCGTGAGAGTCAGCCCCTTTTGCATGCGGCAGCCTGCAGTCTTCTTAGGCTACTTCTTCTGCCTCAGACTCACCATCACTCGGCAAATCATCGTCGTAGCGAGGGGTAGGCAACGATGCCATGTCCACTGCAACGTGCTTTCCGCCGGCCATTGCTTTGAATTCCTCATCATACGGATGCACGAGCATCCCGTCTGAGTCCAACCACTTCGTCAAGATCAAGTACCGCTCTTTTTTCCCTGTGCGCCCGATTGTTTCCAGCCGGCCATGCACGGACCGCAGACGGAAGGCCGAATTCAGGATGCTCGCGCGCGTCGAACCTTCCTTCTCGGCTGGCAGGTGGTGAATCGCCATCGCGTCCTCGATCAGCTCCGTATACGTCATGGGACGATTTCTCGCGCGAAGACGCTTGATGATGAAGCTTCCCCAAATGCTCTTCGGTCCACGCTTCTTCTGAAGCACCGCAGACATCGCACCAGCACCACGACCACGGCGGGGAGGAAGCGGCGTGCCGGTTAGCTTCGCCAACATGCTTTCCACGTGGTCCAATTGACCCATCAGACGCGCGCGCTCACCCGAGTAGAAGCGCTTCATGTCCTGCAATTCGTCCTGATTAAATTCCATGAGAAAAACGAGTAGAGATTTTACCTGAATTCACCGATGCAACATGATTTAACCTTGAATATGGTGCAAATGGATGTGACAAAAATAGGTTTATTTCATACATGCAACATATTTAATCCTGCTCCGCTTCACTTTTTTTTCAATTTCTGAAACAAAAAAACCGGGGAGTAGATCTCCCCGGTTCACCGTTCGTTCGCTGTAAGCCGGATTCTGTACCCCGAAGGGCCTTCACCATTGATCTCTGCGGCCTACCCCCTGACTTGGACGGGTCGTCCTCAATCGCCAGTGTACATGGCCTTGCAACCCGCAAGGTTTGCCTGAGCCGGCGGATCACTCCAACCGCTGGTGGGCTCTTACCCCACCTTCTCACCCTTACCTGATCCCGTTTCCGGGCCATCGGCGGTCTAAATCTCTGCAGCACTTTCTGTCGCACCCGAAGATGCTCCTCCCCTTTCGGAGAGTGCGGTACCCTATGTTGTCCGGACTTTCCTCCCTCCTTGCGAAGAGCGGTGAAGCACGTTGCGAACGGTCAATCCCAAGTGACGCGGACGTGAAGCGAAGCACTGCCGCGCAGGACGGTGACTTCGGAGGTTTGGCCCGCCTCATACTTGCTCAATGCACCCATGTACCCCCGCATGTCGTCCACGCGGATGGTATCAATTGCGACTACAATGTCCCCCCGTTGCAAGCCCGCTCGGGCAGCCGGGCGGTCTGCAGTTACGCCATCGATCCGCATACCCCGGTCTTGGTACAAGTAATCCGGTACGACTCCCAGAGTGACCTTGAACCGCGGCGTGTCAGACATTTCTTCCTTCGTGGCAGTGAAGGGCCACTCTGTTTGGCCATCCAGGGCGCGCATCACCCGCTCTACAAAATCCGCGATGCGCTGCATGCCATCGTAATTCAGCTTATCCGCAGTGTCGGAAGGCCGGTGGTAGTCCGGGTGCTGCCCTGTAAAAAAGTGCAACACCGGGATGTCTTCGAGGTAGAACGAGGTGTGGTCGCTCGGGCCTATGCCACTTTCCGAAGGAATCAGGACCAGGCTGTCGGTGTTGCACGATTCGAGCAATTTCATCCAACCAGGGGAGGTACCTGTGCCATACACCGCGAGCGTATCGCCGCGCATGCGTCCTACCATGTCCAAATTGAGCATGTATTTCACGCTCTTCAAGTCTACCGTGGGATGCTCGCAAAAGTAATTGCTTCCCCACAGCCCCTTTTCCTCCCCACTGAATGCGGCCACCAAGATTTCATCCGCTACGGGCTTGCGCTTTAACCGTGCCGCTACTTCAAGCATCACTGCGACACCCGAAGCGTTGTCGTCCGCACCGAAATGGACTTCAGGCGCGCCCCGGTGCAAAGAATTCTCCCCTCCATACCCCAAATGGTCATAGTGTGCGCCGATTACACCGATGGAGCGCGGATTCGGGGCCGGAATGCGGTAGAGTACATTCTTTCCGGTGATTTCCCGGACCAAAGCCATGCCCAAGGAGGCCGCGCTGTCCGTTCCATGCACCTGCAAAGGGGGATGGGGTTTGTAGGTAAACGTTTGGAAAGCAGCACTGTCACCCACAGGTTCTAGGCCGAGGTGTGTGAGCACACTGTCCACCCAAAGTGCTGCGGCGTGTTCCCCCGGTGTGCCGGTTTCCCGGCCTTCGAAGCGCGCGTCCGTGAGCGCGTTGACCCAGGTGGACATCGATGCATCCGGTTCTTCCCCACAGCCGGCCAGACCGACGAGCAGCACAAGAAACCATGCAGGCCGTGTGCCGGTGGGCTGCGCCGCAATTCGGTGGGAGATGCCGGAGTACATTTGGCCACAAAATTCGTTCAAATGCATCAGTTCCGAGCTCTCCGATTTGTCCCTGTCGGGCTTTGCCTTGCAGGCGGGCCTCTGGCAGCCCAAACCGTGCACTACCCGCAGGAAGTTCACCTTGCAAATGTGCGCCAGCTCACCTACGGCGGGGACAATGCAGAAGCCTACTGGGCCTTCGGTGGCGACCGACTGATTTTCCAATCGAACAACCCCGCGTGGAATGTTTCGTGCGATCAGATCTACATCCTGTCACTCGATGCGGACAACAGTCCTACCTCCGCATATCCCCCGGTCAAGGTCTCGACCGGACTGGGGCGAACAACCTGCTCGTACTTCTTGCCCGGCGATACCACCTTTGTATATGCCTCGACCCACCTGGGAAATCCCGATTGCCCTGAAGTCCCGGCGCGTGGTCCGAGCGGTGAATATGTATGGCCGATTTACGCGGATTACGATTTGTTCTTGAGCAGCGTGCGCGGCGGTGATCCGGTGCGCATCACCGATGCACCCGGGTACGACGCCGAAGCTACCGTCAGCCCGAAGGGAGACCGGATGGTGTTTACCAGCATGCGGTCAGGGGATTTGGAGCTGTATACCTGCAGGTTAGACGGCTCCGATGTGCGCCAAATCACGAATACACTGGGCTACGACGGCGGTGCATTTTTCTCACCCGATGGCAAGTGGATTGTTTGGCGCGCGAGCCGGCCGTCCACGGACGACGAGCGCGAGAAATACACCCGCTTGCTGGGCCAAGGACTCGTCGAACCCACGGACATGGAATTGTTCGTCGCACGCGCAGACGGACGGAAAGCGCGCAAGATTACGGACCTCGGTGGTGCGAATTGGGCCCCCTTTTTCACGCCCGACGGGAAGCGTATCCTGTTCGCTTCGAACCACCACAGCGGTGGATTCCCGTTCAACCTCTTCCTCATCGGGAAAAATGGCCAAGGACTTGAACAGGTGACATTTGACTCTGCGTTCGACTCATTTCCGATGTTTTCACCCGACGGCAAGCGCCTGGTGTTTGCGTCGAACCGCAACAACGGCCGGACCCGGGCCACGAACTTGTTCGTAGCGGATTGGATCAACTGACCGATGGCATTTCGCTACGTAGCCCTGCACAAACCGTGGGGCGTCCTCAGCCAATTCACTTCGGAAGGAGGACATCCTGGACTTGCAGACTTGCGCATGGGCTTGCCCCGGGACGTGTATCCCGTGGGAAGGCTGGATCGGGACAGCGAAGGTTTGTTGCTTTTGACGAATGACAATGCCTTCAAGCACAGGCTGCTCGACCCGCTCAATGGGCACCTGCGGGTGTATTGGGCACAAGTAGAGGGCAGCCCGACTGCAACTTCGCTGGCGCCGGCGCAAGGCCGCACTCCCTTGGGGGATTTCAGCGCCGCACCAGCGGACGTGCGGGTCCTCGAACCGGCCCCAGAAATCCCTGACCGGAAACCTCCCATTCGCGTGCGGGCCCACATTCCTGCCACCTGGATCGAGGTCGTGGTGCGGGAAGGCAAAAACCGCCAAGTTCGTCGCATGACCGCCGCCTGGGGATTCCCGACCTTGCGGCTGGTCCGTGTCGGGTTAGGAGACTTGAGGCTTTCCGACCTCGGCCTTGCCTCCGGCAGCTGGAGAGAACTCGAACCCCACGAAGTCGCCGCCACGCTGGTCCGATGATGCGCATCTGGGTGGCCGTGGTTTGGACTGCGGTATGCTGCACGGCCGGACTGCTGGCACTGGTCGTGAAAAAAGATGCGGGACCGTGGGTGCTGACCCGCATCGGAAGTCGGATGTGGAGCAAACCCTTGCTTCGGATGGTCGGTGGCGGTCGCGTCACCGTGCATCAAGACGGAGAATTGCCTCCTTCGGCCATATTTGTCGGAAACCACGCGAGCCTCCTCGACATCAATGCCGCCTTTGCGGCCCTCCCGCGCCCCATCGTGTTCTTGTCCAAGGCGAGCGTGCGGCGGGTGCCCCTCCTCGGCGTCCTCAACGCCCGGGTGGGAACGGTATTCGTCGAACGAGGGAATCCAGAGTCGGCGCGAGAGGCCGTGAAGCAACTAGCCGTCAATGCGCGCAACGGCCTTTCGGTGGTGGTCTATCCCGAGGGGACGCGGTCGGGAACTGGGGAAGTGTCGACGTTCCGCAAGGGCGCGTTTCATTTGGCGGCCGCTGCAGGGTTGCCGGTGGTGCCGTTTTATGTGGCGGGGACGCGGGAACTGTTGCCCAAAGGCGCGCTGGCGTTTCGCCGCACGCCGGGGATTCGGGTGTGGATCGGGGCGGCCTTGCCGGTACCCGACGATTCGGTCGAGGGCATCGAGGCGGCACGGCAGGCGGCGGAGGCGGCGGTGAGGGCCCTGGCTCAGGGCGCCACGGTCCAGGGAGCGAGGCCGTAAGCGGCCTCGATGCCTTCGCGGATGGCCCGCTCGGCGTCGAGCTCGCCGGCGCGCAAAGCACCGCCGATGACGTGGACGGGACGACCGGCGGCGCGCAGCACCGCGGAGAGGGGGTCGACGGAGATTTGGCCCGCACACACGACCGCATGGTCGATGGCCAGCAGATGTTCTTCGCCATGTGCATCCTTCCAGCGCAAGCCGTCCGGCCCCAGCGCCTCGTAGGTGACCCCCGCATGCATCCGCACGCCGCGCGCCTTGAGTGTCGCCCGGTGGATCCAGCCGGTCGTCTTGCCCAAACGCCCTCCGGGCTTTTCCGCAGACCGCTGAAACACATGGACTTCGCGTGACGAAGTGCGGTCAGCCGGCGGGCAAAGTCCTCCCCGATGCCCCAGCGCCCGGTCGATGCCCCATGCCGCATGGAATCCCGCCCGGTCGCCGTCGTGGGTCAAAAAATCTGCCACATCGAACCCGATTCCCCCCGCCCCGATCACCGCCACCACACGGCCCGGCACCGCCCGACCCGCCAGCACCTCGGGATAGGTCAGGACCCGCGGGTCATCCGCCCCAGCGAGATCCCAGGACCGCGGCTTTACGCCCGTGGCCACCACGACCGCGTCGAACCCGCGCACATCCTCCTCGGTCACCCGCACTCCGGTACGCACCTCGACCCCGAGGTCCAGCCGACCCACGAAATACGCCAGAGACTCCTTGAAATCTGCCTTCCCTGGCACTTGCATGGCCAGCCTGAATTGGCCGCCGAGCTGATCAGACGCTTCAAACAGCGTCACCCGGTGCCCCAGGCGGGCCGCTTCCGCAGCGCAACTCAAACCGGCCATGCCCCCGCCGACGACAGCGACGCGCATAGGCTGCACTGCACGCGCTGCAAGCGGCCACAACTCCTCGCGTCCGGCCCGCGGATTCACCAGGCACGACGCGGTCTTCCCAGTGAAAATCCGGTCCAGACAGGCTTGGTTGCACCCGATGCAGAGGTTGATCTTTTCCGGAGTCGCTGCGGCCGCTTTGCGCACCCATTCCGCATCCGCAAGGAACGGGCGGGCCATGGAAATCAAATCCGCATCGCCCGACACCAAGGCGTGCTCGCACGCTTCGGGTGTCGTGAATCGATTCGTCGCGATGACGGGAATCCCCACTTCTGCGCGCAAAGCACGGGTAGAAAAGGCGAACCCGCCGTGCGGGACCGCCGTCGCGATGGTAGGCACCCGCGCTTCGTGCCACCCGATGCCCGTATTCAGCACATCGGCCCCGGCTGCTTCCATCGCGCGCGCCGTGGCCGCGACCTCTGCCCAATCCGCCCCACCAGGAACGAGATCGAGCACGCTCACCCTGTAAATCACCACGAACTCCGCCCCCACTGCCGCGCGGATGCCGCGCACGATGGCTTCTGGAAACCGGAGCCGCCGTTGAAAATCGCCTCCCCACGCGTCGTTTCTGCGATTCGTGGGTGCTGCGAGGAATTCGTTGATCAGGTAGCCCTCTGAACCCATGACTTCTATGCCGTCATACCCCGCCCGCTGTGCGAGAACGGCTGCCCGGATGAAATCCCGGACCGTACGCTGCACCCCACGGGCCGACAGGGCCCGAGGTGTAAATCGGGAAATGGGCGCACGAAGCCGCGAAGGCGCCACGGAAAACGGGTGGTGGCTGTAGCGGCCGCCGTGCAGGAGTTGCAGGCAGATGCGCCCGCCGGCCTCGTGGACCGCGGAGGTAACGAGGCGGTGGCGGCGGGTTTGGTAAGGAAAGCGCAACACAGCGCCCCCCGGAGCAAGGGCCCCTTCGAGGGACGGCGAAATGCCCCCGGTGACGATCAGGCCTACCCCCGCTTCTGCACGTTCCGCGTAAAAACGTGCCAGCCGCTTCCATCCACCCCGCTGTTCTTCGAGGCCCATATGCATGCTGCCCATGACCACTCGGTTCGGGAGCTCCAGGTGCCGAAGGGCCAACGGCGTGAACAGGTGGGGGTATGCGTTCATTCGAACTCTCGGTAGGCGTCCACGAAATCGTCGCGGCGTTTGCGCTGCAAGATGGGAAAGTAGCGGAAGGAGCGCCCCCCTTCAAGTTCCGTCGAACGCTTTTCTTCTTTGATGGCGCCGATGGCTTCGAGGAACGGAGCATCGCTGGCCGACATGCCCAACGCGTTCAGACGGTAATCAAAGAAGTACCAGTTCGAATCGTCCCCGTGGAGGTAGAACCGCAGGCCATCCCCCGCGCGGCCACGGGCGAGTTCGAGCTTCCCCGGCACCGTGCGGTGAACCTGTTCCTCTCCGAGCCAGGCCACGCCGATGCGCCCTTTCGACACCCAAAGGTCTTCGCGGGCGTCCCAAACCAACTGGACACCGGTCAGCATCCACGTCGCCTCGAGTCCCTTCGGAATGCGGCGGAACCGACCGGCCAAATCCCATTCCGCAACCGCCTCTTCGCGGTCTTTCGGATCGCTCCAAGCCGCCACCGCGTCGGACATCCCGGACGTAGCGTCGGGGTCGGCGGCGGTTTGGAACATGGGAAGGGCGCGTGCCGGGAAGCTCCACACCTTCGCATCGACGGGCATGTCGATGGCGAGGACGCCGGTCAGCTGCATCGACGATGCGCCATCCCCCGCGCCGGTTCCGTACATCCGCACGCCGATGCCCGGTGCTTCGAACGGCAAATGAACCTCCCCGCGGTTCGTGACCTTGCATCCCTCGACCGCGAGCGTAGCCGCAGGAACCAAAGACGCCGTATCCCCGACCGTGTAGATCCCGTTGCGGTGCTGCAACCATCCGGTGGGCCGAAAAAGGGGCCGGTCTTCGGTCGTGTCAATTTCCGACATGAAGCGCTCGGCGATGCCATAGGGTTCTCCGACACTTGCGGTCCATGAAAACACCAACGGCTTGCCTCTCAGGTCAGTAGGTCGATCGCTGACCGGGAATGCGGGCGCCGACGGATCGATGCGGTCGGCAAACTTCAACCACGAACGGTCGTAGCTCAAGCAGCCTGCTGCCAGCTGGACTCCACCGTCAAACCCGAGGAAACGCTCGGTCGCGAGCAGGTTTACGTCGCCCTTGAACTGGAACGCAGGCCCGAAAAAGACAAGGTCCTTTTCAGACACCTTGCCCGAGCCGTACGAAGTGCCCTCAGAATCCACGCCCAGCTTGTCCAGCGGCACTACCCGACCGGTTCCAGAGCCGTCTTGGAAGACGTAGTCGCCTGATCCGGAATAGCGCATGCCGTCCTGTACTTCGAGGGTGGCATCCACGATTTTGTGCACGGGGTCAGTCACGGGAAGCAGCAGCTCTGCACCGATGAGCGGCTCATGTCGGGCATTCTCCCGAATGCCCAAATCCCCACCGCGGGGGACCAGCCGCGCATCCGCCACAAGCAATTCCGGCACCCGGGTGCACGCGATGCGGTTCTCCACCACATCGAAGGTTGCCACCGGAGCAAAAAAGCGCAGGGTATCAGGCGAAGCAGTAGACACAAAATTCGCACGCTCCTTGCGTGCAGGATCGGTCCACACCTCGCCCGAAGGAAACGTGCGATCGGTCGCCACTTGCACCACCGCGCGTTCCATGTTCCAATCCAAACGATCCAGGAATGCGCGGTACTTGTGTTCGGGAAACGCCACAGAACGCTCGCCGTCGCGGTATGTAAACCGTCCCACGCGACCGGCAAAATCCACATCCGCGATCACCTCTGGAGCACGCAAAACTTCGTTCCGGGTTCGCGGTGAAATCAGCCAGAACTCCGCTTGTGAAGCCCGGACTCGCTCTTCTTGGAGCGATCCTTTGTCCATCCGGATGCGGCCATCCTTGTACGCGAGTTCACCCGTCCCGAGAAGTCCCGAGCGGGACAGCCGCACGTCCCCGTCGAAGCGAACGCTGTCAAGGATGCATCGAAAGCCCTCCTTTCCAGAGAGAAGTTGAAGTTCTTTTGACCCCGCACGGAACACCGCGGAAGCCTGCTCGCCTGAGACAGAGGCCACGTGCAGCTTCCGGTCGAGCGCATTCGTGCACCGCACGTTCGAAGCGCGGAGGGAGTCCGGAAGAAAAATTTGGCCCTCCCCTTCCACCTTGCCGGTCAAGAAGGCAAACGTACCAGCTCCCTGCAATCCGCCTAAATCCAGCTTGATACGGGAGTACCATCGGGCCTCCCCGCCGTAGACCGGTTCCCCTTCCGCCGGGGTTGTCCATGCCATGCCGAGCGAAAGGTCCTCCATGAGAACCAACGGTTCGCTGTGATCGGCGAAAATGCCCCCAGAAACCAAGTTCCCAGCAAATTGCAAATCCTGCGGTTCTAACCGGTCGATGTGGCGCAAGGAAAACGGTTCTACCGCATAGTAAAAGCGATCTCGGTCATACACGTCGGACCGGATGGCCGATTCGTCGAAGTAGACAAAACTGGTCGTGTCACTTTCGAAAGAGGGGTAATTCGGATACATCGCCGAACGCGTGCCCGATCGATTCAGCGGATGGTCAATGGCCAACGTGCCGCTGACCTCCGATAGAGCGTTTTTCACGCGGGAGCGCACCGGCAGCCCTCGAGAATCCAAGCGCTCTGGGTCCGTGACCATCAAATGCAACGCATCGACCCGGTTGAGTGTGATGCGGAATTGCTCGTAATCGAACGTGAACCCTTGCCCCGAAAACTCGAGGTTGCCAGCACGTACGATGCCTTCAAAGGTGAACGAGCGGTTCCGTCCGAGGGACAAGCGACCGTCCTTCGGGAAGATTCGAACGGACTGAGAATCACTTGCTTGAACCAAATCTACCCCCTTCAAATTCAACCGACCGTTCAGCAGGCTGAATTCGGCATTTGGACCACTCCTCACATCGGATTCGAAGGCAAGCACATCGTAATCCAGCTTCCCACGAACATGATCCAGTGTTTCCGATGCCTTAGGAAGTACCGTGCACCGCCATGTGTCGAGATCGAGGTCCACATACCCCTCCAGAGCCAAGCGGATGAAGATCATCTGCGCTTGTGTTTCGCTCAGGCCGATTTGGCGGCCGTAGGGCGCCGCACCAAATTCCATCGCCCCGGTCGCTCGCACGAACTGCATCAACTCCACGAGCGGATGCACAGGGTCTATGCCCTTCATGGCCTCAAATGACTGAATGCGAAAGAAATCAGAACTTCGAAACGATGCCCGGCGGTCGGTGGTGCTCTCTAAACTCCCGATTTCCACCGAAGGAGACTCCAGTACCCATGACACCGCATCCGCATCGAACACCACATCGTGGTAGGTATCGACGAAAGGCCGCATACCGAGCCCATCCCGCTCACGCAGAAAAGTAAGCCGTCTGTTCGCAACGGCATACCGCATGCGCACGTCCGGATGATAGATCGAATCGTTCTCCCAAAAAATTGTCATTTCCGTGTGCACGGCACTAAAACCCTTCAAATCGAAGAGAATCTCGCGCGCACCCGCTCGAAACAGCAACGTATCTTTTTGAAACACATCGATGCGGGCAGGCTCCCCTTCCACCCCGATCCCCACCAACGTGCCTCCACGGATTCCTAAGCCCCCTTGAAACCGCATCCCGGGCTGAACGGAATCCAAGACCACCGACCGATCGGCCGAATCAAAGCGGGGAAATCCCACATCTTCGGGGTTTCGATTGCGCACCAAACGCACCCGTACTTCGCCCTCAAGGCCTTGTTCGAACCAGTTGGAAACCACGACTGCGCGCGGCGCATCGAATCCTTCTGCATCCAGTCGCAACACGGTGGACCGCAACCGCGCGTGGTGGGTCAACGCGTCCAGCTCAGTGCCCTGCCACGGCATAAATGCGCTGTCCATGCGCACTTCACCGTCCGCAATCCGCCATTCGCCCCACACGTCGCGCAGTTCCACGCGATCGCCCGTGCATTCGCCCACCAGTGTTGCCCCTTGAATGCGAAGCACCGGGATGCTATCCGTTCGGAAATCCGGGCTCGCTCCTTCCAGTCGCCAAACGGCCTGCGGCCGATCCGACAGCACACCTTGCTGAAAAAACGGCTGCGAAATCGCCAGAAAATCGGGCAACGCCTTTCGCCACGTTTTCTTTCCGGCAAGATTTGCAACCACAGCATGCCAAGCCGACCAGCCCGTAGACCCGGGTGCGGCCGCGAGAAAAGCGGCCGTTTTCAGGTAATCTACTCCGCTTGCTGGCTTGAAAGTGCGGTCTTCGCGCAGGACTTCTAATGTGCGTTGCAAGGTGTCTACACGGCCCGGTGTCCACGGGGCAGCGGCCAGTTCTTCCGCAAAGTCCTTGCGCAACCACCGAGCTGCTTCAGCATCGACGGGCTCGACCCAGCGCGCCACTTCTGCCGTCCACGGCCCGACCGGAAGAGGCCCTTCCTGCGCCTGGACTCCTCCGGCAAGTGCTAGGCACACGGCCCATACCCCCCACTTCATTGCGCGTCAAGCTCCATGCGGTCCCAACGTACACATGCCCATCCTTCGTGCACGCGCTGTTCTACAGGATGCCACCCGAACTGGCTGGCGCGTGCGGTGAGCGTCTCTACGTCGGAAGGAAAAAAACCACTGGTTACAATCTGTGCACCGCGCGCTGCAAACCGATCGTAGGACGGCCAATCCTGAGTCAATACGTTGCGGTTGATGTTCGCGAGTACCCGATCAAATGGACCATCTTCCGGCAGCACACATCCCGCATCGCCGCACCGCACTTCCACCCGAACATGCACGGCATTCAGGTCCACATTCGAGCGCGCATTGTCCGCCGCGCCCGACTCGATTTCGACCGCAAGGCAACGTTCGGCCCCGAGCAGGGCCGCGGCAATGGCCAACACCCCCGTTCCCGCGCCCATGTCGAGCACGTGGAGGCCGGCGGGGACATGATCCAGCAGCATCTCCATCATCAACCGCGTTGTGGGATGGTGGCCCGTCCCAAACGACATTTCCGGACGAATGACCACGTCCAGTCCGCTGGGAGGGGCCGCGTGGAAGGGGGCGCGCAAGATGGCACGCGTGCCGAAGTGCACCGGCTCATATTCCGATTCCCAAACCGCATTCCAATTCGCCTCGGGTACCTCACTTTCTGCCCATTCGGCGAGACCTACTTCCGTCAGTGCTCCGCGCACTTCCTCGAGCGATGCCTCATCGATGCTTCCCACCGCGGCATAGGCCCACAGCTGGGGCCCTTCCTCGCGAAACGTGTCGAAGCCGCACTCGGAGAGCAACGCAAGGGCGATGTCCCGGCCCGGTTCAGCAGGCTGAAAGGTCAAATGAAGTTCAAGAAATGCACTCATGCCCCGGCCCGAACTAACTGAGCGAAGGAAGCCGGGTCGAGGGAAGCGCCGCCCACGAGCGCGCCGTGCACGTGGGGTTCCTCGAACAACTCGCGCACATTGCCGGGATTGACGCTGCCACCGTAGAGGATCTGTGTACCGGCTGCGCCCAGGGCAGCGAGGACCGATTCAAGGTGTGCGTGCATGTCTTCGGCCTGTGCGGCAGAGGCTGTGAGGCCCGTGCCGATGGCCCAAACAGGCTCGTACGCCACCACCACCGGGTCGGACCCTGCTAGGCCGGAGAGCGCGTGATGGATTTGGGCCTCCACGCGGGCAAAAGCCTGCCCTGCTTCGCGTTCCACGCGGGTCTCACCGCAGCACAGGATCGGCAAGACGCCGGCTTCGAGGCACCGCACGACCTTGCTGCGCACCACATCGTCGACATCGCCGAAGCGCTCCCTGCGCTCGCTGTGCCCCACCAGTGCTGCGTGGATTCCGCACGATACGAGCATCTCCGCCGTGAATTCACCGGTGTGTGCTCCTGCTGCATGGGCGGACACGTTTTGGGCCACCCAACGCAACGTGCCTGAACGGGCCGATTGCCTCGCTAACAGGGCCAAATACGGCGCGGGCGGCGCGATCCAGGCCTCCCACCCCGCCGCATCCGCACCGAGGTGCGCATCGAGCACGTCCACAAACTCCTGTGCCTCGGCCAGAGATTTGTGGGATTTCCAATTTCCGACGACGAGTTTCCGCATTTCCTTTGGGGTGTGGAGGTCCAAAAGTACACCATCCCTGAAGCAGACCTCGACACGGTCCAAGCCACGCTGAGGGCCCACTGGGGCTTCAGCGCCCTGCGCCCGTACCAAATCGGACCGGTCCTGGACCTGTGGAAAGGCAAGGACCTCTGCGCCGTGTTGCCCACGGGGGGCGGAAAGTCCATTTGCTTCCAACTGCCCGCCGTCCTTCGGGGCGGCCTATGCCTGGTAATCAGCCCTTTGCTCGCCTTGATGCACGACCAAGTGCGCGGCTTGCGTTCCAAGGGCCTGCGGGCAAAGGCACTCACCAGCGAGCTCGACGCCGACGCGGCAGCCCGCATTTACGACGACGCCATTTCTGGGCATTTGCAGTTTTTATATGTCGCACCGGAGCGCCTCAACCACCCCGGATTCGTTGAACGCTTGCCCTACTTACCGATTCGGACGGTCGCGGTGGACGAGGCGCATTGCATTTCTCAATGGGGCCACGATTTTCGACCGGCATACCGGCAAATTGCGGCGTTGCGAAGCAGGCTCTCCGAGGCCGCTTGGGGGGCCTACACGGCGACTGCAACGCAGGAGGTCGTCCTGGATTTGGTCGATCAACTGGGCCTCGCAGAAGCGGCCTTGCACCGTTCTCCGATGCGCAGGGACAACCTCGCGTTCTCGGTTGTGCGGTCCGGGGATCCGGAGGTCACGCTGCTCGAAGCTGCCGCCCAGGAGTCTGGCACCGGACTCGTGTACGTGGGGACCCGGGTGGATGCCGAGAAATGGGCCCACCGGTTGCAGTCCCTCGGCCTCGAAGCGGCCTCGTACCATGCCGGCCTTTCAAAAGCAGAGAAGGACCAGCGCTTGCGTGCTTGGCTCGAGGGCCGATTGAGAATGCTCGCCTGTACGAATGCCTTCGGAATGGGCATCGACAAGCCCGATGTGCGGTGGGTATACCACGCCCATCTGCCCGCCGATCTAGAGAGCTACGTCCAAGAAGCCGGAAGAGCGGGGCGAGACGGACTGCCTTCTCGGTGCGTCTTGTTTCCCACAGAACTTGCGCGGAAACGCACAGAGCGTCGCTGCACGGAACGTTTCCCGGATGTTGCACTCATCCGTGCGGTCTACCAAGCAGTCGCAAACCAAGGCTCTGTGGCCATAGGCGACTTGCCTGAGCACCCGACTTCTTTTGATCTGCGCGGCTGGGTAGCGGCGCAGGGTGCTCCCCTTGCGCCTGCCCAAGCAGCCCTGGAAGCCTGCGCGCGTGCAGGGCATTTCACCCTGCGCGAGGTGCGCAACCGGGGTGAAGGGGAGGCCGTGCTCTTCATCGGACCTGCCGACTTCCCCGCAGCTTCCCAAGGTGACCCGGTCGCCCGGGAACTGCTGCGCAGCCTCCTCCCCTCCCGGAATGTACCTGTTGCCATTCAACCCGCGTTGCTCGCAAGCCGCCTGCACGTTCCCGTCTCGGAGGTTTCGGCCTTGCTCGAGCGATTCGACCGCACCGGCATCCTCGAATGGAAGCCGAGCTCCCCGGGATTTCGCGTCCTGTGGCTGCAGCATCGGATTGCCGCGGACCGCTTGCCTTTGCCGGCTTCTGTCGGACCCGATCGCGCGAAGCACGTGTGGGCCAAATGGCAAGACGTCCAGAACTACATCGAGCTCACCACGTGCCGCAGCGCTGCCCTCGACCTCTACTTCGGAGAATCCGACCCCGCCCCCTGCGGTGTATGCGATCGATGTGCGCAGAATCCTGCGGCCACGCGGGCATTCCTCCTCACCGCCATCCCTCCATCCGGAGTCGATGCCGATGCGCTCCTGAAGTCGATTCCGCCGCTCCACCGCGAAGACGCCATTGAGGCCTTGCGGGCCATGAGAAGCGATCACCTCCTCTATACCCGCGGTCGAACAGTCTACCTCTATTGACCGCGTACCTTTCGCCCGTGCAACCAGCCATCGCCCACCTTCGAAAGGAGAAAGACGCTGCCCTTCGCCGCCGCCACCCTTGGGTTTTCAGCGGCGCGATCGCCAAATGGACCGGGACTCCCGCCGATGGAGATGTCGTAGCCGTGCAGGCCGCTTCCGGTGAGTCGCTCGGATTCGGCCATTTCGCTGCAGGCAGCAGCATTGCCGTCCGGATGCTCACCTTCGGAACCGGACCACAACCCGATGAAGCGTGGTGGATCGATCGCATCCGCGCGGCGGTGGAAGCACGTCGGAGGTGGGGGCTGATGCAGGCCCCGGGCCAAACCTCCTGCCGGCTCGTCCACGGCGAAGGGGACGGCTTGCCCGGCTTGATTGTGGACCTCTATGGCGATTGTGTAGTGGTCCAAAACCACACCCTCGGCATGGCTCGTTCGCTGGAAATCACACGGTCCGCTGTACTTGAGGCCTGTGCCGGCACTCCGATCCGCATCTACGACAAGAGTTCAAAAGCCCTCCACCGGTCCACACGCCAAACCTCGACCGACGGATGGCTTTTCGGCGAACACGTGGAGGCTGCTGTCCTGGCCGAGGAGCAAGGCCGGACGTATGAAGTGGATGTGGTCGCGGGCCAGAAAACCGGCTTTTTCCTCGACCAACGGGACAACCGGAATTTCGTTCGGGACCATGCGGCCGGCAGGAATGTGCTCAACGTGTTCAGTTACACCGGGGGATTCAGCGTGGCGGCCTTTCAAGGGGGCGCTTCCCAGGTGACGAGCCTGGACAGTTCTGCCGCTGCGGTGGAGCTTGCACGCGCAAACGTTATCCGCAACGGTTTTGCGGACGAATCGCACGCGATTGTGCAAGCAGATGCCATGGATTATTTGAAACAGGGCGTAGCGGGGTTTGGGTGTGTGGTGCTGGATCCGCCTGCGTTCGCAAAAAACCACAGCGCCCGACATGCAGCGGTGCAAGCCTACAAGAGGATCAACCTTGCCGCGTTGCGGACGATGGAGCCCGGGGCGTTGTTGTTTACGTTTTCGTGCTCCCAAGCAGTCGACGAGGCCCTGTTCGCGCACACCCTTGCTTCAGCTGCCATGGATTCAGGAAGAGAAGTACGGGTGCTGCGTCGGTTGCACCAGCCACCGGACCATCCGGTGAGTTTGGCCCATCCGGAAGGGGCCTATCTGAAAGGCCTGCTGCTCGAAGTTGTCCGATAAGCCTCAGGGAAACAACTGGTTCACTTCCCATCCTGGGCCAGAACGTTCGTATCTCCAGCGGTCATGCAGCCGGGAAGGCCGGCCTTGCCAGCATTCCATCACGTCAAATCGAATTCGGAAGCCCCCCCACTCTGCAGGCCGCGGAACTGTGGCTGCATCCTTGAACCGGTCGGCCATCGCCTCGAAGCGGACGCGGAGGTCCTCTCCTGCCGGAACCACTTCGCTCTGCGCGGAGGCCCACGCACCGATTTGGCTCTCCCGCGGACGGCTGGCAAAATACCGGTCGCTCTCCTCGGCACTCACCCGCACCACTTCGCCTTGGATGCGCACCTGGCGCTCGAGTTCACGCCAAAAAAACGTCACGGCCGCCCGAGGAACTTCGTGCAACTCGCGTCCTTTCATCGACGCATAATTCGTGTAAAAGGTGACCCCTTCTGGCCCCACGCCCCGGGCAAGCACAATCCTTCCGGAAGGCATGCCACCGACCCCGACCGTCGCCAAATGCATCGCATTGTAATCCTCGGGGTCGACTCCTGCCGCGTCTGCGAGCCAGCGTTCGAGCTGCTCCCACGGCACAGGAGCCAAATCTGCACGGGTCAGCTGCCGCGACGCGTAATCGCGCCGAATCTCAGAGAGGGAACGGCCTTCCATGCCTCCAAAGGTAGCCGCTTCGCATCCACTGCAACCTTGCAGGAGACGTTGCCGTACGCGCCGATGTATCAAAAAGTTGGAGCCATGCGCAACCTCATCATCTCCTACAAGAAGCTGCCGGAGACCCTCCGCACTGCCTTCCATGCCCTGTACCCAGAGGGGTACGACGATGTCGCCTTCGAATTCGAAGTCCCGGCCAAAAAGCTCATTTACCGTGCCGTCCGGATGAATTTCGACGGGGTGTCCTATCTGATCAAGGTCGATCAGCGCCCGAAGATCAAAGAGTCCTGGATGGAAGACGAGTGGTGATCAACGCGGCGCAGACAATTCCGTCGCCCGCAGCGCACGTTCCCAGAGGATTGCTCCATCCGCATCCTTGACCGATATGGCCAGCACCCGGTCTTTCCGGGGCCCGCTGAATTCGAGTACCCCATAATTGCGCTCTCCGACCATGGTGCGGGGCACCCTGAGTGAATTCGGTTCCTCGGAATGGTCGTGGGCTGTGCTTGTCAACGGGCTGAGCGTGAGATCGTGCACGATCAATCCTCCCGGCAATTCCACCCGGGTGAGTTCCGAGTTGTGCCGGTCACCGGTGAGAAAGACCACCCCCTTGATGCCCTCGGCCGCGATGCGGTCGAGCAAGGCCTGACGTTCTTCTGGATAGTTTGCGTAATTCTCGTAAATCGCCGCGTCTGAAAGGACCTGGCCACCTACTGCAATCAGTTTGAAAGGAGCGCGGCTCCCGCGAAGCGCCTGGATGAGCCAGTCCATTTGGTCTTTGCCGAGCACTTGGGGCGTCAAGGTTTGGGCCCCAGCATTGACCCGGTTCCAACGGTTGTCCAGCAGAAAGAAGTCCACATCGCTGTGGCGAAATGCCGTCGCAATTCCTGCGACCCGATCGACCACTCCGTAGCCGGGATTGGGCCAATACGCTTGGAAGGCTTCGAGCGCCCAATCCTTGTGAATCCAAGCGCCATCGCAATCGTTGGGTCCATAATCGTGGTCGTCCCAAATCGCATAGTGCGGGCACGCTGACCAGAGGGGCGCCAACTCTGGCAAGGCCCTCGCTTGATCGTACCGGTGCCGGTACCCGGCTTTGCTCCCGAAATCCACTTCCCGCAGGTAGATGTTGTCCCCGAGCCAAAGCATCAAATCAGGCTGCTCCTTCACCATGGTCGTGAAGATGCCGTAGTCCCCGCCATACGGCTTTCCAGGACGATCGTATTCGACCTCGTTTAGGAATGCACAACTTCCCGCGAGCAAGGTGAACGGAGGCGGATCCATGCGGAAGTCCCACAACACTTGGGTCCGGACGAGGAGCGTATCCGAAAGCACTTGCCCGTCCGCGCGAACGAGGGCACGGTAGCGGGTCCCCGGCTCCAGATCCTGCAGTTCGAAGTGGACGGTTCCATGGGCATCGAAGGTCCGCGCAGGACGCACTACCCGGTGTATCCCTGCCGTATCCGCAGGCCAAAACTCACACACCAAGGCCCCTTGGCCCTCAAATCCGACCTGCAACCAGGCCGCCCGCAAATCGACGTGTCCCCACATCGGCGCCCCTTTCAGACGAACCCCCACCGCCGGAGCGGGCACACGCACCGCGCAACCGGTCCCGAGCACGAGCAATACGCCGCCCAGAACTGCATGAAAACCGCCTTTCATCATGGGCGCAAGGTAGAACCGTCGCCCTGACCCTACCGCACAAAAAAAGGGGGGCCGTGGCCCCCCTCTTCGGTTGTTCTTGTTCAGAGACGATTAGCGGGTAACCACAATCGTTTGAGCGTCGGAGAACTTCGCGTGCTTCACTGCAACCGTGTAGTTGCCAGCTGCAAGGCTGTGCTTCACTACGATGCGGTTGCCACCGACGATGTTCTCTTGTGCAATCTCTTGCGACATGACCGTCTTGCCCGTCATGTCGGACACTTCGAGGACCATGTTTTCGCCACCGAGGTTCAACTCACGATCGAAGGCCACAGAGAACGTGCTCTCGAACACCGGGTTCGGGAAGATGCTCCATGCAGTCGTGCCATCGACGTTCGTCAAGCCGTTCGAAGGACCATTGTTCGCGCCGGTGCAAGAACCGTCGTTGTAGGTCGCAGCAGCATTGAAGTTCGCAGCGGCCTGATCCGTGCAACCGAACACCTGAGCGTTCGTCGACGAGAAGGTCAGGTCGTGTGCGCGCCATGAGTTGCCTTCGCCGTCCCAGCCCTGAAGGTTGAGGACGCCGGTAGCCACTCCGTCCGTGGTCAATTGCATCAACAACACGCGGTTGCCTGCCTCAGCCACAGCCTGAACGTCGGTCGGAACCACGAACCATGCACCGTCGGTGATGGTCAATTCACCTCCTGCGAGGAAGTTGTTGTAGTCGACACCGATGGTCCACAGGTTGTTGTTTTCGCTGTTGCGCGCACCGATGGTCACCCATGAATCGTAGGCCAACGCATTGTCGAGGTTGACAATCTGCTGGTTCACGTCGAGCGACGAGAAGCTGCCGTACTGGTGCTGGAAGAACGTGCCGGTCGTGGCCACGTTCAACACGTGCTGGCCGTCTGCAAACACCGCGTGGAGCGAGTGGTCCGTAGAGGGCAGAACGGCGTACACACGGTAGGTGTTGCCGGGGACCTGGCCGCCGTTGTTCACGGCTTCAACGACCAGCTCCACGTTGGTGGCTTGTGCTCCGTATCCCAGGAACAAGGCGGCCGCCAGAGTGAAAAGGTTCTTCATGTGATGATGGTGTTAGATGTTTCGTTCAAAGTGAGTTTGGTGCATTCGACGTTAAAGATAAGGCAGATGTTCCAAAATTCCCAAGAAATCTTCGTCGATGTTAACGAAAATTTCACGGGCGTTGAAAAAGTGCTCGCCGATTTCCATGGGTCATTCGTCGGTTTCACAAGCGCCTTGGTCTTCAGGAATCGAATATAATGAACTCTGCACAAATCCACAGCTTCCCTCGGAAGTAAATTGCACCCATGACTTCCCTCCCTACACTGCAACACCTCGCCGCAGGGCACTGGACTTCGAGCGGACCCGGCGATGTGGTGCTCAGAAGCGCCCTCGATGGCAGCGGCGTCGCCCGTTTGGCCGCGGACGAACCCGACACCGCAGCCATGTATCGGTACGCCCGCGAGGTGGGCAATCCGGCACTACGTCGCATGACCTTCCCAGAACGCGGCCGCATGCTGAAAGCCCTTGCCTTGCATTTGAATGCGCACAAGGAGGCCTTTTACGAAATCAGTTGGGCCACGGGGGCGACCCGGACGGATGCTTGGATCGACATCGAGGGAGGCATCGGCAACCTGTTCAGCTATGCGAGTTTGCGCCGGAGATTTCCGGATGCCCCGTTTGCGTTGGACGGAGAGGGGATGAAGCTCGGCAAGCAAGGCACGTTCGGCGCGCACCACTTGCTCGTCCCGAAAGAGGGAGTCGCCGTACATATAAATGCATTCAACTTCCCGGTTTGGGGCATGTTGGAGAAGGTGGCGGTGAACTGGCTGGCGGGCATGCCGGCCATTGTAAAGCCTGCGAGCGCGACAAGTTTTCTCACCGAAGCCGTGGTACGCGAGATCGAACTGAGCGGCATCCTGCCTCCCGGAGCGCTGCAGCTCATCTGCGGACCCGCCCGGAACTTGCTTGATTTCATCGACGAACGCGATGTCGTCACGTTCACGGGCAGCGCGTCGACCGGGCGGATGTTGAAGAACCACCCGCGCGTAACGGAGTATGCGGTTCCCTTCAATCTGGAGGCAGATTCGTTGAATGCCGCCGTTCTGGGGGCCTCGGTTCAGGTGGGAGACCCTGAATTCCAGCTGTTCATCAAGGAAGTGCGCAAAGAAATCTCGGTGAAGGCGGGCCAAAAATGTACCGCCGTCCGACGGATCATCGTCCCGCATCATCTCATCGATGAGGTCCAAACGCATTTGGCGGCAGCGCTCGACCAAATCACATTCGGCGACCCCCGGATCGAAGGGGTCCGGATGGGCGCACTCGTGCACCGCGCGCACCTCGACGACGTCGAAGCGGCAGCCGCGCAACTGGAATCGGAGCTCGAATGTGTATTCCGCGCCACGCGGGAGCCCGTGGGCGGCGACCCGGAGCGCGGCGCCTTCATGGGGCCACGCCTCTTCCGCACGGACCGGCCATTCGACGTCTCGGCCTGCCACGAAGTCGAGGCCTTCGGCCCCATGGCCACCCTGATGCCGTACGGCGACATCGACGAAGCCGCTGCGCTCGCACGACGGGGCCGCGGTTCGCTGTGTTGCTCGTTCACGAGCCACGCAGCCCACGAGCAGCGTGCGTTCGTGCTGGGGGCCGCACCGATGCACGGGCGCATCCTGGTCCTCGACCGCGATTGTGCTGCGGAATCCACCGGACACGGCTCGCCGCTGCCGGGCCTGGTCCACGGCGGACCGGGGCGCGCAGGAGGCGGAGAAGAAATGGGCGGCATCCGCGGCGTGCACCACTATATGCAGCGCACGGCCATCCAAGGATCCCCGTCGGCCCTGACGGCCATCACCGGCGAGTACCAGTACGGGGGGCCGCAGGAGGAATCGGAACCGCACGTGTTCCGGAAGCACTTTGAAGATTTGGCCGTGGGCGATACCGTGACCACCGCGAAGCACACCGTTACCGAGGCCGACATTGTGAACTTTGCGAACGTCAGCGGTGATCACTTTTACGCCCACGTAGACGCTACTTCGCTGGAAGGCACGGTGTTCGAACGGCGCGTAGCCCACGGGTATTATCTGCTGAGCAAAGCTGCTGGGCTGTTCGTCGAGCCGCGCAAAGGCCCCGTGCTTCTGAATTACGGCATCGAGGAGGCCCGCTTCACGAAGCCGGTATACCCGGGGAGCACGATCGGGGTAAGGCTCACCGTCCGCGAAAAGGTATCCCAAGAACAACGCGACCGCGACGACATTCCGAAGGGCATCGTGAAGTTCCTTGTAGACGTGTACGACGAAACCGGTGAGACGGTGGCCCTCGCCACCATTTTGACCATGGTTCGGCGCCGGAATCCCGATGCGGAATTTGCCTGATTTTCTGCGCATTGCTGTGGGATTGGTAGGCCTGCTGCTGGCGATTGTCGGACGCTGCCAAGACCTTCCCTCCGCCTGGCATCCGTCCGTGCAGCATTCTGCGCTCTGGGCGCAGCGAACGGCTGCCCGACTGCATCCGGACCTTCCCTCCTGCCCGGTTTGGCTGCCGGATGAGACCGTCGGGCATGCGGCGGCGGTGGAGGCTGTGCTTCAGGGGTTCGGCGACCCCCACACGGGCGTAGCGCAGCGCGAACGGGCGGATCGGATGAAGCGGAAGTTTGGGATGCTGCCGTTCGATGTGGTTCGCAGCTCAGAAGGGACAATCGTTCGCAAAAGCATTGCGGCAACTCTGCCCGCCGGTGCGCGGCTGTTGACCGTGCAAGGGCGCGATGTGGCGGAGGTGGCGCAAGGTTGGCCAGATGGGTTTGTGAACGATGTGGTGGCGGCGGAGTTGGGCGTTCGTGCCGGAGGAACCGTGTTGCTGCGGTGGGTTGACCCGATCCAGGGGGACACGGTTTCGGGTGCCGTCGAGGTGGTGCGGGACCGGCGCGGGCGGGGGGCTGCCGGGGGGGGTGGGGGTGCCGAGGCCGTCGAGGGTGGGGTGGTGCTGAAGCCGCCGGTGTTTTCGACGTTGCCGACGGCGTGGGAGGAACTGCCGCAAGCGGGTGGAGTCGTGTTGGACCTGCGGGGACATGGCGGCGGCGGCGTGCAGGAGGCGGTGGTTTGGGCGCGGCGGTTGACCGGGTACACCGGGCCGCTTCCGCAGGCGGTGGTGCTGAAGGGCAGTCCCGAGGCGCGCCGCCTGCAGCCGGATCGGCTCTTGCCCGGGGGCGGGGAAGATTGGGAGGCCGTTTGGAAGGCCGTGAGGTCCCTGCCCGATGGCGCGGTGGACACGGTCCGGTTTCAAACGGGCGGCACGGGCGGGCCCCACAGGACTGGCCGGTGTGCCGTGTTGGTCGACGACGGAACATCGTCCGCCGCCGCAGCGCTGGCGGACTGGCTGCAGCGCCGTGGGGAGGCCGTTGTCATCGGCACCCCGTGGGCCCCGTCGGCCGGGGGCACGTACGGCAATGCGGTGCGAGCGGCCGATCCGGAGACCGGACTGGCGATCCGGGTCGCGACGGCGGCCTTCGTGTGGGATTCGACGGCGTGGGGTCCATGCGCCGGACCGGGGCTGCCCGATGTGTCGCTGGAGCCGACCGCCGCGGCGTGGGCCGCAGGGCGCGACCCCGTGCGCGAGGCGGGCGTGGCATGGGCGACGGGACAACCGTGGCGGCCCGATTCTGCGACAGTGGCTGCTTGGATGTCCCGGGAAGCGCCCGAGCGGTGGGCGTTGTGGCGCGGCATCGAGCGGGAACTGAAGCCCAGCGGAGAATGGCGCAGACAGGCGTGGGAAGCCGTTTCAACGCATGCCACCGCGGTGGCGTGGGCCGATTTGGAGGGGGCACAGGCAGAGCGGCAGGCAGAACGGCAGGCAGAACAGCCGGTGGACTACTTCGCGTCCGATGCAAACACCTGGGCCGAGGCGAAAACAGAAGCCCGGCAAAGGCGGGATGCGGCCCTGCGCGCTGCGTGCCCCGCGAGCAGCTTGCCGGCACTCGAGCAACTTCTGAACCCCTCGAAGCCGGCCGTGCTGCATTTTGGGATCCACGACCGCATGAACTGCGGCGTCTGCAAGCCCGGCGAGCAGTAGGTTTGCGCCATGCTGCGCCCACGCTTGTTGTTGTTTGCCACGGCCCTCGCCTGCTCCGCAGCGCCGGCCGCGGCCCAAACCCACCGCGACGTCAACCCCTTCATCGGGACCGGCGGCCACGGCCACACCTACCCCGGCGCGACGGTGCCTTTCGGCATGGTCCAGCTCAGCCCGGACAGCCGATTCGACGGTTGGGACGGCTGCGGCGGCTACCACTACACGGACGACCGGATCTATGGATTCAGCCACACCCACCTGCAAGGAACCGGCGTGAGCGACTACGGCGACGTGCTCTTCGCTCCCTGCACGCAGTTCTTGCCCGGCAAACGCGACTGGAAGGACCGCGCCAGCAGCGGCATCGACAAACGCACCGAGCAGGCATGGGCAGGGTACTACAGCGTGGAACTCACGGACCAGCACCTGCAAGCCGAGTTGACCGCCACCCCCCACGTCGGCATCCACCGCTATACCCTTGCGGCTCCCGACACCTTCACCCTCGTCATCAACCTCGCCTACCGGGATGAACTCGTCGAATACAGCATCTATCCGCTGGATGACAGCACCTTGGTGGGACACCGGATCAGCAAAGCCTGGGCGGAAGAGCAGCACGTCTACTTCGCCGTGCGGTTCAGCGCGCCGTTTGATTGGCGGGACCAACTCGAAGAAACCGTCGAAACCGGGGTCGCAGCAGACGGCACACGCCTGCAAGAACTGCGCTACGTCCCGGTGTTCGCCGCAGACTTCGGTGTCCTTTCGCAGCTTACCGCGCGGGTCGGCTTGAGCTTTGTTGACACGAACGGCGCATTGCTCAACCTGCTCACGGAGGCGCCCCATGGAGATTTCGACCGATACCGCGAAGCCGCGGAGGCCCAGTGGGACGACGCCCTCGGCCGCATAGCAGTCGAAGGAGGCGCCCCGGAGGAGCGCACCATCTTTGCCACTGCGCTGTACCACTGCATGACCACCCCGAACCTGGCCTCCGATGTGGACGGCCGCTACCGGGGAGGCGACCTGGCGGTGCACACCTTGCGCCCCGGCGAAGGCAAACACTACAGCGTGTTTTCGCTGTGGGATACCTTCCGGGCCTTGCACCCGCTGCTGAATTGGGTGGAGGGCGAACGGTCCGTGGATTTTGTCCGCACCATGCTCCGGTTTGCGGAGCAGTCGGGCGGGCTTCCGGTGTGGGAACTCGCGGGCAACGAAACCGGCTGCATGATCGGCTACCACAGTGTCCCCGTCATCGCCGACGCTTGGGCCTGGGGGCTGCGTGGGTTTGACCCTTCGAAAGCCCTGGAATGGATGCAGCAAGCCGCCGACAGTGCCCACCTGGGATTGCCCGCGTACATCGCTCGGGGCTACATCCCCTCAGACATCGAACCTGAATCGGTCTCAAAAACCTTGGAATACGCCTTTGACGATGCGTGCATCGCCACGTTCGCTGCAGCCATCGGGCGCAACGACATCAGCGATAGATTCCGCCTGCGTGCACTCAACTACCGCAACCTGATGCACCCCACGTCTGGCTTTTTCCAGCCCCGACGCGGCGGGGCCTGGGTGGAGGATTTTGACCCGTGCGAGGTGAATTTCAACTTCACCGAAGCGAACGGTTGGCAGTACAGCTGCTTCGTGCCCCACGATGCCGCTGGATTCGCGCGCTTGCTCGGCGGCCCGTCGGCGTTGGGGACGCGGCTCGATTCGCTGTTCTTCACCACAGACCCCGTGCGCGGCAGGCACCAGGCCGACATCACGGGGCTCATCGGTCAGTATGCACACGGGAACGAACCGAGCCACCATGCGGCGTACATGTATGCCTTCAGCGACCGGCCGGAGCGCATGGCTCCACTTGTGCATCGCATTGCAGATGAGCAATATGCGAATGCGCCAGATGGACTTTCTGGCAACGAGGATTGTGGCCAAATGAGTGCTTGGTACGTCTGGGCATCTCTCGGACTGTATCCCCTCTCCCCCGGTGCGGGGCAAGCGGTGGTTACGCAGCCTCGGTTCGACCGCATCACCGTCCAACCGCGGGTCGGCGCCCCCCTTGCGTTGACCCGCGGCGGGTCAGGAAATCACCTCACGCATCGCATCAATTCATATAGCCCAAATGCCTCACATTTTGTGGCTTACTCAAGTTTGAAAGAAGGAAAATCCTTGCACATTGAAGCGCACCCCACGGCCCAGTCTCCCGCAGACGCCACGCACCATCGCACGATTGCGATGAAGCCCTGGGGAGACCGCGGATTCACGGCTGCTCCTTCCATCGATGCCCCGCGTACCTACCGAGGAAGGCATGTCGATGTCCACATCACGCACCTCGACCCCACCGCCATCCTCGAACTCCGTCTCGGCGACTCGGACCGCTGGAAGCGGATCTCCCCTGGCCACCAACGGCTCAAGCACAGCGGCGAATTCCACGTACGGGCGACCGTCGCAGACGCACCTTCTGTGATCGTCTCACACACCGTCGTGCGCATGGACCACCGCATCACCGCCTCCTACCCTGCTGCGCACTACGACCACCAATACACCGCCGGCGGCGACCAAGCCCTCGTCGACGGATTGCAAGGGTCCACGGAATTCCGAACCGGTGAATGGCAAGGTTTTCCCGGCCGTCCACTGACGGTGGTGCTGGATTGCGGCGCTACGGAGAACCTGCGCGGCGTTCGCCTCGGTGCCCTGCACGACACCCGGCCCTGGATCTTCTTGCCGCGGGAAGTGCGGGTGGAGACCTCGGTCGACGGGATCCAGTGGCAGCCTGCCGGTGCGACGGGCCACGCCGTCGCCGACACTGCACCAGATGCCCTGGTCCACCGATTCGAGGTCGGCTTTGAAGCGCGTGCGCGCTACCTCCGCGTGACCGCCGAACCCTATGGACCGCTTCCCGCGTGGCACATCAGTGCCGGGGAACCTGCCTGGTTGTTTGTAGACGAAATCGAGGTGCTGCGATGAGTGCGTTCGAAGAGGATGCGTTCTTAGGCCGCGGACTGGCCGCGACGACCCGGCATGCGCTGGGGCTGGAAGTCGCTGGCGGGGAGGGCGCGTGGTTGCATTTGGCCGACGGCAGGAGGCTGATGGACCTCATCTCGGGCATCGGCGTGTCGTCCTTCGGCCACGGTCATCCGCACATCCGGGCCGCCATCCACGAGCAAGTAGACCGCCACCTGCACGCGATGGTCTACGGCGAATTTCGCCAAACCAGCGTCGAACGGGCCGCCGAGCGGCTGCGCGCCCTGCTTCCACCTGCGCTGGACACGGTGTATTTCGTGAATTCTGGAGCCGAAGCCATCGAGGGTGCGCTGAAATGTGCAAAACGGGCGACGGGCCGCATTCGACTCGCCGCGTGCACCGGTGGCTACCACGGCAACACCCACGGCGCCATGAGTTTGAGCACTCCGGGGCCGCGTACGGACCGCTTCCGTCCCCTCCTGCCCGAGGTCGATTTCGTGCCCTTCAACGATCCTGCGGGCCTCGCCCGCATCGACGGCTCGCATGCGGCCATCGTGGTCGAAACGGTGCAAGGAGACGCCGGCGTCCGGATTCCCGATCGCACATGGATGGAAGCATTGCGGGCCCGATGCACCGCCACCGGCACGTTGCTGATCCTCGACGAAATCCAATGCGGCATGGGACGCACCGGAGCGCCGTGGGCCTTTTCCCACTTCGGCATCGAACCCGACGTGCTGTGTTTGGGCAAAGCACTCGGCGGAGGCATGCCCATCGGTGCGTTCGTGACGTCCCGTGAGCGGATGGCGTTGCTCGCGGAAGCTCCGCCACTGGGCCACATCACCACGTTCGGGGGACATCCGGTGGTGTGTGCGGCCGCGGCGGCGGCCTTGGAGCTGCTCGACTTGGTCGATTTCGAAGCCGTCGAACGCAGAGGGGCCGCCATCGAACGCCACCTCGCCGCGCACCCGTCGGTCCGCGCCGTGCGCCGGATCGGGCTGTACTTCGCCGTGGACTTCGCGGACTCCGCCGCCGCATGGCGCTGCATCCACGCCGGACTCGAAGCCGGTGTGCTGTTGTTCGGGTTCTTGTCGACGCCTTATGCCGTGCGTTTGGCGCCGCCGCTCACCTTGACGGACGAAGACCTCGCAGAGGCCTTGCCGCGCCTGACGGTGGCCCTGGACGCGGCGGCTGGCTGAAGGCGGCGAAGAAACTCTCCCACCGCCTGCACCGACCGCTGCGCTTCCGGCAGCAGGTCCGGGAACAACTGCCACCCGTGCAAGGCAAACGCCTCGGTGCGCTCCTCCACCGCAACGCCGGCCTGCTTCAGGACCTCCACGAACGCCTGTGCATCGGGCCGGAGGTACTCCACTTCGCTGCTTTCGATGAACACCGGCGGGAAACCCGCTGCGCTCCCCCGAAGCGGCGACACGCGCGGATCTTCGCAAGGCAATGCACCGGCGTACAAGGCGCCATAGGTCTCCATATCTGACCGATCGAATGGGCTCAATGCCTCGAGGTTCAGCCGGTTGCTATCGGAATCGCGGGCCAAATCCAACCAGGGAGAAAACAACAGCAGCGCGTCCGGAACAGGCTTTCCCTCGTGCAAAAGCCGCTGCACCAGGGCGGTGGCCAAATTGCCCCCGGCACTGTCGCCCGCTACCACGCAACAGAGCTCCTGCCTCGGAGCGGCATCCCACACGCGCCGAAGCGCATCCACCGCCGCGGGAAACGGCGCTTCTGGGGTCAACGGGTAGTCCGGTAGCCAGACCTCCCACCCGCTTTCTAACGCCAAATGCGCTGCAAACGCCCGGTGCGTCCGGGGCGAACCAAATGCAAATCCGCCCCCGTGTGCGAGCACAATCCGGCCGAGAGCAGGCGCATCACCGGCCATGACCGCGGCGACGCGGACCCCGGAAACCGTGAGCATTTCGAATCGGACAGACGCAGGGCCCGGATTGAGGCGCGCGAGCGTGTCGAGCACGGTGCGGATGGCGGCGGGGGTCATCCCGGCCCAATCCCTCCGAAGAGTCCGGCCCCAGCGGTGCCCGGTGGTCAGCAGCCGTTCTGCCCAAACCGAAGGACGCATCATCGCACCACCGGCGTGCGGTAGACGGGATACCGGTTCGCAGAAGCTTCCATGTACGGGCTGTGCTGGTACACCCACCGCAACGCCGCCGCTCCGTCGTTTGCCCATTCCGGGTGCTGCTTTCGCGCTTCTTCAAAGGCTTTCCGCAACACGGGGTCCCGATCCAGCAACTCGGCAGCCGTGTCTTCGAACACATACCCGCTGTACCCTTCTTTTTGCTGCAGCACGCTGTCAAAGAAGTTCCACACAAAAAAGCTGTCGTGGGCATCCGGCTCCAGGGTTTCCACGAGGTAGCGCTTCCATGGCCCTTGCGTGTCCACCCGGACATCACCGGCATATAGCTGCATGCGCTGCACCGTCCGATGCATCGAATCGACCCGGTTCACGTGGTGGCCTTCGTACGGCCGCGCAGGAGACGTGAACGCATCGATGTAGGTGACCTCCAGGGTAGCCAGGGAATCTACTGGCAAGCGGTACATGGGGATGCCTTGGGCCTCGATGCGCGCGATGACTTCTCTCCACGCTCCCGGAATCCAATACGAGGTCGGCACTCTGCTGGTGGCCGCAGGGAGGTAGCGGTTGAAGAAGGGCACTTCCCCGCGCCACACTTCGTCGCGGTTGTAGCGCAACCGGGGCTGCCCACTGACCTCGCTCGGGACGTACTCCGCTACATAACCTTTGAATGTCAGGGGGATGGAATCGGTCGGGTCCAACTCCCACCGGATGGGGAGTTCCGCCGCGAAGTCCAGGGATTTCCGGGCGTCTTCGCGCACCTTGCGGATCGCAGACCCTTCCCGAACCATCCAGGCGCCTGTCGCTCCCAGCAGGGCTCGGGTAGCAGCCACCCGCTCGGGAAAGGGCTTCAGCATGTGGGCTTCGGCCACGAAGCTAAGGGTCCCGTACAAGACCGCATATCCGGTGGAGTAGCGGGGCGTTTCGAGGAAGCCGATGATCCCACTTTCGGGCGTTTCTCCGCGCGTAGAGACGTAGGGTGCCATCGGGTAGCCGGCGTTCTCCATGGCAGCATAGAGGGCCGGGTCGGCTACATCGCGCAAGAACCAACCGAGCTGTCCGGCCTTATCGGGCTGCGTGGTGATGAGGGTCATGGGGTACACGTAATCGGCCCCATTTGTCGTGTGGGTGTCGATGTACACATCCGGATCCATCGCCCGGAACAGCCGCACGAACGCAAATGCATTGCGGGAGTCCATCTTCGTGAAGTCCCGGTTGAGATCGAGGTTGCGCGCATTGCCCCGGAATCCATAAAACTCTGGACCGTCCTGGTTCGCCCGGGAACAGCTCGTACGCACGAGTGCGCCGTCGTTGTTGTAGTGCGGCACGATGGCCACCACCAGCTCTTCCAGCAAGGGACGTTCCGCCGGGTCGTTCAGGAGGTCCCGGATCCACGCGATGGAGGCATCGACACCGTCCGGTTCGCCCGGGTGGATGGCATTCGTCACGAGCAATCGCATCGCTTTCGGCCGTGCGCGCAGGTATGCTTCGAGCGCCTCGGGGGAGTCCAAATTCTTCGCGGCCCCGGTGGCAAGGACCGCGGCGTGGATGGGTTTCCCGCTGTCCCCGGTGCCGATCTCCATCCAATGCAATTCGGGAGAAGCGTCTGCAAGTGCCCGCAGAAGCGCGGCTGCCTCCGATACCGTCGGGGTGCGGTTGTCATCGAAGAGGACTTCGGGGTCGCCCGTATCGAGGCCGGGGCCGGGCGTTTGGGCCACCACCCCACCGGAAATTCCCACGACTAGAACGTGCCAAACCAGCAGAAAACGGCGCATGCAGCAGGGGTTTCAGCAAAAGTCGCAACTTTGCCGCATGATTCGCTTCGCTCCTTCCGCAAGCGGCGTTCCTGAAACCGGGACCATCCTGCTTTCTGAACCGTTCCTCGACGACCCGTACTTCGGTCGGAAGGCCATCCTGCTGTGCGAACACAACGACGAAGGGTCATTTGGATTTGTCTTGAATAACTTCGTGGAAATCAGCCTCCAAGACATTCTCGATGACTTGCCTCAAGTCGAAGCGCGCATCAGCGTCGGGGGCCCGGTCAAGAACTCGAACCTGTATTACTTGCATACGGCACCTGAGATCCCAGGCAGCATCCCGGTGGTGGATGGCGTTTGCATGGGCGGTGATTTCGATGAATTGAAGGCCCGCCTGCGTGCCGGAAAACTGGGGACGGACCGCGTCCGATTCTTCATCGGTTATGCGGGCTGGAGTCCACAGCAGTTGGAGCAGGAGATCCGAAACCGTTCCTGGTTCATCACCCGTGCAGAGGCCGCACGGATCATGGAGACCCGGTGGGACGATGACGAATTCTGGAAGCGCATGGTAGAGGACATGGGGGAGGGCTACGCGCACATCGCAAACGCGCCCATCGACCCTTCACTCAACTGACGCTGCGTCGACGGAGAGCTTCACTTCGCATCCCGCGTGTGCGCGCACATTCAAAGCCGCGCCGGTATCCCAAACCAAGTACGCGCCCTTGATGGCTACCAGCGTGCCGTCGATGACCGGCATTTTTTCCAGCGTGACGGGCTTGACCCGGGCAGGCCACTGGAGCACCGGATACACAAAGGCATCTACTTCGTCCGCATCGGACATGAACGGTTCGTACACCTCGCCGAGCAGGTCCAGCGCCCGGTCTTTCGCACGCACGAGTGCCTCCGGATCCCCTGCCCCAGCGCGCAACATGGCCGACACCGCGGTGCGGTCGGTGAATGCCGCCTTCAGTGCCACTTCTGCCTCCCCCGCGAGCTGGCGGTACGGCACATCGAGCACCCGAATGGCTGCGGTTGCCCCTTGGTCCATCCACCGCGTGAGGGCGTTTGAACTCCGCGTCACGCCGACTTTGATGGCCCCCGTGTCGCTGAGGTAGGTCACGTGGGGGGCCAAATGGTGGGCGCGCTCCCATGCTGCATCCCGGAGTGCAATCCCTTCGTGGATCCTGCTCAATTCAGGCCGCAGCACGCTTTCGACCGCCTCGGGCGCAGTGCGCCACGCATCGAAAGACATGCCGTCCCCGTAGGCTTTGCGGATCCTTTTTCCGGTGACTGTACAATGTCGATTTCCGGTAGATTCCACGCACACCCGCTTGCCGAGGGCCTCTGTGAAATCCCACGCGGCATCTGGCTCGAGGATTTGGGCGCCCTGAAAGGTGTAGCTGACGCTCCAGGTTCCCGATGTGGTGCGCGCGCACTCGGGCCGGAGCTTACGCAGGTTTCCTTTCCATTCCATCGTGTCCGGCGAAGCTACGGCTTTGAATTGTCGTGCCTGAACGCTATATTCGCGAAATCACCATCTTGCCAGAACGATAGATTCATGAAAAAACTGCTACTCTCTGCAGCCGCGTTCATTGCCATTTCCGCTGGAATGACGGCTCAAACGGTCATCTACTCCGAAGGATTCGAGAGCTTCAACGTGGGCGACTACGTGGGCACGAGCCCCATTTGGACCACCTGGGTCGCGGCCCAGGAAGGGACCGACGCAGACGCCCAAGTGACCGCCGAAGTCGCGCACGAGGGCACGAATTCCCTGCACATCTTCCAAACCGCAGCTGCGGGAGGTCCGATGGACGTGGTCATGCTCGCCGGATTGACCGAGGGTGCATACGACTGCTCTTTTTGGATGTACGTCCCTGCCGGGGCTTCAGGATATTACAACTTCCAGGAGGACATGACGCCGGGGGTCGGCTGGGCCTTTGAAGCCACCTTCAATGCAGACGGCACAATCTCTGTGGTGAAGGACGCCGCAGAAGTTGCCACCGGCACCTACCCCTTTGACACCTGGTTCCAAATGCACCATGTCATGGACATGGATGGAGATGCCATCACGATGGCCATCGACGGCACGTCCATGGGCTCCTTCCTGTTCGATTCCCCCTTCGGCGGCATCAACTTCTTCGGATTCGGGGACGGCGTAGCACTGGGTTCGTACTTCGTGGACGACGTGGCCATCGCGGAAGCGGTGCCGAGCTCCGTGGTAGCTCCTTCTGCTGTCGCACCGGCGCGGTTGTCGCTTTCCTTCTCACCGAACCCTGCCCGCGATGCCATCACGCTGAAGAGCAGCGCATCGGAAGGCACGGTGCGGGTGCGCGCCCTCAACGGCCAGCTGGTCCACGAACAGCGCATGTCGGGCCTCGAGCGCGGACAGCGTCTGAGCTTCAACCTCCAGTCGGGCATCTACTTTGTGGAGCTCACTGCGGGCGGGCAGCGGACCATGCAGCGGTTGGTGGTCGAACATTGATTGCTACGCGAAAGCATTGAAAGCCGCCCGAGGGCGGCTTTTTTTTGTCCGTTCAGATTCGTTAAGAGTTCCGCTGCAACGCTGGTGGAGCGGTGCGCGTACATTTGGCACAATGGAGCGCATACCGATGAAGCGAGCAGCTGGATGGGCCTTGTGGGCAGTTTGGGGAGTGAGTCTGCCTTTGGCAGCCCAAAAGCCGAAAACGACCACCATTGAATTTGTGGTCGAAGGGCTCAAAGGAGACACGGTCTATCTCGCCAATTATTTGGGGGACAAGATGTTCTATGCCGACACGGCCATCGCCGATGCGAAAGGGCGCGTGGTTTTTGAAGGCCGCCCGGCGGGGGAGTTTGGCAAATACGCGGCCGTGATGCCCGGGCCGAAGTACTTCGATTTTCTCGCGGTGCCAGAGAACATCCGACTGAAAACCCGGCTGAACGACCCCGCCCGGTACATGGAAGTGGTAGAAAGTCCGGAAAACAAGCTGTTTTACGATTACTTGTTCTTCTTGTCGAATCTGCGGGAGCAGGCAAAACCGTTCGAAACCGTGCTTGCCGACTCGACCGCCGCAGAGGCTGCCCGAGCAGAGGCGCGGACCCAGCTCGAATCCATGGGCAAACAGGTTGCGGAGGAACAGAAGCGCATCTTGCGAGAGTCCCCGGACCTGCTCTTTGCGAAGTACTTGAACATGATCCTCGAGCCGGAGATTCCGCCTGTTCCAGAATTCATTGCAAATCCCGAGGAGCTGCAGTACCGCTGGTACCGGAACCATTACTGGGATCGGGTGGATTTCACGGATCCACGGCTCGTCCGAGACGGAAGCTTCCATTCCCTCCTGGATCGGTGGTGGACCCGGGTATTGCCGCAAGATCCCGATACGTTGATTGCCGAGGGCAACAAGTTGATTGCGCGTACCGTGGGCAATCCGGACATGTTCAAATACGTGGTGCACTACATCACCTTCACCAGCGAGTCGAGCCAAATCATGTGCATGGACAAAGTGTTCTACGACATGGCAGAGCGCTACTACCGCACGGGGAAAGCAGTTTGGCTCAAGCCCGAACAGGTGCAAAAAGTGCTGGACCGCGCAGAGGACCTCTCGAATTCGCTCTGCGGAAACAAGGTGCCGGACATCATCCTTCCGGATTTGGGGCAACAAAACTGGGTGTCTCTCTACGGCATCGACGCGAAGTACACGTTGCTGGTCATCTGGGAAAGCACATGCGGGCACTGCAAAAAAGAACTCCCGATTCTGCAGGAGCTCTATCGGGAATGGAAGCCCCGTGGGCTAGAGATTTTCGCAATCGGCAACGACTTCGAGCCCGAACCGTGGCAGAAGTATGTGCGTGAAAAGGGGCTGGAAGACTGGATCCATGTCAGCGACAACCCGTTGATCAACGCCCAAGACAGCGCTTCGAAGCTCATTTACGCAGGCATCACCACCCTGAAGAGCCTGAATTTCCGCACCACTTTCGACGTCTTCGCTACCCCGAAACTCATGCTCTTGGATAAGGATAAAAAGGTGATTGCGAAACAAGTAGGTGCTGAACAAATGGCAGATATCCTCGCCAGACTCGAGGGCCTCCCCCCTCCCCCACGTCGGCAGGAACAAGGCGTGAAGGACGAGGACGAGCACTGAGCACGCTGCTACTTTCCTTTATTTTTCGAGAGAAGCGGGAATCGGATGGGTTCCGTGCTTACCTTCGCGGCATCAATTGTCTATCATAGTGAACATTTTCGTTGGAAATCTCGCCTGGGGCGTCGATGACGTGGCCTTGCGCGAGGCATTTGAAGTCCACGGTGCCGTGGAACGTGCTAAAGTTGTCCATGACCGTGAGACCGGACGTAGCCGGGGGTTCGGATTTGTGGAAATGCCGAACCGAGAGGAAGCCGA
>Ga0315899_10000914_pt1 | contig 34519 bp, 31 predicted proteins | sample LakEriMetagenome_2_FD_203518 | JGI IMG/M metagenome (GOLD analysis project Ga0315899, IMG submission 203518) | Freshwater fungal communities from buoy surface, Lake Erie, Ohio, United States - Buoy 4 MA112 | ecosystem: Environmental > Aquatic > Freshwater > Lake | place: USA: Lake Erie, Ohio...
TCGGGGAAGCGATCCTGCTGTTCCGCCTGGCGGACGCTGGAGAGCGGCAGGGTGTCGTAGCGCTGAGGAGCAACCCTGCTGCTGCCGCTGCTGGCGGTCACAGTCATGGAGGAGAGCGAACCAGGCCTGGGCACGTTACGGCTGGCCCTCTGGCCTCTCGGCCGGCCATGAACAAATGTTTGCAGCCCGTTCGTCGCGCCCCGGTCGCCGCGGTGCCGGCCATGAAATGCTCGGCGATCGCGGCCCCTTCCTCCGCCCGATGACCCAGGCCCCCGCCGATGCCGCCACCCCGGTGGTGAGCGCGTTCTACGACCGTTTCCCCTATCCCGGCGATCCGCTTCAGGACGGCCCCCCGCCTGGATACAACTGGCGCTGGTGCGTGGATGCGGCCTACGCCGCCAGCACCGGAGCCCTGCCTCCACCCCGTTCCGACGGCCAGCCGCTGCGCATCCTTGACGCCGGCTGCGGCACGGGCGTCAGCACCGATTACCTCGCTCACCTCAATCCAGGTGCCGAAATCCTGGCGGTGGACATCTCACCCGGCACGCTCGAGGTGGCCCGCGAGCGTCTGCGCCGGTCCGGCGGCCATGACCAGGCCAGCGTGCGGATCGAGAACCGCAGCCTGCTGGAACTCGATGGCGAGGGCCCGTTCGACTACATCAACTCCGTGGGTGTCCTGCACCACCTGCGCGAGCCGGAGGCCGGGCTGCGGGCCCTGGCGGCTCTGCTCCGACCCGGTGCCCTGCTGCACCTGTTCCTTTACGCCGATGGCGGTCGCTGGGAGATCCACCGCAGCCAGCGCGCCCTGACGGCGCTCGGGGTGGGTTGCGGTGAGCAGGGGCTGCGCCTCGGGCGCCAGCTGTTCAGCGAACTGCCTGAGCACAACCGCCTGCGCCGCCATCACGAGCAGCGCTGGGCGATCGACTGTGCCGCCGACGCCAATTTCGCCGACATGTATCTGCACCCGCAGGAGACCAGCTACACGATCGATCGCCTGATGGCCTTCGTGGCCAGTGCCGATCTGCAGTTCGCCGGCTTCTCCAACCCCGAGGTCTGGGATCCGGCCCGGCTGCTGCAGGGCGAACTGCTGGAGCGGGCCCGTGCCCTGCCGCCGCTGCAGCAGTGGCGCCTGGTGGAGGATCTCGATCCGGACATCAGCCACTTTGAGTTCTTCCTCAGCCGTGGGCCGCTGCCGCGCCAGGACTGGAGCGACCAGGAGCGGCTCCTGTCGGCGAGTGGACGCCGCAACCCCTGCCTCTGGGGCTGGCCCGGAACTGCGCTGCTCGATTCGGACATGGCGCCCCTCGATCTCAGCCCGGAGGGCCTGCAGCTGATGCAGGCCCTGGAGCAGGTCCCGGCGACCACCCCGCTGGCGGCGCTACCCCTCGGCTGGGATCCGGCCCGGATCGCTGCCGTGGCGCGGCAGCTTGTGGCCCAGCGGGTCCTGCTACTTCAGCCCGGTCCCGATCAGGCTGCGTGATAGATTCCGCGCGCCTTTTCAGAGCATCGGCGCCCTTGCCGGCAACCCCAGAGTTTCAAAGCGAAATCGCCTCCGATCCGGAACCGGTTCCCGGTCCCGCAATGGAAGACGACACCGCTGAGGAGCATGCTGGGAGCGACGGCGACAGCGGCGATTCTCTGAATCCGGCGTCGTCCGATCCGGTTCCTCCGGAGACCGACGACGCCTACGCGCGGCTGCAGCGCCGCCTGATCCTGGCCACGTTGAGCGTTTCCGCCCTCGCGGTCCCGTTCACGGCCCTGGTCTTCGACCTTCACACCGCCGGCTGTCTGCTGGTGGGTTCCCTGGCGGGAGTTCTCTACCTGCGGCTTCTGGCTCGCAGCGTGGCGAAGCTCGGCAACGGTTCCAAGAAGGTGGGCAAGCTCCAGCTGCTCGTTCCCGTGGTGCTTGTGCTGGCGGCCGCCAAACTGCCCCAGCTGGAGCTGTTGCCGGCCTTGATCGGTTTCCTGCTCTACAAGCCCGCCCTGATCCTTCAGGCCCTGGTGGATCGCTGAGCTCCCTCAGCCTTCACCCCCTGCGGGACCTCCGTCCGGGACACCCCGGCACCCCTGCATCCGTCGCTGCGGCGACACCGAATTCCCAGCCCGATGGTTCCCTTGCCATTCGCTCTTCCCTTTGCCGAACTGGAGGTTGGTCAGCACCTCTACTGGCAGCTGGGCAACCTCAAGATCCACGGCCAGGTCTTCCTGAGCTCCTGGGTCGTGATCGGCGCCCTGCTGGCCCTGGTGGTGGTGGGCACCCGCAAGATGGAGCGTGATCCGCGCGGTGTGCAGAACCTCCTGGAGTTTCTCTGGGATTACATCCGCGACATGGCGCGGGAGCAGATCGGTGAGAAGGCCTATCGCGACTGGCTGCCTTTCATCGGCACTCTGTTCCTGTTCATCTTCGTGAGCAACTGGGGCGGTGCCCTGGTGCCCTGGAAGCTGATCCATCTGCCCAGCGGCGAGCTCGGCGCTCCCACCGCAGACATCAACACCACCGTGGCCCTGGCCCTGCTGGTGTCGCTCGCCTACTTCTACGCAGGTCTGAGCCGCAAGGGCTTCCGCTACTTCGAGTACTACGTGGAGCCCACGCCGATCATGCTCCCGTTCAAGATCGTCGAGGACTTCACCAAGCCCCTGTCGCTCTCGTTCCGTCTGTTCGGCAACATCCTTGCCGATGAACTGGTGGTGGCCGTGCTGGCTTTCCTGGTCCCGCTCGTGGTGCCCCTGCCGGCCATGTTCCTCGGCCTGTTCACCAGTGCCATTCAGGCCCTGATCTTCGCGACCCTCGCCGCCTACTACATCGGCGAGGCCGTGCACGAAGAGCACCACTGAGTTCTCACTGAATCCGCCAGGCCGGTCCCGCCGGTCTGGCAAACTCTCTGCGCGCAGGTCCGGCTCGATCCGGGCCCATCCCGTTTCACCGGGATGTCCCAGGCGCAGGGATAACGTCCCGGTCCCGATCCGCGCTCTCCCAGCGCCCCACATCTTCGTTCCACCATGGATTCCATCACCTCCGCCGCGTCTGTTGTCGCCGCTGGTCTGGCTGTCGGCCTCGGCGCCATCGGCCCCGGTATCGGTCAGGGCACCGCAGCCGGCGGCGCTGTTGAGGGCATCGCCCGCCAGCCCGAAGCCGAAGGCAAGATCCGCGGCACCCTGCTGCTCTCCCTGGCCTTCATGGAAGCTCTCACCATCTACGGCCTCGTGGTCGCACTGGTGCTGCTGTTCGCCAACCCCTTCGCCGGCTGATTCAGTTCGGAGGTGAGGGAGGGGAGCTTCACCGCTCCCTTCCCCTGCTTCATTCCTGACTCCGGCCTCGAGCTTCACCCGCCCGCACCCCTGCCTCATGACCAGCTGGCTTCTGTTTGGTGCTACGGAGGGAGGTCTCTTTGACCTCGATGCCACCCTGCCGCTGATGGCGGTGCAGGTGGTGCTCCTCACCTTCATTCTCAACGCCCTTTTCTTCAGCCCGGTTGGCCGGGTGGTGGAGGAACGCGAGGGCTATGTCACCACCAGCCGAGCTGAGGCCAAACAGAAGCTCGCCCAGGCCGAGCGCCTGGAGGCCGACCTGAAAGCCCAGCTGAAGGACGCCCGTGTGGCGGCCCAGAAGCTGATTCAGGAGGCCGAGCAGGATTCCGACAAGCTCTATCGCGAGGCCCTGGCCGCCGCCACGGCTGATGCCAACGCCACCCGCGAACAGGCTCGCCGTGAGATCGACGCCCAGCGCGATTCGGCCATGAACCAGCTCAAGGGCGATGCCGACAAGCTCGGCACCCTGATCGTCGACCGTCTGCTGGCCGCCCAATGACCCTGCCATCCCTCTTCGCCAGCCACGGCGGATTCGGTCTGAACCTCAACGTGTTCGAGACCAACATCGTCAACCTGGCGATCGTCATCTTCGGCCTCTATAAGTTCCTGCCCAATTTCCTGGGCGGAATCCTCGAGCGTCGTCGCGCCATCATCCTGGCCGACCTCAAGGATGCCGAGGATCGTCTCGCCGCCGCCAGCACATCGCTGGCCCAAGCCCAGAAGGATCTCGCTGAGGCCCAGCAGAAGGCCGAGCTGATCCGTGCCGACGGCAAGGCCCGTGCCGAAGCCATCCGTCTCGACAGCGAGAAGCGCACCGTTGAGGAGATGGCCCGTGTCAAGCAGGGTGCCGTTGCCGATCTCAACGCTGAAGCCTCCCGCGTCAGCGCCCAGCTGCGCCGCGAAGCTGCACGCCTCGCCATCGAGAAGGCCCTGGCCACCCTGCCCGGCAAGCTCGATGCCGACGCTCAGGCCCAGCTGGTCAATCAATCCATCAAAACCCTGGGGAACGCCTGATGCCCCTGCTCAACACCATCACCACCCCTTACGCCGAAGCCTTCCTGCAGGTTGCCGAGGCTCGTGAGGAAGCCGACCAGGTGGTCGAGCAGGCCAAGGCCATGCTCGCCCTCTGGGGCCAGTCGCCTGAGCTGCGGGAGGCCATGGCCTCGCCCGTGCTCGAGGTCGAGGCCAAGAAGGCGGCCCTCGAGGGGCTGTTCAAGGAGCAGCTCACCCCTTCCTTCCTCAATCTGCTGAAGCTGCTGGCGGACCGCCAGCGCATCGGCATTCTCGATGCGGTGCTCGAGCGCATGCTCGAACTGCACCGCGAGCAGCGCAACATTGCGCTGGCCACCGTGACCTCCGCCACCGAGCTCTCCGAAGAGCAGCAGGCGGAGCTCAGCAAGAAGGTTCAGGCCGTGGCCGGGACCGACAAGCTGGAGATCAACCTCAAGGTGGATCCCGATCTGATCGGCGGTTTCGTCGTCAAGGTCGGTTCCAAGGTGATCGACGCCAGCCTCGCGGGTCAGGTGCGTCGCCTCGGACTGGCGCTGGCCAAGGTGAGCTAGCCCCGCACCCGAATCCCCTCCTCACCCCCGTCCTCCACTCCAACGCCTCCCATGGTTTCCATCCGCCCCGACGAGATCAGCGCGATCCTCAAGCAGCAGATCGCTGATTACGACAAGTCGGTTTCCGTCAGCAACGTCGGCACCGTGCTGCAGATCGGTGACGGCATCGCCCGCGTCTATGGCCTGGAGCAGGTCATGGCCGGTGAGCTGGTGCAGTTCGAAGACGGCACCGAAGGCATCGCCCTCAACCTTGAGGACGACAACGTCGGCGCCGTGCTGATGGGCGAGGGCCGTGGCATCCAGGAGGGAAGCACCGTCAAGGCCACCGGCAAGATCGCCTCGGTGCCCGTGGGCGATGCCATGCTCGGCCGCGTGGTCAACCCGCTGGGTCAGCCGATCGACGGCAAGGGTGACATCGCCACCAGCGAGACCCGTCTGATCGAATCGATGGCGCCTGGCATCATCCAGCGCAAGTCGGTGCATGAGCCCATGCAAACCGGCATCACCGCCATCGACGCGATGATTCCCATCGGCCGCGGCCAGCGCGAGCTGATCATTGGCGACCGTCAGACCGGCAAGACCGCCATCGCGATCGACACGATCATCAACCAGAAGGGCGAAGACGTCGTCTGCGTCTACGTGGCTGTGGGCCAGAAGGCCGCCTCCGTGGCGAACGTGGTTGAGGTGCTGCGCGAGAAGGGCGCCCTCGACTACACCATCGTCGTGGCCGCCAACGCCTCCGAATCGGCTGCCCTGCAGTACCTGGCCCCCTATACCGGCGCGGCGATTGCCGAGTCGTTCATGTACAAGGGCAAGGCCACCCTCGTCATCTATGACGACCTCACCAAGCAGGCCCAGGCTTACCGCCAGATGTCGCTGCTGCTGCGTCGTCCCCCCGGTCGTGAGGCCTATCCCGGCGACGTGTTCTACTGCCACAGCCGTCTGCTCGAGCGGGCCGCCAAGCTGAGCGACGCCATGGGCAAGGGCTCGATGACCGCCCTGCCGATCATCGAAACCCAGGCCGGCGACGTGTCCGCCTACATCCCCACCAACGTGATCTCGATCACGGATGGTCAGGTGTTCCTCAGCTCCGACCTGTTCAACTCCGGTCTGCGCCCCGCCATCAACGTGGGCATCTCGGTGAGCCGCGTCGGCGGCGCTGCCCAGACCAAGGCCATCAAGAAGATCGCCGGTACCCTCAAGCTCGAGCTGGCTCAGTTCGACGAGCTGGCCGCCTTCTCCCAGTTCGCCTCTGATCTGGATGCCGCCACCCAGCAGCAGCTGGCCCGCGGTAAGCGTCTGCGCGAGATTCTCAAGCAGCCCCAGTTCAGCCCCCTGATCCTGGCTGAGCAGGTCGCCGTGGTGTATGCCGGCGTCAAGGGCATGATCGACGAAGTGCCGGTCGAGTCCGTCGTTCAGTTCTGCCGTGAACTGCGCGAGTACCTCAAGACCAACAAGCCCGAGTTCATCAACAAGATCCAGACCGAGAAACAGCTCAGCGATGACGCTGAAGCCATGCTCAAGGCTGCGATCAACGAGGTGAAGTCGTCGATGCTGGCTGCGGCCTGATCCTGAAGGTCTAACCGGAGCCCCCTTTTCATGGCGAACCTCAAGGAGATCCGCGACAGGATCAGTTCGGTCAAGAACACCCGCAAGATCACCGAGGCCATGCGCCTCGTTGCCGCTGCCAAGGTGCGTCGGGCCCAGGAGCAGGTGCTGCGCAGCCGTCCGTTCGCGGACCGTCTGGCTCGGGTGCTGGAGAATCTCCAGACCCGCATGCAGTTCGAAACGGCTGATGCACCCCTGCTCGAAAGCCGTGATGTCCGCAACATCACCCTGCTCGCCGTCACTGGCGACCGGGGTCTCTGCGGTGGCTACAACGCCAACATCATCAAGCGCACCGAGCTTCGCTACGCCGAGCTCAGCGGCCAGGGCTACACGGTCGATCTGGTGCTGATCGGCCGCAAGGCGATCACCTATTTCCAGAACCGCGCTGATCGCTACACGATCCGCGCCACCTTCACCGGCCTGGAGCAGGTGCCCAACGCCTCCGAAGCCGGCAAGATCGCCGACGAAGTGCTGGCTGAGTTCATCTCCGGCAGCACCGATCGCGTTGAGATCATCTTCACCAAGTTCATCAACCTGGTGAGCTCCAAGCCCGTCTCCCAGACCCTGCTGCCCCTGGATCCCCAGGGCATCGCCAGCCCGGATGATGAGATCTTCCGTCTCACCACCCGCGATGGTCAGCTCGGCGTTGAGACCGGCAAGGTGAGCAATGAGCAGCCCGCTCTTCCTTCGGACATGGTGTTCGAGCAGAGCCCGGATCAGCTGCTCAATGCCCTGCTGCCCCTCTACCTGCAGAACCAGCTGCTGCGCTCCCTTCAGGAGGCTGCAGCCTCCGAGCTGGCCAGCCGGATGACGGCCATGAACAACGCCAGCGACAACGCCAAGGCCCTCGCCAAGACGCTGACCCTGGACTACAACAAGGCTCGTCAGGCCGCCATCACCCAGGAGATCCTGGAAGTGGTGGGTGGCGCCGCTGCCATGTCCTGAGGCTTCGGCCTCCATCCCCGCTTTCGGGCGGCGCAATCCCCTGCTTCGGTCAGGCCGTCTCCGCTGCGCGGAACACGGCCTTCCTTGAAGCAGGGGATTGCCGCGTGTGGGGCTAGGCGCCTCAGGGGCCTGGTTCTCGGCGCCTGGGCGGGTGCAGGATCTGGGTGGTGTGTGATGGCTGCCGCCGATGGCCCTGTCGTTGGAGCCCCTGTTCCCGCTGGCGCTCGGCCGGGCGCAGCTGGCGCTGGATCCGCTCGATCTGGCGCTGTTGATGCAGGCGGTGCTGGCGTTGCGGGGTGAGGCCGAGGGCAATCCCATGGAGGGCTGTGCCTGGACCGGTGACCTCAACGGCGTCTGGCAGGTGCACAGGCTGCCGGCCTTCGCTGCCATCAGCCGGGCGGTGCAGGAGCACGCCTGGGGCTATCTGCAGGGCCTGGGGTTTGATCCCTCCCGGCTCGACCTGCATATCCAGCGGGCCTGGCCGGTGGTGAGCGAACCGGGGCAGGTGGTGGGGCGCCATCACCACCCCAACGCCCATCTCAGCGCGATCGTCTATCTCAACGGTGATGGCAGCGGCCGCAGCGGTTGTCTGCGCCTGTTCGCGCCCCGGCAGGTCAACGAGCTGGTGCCCGGCCTGGCCGTCGGACACGGCGTCCCGATCGATCCTGATTCCCCTGGCGCCCTGCACTGGAATGCCCCCTGGCTGGATCTGGCGCCACGGGCCGGGCTGCTGCTGCTGTTTCCGGCCAGCACCGATCACGCCGTGACCGCCAACGAGGATCCGGAGGACGTGCGCCTTTCCCTGGCCTTCGACCTGGCCCTCAGCGCTCCCCTGGCGGCGGGGAATCAGGCCCCTCCGGAATACCTGGCCCCCCATCCCTCCCAATGGACCCCGGTTCCCGCTCCGTGATCAGGGAAGATGGGCCGCACCGTCCGCATTCCGCCGCGCCTCCATGAGCGAGACCTTCACCGTCGTCTGCGAGCTCGCCGGCACCAGCCATACCTTCCCCTGCCGCGCCGATCAGACGGTGCTCGCGGCGGCTGAGGCTGCCGGCGTGGCCGTGCCCAGCTCCTGCTGCTCCGGCGTGTGCACCACCTGCGCCGCCCGCGTGAACGAGGGCAGCGTGCACCAGCCCGATGCCATGGGTGTGAAGGCCGAGCTGCAGGAGCAGGGTTATGCGCTGCTCTGCGTGGCCTTCCCCCGCTCCGACCTCCGGCTGGTGGCCGGCCAGGAGGATGCTCTCTACGAAGCCCAGTTCGGTCAGTACCAGAAGTGAGGCTGGTGCCGCTGCTGCTGGATCTGGAGCGCCGGCCGGGCCCCCTGCGCCCTCAGGTGCTGGCGGCCCTGGCGGCTCACGGTCGTCCGCTGCGCTGGGCGATCACCGCCGCCGGCCCTGCCACTGACCCTGCCACCGGGACGCAGCACCTGCAGGTGGAGGCGGTGGTGCTGGCATGACAGGCGCCGCTGCCGTTCAGCTGCCGGGCAGCGTTGCTGCGCCGATGCCCACCCTGCTGGTGGTGCCCACCGGCATCGGCTGCGAGATCGGCGGCTTTGCCGGTGATGCTCTGCCAGCCGCCAGGCTTCTGGCGGCCGCCAGCGGCTGCCTGATCACCCATCCCAACGTGATGAATGGTGCGGCGCTCTACTGGAGCGACCCGCGCCTTCACTACGTGGAGGGCTCCAGCCTCGATCGCTTCGCCGCGGCGGAGCTGGCGCTGCGGCCCGTGCGCCGCCAGCGCATCGGCCTGCTGTTCGATGCCGGCATCGAGCCCGAGCTGCGCCAGCGTCATCTGCAGGTGGCAGATGGCTGCCGCGCCACCCTCGGCCTTGAGATCGGCCCGGTGGTCAGCACCGACCAGCCCCTCGACGTGCGCCTGAGCCTGGGGGCCAGCGGCGTCAGCTGGGGTGAACTCGGTCGGCCCGATGCGCTGCTGCGGGCCGGCCATCGTCTGCGGGAGGCCGGTGCCACCGCCATCGCCGTGGTGGCCCGCTTCCCCGATGATCCGGACAGTGCTGCCCTGGCGGCTTACCGCCAGGGCAGCGGCGTCGATGCCCTGGCCGGCGCCGAGGCCGTGATCAGCCATCTGCTCAGCCTCGAACTGGGCCTGCCCTGCGCCCATGCACCGGCGTTGAGCCCCCTGCCCCTCGATCCGCTGCTCGATCCACGCGCCGCCGGCGAGGAGCTCGGCCACACCTTCCTGGCCTGCGTGCTGGTGGGATTGAGCCGTGCCCCCGATCTGATTCCCGCCACCGCGCCGCTCGCCAGCGGTGATCTCGCGATCGATGCCGTCGGCGCGATCGTGGCGCCGGCATCAGCCCTGGGCGGCTCGGCCGTTCTGGCCTGCGCCGAACGGGGCATTGCAGTGATCGCCGTCCAGAACCCCTGCCTGCTGCAGGTGGATGCCGAGCGCCTCGGGCTTGCGGTGCTGCCTGCGGCCAGCTACAGCGAAGCCGCCGGCCTCCTGCTGGCGTTGCGCGAGGGGATCAGCCCGGCGGCGCTGGCCCGCCCCCTGGCCCGTCTGGCCTGAGCGGCTGGGCTCACTACTCGGCCAGGGCTTGCTGCAGCTGCTCCAGCAGCGTGGAGCAGCGGCTGCGGCCCCGGGCCATGCACTCACCACTGAGGGTTTCCAGCCAGAGTTCGCTGCTTGGCCCCTGGTCGTTCCAGTCGGCCCAGAGACGGATGTATTCGCTGGTGGGCCGGCCCATGCAGGGCCGTTCGAACGCCATCAGGGTGCGCTTTCCAGGCCTCTCCACCTCCAGGCCGAACCGCTGCAGCAGCGGCGGCAGCAGTTCGGCCGGTGAGGTTTCCGTCTTCAGGCAGATCAGAGCGCGGTGGTAGGCCATTGCATCGAAGCCACGATCCAACCGTATGCAGCGTCCCATGGATCGCTCCTGCGACTCGGAATGATTTCCGATCAGGGCAGGCAGGCCATCGGGTGGCGAGCGTCCGTGCCTAGGGCCTTGGCCACGGCGGGATGGCAGACCGCGCCGCTGATCGTGTTCAGCCCCGACACCAGCTCAGGCCTTGCGGTGATCGCCTCCACCAGGCCGCGCCCCGCAATCGCCAGGATGTACGGCAGGGTCACGCTCGCCAGGGCTTCGGTGGCCGTGAACGGCACCGCCCCCGGCATGTTGCCCACGGCGTAGTGCTGCACGCCATGGATCGTGCGCACCGGGTCGGTGTGGCTGGTCTCCTGGCTGGTGGCGATGCAGCCGCCCTGGTCGATCGCCACATCGACGATCACCGAGCCGGGCCGCATCCGTTTCACCAGACCCTCCTCCACCAGGGTGGGAGCCCTGTCCCCCGGCAGCAGCACCGCGCCGATCAGCAGATCGGCGCTGGGTACGAGCCGCTCGAGCAGGCTGCGGCTGCTCACCAGGCTGATCAGACGCCCCTGGCGCAGGGGGTCCAGCTGCCGCAGCCGCTCCGGGTTGCGATCCAGCAGCAGCACCTCCGCATCCAGGGCCGCCGCCAGGCGGGCGGCGTTCCAGCCGACGCTGCCGGCGCCGATCACCACCACCCGCGCCGGAGCCACGCCCGTGCATCCACCGATCAGCACGCCTCGGCCGCCCTGGGGGCTCTCCAGCAGGCGGGCACCCACCTGGGCCGCCAGTCGGCCGGCGATCTCGCTCATTGGGGCCAGCAGCGGCAGGTTGCCGTCATCGAGCTGGACCGTTTCATAGGCGATGGCGGTGGTGCCCGCCGCCAGCAGGGCCTCGCCCACCTGCGGATAAGCGGCCAGGTGTAGGTAGGTGAACAGCGTCAGATCCGGCCGCAGGAACGCGAACTCCTCAGCCTGCGGTTCCTTGACCTTCACGACCAGATCGGCGGCCCAGGCCTGCTCGCGGTTCACCAGTTGCGCCCCGGCTGCCCCGTACTCGTGATCACTCAGGCCGGCGCCCGTGCCGGCACCCGTCTCGATCCGCACCGTCAGCCCGTGGTGCACCAGTTCGCGCACGGCATCGGGGGTGAGGGCCACGCGCCGCTCGTCCCGCTTGATCTCCCGGGGCACGCCGACGCTGCGGATCGGGCTGGCGGGGGCGGCCATGGGGCGGGCAGGGAGTTGCGCCAGCTTGGCGCGCCCGGGCCGCACCGGCCAGCCCTGCAGCTGTCTGGTCAGCCTTCGGCCGCGATCGGCATCCGCCAGCCGCTGCCGAAGGCCCGCTGGCTCACCTTGAGCAGGGGCGCGGCCTGGCGGCGCTTGAACTCCGCCCGGCGCAGCAGGCCCTGCACCCGCTCGGCCAGGGCTGGGTCGGCACCGGCTGCGATCAGCTCCTCCGGGCTGCGCTGCTCCTCGATCAGGGCCCGGAGCAGCGGATCGAGCTGCGCGTAATCGGGCAGGGAATCGCTGTCGAGCTGGTCCGGGCGCAGTTCGGCGCTCGGCGGCTTCTCGCGGATGGCGCGGCCGATCAGCTCCCCCTCGGCCGGTAGCCCCAGGGACTGGCGGCAGGCGCTGGCGGCGGGGCTGTCGATCCAGGCGCACAGCCGGAACACAGTTGTCTTGTAGAGATCGCCGATCACCGCCAGGCCGCCGTTCATGTCGCCATAGAGGGTGCAGTAGCCCACCGCCAGTTCGGACTTGTTGCCGGTGGAGAGCAGCAGCTGCCCCTGCTGGTTGGCCACGGCCATCAGCAGGGTGCCGCGGATCCGCGATTGCAGGTTCTCGGCGGTGAGCCCTGCCGGCGGGCCCGCCAGGGCCGGCGTCAGCGCCATGGCGAAGCCCTCCATCAGGGGCGCGATCGGCAGCGTGGCGGTGGCGAGCCCCAGCCGCCGGGCCAGGGCGTGTGAATCATCGATCGAGCCGGCTGAGCTCCAGGGGGAGGGCATCAGCAGGGCCTGCAGGTTGCAGGCCCCCAGGGCGGCGGCCGCCAGCACCGCCACCAGGGCTGAATCGATGCCCCCGCTCAGGCCCAGCAGCGCCCGCTGGAAGCCGCACTTGTGGGCGTAGTCGCGCAGGCCGAGCACCAGGGCCCGCAGCAGCAGCTCCTCCGCAGCGGGCAGGGGGAAGCGGTCGTGGCCGGTCACCGCTCCGATCCCGGCTCCGGCTGTTGTCGGAGCCGCCTCCCACACCTGCAGATCGGGCGCGGCCCAGGCCAGCTGCCGGCGCACGTCGCCCTCGGGGCCGATCACGAAGCTGCCGCCGTCGAACACCAGCTCGTCGTTGCCGCCCACCTGGTTCACGTAGACCACCGGACAGCCCAGGCGCCGCGCCGCCGCCGCCGCCAGCGCCCGGCGCTGCTGGGCCTTGCCCTGGGCGAAGGGTGATGCCGACAGGTTGAGCAGCAGATCCGGCCGCAGGGCCTGCAGCTCCCCCACCGGGTCGGCGCCGGCCAGGCGCTGGTCGTGCAGTTCCTCCTCCACCCAGAGGTCCTCGCAGAGGCTCAGGCCAAGGCGCCAGCGGCGGCCACCGCGCTCCAGCTCCAGCAGGCAGGGCCGGTCGGCGGGACGGAAGTAGCGGCGCTCGTCGAACACGTCGTAGCTGGGCAGCAGCCGCTTCCGCGCCACCACGCGCCAGCCGCCGCTTTCCACCAGGGCGGCGGCATTGAACAGATCGGGCTGCTGGCGGTCGGGGGTCGGTTCACTCACCCCCAGCAGCAGCGCCAGCCCGCCGGGCAGTCCGGCCGCCAGCCGATCGAGCGCGTCCGCCTGACGCTGCCGTAGCGCCGGGCGCAGCAGCAGGTCCCGGGCCGGGTAGCCCCAGAGGGCCAGCTCCGGCGCCACCACCAGGTCGGCCCCGGCCGCCTGGGCCTGCAGGCAGGCAGCGAGCAGCTGCTCACCGTTGCCGGCGAGGTCGCCGACCAGGGGATTGATCTGGGCGAGGGCGAGGCGCATCAGCGGCGGGGCCCGGCGGAGGGCTGCCCCAGGCCGTAGAGATTGTGCTTGACCAGTTCCGGCCAGAGCACCGCCGGCACCTGCTCGGGGCTGGGGCGCGCCCGCACGGCTGAGCTGGCGGTGGCCGGGATCACCAGGGGCAGCAGCTCGGGCCGCCCACCCAGCGCCCGCAGGGCCCTGAGGGCATCCGGATCGAGCGGGAAGCCCTGGCGCGGCACCACCGCCAGGCGGCAGCGCCGCAGCAGCTCCGTGGCCCGGTACCAGCGCGGCACCTGGGCCGCCAGGTCGCCGCCCACCACGAACACCAGCTCGCGGCCGGGCCAGAGCCGCTCGGCCCGCTCCAGGGTGTCGAGGGCGCGGGGGCTGCTGAGCTGCTGGCAGGCGCGGATGCGTGGATCCGCCAGGTCGTCCACCAGCAGCTGCAACAGGGCGGCCCGCTGGCTGAGGTCGGCACCGTGCCGCTTGAGCGGGTTGTCGCTGGCCCAGGTGAGCACCTGGCCGTAGGTATCGGCCAGCCCCTGGAGCAGCGCCCGGTGGCCGGCGGTGGGCGGATCGGCGCTGGTGCCGAACAGGGCCAGGCCGGCGGCGGGGCTGACCGGGGCAGCGCTCATGGCAGCAGCGCCCGCAGGTTGGTGGCGGCTCCGCCCTGGGGTTGCCAGCGCTGCAGCCACAGCCGCACCTGCGGATCCTGCCGGGCGAGGCGACGCAGCAGCGATGCCGGCCGCAGGCGGCCCCGCTGGGCGCTGTGCAGCAGTTCCGCCGCCGCCAGGCGGCCGGTGAGCCTGGTGGTGTGCACCGCCAGGGCGGCCTGGGCCATGGCCACCGGCGCCGCCGGCGCCAGGCTGAGACCGCCGCTGAGGGGGGCCGCCAGCAGCAGCAGCTGGCGTACGCCGCCGAGCAGCAGCTGGATGCCCAGCTGGGTGCCGCCCAGCAGGGCGTTCTGGGCTGAGAGGCGGGCCAGCAGGGCGCGGGCACCGCCACCGCCCAGCTCGAGGCCGTAGAGCTGGCACAGCTGCAGCACCAGGGCGGTGTCGAGGGCGATCCCACCGGCCAGATCGAGCAGCAGCAGTGGATTCACCACCACGCCGGTGGCCTTGAGGGCGGCGTAGCGGCCGATCACCGCCTGGGCGGCGCTGCGACCGCGCTGCAGGCGCCACTGGTGCAGCCGTTGCGCGAAGCGATCGGCGGCCCGCAGGCCGTTGAGTCCCAGCAGCAGGGGGCCGTGCTCCCGCAGCAGCTGCTCCAGGGCCTGGCGCAGCGGCGCGATCCGCGCGGGCTGCGGTTCGCTGCGCACGCGGCCATCGTCGAGCAGCACCGCCTGGCGCGGCGCCGAGGCCACCGCGTGCAGCTCAACGCCGCGGGCGGCGGCCGGCAGACGGGCGCGGATGCTGTGCAGCAGGGCGTCCCGTTCCGCCGCAGGCCAGCAGTCGCAGCGGTTGAGCACCAGCAGCACCGGCTTGCCCGCATTCAGCAGCTGCTCGAGCGCCTCCGCCTCGGGGCTGGTCAGGTCGCTGTCGAGCACCAGCAGCACCAGATCGGCGGCGATGGCCACCCGCGCCGCCAGCCGCTGGCGGGCGTGGGCGGCGATCTCATCGATGCCGGGGGTGTCCACCAGCTCCACCGCCGCCAGCCCCGGGATCGTGATCGGCCATGCCGCCCGCTGCTGGTGGCGGGTGCAGCCATGGGCCACGTCGGTGGCGAAGCGCGGCTCCCCCAGCAGGGCATTGAGCAGGCTCGACTTCCCCACGCCCACCCGGCCGAACACGGCCACCCGCACGCTCCGCCGCTGCAGCGCTTCCAGCTGGCGGTCGAGGGCCCGCAGCTCCGGGGCGAGGGTGTTGCGTTCGCGCTCGCTCAGGCGCAGTTCCGCCCGCCAGGCCTGCAGCAGCAGGGCGCAGCGCTCGGCGGCGCACGGGGCGGCCGGCGCAGCAGGAGGCGGCAGTGGCTGGTGGCGGCCCGGCATGCGCGTGGGAGGTTGTGCCATCGTCGCGCTCAGCAGCGCCCGCGTCCCATGTTGATCGGTCCGGAGATCCACGCCGAGCGCCGTGCCCGCTTCTTCGAGGCCCTCGGCGGAGCCGCCGCCGTGATTCCTGGCGCCGCCCTGGTCACCCACCATGCGGATTGCGAGTGGCCGTTCCGCCAGGCCAGCGATTTCTGGTATCTCACCGGCTTCGACGAGCCGGATGCGGTCGCCCTGTTCCTGCCGCACCGGCCCGAGGGCGAGCGCTACGTGCTGTTCGTGCAGCCGAAGGAGCCCAGCGCCGAGGTGTGGCACGGCTTCCGCTGGGGCTGCGAGGGGGCCGTCGCCCAGTTCGGTGCCGATCTGGCGCACCCCCGCAGCGAACTGGCCCAGCGCCTGCCCGACTACCTGAACGGCGCCGAGGGCATCGCCTTCCGGGTGGGCAAGCATCCGGTGGTGGAGCCGCTGGTGCTGCAGGCCTGGGCGGGGCAGCTCGATCGCGCCCCCCGCAGCGGCGCGGCGGCCCTGGGGCTGGTGGCCCCCTGTCCGCTGCTGCATGGGCTGCGGCTGCGCAAGGCACCCGAGGAGCTGGCGCGGCTGCGCGAGGCGGCCCGCATCTCGGCCGAGGCCCACGAGCTGGCGCGCCAGGTGGCGCGGCCGGGGCTCAGGGAGCGCCAGGTGCAGGCGGTGATCGAGCAGCACTTCCTCGAGCAGGGGGCACGCGGGCCGGCCTACGGCTCGATCGTGGCCGGCGGCGACAACGCCTGCGTGCTGCACTACACCGCCAACGACGCCCTGCTGCGCGATGGCGATCTGCTGCTGATCGATGCCGGCTGTTCGCTGAGCGACTACTACAACGGCGACATCACCCGCACCTTCCCGATCAACGGGCGCTTCAGCGGCGAACAGCGGGCGCTGTACGAGCTGGTGTTGGCGGCCCAGGAGGCGGCGGTGGCGGCGGTGGCGCCAGGGCAGACCGCCGAGGGGGTGCACGACACCGCCGTGCGGGTGCTCGTGGATGGCCTGCTGGAGCTGGGCCTGCTGGCCGGTGAGCGCGACGGCATCATCGAGCAGGGGGCCTACCGCCACCTCTACATGCACCGCACCGGCCACTGGCTGGGCCTCGATGTGCACGACGTGGGCGCCTACCGCCTGGGTGAGCACCACGTGGCGCTGGAGCCGGGCATGGTGCTCACGGTCGAGCCGGGGCTGTACGTGAGCGACCGCCTGCCGGTGCCGGAGGGGCAGCCGGCGATCGCGGAGCGCTGGAAGGGCATCGGCATCCGCATCGAGGACGACGTGGCCGTGACGGAGCACGGCCACGAGAACCTCACGGCTGCGGCGCTCAAGGCTCCGGCTGCCCTGGAGCGCTGAGGGGGCAGCCGATCAGTCCGGTGTCAGCGCCTGATCCAGCGCCGCCAGCACCAGGGCGGTGGCGGGAATCACCGCATTGGCACCGGCCTGGCGCAGCTGGGCCTCGTAGGGGCCGCGTCGTTCTGCCGTCTCGGGCCGCTGCAAGTGGGGCGGCGCCACGGCCAGGGCCAGGAAGCGCTGCTCGGGGGCCTGTTCGCGGGCCTGCTGCACGGTGAGCACATCGGCAACCGTGTCGCCCAGGTAGGCCACCGGTGGAGCGCTGGGGCCCAGCGGAACGGGGCCCAGCAGGGTCTGGGCCAGGCGGAGGAAGCCGGTGGGGTCCGGCTTGTCCGGCGCATCGCCCATGGCGATCAGCGGCGGATCGGCCAGGCCCAGGCGCCGCTGCAGGACGAAGCGGGCGGAGGGTGGTTCGGCGCCGCTCACGAAGCCCCAGGCCACATCGGCGGCCGTCAGCGCTTCAAAGAAGCCGCGATCCACCAGCAGGGGCTCGTCGCCGATGAAGCCCCGCCAGGTCGCCGGATCGCCTGCGGGATCACCGCCGAAATAGAAGCTGTTGAACACCGCCACCAGCTCCGGGAAGGCCGGCAGGGGCGGCCGCTCGGCCGTGCCGAGCCCGCTGCGGCGCAGCAGCTCCAGCGAGGCGTGCCAGTCGTTGTTCCAGCACCCCTCGGCCTTGAGGGCATCGATCGCCCCGGGCTCCGGCCGCACACCGCTGTAGTGGTGCACCGTCTCGACGATGGCGCGCCGGTAGCTGCCGCCCACATCGCGGATCACACCATCGATGTCGAACAGGAGGATGGCGCGGGGAGGCAGGGGTCCGGTGACGGCAGCTGGTAGGTTAGTTGTTTGTGATTCAGCCTTGAGCGCCGACACCATGAGCACCGAGAGCGCTGAAAGCGCCGTGGCGACAGCCGCTGCCGAGGGTTCCGTCGAGGACACCACCGAAGGCCGTCCGGTGCTGCGTGGTGCCAGTGCCGTGCTGGCCTCCGCCACCATCGACGAGAACGGTGTGCCCTCCGGCCGCACCCCCAAGGCCGATGAGGGCCGCTTCCTGCTGAAGATCCTCTGGCTGCCCGACAACGTCGCCCTGGCGGTGGATCAGATCGTCGGTGGTGGCCCCAGCCCCCTCACCGCCTACTTCTTCTGGCCCCGTGAGGACGCCTGGGAAACCCTTAAGACCGAGCTGGAGGGCAAGAGCTGGATCACCGACAACGAGCGCGTTGAGATCCTCAACAAGGCCACCGAGGTGATCAACTACTGGCAGGAAGAGGGCAAGGGCAAGAGCCTCGACGACGCCAAGCTCAAGTTCCCCGACGTCACCTTCTGCGGTACCGCCTGATCCGCAGCGATCGGTTGTTCCACGCCGGAAGCGCCTCAATGAGGCGCTTTTTTTTGTGCCTGCAGGGGCCTGGCGCGGCCGTTGTCCCTCAGCTGCGCACCCTCAGCTGCGCACCCTCAGCTGCGCGCCTTGAGCACGGCCCCGAAGCTGCTGGCGTTGATCCGTGCCGGTTGGCTGGCGGTGTCCACCGTGTAGCTGCGCGATTCCACCTGGCTGCTGCCGTCGGGATACACGAAGGTCACCACACCGTCCAGGTTGATGCTGCTGCCGTTCCGCCCGGCTTCATGCAGGTCGCTCACCCGCACCTCGCTGAACTGACTGAAGAAGCCGGCGTCGAACTGATCGGCGGCTGCGGGGCCGAACAGCTGGCGTGCGGCGTCGTGGTTGCCGCTCGACAGGTGCTCGTAGAGCTGCTGCACGGTGCTGATGGCCCGCTCCGGGCTCGCCTGTTGGCTGGGCATGGGGGCTGGCTGTAGCGGCACCGGTGCGACCGGCTTCGCTGGCGTCAGGGCCGGTTCAGGCGTGCTCCCCGGGCTGGCCGGGCCCGGGCTGCCGGTCTGCAGCGGCCTGGTGCTCAGGACCAGCCAGATCAGGCCCCCGGCCACGCCCGCCACCAGCATCCCGGCCATGGCGCCGAGCAGAACGAACAGAGCGCAGCCAGCGGCGTTGTTGCCGGAGGTGCTCCCGGAGGAGGGGGCGGGCCGGGGCGCCCGCTCCCCTGGCGGTTCTGCCATCGCCACGCTGGGTTCCGGCAGGGCCAGAAGCCCGCCCACCACCATGCCCATGCGCTGGCAGATTGCGCGGCTGAACATCGGCTCCAGCTCCCGTTGCAGCCGCAGCTGCAGGGCGGTGTCCGCCGCCAGGGGCGGCGTCTGGCCCAGGGCATTGGTGAAGGCCGGGCTCAGCACCAGATAGCGCAGTGCCGGCAGCAGCGGCAGCTCGTCGTCGCCGCAGAAATCACCCACCAGCGCCTGCAGCCCTCGCCCATCACGGTCGATGCCTCGCTGGAGATCCGCGAGGATCTGCTGGCGCAGGCGGCTGCCGAGCTGATGGTCGTTCATGGCAGACGGCTGGGTCTCGGCGGTGATGTTGGCGGCATCCTGGCGGCTGCCGGGCCGGTCGCGTCGGCCGGTGGCTGTGGTTGCCAGTGCCGCTGCAGGGTCAGCCGCAGCCCATCACAGGCCGGGAGCGGCCCCAGGCGGCTGGCGGCGATCACCCCTCCCAGCGGGTCCCGCTCCGCCGCCGCCAGCCAGGCCCTGGCCTGCCGCAGCCCGTCGGCCTGCTGCAGCCGCAGGATCTGGGGGCGCCGCTGGTTGAGGTTTGCGGCGATCCGTTGCGGCTGGGCGCACTGGCGCCCGATCTCCCGCACCACCACCGCCGGCAGCCCGCGGGCCGGCTGCGGTGGTGCGGCGCGCCGCTGCCACCACCAGCCCGCCAGGCCGAGCGCCGCCGCCGCGCTGACCAGCAGCGGCAGCACCACCAGGGCCGCTGGCGGCGCCCGCCGGGGGCGCGCCGGGGTGCCGCCCTCCTGGCAACGGTGCAGGCCGATCGCCACGGAGACGTCATCACCGCTGCCCTGGCTGGTGATGTGGGCCAGGCCCTCCTCCAGCTCATCCCTGGCTTCGATCGCGGCCAGCTGGTTGCAGAGCTCCAGGAAATCCGCATCGGTCGCGCAGGATTTGCGCACGCCATCGGTGCTGAGCACCACCGTCAGCCCCGGCGCTGTGAGGGGCTCCAGCCCGGCCCGCCCGGCCCAGAGGGCGGCCGCCTGCGGCAGGCAGAGGCTGGCGGTCGCCTCCGCCGTGGTTGCGGCCGTGGCGGTGAGGGTTTCCTCGCTGAGCAGGCGCGCGGCCCCCGTGGCCGGCAGCAGCACCAGATCCCAGTCGCCCAGGCCGGTGTAGCCCCACCACTGCGGCGTCATCAGCACCAGCCCCAGGGTGCAGCCGTAGGTGGCCGGCGTGAAGGCCTGCTGCCCTGCCTCCGGCCGTTGCTGCCAGTCGGCGGCGATCGCCGCCTGCCAGCCCGCCACGATCGTGGCGGGCAGGTCGTGCTCGAGCAGCCGTCGCCAAGCCTGCTGATCGGCCAGGGGCGTGCGTTGCAGGGCCGTGGCCACGGCCTGGCGCGCCTGCTCACAGGCCAGGGCGCTGCCCACCTGGCTCAGCCAGTAGCGGCTGCTGCCGTGGCCATCGGCCACGGCCATCAGCTGCACCGCGCTCGCGCCGACCGGTAGCGCGCAGGCCAGGGAGGCGTCCTGGCAGGGCTGGCCGCGGCGCCGATGGGAGGCGCCGATCACGCTGCAGCTGCGCGGGTGTAGCCAGCCGCCGCTCACCACACCAGCGGCCCGACGTCGTCGGTGGGATCCAGGATCGTGGGGGGCAGATCCGGTAGGTGGATGTTGGCGGTGCTCGCAGCGGCCGGCGTGCCGGCGCGATCGGCCGCGACGGCCGCTGCCACCCGGCTGGCCGGCATCGAGGCGGCACCCACCACGGCGGTGGAGGCCCATTGGATGTACTGGGCGAGGCTGGTGGCGTTGCTGGCCTGCAGCGGCCGCCGCGGCGATCGACCACCCCGTTCCGCCTGCGCCGTGTCGGGGCCGATGAACTGCTGCAGCACCTCCAGGTCGGCGTCGTGGCCCATGGCGATCGCCAGCCGCACGGCCTTCTGGGCCCAGGGCTGACGCATCAGGCTGGCCAGGCCCTGCTCGAAGTCGTCGGTGGGCTGGCCGTCCGAGATCAGCACCAGCACCGGCGGCAGGGCCCGCTCCTCCATCGGCGGCGACTGCAGGGCGGCGGCCACCAGCTGCAGCGCCGCGCCCATGGCGGTGATGCCGCCGGCCTGCAGATCACGCCACTCCAGCTGCTCCACCGGGGTCGGGTCCGGCAGATGCCAGCTGGCGCGATCGGCGAAGCTCACGGCCCGCACCAGCACCCGCGCCTCCGGGTTCTGGCGGGCCACCTCGGCCATGCCCGGCAGCGACTGGCGGATCGCCTGGTTCAGGGCCTGCATCTTGCCCTGGGCCGCCATCGAGCCGGAGCAGTCGCAGAGGTAGATGAAGTGCAGCGGGCGATTGCTGAGGCGGACGTTCGGGAAGGCCATGGGGCAGTGCGGGATCGGTTCAGGCCAGCAGCGTCAGCATGCCTGCGCTGGTGTGGATGTCCTGCAGGGCCGCGAGGTTACAGGTTCTGCCCGGCTCCAGCCGCAGCGCGCGGCCGTCGTTGAGCGTCACGGTCCAGGGGTCGGCGCTGAGGTTGCGCAGGCCCAGCAGCGTCGGGTCGCTGGGGTGGGCCTCCAGCTGCGCCAGGGGCCGGTGCAGATCGAGGCGGGCCAGGCGGTCGAAGTGATGGGGATAGAGCGCGTTGCCGGCGCAGACGGTGACCTGGCAGTGGTCGGTGCGCAGCCGCGCCGGCGGCGGCAGGTGCGTGCCGCAGTGCCAGCAGTGGCTGGTCTGCACGGGATCGGGAAAGGTTTCCTGGCCGCAGCTCGGACAGAGCTGGCGCTGATCGAGGCAGCGGCTCAGGGCCTGGGTCCACTGGCCGGTGAGTGCGCGGCGCTGCGGTTGCCGCAGGCCGGCGCAGAAGGTCTGCACGAACAGCGCCTGCAGGGCGGCCGGGTAGATCGGCCAGGTCACCAGGGCCGCGGCGTGCTCCACGGGGTCGGGGCGGTTGCCGGCATCCTCCGGATCGAAAATGAACAGAGGTTCCTCGCCGTAGAGGCGCCGCCGGGCCGGTTCATCGAGGCAGCGGATCGCCAGCTCCCGCTGGCCGCGGAAGGGATCGTGGCGGGTGAGCAGGCGGAAGATCAGCACCGCCAGGGAGAAGAGGTCGCTGCCGGCACCGGGCCGGCTCTGGCGCAGCAGCACCTCCGGCGCCATGAAGCCCGGTGTGCCGAGCACGCTGCCCGGGTCGCCGCCATCGATGTCGACGTTGTCGTTGTCGCAGATCAGGATCCGGCCGCTGCCCGGCTCCAGGAACAGGTTGCCGAGCGAGATGTCCTTGTAACAGAGGCCCTTGAGGTGCAGCTGGTGGAAGCCGTCCGCCAGGAAGAAGCAGGCGCGCAGCACGTTCTGCAGGCTGATCTCCAGCTGGCCGCCGGCGTGCAGGTGGGCGCCGAGGAAGCCCGGGGGCCGCAGCGGCATCAGGTAGCCGAAGCCCGCCTGCGCGTGGCGGATCAGCGGCCTGCTCTGCGGGGTGGGCTCCAGCAGCGCCAGCGGCCAGAGGAAATCCGCGTTCGGCGTGCCCAGGCTGATGCTCTGGCGCAGCCGCCGCGGCAGCCCTGCATCGCCGGCCAGGCAGGCGGGGAGGTACCACTTCAGGGCGAGGGTCTCACCGCCGGCCTGTACCGCGTACACCTGCCCCTGGGTGCCGCCGCCGAGGCCCCGCACGATCGTGAGTGGCTGATCCAGACCCTGGAAGCGCAGCTGGGCTCCTTCGGGGAGCAGCCAGGAGGTGCTCATCGGCTGGCCTCCCCGGCACCGATCGCCTTGCGGATGCCATTGCGATGGGCCAGCGCCGTGCGCCGGTTGGCGAAGCCATGCCGCAGGGCCTGGCCATCGCGCAGTTCCACCACCAGCGTGTGCTCCTTGCGGGATCCCAGCAGGATCCAGCAGGCCAGGGCCGCGATCTGCAGCGGCCAGAACAGCAGCGGGAAGGGCAGCAACAGCAGGCCACCGAGGCAGGCCAGCAACCACCAGCTGAAGATCTGCGGATGGCGGAGCTCACTGCGCACGGCGGCCGAGCGGATCGCGTCCACCGGCAGGGTCTGATCGGCGATGGTCACCTGGCGCGGCCCGCTCGCCGGGGCCGCCGGGGCCGCCGGTTGGGCCGCCGGTGCCGGGGTTGGTGTTGGTGTTGGATCCGGCGGTGGGGTGCGCTCCGGGGCCGGTGAGGCCGGTGCCACCAGTTCGAACACCAGCACCGGGCCGCTGCTGCCCAGCCTGATCTCATCGCCGTCGTTGAGCGGGCGGCACTGCTGCACCCGCCGGCCCTCCAGGTAGGTGCCGTCGCGGCTCTGCCAGTCGCACACCAGCCAGCCGTGGCTGCGGGAATAGCGCACCAGGGCGTGGTGATCGGACACCTCGGCTGCGCTGGCCAGGCAGAGGCCGTTGCCGGCGGCACGGCCGATCGTGAGGGGCGTGGCTGCATCCAGCGGCGCCACGCGACGGCGGTTGCTGGCCAGCACCAGGCGGGCAGGAGCGGCGCTCATGGCTCACCCCGGCGGCGGCGCCACCACAGCTGCCAGTCGTCGCGCAGATCGTTCCACCAGCCGCCATCACCCGGGCGCCAGGGCACCACCCGGCCGGGAAACAGCAGGGCCTTGCTGGCCAGGGCCAGGGCGATCAGCACCATCACCAGCAGCACCCAGCCGGGGATCGCCCCCACCCAGGTGACGGCGAAGAAGGCGCGCAGGGCGTACAGGCCGATCGTCAGGGCCAGCCACAGCCGGAAGGGTTCCCAGGGGTCCCGTTGGCGCTGCAACGAACGAGCTCACAAGGCTGGCCGTAGCCTATGGCCGGGCCGCAGCACACGCCTGGCATCCCTCCCGCTGCTCGACACCCTGCTTCCACCGTCCCAGCGGCAGGCCTGGGGCACCCTGGCGCGCGCCTGCCTGCGGGGCCCGCTGCCGGAGCGTCCCGCCGCGATCCGGAGTGCGCTGGCGCCGCTGCGGGCCCATCAGCCCCGCCTGGAGCTCTGGCGGGGCGACACGCTCTGCCAGGAGCTCCCGCTCGAGAACCGCCGCTACCGCATCGGCCGCGATCCCGCCTGTGAGCTGGCGCTGGAGGACCCGAGCCTGAGCCGCGTGCACGCGATCCTGGAGCGCGACCGGGCCAGCGACCGCGACTTCAGCCTCGACGACTTCAATTCCGCCAACGGCCTGTTCCACCGCGATCGCCGCATCCGTTGCATCGCCCTGCGCGATGGCGATGTGGTGCAGCTGGGCTCGGGGCTGAAGGGCCAGGCGCCGGAGCTGCGCTATCGCCACCCCCGCAGCCCGCTGGAGCAGGCGGTGCATCTGCTCGGCATCACCGGCCTGGTGGGTTCGGCGCTGCTGGTGAGCGGCATGCTCGCCGCCGCCAGCATCGGCGGCGGCTCCCGGATCCGCGCCATCTCCGGGCCGGTGAAGATCTTTGCGGCCAATGGCCAGCAGGTGGATGCCAAGGAGGGGGCCTCCACGGCGCTGCCTTCGCTGGATAGCTATCCGCTGCATCTGCGCCAGGCGCTGCTGGCCTCCGAGGAGGCGCGCTTCGGTTGGAACAGCGGCCTGGATCTGTTCGGCACGCTGCGCTCGGCCCTGCGCCGCAGCGGCGGCGGCAGCGGCATCACCCAGCAGGTGGCGCGGATGGTGTATCCGGATGTGGGCCGCGACCTCAGCCTCACCCGCAAGCTGCGGGAGCTGTGGGTGGCGCTGCAGCTGGAGGTGGGCTTCAGCAAGAACCAGATCCTCAAGCTCTACCTCGATCGCGCCTATCTGGGTCTCGGCACGGAGGGCTTCGAGCAGGCGGCGCAGCTCTATTTCCGCAAATCGGCCAGTGATCTGGATGTGGGCCAGGCGGCGTTCCTGGTGGGGCTGCTGCCCAGCCCGAACGGCTACAGCCCCTGCAACACCGATGATCCCGGCGCCGGCCTGGAGCGGCGCAACCTGGTGCTGAAGCTGATGCATGAGCAGGGCTGGCTCAGTGATCAGGGGTTGATCGATGCGCAGCGGCGGCCGCTGAACATCGATCCCTCCGCCTGCCGTGAGTCGACCTTCAGCAGCTATCCGTTCTTTTCCGATTATGTGATCGGTGAGCTGGAGGGCACCCGCTTCGGGCTGGATCTGAGCAGCGCCGATGCCAGCGGCAACTACGCGGTGTTCAGCACGATCGATCCGCGTGTGCAGGCCCTGGCGCAGCAGCAGCTGCAGCGATTCCTGGAGGGCCCCGCCGCGGCGGTGGGGCTCACCCAGGGTGCCCTGATCACGCTCAACACCGAGAGCGGCGACATCCTGGCCTATGTGGGCGGGGGCGATTATTCACGCTCCAGCTTCGATCGGGTCCAGGCCCTGCGCCAGCCCGGATCCGCGTTCAAGCTCTTTCCCTTCCTGGCGGCCCTCCGGGGCGGGGTGAAGCCGGAGGATCCGATCTCCTGCGCGCCGCTGGCCTATGTGGCCGGCTGCAGCCATGGTGCCGGCAGCCCCGGCGGAACCGCTTCGGTGGTCGATGGCCTGGCGCTGTCGGAAAACGTGGTGGCGCTGCGGCTGGCGGAGCGGGCCGGGCTGGGCGAGGTGGTGAAGCTGGCCCGCCGGCTCGGCATCTCCACGCCGATGGAGGCGGATTACAACACGATGCTCGGCGGCCGCGAAACCTATCTCTACGAGATGGCGCGGGCCTATGCGGTGGTGGCTAACGGCGGCCGCTCGGTGCCGATGCATGGCGTCAGCCGCATCTACGACCTGGGGGTCTGCCAGTCGATCAAGAGCCTGGAGCGCTGCCCGGAGCGGGGCATCACCATCCCGATCGGTGAACAGTCCCGCCAGCTGCTCAGCCCCGAGGTGGCCGAGGCCATGGATCAGATGCTGGCGGCGGTGGTGCAACGCGGCACCGGCCGCGCCGCTGCTGTTGTGGCCGATGCCCGCGGCAAGACCGGCACCACCAACAACGGCGTTGATGTGGTGTTCATCGGCTATTCCCCGGCAATGAAGCTGCTCACTGCGATCTGGATGGGCAACGACGACAACAAACCCGCCGAAGCCGCCAGCGGCGCCCTGGTGGCGGAGCTATGGGGCCGGTATATGCAGAAGGTGGCGGCGCGGGGGTGAAGGGGGGGCGGCTACATGGCGAGGGCGATCACCGGGCTTCCTTCAGCTGCAGAGACCGTCATCTCCGTAACCCAGGATCTCCTCGGCACTGCGTTGATCGAGAACCGGCAACGTCCACACCTGCTGTTCCAGCCAGAGCCGGCTCTGCTCCAGGCTTGGCCGTTGTGACATCGGTTCGCCCGGCAGCCCGGCCTGCAGAGCCAGGATCGCCTCTTGATTCATCGAGCGCCGATGGGCCGCCGCAACCGCTTTCAGGCGGCGGTAGAGCGCATCCGGCACCTGCCGGAGAACCAGGGTGTTCATCGCCCCTTGCGTGGCTGCTATCAGAATGCTATCGGCTATTCCTGCTCGTGCTCCAGTCGGCTTGAACGCTGGCCTTGAGTGGCAGGCAAGCAATCTAGTGAACAAGAAGGAAATGGGTGGTGGCCTGACCACTCGAGGGGCTTGTTGGGAAGCCAGAACGATCGTGATCTAGTGTCCAATAACTCAGACCTTGAAGACACACTGTCTCTTGACTCCACTATCATACTCCCTCGAGAATCGCATTACTCATTCCAGACTTCTGCAGCCAGAGGCAAGGCGTTCAACTCTGCCCTTGCCTCGCGCCAGGTCGGGTAGTGCTCATCGAGGAGGGCAATGAACCGGGCGCTGTGCGTCGGCACCAACAGATGCAGCATCTCGTGCACCACCACGTACTCGACCAGGTCCTTCGGCTTCTTCACGAGCTCGGTGTTCAACCGGATCGTGCCGGACTCATGATTGCAGCTGCCCCACTTGGTCTTCATCCGCTGCAGGAAGTAGCTGCCAACCTCGACGCCCAGCCGGCCCTGCCACTTCTCGATGAGGCGAGGAACCAGCTCATGAAGCAGGCTCTTGTGCCACTCGTGCATAACGCGGGCCCGGCCCGCATGATCAGTCTCCGGTCGCACCGCCAGCGTGATGCGCTTGTGATCAACGGTCACGACAGGCTTAGCGTCGCGCTCGATGACCGTCAGCAGGTGTCGGCGACCCCAGAGATAGTGGCTTTCGCGCTCAATGAACTCGCGGGGGGCCTCGCGCGCTTGCTCGGTCAGCTTGGTCTGCTGGTCGCGAATCCATCCTATCCGCGACGCCGCATAGGCCCGTGCGACGTCCAGCCGAGTCGACGTCGGCGCTACCAGGGTCACACGCCCAGCCGGCGGGTGCACGGAGAGATGGACGTGCTTCACGTCCTTCCGCGTCACCGCGATCGAGATCTCGCCGAGCTGGATGGTCTCTGGCATCAGTACCCCGGCTGATTCTTGACGATCTCGAAGACCGCCAGCGTGACCTCGCGGTCCCGGCCGAGGAGAGGGAAGAGCGCGTTCTGCACCTGGGCCTCACGGGCCTGGTCACCCTTCCACCCAGCAGGGGCTCGCTCCCTGATCGCCCGGTCGATCTGCAGCGCCAACGCCGCCCGCTCATCGGGATCGGTCGGACAACCAAATGTCGTCGCGGCCACCGAGTCGAGGTTGTTGAAAAGGACCAGAGCCTCCCGCCGACCGTGAAGCGACGCGGGCACCCCCGCCTGGGGCTGTTTGGCAGCCAGCTGCTTCACGAGGTCCTCCGCCTTGCGCAGGAACTCCTCGTACGCAGCGGCGTCCTCGCGGCTCTGCTTGATGAGATCGTCGAGCAGCTGCGACATCCGCTCGTAGAACTTGGGATCGGTCAGCTGGTCCCGAATGATGGTCTTGCGGACGTTGTTGATGATGCCCTCGGCGATCGACCGCCGAGACAGCTTCCCCTTCTCGTTGAGCTTGCGCGCGATCGCGTCGTGAATCCCAGTCTCGATGATGAGCTCGGTGAGGGACATCTCGCCCAGCTCGCCAAGGTCCTGGGCCGCATCCGCCTGGATGTAGGTGTTGATGAGGTGGCGCATGTCGGCCTCGTAGGGCTTGATGTCCAGCTCCTCCCCGGAGTGTTTCTTGATCGCGGCTCGAACGTCGGTGAAGAACTGCACCTCCTGTTCAAGCGCAGCAATCTCGGGCTCCGAGTAGCCCGCCGCAGCGAGCTCTTGCGCGATAGCGGCGAAGGCCCGCACGAAGACCGCCACGGCCTTGTAGAAGGCGACGCGCAGAGCTTCGGTGTCGGTTAGCGCGTTCGGATCGGCGGCGTCGCCACAGAAGTAGCGGAGGTACTGCTCGAGCTCCCGCGGCAGCGGAACGGGCTCGCAGAGGTAGCGGAGCGCCTCCCTCGCCTCGTCCAGCCGCTTCCTGCCCTCCTCGAGCCAGTTCTTGAGGTGGACGTTGTCCTCGACGCCGGTGTCCTCGTCGATGTCGATTTCGTCGGAGCTATAGACCGCGATCGCTTGCTGTACGTCGCCGAAGAGCTCCTTGAAGTCGACGATGTGCCCGTAGTCCTTGTCGTCTCCATCCAGACGGTTGGTGCGGCAGATCGCCTGGAAGAGGTTGTGGTCCCTGAGCTCGTTGTCCAAGTAGATGTACGTGCAGCTCGGAGCGTCGAACCCAGTAAGGAGCTTGCTGACCACGATCAGCAACTTCATATTGGCGGGCTCCTCGATGAAGCGCCGCTTGGTTTCGTCCTCGTACTGCTTTGTGGTCTGGCCGTTCTGCAGGACGAACTTCGTGTACGTGTCGAACTTGTAGCGTTCGTCGCTGTTCGCCGGCTCCCGCGAGATTGCGTTGTGGTTCGGCTCGTAGGAAGTGATCAACCCGCAGTACAGGCCGAACGTCGTGTTCTGAAAGAGTCGGTAGTAGTGGCAGGCGTCGTAGATCGAGGCGGCCACGAGAATGGCCGTTCCGCGATCGCTGTTGAGTCGCGGCTTGAGGCTGAAGTCCTCGATGATGTTCGCGATGATGCGCTGCTTCCGCTCGCCAGCGCTCATGAGCTCTTCCATCGACGCCCAGCGCTTGCGCAAGACGGCCTTCTGGAAGTTGTTCAGGCCCTTGGTCTTCTGCTCGAACCACTTGTCGATGGCGGCCTGAGAGGTGAGCCGCTGCGGCACATCGCGAGCCTCGTACTTCAGGTCGAGAACGACCTTGTCTGCGACCGCCTGATGGAATTTGTAGGTGTGGATATTCGTGCCGAAGACGTCGCGCGTCATCTGCTTGTCTTTGCGGAGCAGCGGCGTCCCGGTGAAACCGACGAAGATGGCATCCGCGAGCCATCGCTTCATCTGCTTGTTCATGTCGCCACCCTGGGTCCGGTGGCACTCGTCAACAAAGACGTAGAAGCGCCCGGCGACCGGCGGAGGGTCGCCCTTCAGGTCGGCGACGTCGAACTTGTGGATCAACGCGCAGAGGACCCTCGGCGTTGCCGCGCCGAGCTTGTCGACGAACTCGGCGCGCGAGGTGATCCGTGGCGACGGCGAATCAGCCGAGATCACCCCCGCGTTCTTCATCACCCCCTCGATCTGCTTGTCGAGCTCGTCGCGGTCGGTGATGACGAGGATGCGTGCGTGGGCATCGTGCTCGAGCAGCCACTTGGCCAAGAGAACCATCAGGATGCTCTTGCCGCTCCCCTGGGTGTGCCAAATGACGCCGCCTTCGCGCTTGGCGACCCGCTCCTGAGCCGCCTTCACAGCCAGGAACTGGTGTTGCCGGGGAACCTTCTTGTGCCCCGCATCGAAGAGGATGAAGTTGCGGATGAGATCGAGCAGCGTGGTCTTGTTGCAGAGCTGGGCGAGGGGCCGGTCGAGAATCGCCCCTGTCTCCAGCGCTTCGGTCTCGGACCCATCCGCCTTCCATTGCACGAAGAACTGCTCGGGCGTGCCCGTCGTCCCGTAGCGCAGGCCCTGAGAGTCGCTGCCGGCTAGGAGAAGCTGCATGGTGGGGAAGAACCCCTTGTTGAAGATCTCCTCCTGATTCGTGATGAGCTGCCGAATCCCGTCGCCCACCTCAACCGAGCTGCGCTTGAGCTCGAGCACCGCCACGGCGATGCCGTTGATGTAGAGCACGATGTCTGGCCTTCGCTCGTGGCCACCCTTGAGCGTGACCTCCTCGGCCAGCGCGAAGTCGTTCTCCTCGGGATGCTCCCAGTCGATGAGGTGCACCGTCTCGTAGGGGCGCGCTTCGCTGACCTTCACCTTCACGCCATAGCGGAGCAGCTGGTAGGTGCGCAGGTTCGCCTGGTACAGGGTCACGCCAGTCGTGTCGATCGCGGTCTCGAACGCTTGGAGCGCCTGAATGATGTGCGCCGCCGAATACCGGCGGCGCTCCAGGTTGAGCTCCAGGTCGGCCGACCGGAGACACCGGTTCTTCGGCTCCTTCGAGAGGTTGCCGAGATAGACATAGCCGAGATTGTCGGCGCGTTTGGCATCCGTGAACAGGGACACGACGCGGTCCTGCGTCTTGCGCTCGGAGCGGGGCTTCTCAGCCATTGGAGCCTCCGGTGGTGTGGAGCTGTGTCTTGCCGGTCAGTAGCTCCTGCATCATGGCCAGCTTGAGGTCCTGGGTCTTGGCTCGCCGTTCCTCAAGAGTTGATATCTCGGCATCGGAGTCCTCGAGAACTTCTGCAATCGCGTCTTGTTCCGGCACGGAAGGGAGCCGCACCGAGATATCTGCAAGCGCGCGGGCGCTGATATGCACCACCGCGTCGCCCTGGCCCTTGCTTGCCTTCTGTCGTCCGACAACTGGCGAGTTGCAGTAGTACCCCATGAACGTCGGGTTCTGCCGGTGGTTGCGTAGAACCACGATGTCACCGCCCGCGTAGGCGAGGAAATCGCCGGCAAACGCAGCGCACTTGCCAATCTCCTCCTTCGTCTCACCTGAACCCGCGAAGAGGAGGTCGCCCCGCTCAAGGCGCGTAGCCGTCGCCGCTACTTGCGGTGAAATAGAGGAGAAGAATCGACGGACAACGTTATCGTGATGCGTATAGAGTTCGCCGTATCTGACGCAGGGCAGCGCCCCGCTGTTCGCTTCGGACTTCCTAACTCCGCTTCCCTTGAAGAAGGTTCCGAGCTCTCCGAGCCGCGCTTCAGTCCAGGGCTTCATGTGGCCCGGAAGTCGAGTCTCCCCACTGAGAAGTTGTTGCATCACAGCTATGCGCAGGTCGCGCTTCTTCGCGATGAGCTGGTCGAGCCGATCAAGCAGTGCGTCCACGTCTCCGAGCGCGCCTGCGATCGCTTGCTGCTCTTCGACTGGTGGTACGGGAACCGGCAACTGCGCGTACTCTTGTCCATTGATGCCCGGCTGCCCGCTCCTCATCGACATCTGGCGGACCCAGCGCCAATACGCGCCGGTCGCTAGGTAAGAGGAAAGGAACGTCGGAAGGAGAACATTCGCGTTGGGCTGGATCCGGATGAGGAACCCTGCAAACACGAGCCGCCCGTCCTCGGCCTTGTAGCGATATGACTTGCCCACGGTGTTCCCCGTTCGCGCCAAGACGAGGTCCCCGTGTTCGAGGTAGTAGGCGTGGGCCATCGGCGACTGGACTGAGACCCGCTCGGAGGGTGCGAACTGTCCATCTTCCGAAATGTCCGTGATGCGGATGTAGGTCGGCAACTTGGACGAATAGGGTACAGCGGGGGCGTTGATGCCATAGTCAGGCGGCTTCGACAGGCACTTGCCAAGCGGCCGAATGTCCCAGTCCTCGGGGAGCACACCTAGGTCGGTCTGCTTGAAACCCTCCGTCAGTTCCATGTCGCCCCCATCTTCGCAAGGTGCGCCTCGACGCGAGCGGCGAGTTCCTCCACTTCCTTCGTCAGGTTCGGCAGGGGAGTGGCGTAGCGCTCGGCGAGCAGTCGAATCCGGTTGGTGAGTCGATGAGATACGCGGTCGAGTTCCACTTCGGCTCTTCGGCGGAGATGGGCGAGCCACTTGTCTTCGATCACGAGCGCCTGGACCTCCTTCTCGGTGAGCTTGGGGTACTTGCCGTCGATCTTGGCGTGGAGCGTTTCCTCTGAAGCCTTCTGCTTGGCTTTCGTTGCGTCCTGCTTCTTCAGCAACTCCGCGTACGCCAGCAACGCCCCCCGCTCGTCCTCGAAAGCAGCGTCATCTCGAATCTCCTTGAGCCGTGCATTCACAGCGGCCTTGGTGATCTTCTGCTTGTCGTCCTCGCCCTCAATGACCTCGTTGAGCAGCCCCTCATCACCACTCTGCTCCTCGAGCATCTCGGCGAGCTGCTGCTCGATCGTCGCCAGGTAATCATCGAGCACGGCGAGAGCGTCGCGCTCCTTGGCGAAGTAGCGATCAACGAGAAGCGCCGCGGGCACCAGGTCAGACTTGAAGCGCTTCGCGCCTCGCCCGGTACCGCGGAGGTAGTCGTGCGGCTCCGGCCAGACGAGCTTGTTGTTCTTGTCCTTGACCCTAACGATCTCGCGTGGTTGTGCACCATTCAGCCATCCGTCAGCGGCGACGAGGTATGCGTCGTCCTGCATCGACTCCGACCAGTAGTCCATGAGGTGTTGGTACACGTCGTAGGGGTCGACGAGCGGAGCCGCCTCGAATGCATGAAGTAGGGACTCGGAGACCTGCTCGATGAGCTCCTTCGGCTGACCTCCACGAGCGAAACTGCGGAGCAGCGGCTCGGTGGACTCCCGCCAGTCGTCGAAGATCGACATCACGCGTTCCTGATAGGCGGTGAACTCCGAGTGGCCGAGAATCTTGTCCTGGACGGCGTCGAGCGGGACGCGCAGGCACCTGTAACCGCTGCGTTCAGCCGGTTCGAACAGGTCTTTCCGCAAACCGGGGAGGACCCTCCAGTACCGCTCGAGATCGTCTATGTCGCGTGCCGGGATTCCGCCGTTCAGGTGCGCATCGATGTCCTGGAGATCTTCCGGCTCGGAGCTGTCGATGTAGCGAGGAAGATTGAGGTTGTACTCATTCTTCGGGTCAGCGATCTCCTCGATCGGCACCATTCGGGCGAAGCGGGCGACATCGAGAGCCTGCGCGAAGGTATCGACGATGCGATGAAGGTCCTGTTCACGGAGGCGATTCTTCGGTCCGTCCTTCTTGAAGCCCTTGGACGCATCGATCATGAACACGCCCTTGCGGCTCGAGGCGTTCTCCTTGTCGAGCACGAGGATGCACGCAGGGATGCCGGTGCCAAAGAAAAGGTTCGCGGGCAAGCCGATGATCCCCTTGAGCAGGCCGGACCGAACCAGCTGCCGGCGAATCGTTGCTTCGGCGTTTCCGCGGAAGAGGACGCCGTGGGGCAGGATGCAGGCGGCTTTGCCAGTGCTCTTCATCGAGCGGACGATGTGGAGCAGGTAGGCGTAGTCGCCTTGCTTTGCCGGCGGCTCACCCCAGCCGAACCGCTGGTAGGGGTCTGCGGACGGGGTCAGACCCGTCGTCCAGGTTTTGTCAGAGAACGGAGGGTTCGCGACGACGTAGTCGTAGGTTCGGAGCTGATTCCCATCCTTGAACTTCGGGGCAGCAAGGGTGTTGCCCGTCAGGATGTTCGCGGACGGGAAGTCGTGGAGAATCATGTTCATCCGGGCAAGGCCCGCCGTCGTGACGTCCTTCTCCTGCCCTTCGAGCGTGATGTGCTTCCCTGCTTCGGCCGCCACCTTGAGGAGCAGCGAGCCTGACCCGCAGGTAGGGTCGTAGGCGGTCGTCGACGCCTTGGTGTTCTTCGGCGAGATGCCGATGACCTTGGCGATGATCCGGCTCACCTCGGATGGCGTGTAGAACTGGCCCTTGCTCTTGCCACTCTGCGTGGCGAAGTGCCGCATTAGGTACTCGTAGGCGTCGCCGAGGATGTCGTCGTGCTCCGCTCGGTTCTTCGAGAAGTCGAGCTCGTGCCGTTGGAAGATGCCAATGAGGTTCGACAGGCGGTCGACCATCGCCTGTCCTTCGCCCAGCTTGTTCGGGTCGTTGAAGTCGGGGAAGTCGCTCCGAGCGAGGCGGCTGTTGGCGTCGATGAGAGGCTGGATGACCTGCGTGTTGATCTTGTCGCCGATGTCGCTCTTGCCCTTGAGCGCGACCATGTCCATGAAGCTCGCGCCCTTCGGAATCACGACCGGCGGGGCGAAGTCATCGCTGTTCCCGTACTTGTCCGAGATGTACTTGATGAACAACATGAACAGGACGTAGTCCTTGTACTGGCTGGCATCCATGCCGCCGCGCAGTTCATCGCATGACGCCCAGAGCGAGGAGTAGAGGTCGGACTTCTTGATCGCCATTCAGCCTGCTCCTAGCAAGTCTCGATTCTGCAGACTTCTTGCGACGCCCAAGCCGGATGCTCTTGAGGTGGCGATTCAGTAATGGTCATTGCCCAGGGCCTTGAATGAGCCGTGTCACGTCGAAGGCTAGCACCGATCGCGGTCATTTTGATCAGTGCCAAGATGGATTATGGCGATGCTGAACCATGCCTTGATTGGCAGCGTGATACCGTGCTCTATCCAGCATGTACTCTACACGCGAGATCGGCTTTGCTTGCGCGTAAAGCATAGGCGCCTCGCCGCTAGACCGCAAGAATCTTGGTGGTCGGTCGAGCCAATATGGCTAACTACATAGTGTGCCGCAATGGATTAGTGCCGTCTTCCCAACGCTTGCCATCACCTGGCCGCGGAGAGGGTGGGCTGCAGCTGCTCAAGGGCATCAGTGAATGACCGGTGGCGGATCAGGTGAATGGCATGGTTGGAAAGTGCTGTTCGCCTTCAAAGGAAATCTTTCAGGATGGCGTATCGACTGAACAGACAGGTCAATATCTAGATCAGGCCAATACAGGTGGTCAGCGCTAAGACGCAAGACGTTGAGGATCTGCTGAATTGTGGCTACCTTGAACCAGGGGAACTCGGAATACGGAAGCGCTAGCTCCTCATCGTCAATAAGTATCCAGATGCAATGGCCGGAAACATTCGTGACCTCAGCCC
>Ga0315899_10000915_pt1 | contig 34508 bp, 32 predicted proteins | sample LakEriMetagenome_2_FD_203518 | JGI IMG/M metagenome (GOLD analysis project Ga0315899, IMG submission 203518) | Freshwater fungal communities from buoy surface, Lake Erie, Ohio, United States - Buoy 4 MA112 | ecosystem: Environmental > Aquatic > Freshwater > Lake | place: USA: Lake Erie, Ohio...
GACCCTGTGAGATATCGCGTACAATTGGTGCTCGATCGAGTTTTTAAAATGCCTCAATATCAAATGATTTAATGCGAATCCTATGAAAAGAAGACAGTTTATTAGAAATGTAGCTTTAACATCTGCAAGTTTACCCTTCGTTTCGAATGGTTTTGGTATGCAGGCTTTGAGTCAGAAGCTCTTTAATTTTTCTACAGGTGCTGAAGATCGTGTGTTAGTAATGATCCGCTTAAATGGAGGTAATGATGGATTGAATACCGTTATTCCCTTAGATCAATACGCTAATTTGATGATGCATCGTTCCGAAATAATTATTCCACAGAATCAAATCCTATCGGTAACTCCAGAGGTTGGTTTTCATCCACAAATGCAGGGAATGAAAGGATTATTTGACCAAGGGAAATTGAGTGTAGTACAAAATGTGGGCTACCCAGAGCAAAACAGATCTCACTTTCGGTCCATGGATATTTGGACCTCAGGATCTCTTGATGTGAGTGAAACGCGTGGTTGGTTGGGACGATATTTTGATTCATATAATCCAAATTATCCCGCAGGATACCCTAACGTAACTTATCCAGATCCTTTTGCAATCAGCATGGGTTCGGAAGTAACCGCAACGTGTCAGGGAATTGCGGCTAATTTTTCACATGCCGTTTCAAATCCAAACAATGCCGTGAATTTATATCAAGGTGGCTTTGTTAATGACGGATCATATTATGGTGAACATGTCGAGTTTGTTGGCACAATCATCGAACAAACAAATAGCTTCGGACAGGTGATTCATGCAGCGGCCCAGGCGGGGAGTAGCTTATCGGCTATGTACGACCCAACTAATATCTTGGCGACGCAGTTGAAATATGTGGCGCAAATGATTTCTGGCGGATTAAAAACAAAAGTATATGTATTATCCTTGGGTGGGTTTGATACCCATGATAACCAAGCGGATGCAACTAATTTATTAGCCGGAACACATCGTGGATTATTGAAAACGGTTTCTGATGCCATTGCCGCGTTTCAAGATGACCTACAATTATTGGGGTTAGAGCAACGTGTGGTTGGAATGACGTTTTCAGAATTTGGTCGCCAAATTGAGTCCAATGCGAGTTTAGGAACGGATCATGGAGATGCGGCGCCTTTATTTTTGTTTGGAACATGCATTCAATCCGGTATCATCGGACCAAATCCAACGATTGCTAGCTCCTTGCCTGATCAAGCCGGTATTTCCATGCAAATTGACTTTAGGGATGTGTATGCCTCGATTTTACGCGATTGGTTTCAGGTGCCAACCAATGAGGTTCAGCAATTGTTCGCTCACCAGGTCCAGTTCTATTCCTTAGCAGGAACGTGTAACGTAAGTTTGGAAGAACAAGCACTGGCTAATGGCTCCATGCTCGTTTATCCAAATCCAACGCCAAGCAGTGTTCATGTGAAAGTGAATCTTGCGGAGGGAAGGGCAATGGGTGAACTGCGTGATGCGCATGGATCTACGGTCAAAATATATTTCGATCAAAATTTCTCCGGTGGTGTTCATACCATATTCTGTGATATGGATGGCTTAGCTTCAGGAACATATTTCTTGGTAATTCGGAATAACGAGAAAACATTACTCGAACAGGTGGTTAAAATGAAATAATTACCGAAGTAAATTTAAGGTTCCTGTAATCTGTTGTTTTTCGTTATTCGTTTTGGTGGCGAAGGTGATTTCCCAGGTGTAAATTCCCTCTTGTACTTGGGAATCTTTACCATAAACACCATCCCAACCCGTTTCGGAATTAAACGATTCCCAAATTAATTCTCCCCATCGATTGAAAATACTGAGGTGGTAATCATACGGATCAAACCCGCTAGTAAAAATGGGTTTCCATTGCTGGTTGAATTGGTCTTGATCGGGAGTAAATGTATTTGGAACATAGTAAATTAATGGTTCTTGATAGCCGATAAATTGGGTTAGTGAATCGGTGCAACCTGAGGGTGAACTTGCAATTAGCGTTACAAAATACCCTCCGATCGTATTGGTGTAGGTGTGCGTTCCTTCCACTTGAGTACTGCTATTTCCGTCTCCATACTGCCAAACATAGGAGCTTGCTCCTTGTGTTCCGTTATTAAAACTTACGAGTTCCGAAGGTGAGGAAAATTCACCGGGCACATAAGAAAAACTGACCACAGGCGTAGCTTCAACACATAAATAATCGCTGAGTAGTGCAGATGCCGAACACCCGCTAATATCTACTTGTAATTCCACATCGTAACAGCCAACAGTTGATAAATTGTATGAAATGCTTGGTGTATTCCCAATTTGTTGCCCATTGATTTGCCAAAGGTACGTAGCGCCATTTACGGATGGGGTTGACAAGGTGCCTTGCAGTGGGGAGCATCCCAATAAAACATCTGCATTAAAAGAAACCCCTGGGTTTTCAGAAATCTGAACAACCATTGACGCCGTATCTGCACATTGCCCTTGGCTTGGATTGAATACATAAGCAAAATTTCCGAGTTGTTGCGTATTAATTGCGAGTGGATTCCACAGTCCCTGTATCCCATTGGTTGAGGTCGCAGGTAGGATAGGGGCGGGGATTAGACCCAAACAATAGGGTCCCATCGAATTAAAGGAAGGTTCAACCAATGGAGTTACTGTGAGTATGCAACTGTCTGTGTTTTGACATCCATTTAAGCTTGCATTTACCACGTAAGTAATGTTTTGAGCGCTTGCACTTGTATTATTTACAATTTGATTAATACTTCCTCCAGAACCAGGGTTTGCACCTGTTAGGTTGGGGTTTGCGGATGGGGAGTAACTAAAGGTAGCTCCCGCTGGTGATGAGGTGATATTTTGGACGAAATTAGCACCACTGCAAATCGTGTCAACAGGAGCAATAAGTACTTGAACTGGTGGGTTTACCGTTACATTCACATAATCCAAGGATTGACAGCCCGTATTGTCGAGACCATTTAAGATAGCGACATACGCACCCGCATTGGGATAGGTTATCGTGTGAGATCCTACACCTACCGCTGAACTGGGCTGAGCATTGGGTGTAAAGTTCCAATTGTAGGTGTTGCAATTTTGTGAACTTGAGCCATTGAAGATGACCGAGTCTCCGGTGCAAATGTTTAATGCACTAGACGTTATTTGTGGTACAGGTCCAGCAAAGGTTCCGCCATTTGGATTGTTATTATTGAAGGTAAGGGTAAAGCCTGTGTTTGCAGAGAAATTATTTACGAGTAGGGCATAACTTGTTCCTGGTGTCATGGTGATACTCTGGATATATGCGTTATATCCTGCTTGGCACCCTGGGAATTCATTCTGATCTACTTCAGCTAGGCCCATTCCTGTGGATCCTGTGGCATTGAGGCAAGAACTTGAACAACAACGAACGGGGGTTCTCGCGCCGCAGGGATTGCTTGTGTTAAGTTGATAGAAAATAAAGTCAATATCGTCCATTGGATTTACCGGAGTGATATCAAAGGTGAGGGGGCCTCCAGTTCCACATGTCCAATAAAACCATGAAGAATTTGATTCATCTGGACCGGGCATATCAAGGCAGGTACCGGGCTCTGGTTCATCGTTGTTTAATCCGCCCCCGCCAAGGGTTCCTACACTTACTGGATTTTGGTTGCATAAAAATGCCGCGCCACCACAATCCGCACCCGGATTCGTGGTTGGCGTATAACTATTAATGCAGAGTTCGAAGCTTCCTTCGTTTGCTTGAGGTGTTGAAACGCGAATGTAATAGGTGTTTCCTGGTACAAGAGCTCCTTCATAAATTTGTGTGGTCCCAAATCCAGGAGTTCCATTCGAACAATTGAGTTCATTCATTAAACCTCCGCAAATACCATCGTATAGGGCAATTCTTGGTTGCGACATCGTGCCGCCGCCACCAATTCCACTTGCCGAAATCAATACATCCGTCCCAAGCGCAGTAAATGAAAACCAAACGTCTTCTGTGGCATTCGCGGGCCAACAGGTTGGTAATCCATAGGCTCCAGGGGTTGAACCTGCGTTTGTGAAAACCCCGTTACCTGAGCAGTAATTTAATACATTATTAATTTGAGTAGCCGTAGGGCAATCATCTCCTTGACTAAAAAGAACAAGAGGAAATACAATTAAAAAAGTAAGCGGTAGTAGTTTAAGCATCGGTTAGATAGACGAAATTTAATCAATTTCGTTGGCTTACAGTGAATTATGTTTTAATTTTTTATCGCGTCCACTCGTTTTTGCCGCTGCATTGGGTTTTCCTTTGGTTGATTTTGCTTAAATAATTGATACCTAGAAGGTTGAATTTCTGCAGGCCAAGAATTGTTATTCAAATCAACATCGGCAGTTTCAAGGAATGGATCCAATCGAATCTCTTTCACTTCTTTATCAAAAATAAACACCTTTGATACCTTGTCTTCATATTGACGCCATATTTCTACCGGTATGCGAATTACCTCGGTGCTATCGTCTGTAAAGGTGAAACGCAGTATAAGCGGCATTACTAAGCCTCCCACATTTTCAAAATGGACTTCATAAAAGTGCTTTCCTGTATTGAGTAGTGCTAAATCCTTTTCGCTGGTTTTCTGCTTGAACTCTTCGTATTCCTTTTTATCCAATGCATCAACTAAATAAATGTTACGCTTTGCATAGTAATCATCGATTAAGGAATCCCGTTCGTTAATTGTTTCTTTGATGGCAGTCTCGTTGCGTGTGGCACCGATATGAATGTCCTTATTGTCGTTTTGCTCCTTCAAGAAGCCTTTTTCAAGCGATGGGTTTTGACTGTTTAATTGAAACCATTTCACTTCGTTAATGGCAATGTCAACCGGTTCGGTGCCATAGAACCATCCCCTCCAAAACCAATCTAAGTCAACCGCAGAGGCATCTTCCATGCTTCGGAAAAAATCGGCAGGACTTGGGTGTTTGAATTTCCAACGCTCACAATAGGTTTTAAAGGCATAATCAAATAATTCTCTCCCCATGATGGTTTCACGAAGAATATTTAATCCCGTGGCCGGTTTACCATACGCATTGTTACCGAATTGAAAAATAGATTCTGAATTCGTCATGATGGGAGAAATTAATTTTTGATCTCCTCGCATGTAATCTGCAATGAGATGTGCAGGTCCTCTTCTAGATGGATATCCGCGTTCCCATTCTTGTTCTGTTAAATATTGAACAAAGGTATTTAGTCCCTCATCCATCCAAGTCCATTGGCGCTCATCTGAGTTGATGATCATTGGGAAGAAGTTATGACCCACTTCGTGAATGATAACGCCCCACATGCCATATTTTTCCCCTTCAGAATAGGTGCCGTCCTCTTCGGGTCTTCCTCCATTAAAACAAATCATGGGGTATTCCATACCGATCCATTTGGAGTGCACAGAAATAGCCACCGGATATGGATAATCAACCGTATATTTTGAGTAGGTTTTTATCGTGTGCGCTACGAGTTTGGTGCTGTAACGTTCCCACAGTGGGTTACCTTCTTTGGGATAGAAAGACATACAAAGAATGTTCTTGCCTCCGACCGTAACATTTTGGGCATCCCAGATAAATTTGCGCGAACTGGCAAAGGCGAAATCGCGAACATTCGTCGCTTTAAATCGCCAGGTTTTAGTGTTGGATTTCTTTTCTTTTTCTGCCGCTTCTGCTTCCGCTTGCGTAACAATTAACACCGGAGAATTCGCTTTTTTTGCTTGCTCAACGCGCTTTCTTTGCAGGGCACTTAATACATCCGATCCGTTCTGAAGTTCTCCCGTTGCTGCAATGATATGGTCTGACGGTACCGTAATGCTCACGTCGTAATTTCCAAAGGGCAAAGTAAACTCACCTCGACCTAGAAACTGTTTGTTTTGCCAACCGGTCACATCGCTGTACACACACATTCGCGGAAAGAACTGAGCGAGTGTATACAGGTAGTTTTTGTCTTTTTCGAAATACTCATACCCCGAACGACCACCAACGGCCATTCGGTCATTGATGTTGTACCACCATTTAACCGTAAAGCTAATGCTGCTTTTAGGGGCAAGTGGAGTGGCTAGATCAATTCGAAGCATTGTTTTGTTAATAAAGTAGGACATTTGTTGTCCAGAAGTCGATGTGATGCTTTCCACTTTAAAGCCACCATCGTAATTAAAAAAGTGCTTTTGAATGTCGCCAATTGATTTAAAATCTTCCATTTTCTCCACCTCAATGAGCTTGGTGTCGGAATGCTCGTCGTATATGTTTTGGTCTAATTGAAGCCATAAATATGGCAGCGCATCCGGCGAATTGTTGGTGTAGGTAATGGTCTCGGTTCCACTTAGTTTTTGAGTTGCATCGTCTAGGATTAAATTCATTTTATAGTCTGCTTGCTGCTGGAAATACCCATGACCTGGAGCGCCCGCAGCGTTTCGGTATTCGTTGGGTGTTGGAAGTTCCATATCAAGTTGAGCAAACTTCTTTTGAGCAAAAGATGTGGTGGCAATCGCAATCGAGAAAAGGCAAAGTATAGTTTTCATCATGGGGTTACGGGTATTTCTTTGGTGTAATCGGTAGAAAGAAAGGTTAAGGTGTGATGTGAACCTTTTTTTAAATAATCTAATTTGTTTTGTTGTTCCGGGAAATACGGGGTAAGCAATGGAAAGGTAAAGGTTAACTTACCCGAGTATTCAATAGGCTCAGAGGATAAATAGAAAAGCAGATCCCCGTTCTTAGTTAATTCATTACCATCAACCTTAAAGTAAACCGCTTGATTATTTTGAAATAGGGTGAATCCCGCGCAAATAAACTGCGTTAATTCGGAATACAAGCTGTCGGTTTTGAGGATATGGTCTATACTCAAATCTTTTCCATGTTTTTTCGAAAAAATATAGGCTAAATCGTGAGCTGTTACCTTTAGAGTAGCTTGAAACTGTTGCTCTGATGGATAATACTCCAATTCCATGAAGGCAAGGTGATACTCATGCGCCTGACCAATTCGAAAAATGGAAATTAGGATGAAGAAGAGTAGGACCTTTAATTTCATGGGCTTTAAAATTACTATATTTGACCCAATGACACAACGATTTTATTACCTGATTTTATCATGTCTTTTTCTATGCGCTTCATGTGCTGAGGAAAAAGTTGATGAGGGGTTAAAAGCAGGCGATTTGATTTTTCAGGATTTGGATTGTGGTCCGATGTGCACGGCCATTGAAACGGTGACGGAGGGAGTAAATGGAAGAGATTTTTCGCATTGTGCCATGGTCATTGAGGAGCATGATACCTTGAAAGTTATTGAAGCCATTGGTGCTGCGGTACAAATAACATCCATGTCGGACTTCTTGCAGCGAAGCAACAAGGTGCTGGCGGCCAGATTAAAAACTAGCGATAAGGGCCTGATTTCACGGGCAGTTAAATACTCAAAGTCCTTGTTAGGTAAACCCTATGATGACGTGTTTTTATTGAATAATGACCAATATTATTGCAGTGAATTATTGTATGAATCGTTTAAGGTGGCCAACCATGGGAAACCTGTTTTTGAACTAGAGCCCATGACGTTTATGGACCCACAAACCAAATCCTATTATCCAGTGTGGGTGGACTATTATCATGAATTACATTGTCGGATTCCTGAAGGGAAACCGGGTTTGAATCCAGGGTCTATCTCGCGAAGTGAAAAACTCGAACTCTTAGATATAAAAATCAAACCTTAAGTTGGGTTTCTGAATTTCCCGTTTATTTTCGTATGATTTCCTACCTTTGAACACATGAGACGATTGATGTTTTTACGTGGTAAATTAAAAGGCTTGTTTTTCTTCTTTCATGGACACCGCTTTTTTTCTGCCCATTTGTTCTCCTTTATAGGATCCATGGCTGGCTTATCAAAGTGGATACAACAGCATAAAAAGTTAGCCCATACTGATTTTTATTCGTTCAAATTTGATTATTCCCGACGGGAGCAGTTATTTGAGCATGTTATAAAGCAGGAGGGCTTAGAAAGTGCAATCGATTATTTAGAGTTTGGTGTTTCTAAGGGAGATTCCTTTAAGTGGTGGACAGCGCGTATCTCCCATCCGGAAGCTCGTTTTTATGGATTCGATACCTTTACCGGACTTCCAGAAGATTGGGGGCCGTTTAAAAAAGGAGATATGAGTTCGGGGGAGTCCTTGCCTGAAATTAACGACAATCGCTACCAATTTTATCAAGGATTATTTCAACAAACCTTACTTCCATTTTTAGCGAATTTCGATCCGTCAAGAAAAAAAGTGATTCACATGGATGCGGATTTATATACAGCAACCTTGTATGTACTCACCTTAATCACGCCTTATTTACGTCCCGGAGATGTGATATTCTTTGATGAATTTAATGTTCCTCAACATGAGTATAAGGCATTCACCGAATGGGCCAACTCCTTTTATATTAACTATGAAGTGTTAGGCGCAGTAAATAATTATTACCAAATAGCCGTAAAAATTTTATAATGAAGAAATTAATAGCCCTGATAGTCTTTGGCGCCTTATTAGCAGCATGCGAACAAAAAATGGATGCCTGTGAATGTGGTAAGCGAATGATTGATAAAGATTCCAAAGAAGCAATGGATTGCAATGATTATTGGCGTTCACTTGATTTGAAAGAACAAGAGGTGTTTATGGAGAAGGCCATGAAATGCTATGCGAACGAAAGTTTAGGAACAGATATAAAATAAAAAAGTCTCCCGAAGGAGACTTTTAACAAACAACAACAACTAAACATCCCTTCTAATGTTATCGAAGGAATACCTCTCTACCGCACGGCAGTTGTTCGTCCGCGGAAGAAATATCATTCCTCCGCATGAGTGGCTTGAGTTTAAGGGCTTCTCGCTGCGCAAGTTCCCGCACACTCATTGATTGCGTTAATACAATCGATTTTTTATTTTTTGATTTAATGCGCCGAGGATCTAAGTATATGATGTCCCCTTCATTTAGCATATCCTTTTCTTTAAACGATTCGTTGTAGTGATGAAGCTGAGAAAGTTTAATCCCAGTTTGTTTAGAGATTTTATAATATGAATCTGTTCTGCTCGCAATCACGTATCGTACCCTGTTTTCATGAATTAAAATTCGAATTCCTTCTTGTTTTATCGATCGAGCCGGCTGAATAGGTTCCGCGAAGAACTTACCAGTGCAAAGTGCAATAAAGCAGAGTAAACCAAATTGTTTCATAGGGTTCTCTAACGAATTGTCTGTTTCAAGGTTTCATTATTTGATTTTTTATATCGAAATCAGCCAATTTGTCTTCTTGAATGGGTTTGAAAATGTCAAAATGGCACTTAAAGATTGGTGGTTTATGATTTGAGCACCATTCGAAACAAAAAATAATACCCTTATGGATTTATCTAAATTAACATCCTTGGCTCAAGAAGCGCTACAGAAAGCGCAAGAATTAGCCCAAGAGAACCAGCATCAGGTGTTGGATACAGGACATATGATGATGGGACTTCTATTGGTGGATAAGGAGGTCGTTCCCAGGTTGTTGGATAAGCAGGGGGTGAATCAGGCTGTGTTTCGCGCGGCGGTTAATGCTGTGGTGGCGGGGTATCCAAAGGTTCAAGGAGGTGAGTTGCATATATCCAATGCGCTTTCTTCTGTCCTTAAAAAAGGAATTAGTGACCTAGACGCTTGGGGTGATTCTTATTTAGCGGTGGATGCATTGTTTTATCACTTGTGTCAATCCAAAGATTCTTTAGCTCAATTAGTGAAAGATTCAGGTATACAAGTAAATCAATTAAAAAAAGACATTATGGAAATGAGAAATGGAGAAAAAGTACAGAGTTCCAGTCAAGAAAACACATATCAATCCTTAGAGAAATTTGCGAAGAACTTGAATGAAATGGCTGCCAAAGGGAAACTCGATCCCGTTATTGGACGTGATGAAGAAATACGACGCGTATTGCAGATTCTAACGCGTAGAACAAAAAATAACCCCATCTTAATAGGTGAGCCAGGGGTTGGAAAGACTGCTATTGCTGAAGGCTTGGCGCATCGTATTATTAGCGGGGATGTCCCCGAGAACCTAAAAACAAAGGTGGTCTATTCCTTGGATATGGGTTCCTTAATCGCTGGTGCGAAATACAAAGGAGAATTTGAAGAACGCTTGAAGGCGGTAGTTAAGGAAGTGATTAACTCGGATGGTGAAATCATCTTGTTTATTGATGAAATCCACACCTTAGTTGGTGCCGGAGGGGGCGAAGGCGCTATGGATGCTGCAAATATTTTGAAACCGGCCTTGGCTCGTGGAGAATTACGCGCCGTAGGTGCAACTACCTTAAATGAATATCAAAAGTATTTTGAAAAAGATAAGGCCTTGGTTCGACGTTTTCAAACGGTGCTCGTAGATGAACCCGATACCGAAGATGCAATCGCCATTCTTCGTGGAATCAAAGAAAAATACGAAAATCACCACAAGGTGATCATCAAAGATGCTGCGATTATTGCTGCGGTGGAGTTGTCTCAACGCTATATTTCTGACCGTCACCTACCGGATAAGGCAATCGACTTAATCGATGAGGCGGCCTCCAAACTTCGAATGGAGATAAATTCTAAACCGGAGGAATTGGATGAAATCGAGCGTAAAATCATGCAGCTTGAAATTGAACGTGAAGCCTTAAAACGAGAAAATAATACCGCTAAACTGGAAACGGTTGAAAAAGACTTGGCTGATTTCAATGAAAAACGACAAGGATTGACCTCGAAATGGCAAACAGAGAAACAAATGTTAGAGTCCATCCAGCATTCCAAAGAGGAGATTGAATTGTTGAAATATGAGGCGGATGTAGCTGAGCGTGCAGGAGATTACGGTAAAGTAGCTGAAATTCGATACGGAAAAATTCAAGAAGCCGAGCGAAAGTTAGAAGATTCTAAGAAAACATTGAGTGAAATTCAATCGGTATCTAAAATGATAAAAGAGGAAGTGGATACTGAAGAAATTGCCGAAGTGGTTTCCAAATGGACAGGAATTCCTGTGCAGAAAATGGTGGAAAGTGAGGTCAGTAAGTTGCTTCGATTAGAAGATGAACTAAAGAAACGCGTGGTTGGACAAGAAGAAGCCATTGAGGCCTTGTCGGATGCTGTACGAAGGTCTCGCGCCGGCTTGCAAGATGCGCGACGTCCGATTGGTTCCTTTATATTTCTTGGTACTACCGGAGTTGGAAAAACAGAATTGGCTAAAGCCTTGGCAGAATTTTTATTCAACGATGAAAATGCCATGACACGAATCGACATGAGTGAATACCAAGAAAAGCACAGCGTAAGTCGTTTGGTGGGAGCGCCTCCGGGATATGTGGGGTATGATGAGGGTGGACAGCTAACAGAAGCCGTTCGTAGAAGGCCATATTCCATTGTGTTGCTTGATGAAATCGAGAAGGCGCACCCGGATGTGTTTAATGTACTCTTACAGGTACTGGATGATGGACGATTAACGGATAATAAAGGAAGATTGGTCAATTTTAAAAATACGATCATAATCATGACTTCTAATTTAGGATCGCACATTCTTCAAGAAACGTTTGAACATGCGAAGGAAAAAGAGTATCCAGAATTAGCGGTGAAGGCTAAAAAGCAAGTGCTTGAATTGTTGCGCCAAACGATACGGCCAGAGTTCTTAAATCGAATCGATGAAACGATTTTGTTTTTACCGCTTACCTTATCCAATGTAAAAGATATTGTAGGAATTCAGCTAGAGAAACTTAAGGTTCAATTGAAGGAGAAAGGGGTGAGGTTGTATGTTGCTCCTGATGCTTTTCAGCATATTGTGTCCTTGGGCTACGATCCATTCTTTGGAGCGCGTCCGGTGAAACGAGTAATTCAAAAAGAAGTATTGAATAGCTTGTCGAAGGCCTTGCTTGCTAAAACAGTGGACATGACTCAAACAGTGGTGATGGATATGTTCGAAGGACAAATTGTATTCAGAAAACCGGTATTGGCAGAAGAAGAAATTGCCTAAGGTTGGTTCAAAACCCTGTTTCACGATCGTGAAACAGGGTTTTAACAATTTTCAACGTTCCCAATACAATTCACTTTGTAACTATTTTTTATATTTGTATTTAATAAATATTAATTATAAGTATGTCAACCTTCACCAGTTCACTTCCTGATGATCTTCTGCAATCCCTTGCGCAAAAAGCCAAGGAGTTGTCTGTTCCCAAAAACACCCTCATCGAGCGCGCGCTTCGCATCTATCTAGAGCAACTCAATCGGGCTGCCTATGTTAAATCCTACAAGCAAATGGCAGCGGATACCGATCTGCAAATGCTCGCTGAAGAAGGAATGGCCGATTATTTAAGCCAACTTTCGGAAGAATGAAGCAAGGTGAAATTTGGTTCACGGATTTAAATCCCGTGAAAGGAAGCGAACAAGCGGGATATCGACCCGTTATCATCATTAGTGGTAATTTACTCAACGTTCATGCAAAGGTGGTGGTGTGTGTGCCCTTGACTACGCAAATCAAGAATTACCATGGAAACTTGGTATTGGACCGATCTCATTCTAATGGATTAAAGCAAGCGTCCGAGGCTTTAACTCTTCATGTAAGAGCCATTTCCAAAGACCGTTTGTTGGAGCTAGTAGGTTCAGTCTCAAAGGCAGAGTTAAAGCAAATCCATACGACCTTGAATGAGATTTTAACGTATTAATCCTACTTCTAGGTAGGGACCGTTTTCGTATTGTACGACTCCGCTGGAGTCGTTTTTTTTTTTTACCTCATTGTTTGTGTAAGGCATATGACTCCGCTGGAGTCATTCAGGTAACTTTACTTGGGAAACACCTTAACCCGACTCCATCGGAGTCGTAAGTTATAACCAAAGCCGCACCACCACTTCTTCGACTCCATCGGAGTCGTATATTATAACGAAAGCCGCAACACCACTTCTTCGACTCCAACGGAGTCGCATATTATAACGAAAGCTGAACCACAACACCCTCGACTCCAGCGGAGTCGCATATTATAACGAACGCTGAAACACCACTCCCTCGACTCCTTCGGAGTCGTATATTATAACGAAAGCTGAACCACAACACCCTCGACTCCAGCGGAGTCGCACAAACATCCTGTTTTACGGGATTTTAAATCCCGTAAAACAGGTCACAAAAAAAGCGGTCCCTGAGTAGCTCGTGATGAGCCTGTCGAATCATGTCGAAGGGCCGCTTTTCGTATAACACTTAAATCTTAGTATCGGTAATGATCCGTTTTGAATGGACCTTTCACATCAACGCCAATGTAATCAGCTTGTTCAGAAGATAATTCTTCCAACTCGACCCCGATTTTTGATAAATGAAGACGTGCTACTTTCTCATCTAAATGCTTAGGTAAGGTATACACATCGTTTTCATACTTATCTGAGTTATGCCATAACTCTAATTGCGCTAGGGTTTGGTTGGTAAATGAATTCGACATCACAAACGATGGGTGACCTGTAGCACAACCCAAGTTCACCAAACGCCCTTCAGCTAGAACAATAATGTCATTTCCATTCACATTGTATAAATCTACCTGTGGCTTAATTTCCATTTTTGTTGAGCCATACTTGCTGTTCAACCAAGCCATGTCAATCTCGTTATCGAAGTGACCGATGTTACACACAATCGCCTTGTCTTTCATTGCTTCGAAATGTTTTCCAGTTACAATGGATTTGTTTCCGGTAGCGGTAACAATGATATCAGCTAAGCCAATCACGCTATCTAATCGTTTTACCTCAAATCCATCCATGGCTGCTTGAAGTGCACAAATCGGATCGATTTCGGTAACAATAACACGAGCACCTGAACCTTGCAACGACGCTGCAGAACCTTTACCCACATCACCGTATCCGCAAACAACGGCTACTTTACCCGCCATCATCACATCCGTAGCACGACGAATCGCATCAACTAACGATTCTTTACATCCGTATTTGTTATCGAATTTCGATTTGGTAACGGAGTCATTCACGTTGATTGCCGGCATAACCAAGGTTCCATTTTTCTTACGCTCATACAAGCGGTGAACTCCGGTCGTGGTTTCTTCAGACAATCCTTTAATCGCTTCGGTTAATTCTGGGTAACGGTCGAATACCATATTGGTTAAATCTCCACCATCATCTAAAATCATGTTTAAGGGCTGACCGCCTTCGAATGCAAATAAGGTTTGCTCGATACACCAATCAAATTCTTCTTCATTCATTCCTTTCCATGCAAATACAGGGATTCCTGCTGCGGCAATCGCTGCTGCTGCATGGTCTTGCGTAGAGAAAATGTTACAAGACGACCAGGTAACTTCAGCACCCAGATCAATTAGTGTTTCGATCAATACAGCGGTTTGGATGGTCATGTGTAAGCATCCCGCGATCCGTGCACCGCTCAAGGGCTTAGATGCACCGTATTCTGCACGAAGAGCCATTAAACCTGGCATTTCAGCTTCCGCTAATTTTATTTCTTTACGTCCCCACTCTGCAAGGGAGATGTCTTTTACTTTGTAGTTTAGTTTTTCTGTGGTATTATTCATTGTATTATATTTCAGTGCAAAAATAGTGATTAATCAAGGATTTCAAACTAAATCCCTAATTCCTTTAATTGATGTTTCAGGGCCTTGATGAATAGGGGGTGGTCATTGTTACTTGGAACCAGATCCACTGTTTCTCCACCATGTTCTTCAAAAATCTCTTGGTACTCGCTTCCAATTTCAATTAAGGTTTCTAGGCAATCGGCAACAAATGCTGGACTAAACACTAACAAGCGTTTGGCTCCTTTTTTTGCGTGTTCTTCCACAATTTTATCTGAGAAGGGCTCGAGCCATTTTTTGTCGAGGCGGGATTGAAAACATACGGTGTATTGGTCTTCTTTCAGCCCAAGTTTTTCTACGATTAGTCTTGTGGTGGCATAACAGGTAGCCTTGTAGCACATTTTATTTTTATCGTTGAGTTCCGTTTCACAGGGTTGATCCCCGCACAAATCGGTTCCTTCGTATACTTTGTCTACTTGACGTTCCGGTAACCCATGGTAGGAGAAAAGGATGTGGTCATAGGATTTGAGGTCAAAGGCCTTCGTGTTTTCTACGATGTTCTCGATGTAGAGGGGATTGTCGTAAAACTGACCGGCAACGATTACCTCTGGAATTACCCACCAAGAGGAAATAATTCGCATGGATTTTTCCAGTGCTGACCCCGAAGAGGCACTCGCATATTGCGGAAATAGCGGAAATAAAACAATGCGGTCGTAGTTGGCTAAGCGGATGCGTTCAAGTACGGAATCCAAGGATGGATTTTGATAGCGCATGGCAAACTCAACGGTAACTTCGTCTTGCTTGTACTCCGCTTGAAGCAGTTTACTCACGTTTTGTGTATAGGTTAATAGGGGAGAAACACCCTTTCCAAGTTCCCACAATTCTTTATAAATCTTAGCTGATTTGGGCGCGCGAAAAGGAACGATGATGCCGTTGACTAAAATTTTGCGAGCAAGCCATGGAATATCAATCACGCGAGGGTCATTGAGGAATTCAGAAAGGTAACGACGAACATCGGAGGTTTTTGGGCTATCGGGCGTACCAAGTTGGATCAGGAGCACACAAGTTTTTTTCATGGGATAGAAACAATTCGCAGTTTGGAAAGTTCAAAGGTAGGGAAAACCGATGATTCTAGCAGAACTTCTTACTTTTGTAACATGATCAATCCATCGCGCATTTTTGAACCCCAAAGCGAAGCTGAATTTCGATCTTTGGCGCTGGAGATTGCACAATTTCAATTAACGAATTGCACGATTTACCGCGACTTTGCGCGCTTGATGAAGGTGGAGCAGGTTAATCAGTTCGAGGATATTCCTTTTCTTCCGATCCGTTTTTTTAAAGAATTCGAGGTGGTTTCCACTCCAGTTCAGGAAAATCCTATGGTATTCTTGAGCAGTGGGACAGGGGAGCAGGGCAGGAGTAAACACATAGTAACCGATCCAAGCCTGTATACCCAAAGTTATACCCTTGGGTTTGAGCAATATTTTGGTTCTCCGAAAGAGTGGGTGATTTTGGCCTTGTTGCCTAATTATTTGGAACAAGGAAATTCAGGATTGGTGAATATGGTGGAGGGGCTTATCTCACAAAGTGAACATCCATTGTCGGGGTTTGTCTTGAACGAAATGGAACAAATTCATGCACGCTACGTGGCTGCTTTGGCTTCAGGAAGGAAATGCATGCTGTTTGGTGTTTCCTATGCCTTATTAAATTTAGCCGAGCAAGGCAATGATTTTTCACAAGCGGTGGTGGTAGAAACCGGAGGCATGAAGGGCCGACGAAAAGAACTCACTAAACCCGAATTGCACGAAGCCTTGAAGCAGGGATTGAACACATCCGAGATTCATTCCGAATACGGCATGACCGAACTCTTGTCTCAAGGGTATTGCGGACCAGATTTTATATTCCGTACGCCAGCTTGGATGCGGTTAGTATTGCGCGATGTGAGCGACCCCAAGGCAAGGGTTCCTGAGGGGCAGCGCGGTGCAATTAACATCATCGACTTGGCTAACCTTAATAGTTGCAGTTTCATTGCCACTGACGATTTGGGAAAACTCGTACCGGGCGGTTTCCTACTCGAGGGCCGTGTAAATCATGCGGATATCCGCGGTTGTAACCAGATGGTGGGGTAGGATGAACAACCTTGTGTTATTATCAATTGAAGAAATTTAGCTAAAAAACTTCAATACATTCAATGAATTTAGCTAAAAAACTTCAATAGAAGGAAAAAAATCGGTTGGAAAGTCTTAACTTAGCAAAAATAGAAATCACCATGCTGCAACTGGAACGGTACATTTTTGCCCATTTAAAGGAACAGATTTTACCGGGTCGCGTATTGATTTTACTTGGAGCACGTCGAGTTGGGAAGACCTCCTTGCTTAAGAAGCTGAGTGATAGTTTTCCTACAGAATCAGTACTTACCTTAAACGGAGACGATCAAAAAACACTGGATCGTTTGGCAGTAAAGTCGGTTGAAAATTATCGCTCATTGTTGGGTAATGTTCAATACTTAATCATTGATGAGGCTCAAAACATTCCAGATATCGGGTTAAAACTGAAGCTGATGGTGGATGAGTTGCCTCAGGTTGCGGTAATTGTAACCGGTTCGTCGATGTTTGAACTCTCGAATAAATTAGGGGAACCCTTGGTGGGAAGATCTTATGTAGCCCGGCTATTTCCTTTGGCTCAATTAGAATTCAGTGCATACGAAAACGTTATTGAAACGGATGCAAGGCTCGAACAGCGAATGGTTCTTGGTTCGTATCCTGAATTACTGCATTTGAAATCCGAAGCTGATAAAATAGACTATTTGGAAGGAATCGTAAGCAGTTATTTACTCAAGGACATTCTCGCCTTTCAAGGCATTAAGAAAGCAGATAAAATCATGGATTTATTGCGTTTAATTGCCTTTCAACTTGGGGGAGAAGTTAGCCTTGATGAACTAGCCAAGAGTTTAAAGGGTATCAGCAGAAACACCATTGAGGCCTATTTGGATTTATTAACCAAGGTTTTCGTAATCTATCCTGTCCGAGGATTTAGCCGGAATTTACGTAAGGAAATCACCAAATCCAACCGCTGGTATTTTTATGACAATGGAATTCGTAACGCGTTAATCCGTAACTACCATTCCTTGAATCTGCGAAACGATACGGGGCAGTTGTGGGAAAACTACCTCATGGCGGAACGCATGAAAATAAATACCTATGAGAAAAGACGTGTGAATACCTATTTTTGGCGCACCTATGATCAGCAGGAAATCGATCTCATAGAAGAATCTGGATCCGATTTAGTAGCCTATGAATTCAAATGGAATAAAACCAGTGTAAAAGTCCCAAGCGCATGGAAAAATAACTATCCTGAAGCGAAGTTTGTCTTAGTTAATCAAGACAACTATTTGGATTTTATTACCGGTAAAATATAAGGCGGTTTCCTGCTCGAGGGTCACGTAAATCAGGCGGATATCCGTGGCTGTAACCAGATGGTGGGGTAGGGTTACAATTTATAAAACCATTACCGATTTTTTCTTCCCCCTTTGAAGGGGGATTGAGGGGGATGACTTAGGTGGTATTTCGCCCCTTCAGGGCTATGGGATTTCGCCCTTTCAGGGCTAACGGATAACGCCCTTTCAGTGCTATGGGATTTCGCCCCTTCGGGGCTAACGGATAACGCCCTTTCAGGGCTAGGGTATTTCGCCCCTTCGGGGCTAACGGATAACGCCCCTTCAGGGCTAGGGTATTGCGCCCTTTCAGGGCTAGGGTATTTCGCCCCTTCGGGGCTAGGTTGCAAATATTTATACTATTTATAATTTGTACGCGTTTTAGGTTAGCCCTGAAAGGGCGAGCTCTTTAACCGATGGCGTTTAGCCATCGAATAAATACGTAGCATCTAATGTTAGCCCTGAAGGGGCGTAATACCTAAAAAAATGGGACAATCACTCGTGAAAAATTACCTGCACATCGTGTTCAGTACGAAGTACCGGCAGCCTTTAATACAAGAATCAATAGAAGAGGAATTATACAGCTATCTCGGCGGCATCTGCAATAATCTCGAATGCCACGTGATCAAAGTTGGAGGGTACACCGACCACATTCATATCCTGTGCATGCTGTCCAAAAAGGTACCCTTAATGAAATTGCTGGAAGAACTTAAATCTCATTCTTCCAAATGGATGAAAACCAAAGGTGCGGCCTATGCCAATTTCTCATGGCAAAACGGCTACGGCGCGTTTTCCGTGAATCCTGGCCAGGTAGAACGCGTTATCCAGTATATCGCCAACCAAAAAGAACACCACCGAAAAAAAGCATTCAAAACCGAATACCAAGAATTCCTCGAAAAAAACGAAGTAGCCTACGATGAGCGCTATGTTTGGGATTAGGGTTGGGTTAAAATTCCATCATTCAGGCTAACCTATGGAACAATGTTGAATTCGATAATAGAAATAAACCAGTCTTGTGCACTTCCAGTGTAATGACCAAGTATGTCACCTGCTTTTAGCCAAAATGGATAGTTAATCGTTTGGGTGACTGCTGTTCCATTTACGGTATTTATTGTTGCACCACCTTTAGATTCAATTTTCCAAACTTTTCCGACAGGAACTGTTCCTATTGGTTGGTTGCAACTTGCACACAAGGTGCCTCCAAATGTCAACACCTGATTAAACTGCAAATTCCCTTGAGAAAAACAAGTGCCAAGCAAAAGGATTAGACAAAAGGTAAATAGGTGTTTCATAATTTTATTTATTCAATAATTTTTCTAATTCCTTCCATTGTTCGTCGAATTTTATTCCCGTAAAAAGCGGCTCAAACCATTGGTGTTGGGCATCGTTTTTACATTCGCATTCACGCATTTGGAAAATGGGGTATTTGAATTCCTGATTTTCTTTTTTCGCAAAATTCCGTTCACGATTTACGAGTGCAAACCATAAATCCCATTCATCTTTCGACATTTCAGCTCCAAGTATTAAAACGGGATTGTGTGATAATTGACTATACCAAGATGTTTTATCTTTTTGGTTTTCTGATTTCGAATAATTTCTAAGCCTTTCAATCGTTTGAATTCGTTTGGAATACTCTCTTAATCCGAGTGTTAAATTCTCTTTGTCATGCATTGAACCGTGTGGATGCCAAAATCGAATACTTCCGTTTTCAGTGAATGGAACTTCCCAGTATGGAATTTTAAGATCTGCGTTATTTGTTGATGGAAACTTTGAGTAATTGCATATAGGTTCTTTAATTTTTGCTAATTCACAGCAAATAACCTCAGCAGTAGTGTCAAAGTTCAATGAGATAACATCAGAAACTTTTTTGGGATTAAAAATTCCTTTTGGATATTTCTTTATAGAAAACTTGAGGGCTTTATTCTGAGCACAATACAAGTCAAAACAAATTTCTTCAGAAATAGATCTTTCGATTTCACTCGCTGCTTTGTTTAGAGCATCTTCATTTTCTTGCTTACCCGTTCGCCGAACAACCAATTGCTCATAATCCAAGGGGTAAAATCCTGTTAACCTTAATTCAGAATCATACTGATTTAATAATTTCTCCCAATTGCTAAGTATTGAATTGTTACCAAGCGCTTGTCGGTGAAAACCAGAACCCAAAATAATAGTAAATGTTATTTCAGGTTTTTTTAGTAAAGCTTTGAATTTTGGGTTGGTATGCATGGTTTACGACTTTTTTTCACCACCTCAAAATAACCGCAGCACCTTGTCCAACTATGTTCGGATCAAAAACAAATGCGCCGACATTTTGATATTGATTCCCATAAATTAAGTTCCCATTTGCTCCAGCTCCACCAATGCCACCAGTACCTTGGAATAAACCTGCACCACCTGCACCTCCACCTTGAGCTTCAAAAATATAATTTTGAAAATTTATTGAGTTTATACTGATTTTAGAGGACGATCCGGGTGTTCCCGATTGGCCGGAATAACAACAGTTACAAATACCTGTATATACACATGCATAACATCCATTTTGACCATTTTGGCCCTTATCTATATATAACGAGTCGCCAGATGATAAATTCAACAAAAACCTAACACCAGAACCTAATCCTCCTGCTCCGCCTGCCCAACTCGAACCACCAGGGCAACCTCCTGCTGCTCCACCACCACCACCATTTCCTCCTCTCAAAATAACCTCTATTAATCGGTTAGAGTTAGCTACCAAAACTGTATCGTTGTTTAAGTTCATGTATCCGTGATTAGAATTAAATCCTTGGCCTCCAGCAGCTCCCCCCGCACCATTACAAACATAGGTCGTTTGAGCGGCTACTACCTCCCCTGCATCTAGTACTCCATTGTTGTTGGCATCCAAACCTGTTTCAACTTTGGTTCCCCCTGTTGCGCAATTGGCACCCGCGGGTTCAACCGTGGTTTTTATCAAGGAATTTAACCCATTGGTTCCTGCAACTCCTTGAATTCCCTGCGGGCCTACAAGACCTTGGGGACCAACCGCCCCATTGCACACATATTGCGTAAGTACTGGAACAATTTCTCCGGCATCTAACAAACCGTTACCATTTACGTCGGGTCCAAATTCTAATTTTACGCCCCCTGTTGCACAATTTGCTCCAGCAGGTTCTACCGAAGTGAGGGTTGCTGCGTTCAATCCGTTGATTCCGTTAGCTCCATTGGTACCATTGGCCCCTGCAAGACCAGTTGCTCCTGTTGGTCCAGCAACACCTTGAATTCCCTGAGGACCAGTCAAACCAATTGGACCTTGTGGTCCCGCTACGCCGGCCGGACCTTGGAGGCCGGCTGCGCCAGCCACACCTTGGGGGCCCATGATATTGGAGATTAATACCCAGGTGGTTGGATTTAGTTTGGTGTATACATTTCCTGTAGCAGTATCCAAATAATAGTCCCCAATATTTCCAGCAGCCGAAAGCGGTGCTCCCGCACCATAACTCCATTGGTTCAATAAATTCCCCGAAGACTTGGCATATAAGGCATAGGGAACGCTCATCATTTGTTGGGTTCCATAAGGCATGTAAATCGTCGGAGCAGGTAAGCCCGAAAAGGCAACCCCTAAATCCAAAAAGAACGGGCCATTTCCCCAAGGAATATTGGTAAAATTACCCGAAAGTAAAGTTCCTGAACCGATAACAAAATTCACCAACCCAAATTGGTCGGTAGTAACGTTTTGTCGTTCTGAATATACAATGGTCCCAGTAGCCGTAGTCTGACGAATACTTACGCGAATCGCAGTTGGGGTATTAGCCATCAGGGTACCTGTGTTGTTTCGAATGACCGCTTGGTAGTTAATGCCGTTGGGCGCTTGGGCAAACGAAAGCGTTTGAAACAAGCTTACTACCAATAAAAGCAGGAGGATTAGGTTCTTTATCATGGCTTATGACTTAATGAGTTTTACTTGGTGAATGAATTCCCCCGTGAGTTGATAAATGTTTAGAAAATAAGTACCCGGAGCCAAACCGGTAGAGTAATCTGCTTTGTGGCGTGCGCCCTGCATGATTTCATCATATACCAATTTGCCGTTGGCATCGATGAGTTGCAGTTTTAATTCCTGGTCTTCATATGCTGCCGGTGCCTCAATGATCGAATACGCATCAAACGGATTTGGATAGATCTTAAATACAGGTTGTGTGGGCATTTGTACTACCACGCCAGGTCCTACAGGAATCAAGGCGTCGGGTTGTTGAAATCCGTTGCACATTCGGGTATTTGTGTATCCTATGGGCGTATTCACATAAATGAAAGGCTCTCCAAGGGTGTACGACATGATGTAGTTGGTTCCAAACGGCGTGGGGTTGAGGTTTTTCGCAATTCTTCCAGCGCTCGCCATGACACGTCGTTTGTCGGTTTGGGCGTTTAGCGTGAGGAAATGAAGAACGAGTATGATAAATAATCCTGTTTTCATACTTCAGCGCTTATGTGTTAAGATAGCTTTCAAGCCTATTATTCAATTCTTTTAACAAATATAGGGGCTAAGTTACAAAAATGTATAACAAGTGTATAAAATATAACGCAAATATGATGTCACCTTTGTTACATGATTCACCGTGGCGAAATCGTAGAACAGGCGGTCCGATCCTCTGGACATAACTTGAGTAAATTAGCGCTCAGGTTAGGGAAGAGTCGGAAATGGCTTTATGATGCCTTTGAGAATCCATCCCTAAGCATTGAGTATATTTTCGAGATTGGAAAAGCCATCCATTATGACTTCTCTAAAGAGCTCCCGGAATTTCGTAAAATGTATCACCAAGAAGAAATAAATCTTTCGGTTGAAGAGCCAGGCTTGAAAGATAAATACATCACGCTCTTGGAAGAACATCAAAAACTACTTGCTAAATTATTAGCGATTCAAGAGGGGAAATAATCTAATGGAATCCTACTTTTTGGGCTCGTGAGAGTCGTCATCCCCCTTGGTTCCCCTTCGAAGGGGGAAGCAAGTACCATTGATGTATCTTATTTTTCCTCCCCCTTTGAAGGGGGAATGAGGGGGATGACTCTAACGAGTATCAGTACCGCCCGTGCAATTTCAAAGTTACTACCCGTGTAATTTCAAAGTAAGTACCCGTGTAAATTCAAAGTTAACCCCCGTGTAATTTCAAAGTTACTACCCGTGTAATTTCAAAATTAGTTGTATATTTGTTTAATATTTATAAGGGTTATGGACAGAATTAGAACTATTAAAAAATCAATGGATGTTTATCTTAAAAAATATCCCGTACTTGTACTTACCGGACCTCGTCAATCAGGTAAAACAACCTTCCTGAAAAATCAGTTTTCTGACTATACCTATGTGAATTTAGAGAATTTAGATCTCAGGAGATATGCATTGAATGACCCGAACGCCTTTTTAACGGAATTTCAAGGAAAGGTGATTTTAGATGAAGTGCAGCGTGTGCCTGAATTATTCTCTTACATTCAGACGAAGGTTGATGAGGATCGCATCATGGGGCAATACATTCTTTCGGGTTCACAGAACTTCCATCTAATGCGAAGCATCACCCAAAGCCTTGCTGGTCGTGTAGCTTTGTTTAAACTGTTGCCTTTTGATCAAGAAGAAATGCACAGTGCCGGGTGGCTAGATGCCGATTATTCGGTGAATTTACAACGCGGATTTTATCCAGCCTTGTACGACCGTGACATCCCCTCCAAGGTATTTTATTCAAACTATTTACAAACCTACGTAGAACGAGATTTATCAGAATTGATTCATGTAAAAGACCTCAAGCAATTTCGGAATTTCATTGGGCTCTGTGCTGCAAGGGTTGGGCAATTGCTTAATTTGAATTCGTTGGCTAATGAATGCGGAATTTCTCAACCCACGGCAAAATCTTGGATTTCTGTCTTGGAAACAAGCTACATCGTTTATCAGCTACAACCCTTACATTCCAATTTTAATAAGCGCATTACAAAAAGTGCTAAGCTCTATTTTTACGATACAGGGTTGCTTTGTTTTTTGCTTAAAATCAACGATGCGGCCAGTGTGAAAACAAGTAGCTATAAGGGCTCGCTGTTTGAGAATTTTGTAATCAATGAATACTTAAAACAAAATTATCATAACAACCTGATGCATGATTTTTGGTTTTGGAGGGATGCGGTTGGTCATGAAGTGGATTTAATTTGGCAACACTCCGATAAATTGAATGTAGTTGAAATAAAAGCCAGTGAAACCATTATGCCCAAGATGTTCAATGGTTTGGCATACTTTGATAAATTGGCCTCAGCTCGTATAGCCAGTAAAACGCTGGTACATACGGGAACCTTTAACCAACAACGATCCGCAGCTCGGGTGCAAAGTTGGAATAACTACAGTCAAAGGTTTGTATTGGGTGAGTAGTAACAAAGGCAGCAATCGATTCCACATTTCAAAAAAATACTACCTTCGTCTTATGACTGCGCAAGAAATTACAATTTTGGTTAGCATCGGCCTCGCTGCCGGGGTCCTCAGTGGATTCGTTGGCGTAGGGGGAGGAATCGTTATTGTACCGGCTTTGGTTTATGCGCTCGGATTTACCCAGCACCAAGCACAAGGCACCAGCTTATTCGTGTTGGCTATGCCGGTTGTGATTCTTGCGGTAATGAATTATGCCAAAACAGGTAATGTTCACTGGAAATTTGGCTTGGTCATCGCTGCTACTTTTGTTATCGGTGGTTTTATTGGGTCTAAACTCTCGCTAAAACTACCAGATGCATGGGTGAAAATTATTTTTGGCCTCATCATGGCCTATGTTTCATTTCGGCTCTTGCTCACCGGGTATCAAAGTTTAACCAGTCATGACTCCTGAAGAAATCTCCAAGGCCGTCGCTCAAATTGAAACCCGCATTCAAGGGTATCGAACCTACATGCACCGATATCCCGAACTTTCTTTTCAAGAGCATAATACCATGTTGTTTGTTTCTGAAACGCTTTCTAAACTTGGGATTCGTAATGATAAGGGCGTTGGAAAGACGGGGGTAGTAGCTTACATTGATGCCCCGAATACGGATCGTTGGATCGGCTTGCGTTCCGATTTAGATGCCTTGCCCATACAAGAAGAAAATGAGGTGGAATATAAATCGCTGGTTCCTGGGGTTATGCATGCTTGTGGACACGACGTGCATACCTCTATTCTCTTGGGGGTAGCCGAATTATTGAATTTACACAAAGAATCATTGCCTTGTTCGGTGAAGTTGATTTTTCAACCGGGTGAAGAGATGGCTCCGGGAGGTGCAAATTATATGATTGATGCAGGCGTACTTGAAAATCCAAAGCCAGAATATTTGGTAGCCTTACACGTGTATCCGGAAATGACGGTCGGTAAGCTGGGCGTTCGTTCTGGACTATATATGGCTTCGAGCGATGAAATACATTTGAAATTTATTGGGGTGGGTGGACATGGAGCCTTGCCTGCGAATTGCGTTAATCCGCTTTCTATGGCAGCTGAAGTAGTGTTAAATGCGCAGAAAATTATTGATGAATTTCATCCGGAAGGAGTTCCAACGGTACTAAGTTTTGGTCGGATTGAAGGACTTGGTTCAACCAATGTAATTCCTTCAGAATGTGCGCTGAAAGGTACCTTGCGTACCATGGATGAAGCATGGCGATCCGAGTTTTTTGAACGTTTTGATGCTTATGTTACCGAGATTGCTGCGCGCTACGGGGGAGGTGTGGAGTTTCAGCGTGCCCCGGGATATCCATTTTTGAAGAATGACCCCCAGGTGACCAATCGGGTAGAACACTCCTTAAAAAACCAGTTTGGTACAGATGCGGTAGAAACCCTTCCCTTGCGAATGACAGCCGAAGATTTTGCCTTCTATAGCCACAAGGTTCCAGTTTGCTTTTTTCGACTAGGGGTAGGCGATCCAGCAAAAGAAATCAATTACGGAGTACACCATCCGAAATTTGATATTCATCCCGATGCCTTGCGTGTTGGTGTGGAGGCGATGCTTTCTGTAGTGTTCAACGGTTAAGTTGGGGTTAAGTTTTTTCTCATTCCCATTTCTTTAGATTTTTCTGCTTACCTTGGAGGAACAATTTGTTCCTATGGCCTCTTTAGCTCCCATTTCCGGTACCCTTGGCAAACAACGAGCCGCGCATCTCTTGCGCCGAGCTACCATGGGACCAAGGTTGCAAGACATTAATGCATTTTCCTCCTTAACGGCGCAAGCCGCATTCAATGCCTTGGTGCAAAATGATCCGATACCTGCGTTTCCAAAAGATCCCAATACAGGAACAGATTGGATTTATCCCAATGTGCCTGACCCAACCCAAATCAACGACATTTGGTCTGATTTAACCAAGTGCTGGTGGTTAAGCAATGTTAAGAATTCAGGTCCGAACCTCACGGAACGCATGCTGTGGTTTTACCATACGCACATCCCCGTAATTATGACCCGTATTTCATGGAATCCGCAATTGGCAATTGATTATTTGCGAGTTCTAAGACATTATTCCTTAGGGAATTATAAGGATTTGGTTAAAGCAATGTGTATTGATAATGCCATGCTGATCCATTTGGATGGAAACCTCAACATAAAAAGTGTTCCTCAAGAGAATTTCGGTCGTGAATTTTTAGAGCTCTTTACGGTGGGTAAAGGTCCTGAGGTTGCGTTAGGTGATTACACCAATTTTACGGAGCAAGATGTGAAATCCCTCACTAAAGTACTTACAGGGTGGGGTGTCGATACGACTTTTCAAACGGTTGATCCGGTCACAGGGATTCCAAGCGGTAAGGTTAAGGCCGATAATAACGGGAATGCAACGCAGCACGATGTAACAGGGAAACAGTTTTCTCCGGCCTTCAGCAGTCAAACCATTCAAACTCCGAACGTAGTCAATTGGTCGTGTTCAACAGCGTCTGTGTACACCGAGTTGGGTGCCGCGGTAGACATGGTATTTTCTTCTGTGAATACGGCAAAGCATATCGTACGAAGACTTTATCGTCAATTCGTGTATTTTGAAATTACACCAACCATTGAAACGGATATTATTGAGCCGCTGGCAAACACCTTAATGGCGAACAATTACGACCTGATGAGTGTGTTGGAGGTGCTGTTACAAAGTGAACATTTTTATGATTTAGATTCACCGCCTACCAGTGATAATAGCATAGGGGCAATCATTAAATCCCCCTTGGATTTAACGCTTGGGGCCATACGCTTTTTTGAGTTGAATGGACCAAATCCTACCACAAATCTAAACCAGCATTATAATCTGTACGGACAACTATTACAGCAAATGAGTTTGCAGGGCTTGGAATTATTTGAACCTTTAGATGTGGCAGGGTATGACCCGTATTTTCAAGTTCCATCATTTCATCGGTACTGGATTTCAGCTAATTATTTAGCGAATCGATATAAGTTTGCGGAGTTACTGATTAATGGATTTTCAAGCGGCGGAACATCCTTGCTAAAGTTAGAGGTGCTTCCTTTTGTAGAGGCCAATGCCACGCAAGCTTCCGACCCAGCCGTTTTGGTTCAAGACCTTGTGGAATGGCTTATTCCAATTGCAATTGATCAGGCCCGCTTTGATTATTTTAAGGATGAAATTTTATTGAATAATGGAGCTGTTGATTGGACGACTGAATGGGCTACTTATCAATCGACTTCAAATAATACAGTTGTTAAGGCTCAATTGGAGTTATTAGTTAAGTCCATGATGCAATCACCAGAATATCAACTATTTTAACCCGGCACAGATGAAAAGAAGAGATTTTATGAAGCTGTCTTCCCTGGTAAGTTCGGGAATGTTGATGAAATTTAACGGAGTGCCCCTGTATGCGTTCGAAGGTGATAGTTTACTTCATAAAATCGCTAAGAATAGCCTGAATGACAAGGTTTTAGTGTTGATGGAAATGCATGGAGGGAACGATGGATTAAATACCGTGATTCCGATAAATCAATATGGACAATACTATAATCACCGGGCGAACATTGCAATACCAGAGAATGGCCTTCGAAAGTTTATTACCTTAGATTCAACCCTTCCGGATAACCGACAAGTTGGTTTGCATCCCGACATGACTGCCGCTAAAGCGATGTACGACCAAGGGAATTTTGCAGTGATCCAAAACGTTTCCTATGAAAACATGAACGGTTCGCATTTCCGAAGCCGCGATGTGTGGATGATGGGTGGCGGGTACAACGATTATTATAATTCCGGTTGGATGGGACGCTATTTAGATTACACCTATCCAGGCTATCCAGATAATTATCCAAGCCCTCAAATTCCCGATCCATTAGCCATTGAAATGGGAACGGCAGTTTCGCTGGCGTTTCATCGAGAGCAAGGAATTCCAGCTGGATTGAGCATTCAAGATCCCGTGGCCTTTTATAACTTGATTAACAGCGTTGGAATTGACCCACCGCTGAACATTCCTGATACGCATGCGGGTGACGAGATCGAGTACATCATGCAAATCGAAAAACAAGCCAACAGCTATGCAGAACGCTTAAAAGACGTGTATGAAGCAGGAGCTAATTCGAACGTAGTGTACCCGGATTTATATCCATACATTGCGCCGGCTTCTTCAAAACACAACCCATTGGCCCCTCAATTACAAGTGATTTCCAGGTTGTTAAGTGGGGGCATCGGAACTAAAATATTTATTTGCCGCATCGGAGGATTTGATTCTCATGCAAATCAGGTGGTTAACAATAACCCCACAATGGGATCTCACGCCGCCTTGCTGTATCATATTTCATCGGCGATGAAAGCATTCTATGATGATTTGCAAAACATGGGACTCGCCGACCGTGTGCTTTCTATGACCTTCTCTGAATTTGGTCGACGCGTTGCTTCTAACGCAAGTTACGGAACGGACCACGGGAATGCAGCACCAATGTTGGTTTTTGGAACCTGTATCAATCCCGGAGTGTATGGTGTGAATCCGGATTTAGCCAATTTGCAATATGGAAACATACCGATGGAATTTGATTACCGGCAGGTATTTACTTCCGTAGTTAAAGATTGGTTTAATGCACCAGATCAGGCCCTTCAAGAAGTTCATTTTGATCAATTTGTAGATTCACGGATAGATTATGTGCGTTGTAAAGAATTGAGTACAACTGAGCTTTTTCAGCAGAACTTATCCTTGAATTGTTATCCGAATCCTACGAACCAAGAGTTATTCATTGATTATACCTTGAAACAAGAGGTGGACTTGAAGATTGAGTTGTTTGATTTAATGGGACGATCCTTGGGAGCGATAGAAGATGCGCCTAATACGCCGGGATCCCACAGCGTGATGTTTAATTTTGGTCAAGTTATTAGCGGAACTTATTTGGTGCGAATGTATGCCAATGATGCCGTATTAACCCGAAAAGTAATTTTATCTAAGTCATGATGAAGGGATGGATTGTTGGTGTAATCATGCTTGCCGTTACGGTTCAAGTAAATGCGCAAAGCAGAAGGCATCAGTACCGCAAGGATCGTTATTTCTTTGGGGTAACGATGGGCTCAGGATTTACTCAGCCTATAGTTCGAGAACGTTTTAGCTTGATGGAAGTCACGCCACAATCTGCTAATGAGGATTTTAATAAGAAATACGGCAACTTATTCCAGCACGCGGGGGGGATTTATGGATTGCATTTTTCGTTTGCCTTTACCAAATTATTCTCTGTGGTAAGTCAACCGTGTTTTCAGACCCAGCGGTATAACTACATGAACAATTATCATTGGTCGGATACCATCACAGGAGGCGAAGTCTACAAGGAGTTTTTACACCGTCAAAAAATTAGTAACATTCGAATTCCAATCCTTGCGCGAATGGATTTTTCCGCACGCAGATGGTCTCCTTTCATTCAAGCAGGCTTGTCTGCAGACATTGCGTATTTTGCAAGCAAACAGATTTATACAGATAACCAGGTTGATCGTTCCGTTGATCGTAAAACAGCCGTTTCATCTAATGTGGCCGAATTGACGGAGCATCTGAATCGCTTCAATGTGTATGCGTTGGGGGGTGCTGGCATATCGTATTACCGTGAGCAATTTGCGCTTTCGTTGTCAGGTAATTTTCGGTATGGCTTGCGAACAACAATTGATCCCTTGGAACGGTATGCTGATTATACCGGTATGGCCGCTGAGTACTTAGATGTACAAGATAAATTCAATTTGTTAACCATGGACATCATGCTAACACTCATGGTCCCAATCCATAAAAAATGGTAGTATGAAACGTATTGCATTGCTTTGTTGCTTCGGCTTATTTTTTCTAATGTTATCCTGCGAGAAAAAAGATACAACGTCCTTGCCCTTTGTAAAAATCTACGACGACCAAAATGGTAACCGATCCTTTACACCTTTATCGATTATCAAGTCGACCCAAGATCATGGTTACATCGTATTGAGTGCATTTGATGGGTGGAAGATTCAGCTCATGAAGATTGATAAAGACGGCGTGTTTAAATGGAATGTAGAACTGCCCGATGCCTATGTGAATGCCGTCCCGTCCTTATTGAATATCAATGAGCAACTGTACGTGGTGTGTATGGATCCCATTGAATTGAATACACGCATCTTGCGTATCGATGAAACGAATCATTCCGTGGTCCAGGTGTCAACCTTGGAAGAAGTGAGTTATCCTGTTCATGCCAATTATAATGGAAATCACCTATACCTCATGAGTTGCCCCTTATCTTCCCAAATGATGGGGATACATGAAGTAAGTACCGCCTTGGATACCGTTATTCGGGTTGGAGCCTTGACGATTGGTATGAACGTAGATGAGCAGGTGCTTAAACATGTAATGCATACGGGGAAACAATGGCCATTTTTCATCAAGTCTACGCCAGAAAAAGATCGTTTTGTGGTGAATGGGTTTTATAATTACTCCTTTTCTACCGTGTTTTTAGATAATAACCTCCAGTTTACAGGGGTCTACAATGGTGCAGCCTTGGATGGAGGGATAAATCAACTGGAACCACTCGGATCCGGTGAATATGGTTTGTCCCGTATTTCAGGTGAGTATGTATTTTTTAATCCTAAGCTTAGTTTGGATCCAACCGCGGTTGCGATGGCTACTTCGCTTGAGGCACAAGGAGATTCTGAATTAAACCATGAAACACCTGTTTTGATTAAAGAATTAACGATTAAGGGGCTTAAATACCGCGCATTTCTCGCGTCAACCCGCAGTAATCAATTGTCCTTGAAGCTCTATGACGAAACGGGTAAAAAAGTAGCAGGTACTTACATTAGCAAGAACATTCCGATTAAAGCCTGTGATTTAATTCAAACACCTTATGGAGAATTACTAATTTTGACACAAGTGCGGGTCATGGGAAGTTATAACCGCATTGGAACCATAAAACTTTCGAAAGCAAACTTAGAATCCTTGGTTACCCCAGAATAAGAAGTTTATATGAGAATCTTTAGTTTATTCGTATGTGTAATCCTCTTCGTTTCATGCAATAAGGAACGTCGATTCAATCGGAATTTACAAGGTACTTGGGAAGTAGATATGGTTAAGTTGCAAGATGCGGACGGGTTTTCTTTTTTTGATTACAATCCAGTAGGTGCCCTTAAGATCACAGATGAATCTGTTCAAGGAGAACTTACAGCGGCGTTTCAAACGTTCCAAGGTTCCGTGGCAGATACCTTATCGCTACAGGGGAAATACCTGTTGAAATTAAATGAATCTGAATTGAATTGGGTTCAAGCACCTGATACGATTAAAAACCGCATTTTCGTAATTACCAATAAGAATTTAGAAATTGAATATTATAATGTGCAAGCACAACAGCGCTTACGTTACGTATTCAAGAAAATCAACTAATTACAAGAATCCCAGTTCTAATTTTGCTTCCTCTGACATCATGTCTTTGTCCCATGGTGGATCAAACACTATATGTACCCGGCAATCAGTAATGGCCTCCATCGCTTTCACTTTATCTTCTACCTCTTTTGGTAAGGATTCTGCAACCGGACAATTGGGTGAGGTTAAGGTCATGTCAATATCTACCTCATTCGTTTCGGATATTCGGATTTCGTAAATCAATCCCAATTCAAATACATCCACCGGAATTTCGGGGTCATAGATGGTTTTTAATACAGTTACGATTTCGTTTTCTAGTTCAATCATGATGTTAGTTGCTTCAATCCGTCACTCTTTAATCGGTTGATCATGCCTACAAGCCCATTGGCTCGTGTAGGGGATAGGTGTTCTTGCAATCCAATTTTTCCGATAAAGTATAACTCACTTTTAACAATGTCTTCAGGTGTTTGGTTCGATAATACGCGAATTAATAAACTAATAATCCCCTTTGTGATAATGGCATCGGAATCTGCGGTAAACACTAAGTGCTTATCCAGCATTTCTGAAGCTACCCAAACCCGCGACTGACATCCATGAATTAAGCGATCCTCGGTTTTTTTATCATCGGCAATTAATGGAAGTTCCTTGCCCAAGTCGATGATATACTCGTATTTTTCCATCCAATCATCAAACATTGCAAATTCTTCAATGATTTCGTCTTGAATTTGGTTGATGGATTTACTCATGATAATAAGTGAATTGAACGTTCTAGGGCAACAACGAACTGATCTATTTCTTCGGTGGTATTATAGAAAGCCAAGGATGCTCTAACCGTACCTGGAATATTGAATTGTTTCATGAGTGGTTGCGTGCAATGATGCCCTGTACGCACAGCAATTCCTTGTTTATCGAGTAGCGTACCTAGATCAAAGGGATGTAACTCACCGATGAGAAAAGACAAGGTACTACACGTTTCAGGAGCTTCCCCAATGAATCGTATGGTTGGAATTTCTTTCATTCGCGCCCTTAAATAAGTTCCAAGGGTATGTTCATGTTGAAAGGCGCCCTGTAAATCAATGGAGGATAAATAATTAAAGGCAGCTCCCAGGGCAATCGCTCCACTTATATTGGGTGTTCCAGCTTCAAACTTTAAGGGCAATCCATTGTAGGTGGTTTTCTCAAAACTCACCTGTTCAATCATGTCACCGCCGCCTTGATAGGGAGGAAGGCTATCTAATATATCCTTTTTGCCATAAAGAATTCCAATTCCGGTAGGACCAAACACTTTATGTCCTGAGAAGGCTAAGAAATCACAATCTAAGTGTTGAACGTCGATGGGTAGGTGTTGAATGCTCTGTGCGGCATCCAAAAGTACCTTGGCGCCGACTTGATGCGCTTTTTGTATCAGTTGCTCTACGGGGTTGATGGTCCCGAGTGTATTAGAAATGTGGATGATACTCAATAATTTCGTTCGTTCACTTAATAAGGTATCGAATGCCTCTAAATCTAATGTGCCTTCTGGTGTAACGGGAATTACTTTTAATACCGTGCCTTTTCGCTCGCAGAGCATTTGCCAAGGAACGATATTCGAGTGGTGTTCCATGCCCGAGATAAGAATTTCATCTCCAGGCTTGAGCGTTTCGCCAACACTGAAAGCCACGGTGTTGATGGAATCAGTCGTCCCTTTGGTGAAAATCACTTCTTGGCTGTGCGCCGCATTGATATAACGTGCCACGGTGTTTCTTGCCTGTTCATACGCATTGGTTGCTTGATCACTTAAGTAATGCACGCCCCGATGAACGTTTGAATTTTCATGCGTATAATAGCTCGATATGCGTTCAATTACTTGCTTGGGTTTTTGTGAAGTCGCCCCGTTGTCAAAGTAAATCAGGGGTTTCCCGTTTACAGATTCCTTCAAAATTGGAAAGTCTGCTCTGATTTCATTTACATTGAATTCGCTCATGGTACAAAGGTACAATAATCCCTTATTTTGAACGAATCTAAAATAGCTAAAATTACTTGGGTTGCAGTTCAATAAACGGAATCAGCATTTCCTCCATAGATATACCCCCGTGTTGGAACGTGTTGCCATAATGATTCACAAAATGATTGTAATTATTAGGGTATACAAAGAAATCTGACTCTCTGGCGAATACATATTCATTAGAGAGTTTGATTTGAGGCAAGAAAGCCTCAGTCGGTTTATTAACCACAAATACTTCTTTCGAATCATAACTCAAACCACGTCCAACTTTATACCGAAGGTTGGTGTTCGTTGAGCGTTCCCCAACAATTTTTATGGGCTTATTCACTTTAACTGTCCCGTGGTCTGTGGTGATGATTAAATGCGCTCCGATTTCTTTGAATTTTAGTATCAACTCCTGAAGCGGTGAATGTTCAAACCACGATTTTGTAAGTGAACGATAAGCAGCCTCATCACTGGCTAATTCACGGATCATTTCCATTTCTGTTCGAGCATGTGACAGCATGTCTACAAAGTTGTACACTACAAAATTCACGTCGTTATCCTTGATTTGGTTAAACTGCTCATTAAGTTTCTTGCCAGCTTCCAGGTTGGTGATTTTGTGATAACTCCATTTACATTGTTTGCTTAATCGCTTTAATTGTTGCTCAAGTAATTCTTTTTCAAATTGATTTTTACTTCCCTCGTCCTCTTCATAGCGCCAATATTGAGGGAATTTCTTTTCGATTTCGGAAGGAAGCAATCCGGCAAAGAACGCGTTTCGCGCGTAATGTGTAGCTGTGGGCAAAATGGAGTAAATCACATACTCCTCCTCTTTTTGATAGGATTTAGAAATCAGGGGTTCCAAAATTTTCCATTGGTCATAGC
>Ga0315899_10000917_pt1 | contig 34502 bp, 45 predicted proteins | sample LakEriMetagenome_2_FD_203518 | JGI IMG/M metagenome (GOLD analysis project Ga0315899, IMG submission 203518) | Freshwater fungal communities from buoy surface, Lake Erie, Ohio, United States - Buoy 4 MA112 | ecosystem: Environmental > Aquatic > Freshwater > Lake | place: USA: Lake Erie, Ohio...
AACGGCATCAGTTATTTTAACACCATCAACAGGTTTTACTTTTGGTGGTTATGTTGTTAATGATGGTAGTTGTCTTGGTGGTGCTAGTGGAAAAGTTTTTATAACAGGATTAACCCAACCAACTTCTGCTTACACAATAAATTGGTCAACAAATGTTGGTTCTCAAACAGGATTTACTGTAACAGGTCTAACTGGCGGAACATATATTGCAACAATTACTGATTCTCAAGGATGTGTTGGTAGTCAATCTTTCACCGTCACAACAGTACCTCCACTTGCATCGGGAGGATTTATCACAATAAGTCAACCAACTTGTTTTGCTAATGATGGTATTGTGGAATTTATTGTAGTTGATGGAACTGCGCCTTATTTTTTCAGTGGTTCATCAGGACAAGTTGAAGTAACTTTTGATACTTCCGTAACGTTTACAGGATTATCCTCAGGTGCTTACAGTTTTCTTGTAACAGATGCGGGTCTTTGTACTATTTACGATTCTGTAAGTTTACAAACACCGAATTCTTTTAGTTCGGTCATGGTAAATACCACAAATGCGACATGTTCAGCAAACGACGGAACTTTACAAGTCATAGTTGATAATGGGTTAAGTACTGAAGCGAGTTTGCAGATATCAATTTCAGGGTCAACAGGAATCAGTCAAGTTGGTAGTTTAGGTAGCTCAACTCAAACTTTTTATGGGTTGACAAATGGGACCTACATCTATACAGTTTCATCAATTGGTTGTACCTACACGGGACAAACAACTATAAATTCAAGTAGTTTATATAGTGCAACTACCCAAGTTACAGGTACAACTTGCGGAACCAATAATGGTATCGTACAAGTAACCGCATCAACTGGAGGAACATTACCCTACACTTTTACATTAACAGGACCTAATTATAACCCATCAACTTATACAGGACCCCTAAGTACTTTTACTAACTTACCATATGGTAATTATACTTTAACAATCCAAGACTCAAGTACACCTTCGTGCACACAAACATATCCTGTTTATGTTGGATACAGCCAAGGGGTTTATTTTGATTTATACCCCCAAAACCCAATTACAGGAAATGACGGGTCTATTACCGCTTTTATATTATCAGGGGAACCTGAATTTGATCTGACTTGGAGTAGTAATGTTGGTGGTCAAACAGGATCTACAGTAACGGGACTGACTGCGGGAACTTACAGTCTTAGCGTAGTTGATGCAAGTGGATGTTCATTAACAAAATCGATTGTATTGACAGGAACCAAAAAATATTCAAGTTATAGATATTATACGGTATGTGAAGAACAATTCTTTGACAGTGGATTGGTGACTAAAAGATCAATGAGGGCCATGTATTTAGAAGGGTTTGGAGATTTAACAAGTGGTGATACAGGTTGTATAATTAACTCCGCAAACTTTTCAATTTACGCACAAGTTGGTAGTCAGTCTGCTCAGACAGAATTTTACACTTCATCGGGAGCAACAGATTACCCAAGTGATGATCTTTGGGCAGATACGATAGTATCAACTTTAGATTCTTTTGTTGGAATATCTGGAGTTACTTACGACATAATAACAAATAGAATAAACATAAGTTCATCTTGTGAACAAATTACTGATAATTGTGGTACAACAACCATAAATCCATTGCAGGACAATCAGATTATTGTAAATTTACTCATTGATTACAATATATCCTGTGTAAGTTGTACATAAAATGCCAAATCAAGTTGTTATATTATCTGCAACTGGCGTTACATCCCCATTCAGTGGTACTGCTTGTGATGTGTACGGTAACAATTGTTCCTATATTGGTAGCGGCACAACATTTCCTGTACTTTTTATTCTACCATCACAATTTGACACTGCACCAGCACTACAGTTGACCTTAACTGATTCATTGGGTTGCTCAATTTCAGAAATAATATATTGTACTGGTGGTGGAGGACCAGACAAACAATTCCAAAATTTAGAATATTTCTTCTTTATGAGTGGAGATATCTATCAATTCCAATAAGACGATATTTATTATTTGATATGGCATTATTAACAGACCAAATTTTAGCTACAGGTGTCACCCCAAGTGATTTAATACACATAGTAATAACTGGTGATACCTCACAAAATCCTGCGGGTTCATCATATAAGGCACCAATAAGCCAAGTTCTTTCTTTATTTACAGGAACTACTGGTGGGAATGAAGGATATTATGGACAGTTTTATGTTAATACAAATCTCTTTGCACCTACATCAGGGACATCTAATACCATACAATTCAGTGGTACTGAATTATCAAATCAGGTAAGTTTGAACACCATGTCGTTAACCAATGACTCAATTATTTTTAATCAGTCAGGTAAATATCAAATCTATTTTAGAGGTACTTTATATAATGGGGCGTCAACTAAAGAGAGTGTAAGTGTTACATCATACCTCGGATCAAACATTGTAAGATCGGCAATAGATAATGTTGACGTTGAGGCAAATGGTGGTTATGAGACAATAAGTTTTGAAAGTTTGGTGGATGTTGTTTCAGGAGAATCTCTATATTTTATATGGAAAACATCCAATATATTAACGGGTTTTATAAATAGTGCAGGTCTTTCGACAGGATATAGTATAAACGTTAGTGTTTTTAGTGTTGGAGATGTTTTGAGTGGTGCTTCAGGTACTAATGGAACTTCAGGAACTAGTGGTGTTAATGGGACTAGTGGTACCAATGGAACCAGTGGAACTAATGGAACTAACGGCACAAGTGGAACTAACGGCACAAGTGGAACTAACGGTAGTTCAGGTACTAGTGGTGTTAAAGCTTGGGGATCGTTTATTTCTACAGTCGATCAAACTATTGGTGTGGCGGGAACAACTTATAAAATGAGTGCGGATACAACTACAACTAATTCGAATGTAACATTGTCAGGTGGTAGTAGATTTGTTGTTACAAATGGTGGTACGTACAACATACAGTTTTCCGCTCAAATAAACAAATCATCAGGAACTCAAGGAAGTGTTTGGATATGGTTGAGTAGAGGAGGTACACCTATTACTGCCACAAACACTGAAGTTTACTTAGGTGGATCAAGCAATGAAAGAACAGTGGCGGCTTGGAATTGGGTTGATGAGTGTGACGCAGGTGCATATTACGAAATAGAATGGACCGCTGAACATAATAATGTGTTTTTAGATTATACCGCATCACCAACATATGGACCGGCAGTTCCATCTTTAATTGTTACTTTGACACAAGTTTAATCAATTCACTTTTATTTAAATTGACTTAATTTTCCTTTATGGAAAAAATTCTTTTTGTCTCCGCACAGCCAGATGTCCCGTACTTTATTTGGCAAATTAAAATTTATGTAAATAATTTTATTGAAAGTGGTATTGAACCTCAGCAAATACATGTCGTGTTAGGTTTAGTTAATGGTGAAAAAACTCTGTCCAAGAATGCAGAACAATTAAAAGAATTGGGTATTAACATTCATTTTTTTGTTGATGATAGAATTAAAAAAAATTACATACCAAGTATTAAACCATATTTAATTTCTAAATGGTTACAGTCCAATAAAAGTTTTGGAAACCTTTTTTTTCTTCACGACGCCGATATTGTGTTTAGATCACTACCAAATTTTGATAAACTACTAAATGATAACATTTCTTATTTGTCAGATACTATTGGGTATATTGGTTATGATTATATTATGGATTGTTGTAATAGGTATGAATTAAAACACCCTAATTCACAAAAAGGACAATTGATAAATGAAATGGCTGAGGTTATTGGTATCGATATTGAAACAATTAAAATTAACCAACAGAATTCAGGTGGAGGACAGTATCTTATAAAAAATACAACACCTGAAATTTGGGATAAGATCTATAAAGACTCAACTAAACTTTATGATCAAATGTTGGATTATCAAAAAAGATTCCCAATCAATCCAGGCCAAATACAATTTTGGACTGCAGAGATGTGGTCATTACTTTGGAATTTATGGATGTACGGATATAATACAAAAATAACGGATGAGTTAAGTTTTTCTTGGGCTACTGATACTATTGAGATTTATGAAAAACATAGAATATTACATATGGCAGGAGTTACCGATGATTTAAAATCTACAAAATTTTATAAAGGTGATTACATTAACGTAGACCCAATTTTGAAATTAAGACAAAACCCAAATCATTTTGATTATGTCGATAAGAATAGTTCCACAATAAAATATATTGAGAATATGAAATCATTTATTCAAAAATACAACATTTGATTATTTATATAGATAATGATGAATTCAACAACTCCAACTATTAGAAGACCAAATGAATGTGATGTTATTACGATATTTCCTATGGGAGTCGAATGCTCGGTATTACAACCTTCAACCGAAAGATCTTTTGATGGTGCAGCAACACTAATAATTACAGGAGGTACACCACCTTATACTATTTTTTGGGAAATTGGTAGTTTTGCACCGGCTTTGGCAAATATTGGTGTTGGTGAATATAGAGCGACCGTAGTAGATTATTACGGGGATTTTACCGCAAATACAACTTGTGTATTAACAGCAACTACCGAGACTTATTCGGGGGTTTGTTTTGTTCTTTCAGGAATTTTACAAAATGAATTAGTTTATATTTCATCCGAAAGTTTAGGGTTAAAAAATGGAAAACCATATTATAAAATACAATATGGTGTTGAAACTTATGGATATGTTTTTTGGGATCCAAATAATAATCAATGGATATTCTGTAATACCTTAGATTGTCAAGGTAATTATTACAATTATTTAGATAACGGTAATTTCTTTTATCCAACTGGGAATACAGCTCCTGATAATTGGAGATTATACTCTGACTCACCATATATAATTACAGAATCAGTTTTAGGTCTTTGCTCAATACCAAAACCCGAAGTAGAACCAACGGACTTATGTGGTACTTTAATCACAGTAAATAACAAAGGAGGAGGATATTCACTTGTTGAAAATATACAATTTGAGCCGAGTATCGACATAAACGGAGAATCTAGTTGGACTGCGATAACAAATGATTATATTATTTATTGGAATACAGGATCAACACCATCACAATGGACTCTTTCAGGATTTAGTAACGTAAATGCAAATGTTGTAAATAACGACCCCTCAAATCCACCAATTAGTAATTGGCAAGTATTCGGGGATCCTACTATATTAAGTTTTGATGCTAACGTAGGTTTGTGTTCATCGGCTTATACCATTTCAGTTCTTTCTACAGTCAATAACGCTGGATGTGAGGCGACAGGTAGTATTATTGCACAAGCATCGGGAGGGCAAGCACCATATCAGTATTCAATAGACGGAGGAGTTACTTATGTAAATTCACCAATATTTAACAATCTTACACCTGCGTTCTATACGGTTTATGTTAAAGATTCAAATGGAGTTGTGGGCGTTGGTCAGACAGTACAAATAACAAGTACAATACCAACTTCTTATACATTAACATTAAGTGTCAATTATTCAAACAATACATTCACTATTACATCTCCTGTATTACCAGTTGGAGTTACAATAACAGTCAATTTAAATCATTTATCAACTTTTAGTTTTTATCCGTCTTCATTACCAAATCAACCAACCTATAATAATGTTACCACAATTAACACTGTTGGACCCATGACATTAGTTAATACATCCAATAACAGTTATCCATTGGCAGGACCTTGTACCGCGGACTTCCCTATAACAGTTATACAACAAACGAATCAATACACAAATACTTTAAATATAGGTAGTAATCAAACAATAACAGGATCAATTACTAATAATATTATAAATAATCCAAATGGACCTTGTGAGTATGCATCTGGATATTACACTTTGACCATTTCAAATGGGGTGTTAAATAATTGTACGTGTTGTAATTTAAATTTAGTAAATACGACACCACCATCACAAAATCCTGTACAATAAATGTAACATAAGAATATTTATCTTTTAAATGGCATATATAATTAAAAACACATCGGGTTTAGTAAACACAAGAGTTACAGATACAGGAAGACAAAGATTGTCGGAAGGTAGATTTAACATTGTTTATTTCGCAGTAGGAGATAGTGAAGTATCTTATGATGAATTACCATCAACTTACAATCAATCGAATACGGTTATATTAGAACCACAATTTAACTCACAAAATAGTTCGGGGGTTCCTGAGTCAAATAGACAATATATAAAATACCCATATTTAGTTGACGAGGGTGAAACAAATATTTATGGAATTCCTTTTATGGATTCTGGAATTGAATCTGTTTATAATAGAGCCGCAATGAGAGGTTTCTTTACAGGGAACACAACCGCATCCACTATAGATTGGAAGGCTTTAGTAAACAATAGTTACGTTGTTACGGCTAACTATGTTGTAAACATGTATACACTAAATGGTACTAACGAAATTAACGTCTACTCTTTAGGTGGTAATGTACAAAATACTAATACACCACAAGTTGGTGATTTTATTACAATATATTACGATGGTAGAGGATCTACTGACACAAGCTGTAGCAATTTCCCAACGCCCACACCAAGTGCTTCTGCAGGTCAAACACCAACACCTACACCAACACCAAGTTCTACAAATGGAAATCCTTGTGCTTCACCAACACCAACACCTACACCAACACATACCCCTTGTCTAACACCATCCAACACACCACAATGTCCTGTACCACCACCACCTGATTGTGTAAAAGACGTTGTAAGTTGCTTCTCAATCCTCACATATAGAATAACCGCAGTTTGTGGTGATAAATTAACTCTTGATAGACCAACACCTGACTTTACTAACTTATCCTCAGATTGTATTGCAAGAACAATTATTTATCCACCACAGATGGTACCTTTATATGATAGTTTTACACCTGAACCACATTGGGCTCAAAGTGTAATTGATTTTGAATCGGTTTGTGACACAGATCAGTTTGATGTTAAAATATGGAACATGAATATTCCGTGGACTGAAAGTCCTGCGGGATTATCGTCAACACAATATCAAGACTATACTAAATTTGGATCAATAAATTATATAGGTCAGAAAGAATATTTTGGATATAATTCTTCTGATGGACAAACATCAACTGATGATGTTTACTATTACAACTCGTTCGGAGAAAAAATTGTTGTTACCCCAGAAAATCAAAAAGCAATAGCGATCATTCACTATACAAATCAAACAATCGATTTCTTCTATGGTGAAAAATTTGCATTAGAGCCATTTGATTCTAACAATGTTGATAACACCCAAGGACAAGCCAGAAACTTCAAATTGCACATGCCAACCATAATGTGGCATAAAAACCCTGAATGTTGTTTTGGTCAAACATTTTGGGTTGATCCTGCAGGATTTGAAGGTAAAAATTTATTTGAAGTTCAATATATTAAGTCAAAAATATCAGATCAAATGAATCAACCTGGTATAAGATATTATAATCTTTGGGACACTTTTGCACAACCTAATGGATTACCAAGTAGAGTTGGTAAAGTATTTCCCGATTCAAAGTTAATTGTTATTGATGATGAAGAGTTAGTTGCAGCATTATCTTATAAATCAAATAGAAATTGGACTTTACCGGCACCTCAAGTTTCACTGATAACCCCTAATACATGTGGAGTATCCAACTCAACAGGAGTTTTAACAGGTGGGTCAGAAACACTTTGGATTACATACCGATTATCGAATACAAATACATTTACAAATTCACTACATAGTAATTACTATACTAGTGTTGTTGGGACCCAAAATGTTTGTAGTCCTGACACACCTCAAAATGTGGCGGTTAGATTCGGATCTGAATTTCCATGTTTGGTACAACCTGGATTCAATCCAACAACAACTACCACAACAACATTTAACCCAACCACAACAACAACCACAATACCTTACACGACAACAACTACAACTAGTTGTCCTGTTTGTGTTGTACCGGCTGGATTCTACGCACAACAATTCCAAGTTTTGGCACAGAAAACTCCTATAGGAGAAAGACCAAATCCTGAACTGTGGAAATTGATTGATTTTACAAGTCAAATTAGCCAAAATTTTATCAACGGATATGTAACTCAAGAATCCTTAACCGCAACTACATTTATTGTTACTGCGGAAAATTATAGTTCTGCACCTTACTACAATCTTAATGATTATATTGATTTAGTTCCCAACGGCGCAACAGGTCAGCAATTGAATTTTGGTGATGAATATTATTTTTATGGTAACTTGGAAACTGACATACAAGCAACAATTTACGAAATGAAATATAAAATAAATTTGAGTTCTAGCGAGTTTTTAGTTTCACAAAACCCAACTTGGACATTTGGAACTCAATCTTATATCTCTGAAATTGCTTTAATGGATGAAAATAAAGATATATTAGTAATGTCAAAAATGCAATCTCCCGTATTAAGACAAGGAATTCAACAATATGTTATAAAGTTAGATTTTTGACAACTATTCAGTTTCAGATCAAATTGTATATTTTAATTTAAAAGAATCTTATTTATGGCAAAAAGTCTCAAAAATTCACCAAAAGTGTTAGGTCTCGATATTTCCACTAAAACTATTGGGTGGGCATTGTTTGATATAAAAACACAAGAACTGTTAGAATTAACACATGTTTCACCAAGACCTAAGATGGAAAAGGAAGATGATGACAAATTGAAAGAACTTCTTCTCAAATCTGAAATTTTTGCAGAAAAGTTAAGACAATATAAAGACCTTGGAATAGTCAGAATTATAATTGAAGAACCACTACTTAATTCAAATAATATTTATACAATCCAAACATTATTAAGATTCAATAGTTTTGTATTCAAAGAAATCTATAATATATTAGGAATAGTTCCTGAATTTATCTCAACTTACAACTCAAGAAAGTTCGCATTTCCCGAGTTAGTTCAAGAAAATGATAAGAAGAAATTTGTTTTGTTTGGTGGATTACCGAAAGACGTTGATAAAAAAATGATTATATGGGAAAAGGTTGCAAAAAGAGAACCACAAATCAAATGGTTATATACTAAAAACAACACCTTGAAGAAAGAAAACTTTGACCAAACAGATGCTTATACATGTGCATTGGGATTCATGAAATTTAAAAGTATTTGGTAATAATATCCTTTTAAATACCGATAATTGGAAATATCGTCTTTATAGACGATATTTTTTTTTAAACACAAACTGTGTTTAAGAAGTCTACAACGATGTTTGAAGAAGTTGAGGTTGGAGTTGTTGTTGAACAAATTATTATTGCTGAATAAGAAGTTACAGAACTACTTTCACTACCAGTACAATTATTGTAATTAAATTTAACTATTGAAGGGCTATTATTAGTAACTCTGTATTGATATAAAACACAAGGACTAACACTTGGAGTTGGAGTTGGTGTATTTGTTGGAGTTGGAGTTGGGGTTTGAGACAAATTAGGTATACATTGTAAACAAGCTCCATCGGTTTGAGAACCAATTTCAGTGGTTAGTGTTACAGAATCAACACCACTTATATTTTCAAAAAGACCATCAAACAGAACACACAATCCTTGACCATTTATTACCGCATTGTAGACATAACCTTGTTTTGGTGATGTTTCTCCTGAAACCAAAACTAAATCTGAAGTGTAATAATGTACACCTGTAAAACAATCAGTAAACCTTTTACTGTTTGCACATTGTAAAATTTCAGAAATTGTACTAAATGTGACATCACCACTAAACGAACAAGGTCTTGTCACATCTGGTGATGGTGACGGTGTTGGAGTATTTGTTGGTGTTGGTGTTGGTGTATAACCACTTGCGGTGACCAACATAGAAATACCACCACAAATCGCGGAAGATGTTGGGGTTGGAGTTGGTGTGGGGGTTGGGGTATTTGTTGGCGTTAAACTTGGGGATGGTGTTACTAAACAATCAAATATCGCGGAAAAATCAAAATCAACACACGGATTTGTGGTTGTTGTCGTAGTTACGCAGTATCCAGTATAAGCAACTGTATCATCAAAATCAGGACAAGTAGACGTACTACCATATGGGCCAAATTGATCACATGGATCACCTAAATTTTGTGCCAAACACCATCTTGTTTCACCTGTTGAGTAAAACATAAAATATCCTGTTGTTTGACCTGTATAATAAAATTGACCACCGTAAACACTGGCTTGCTGATATGTATCATCGTATGTGGAGTCATTTTCAACACAAAAAAATTGAGTACATGTACATGCTGAAATTCCAATCAGTTGACCAGTAAAATCTGTTTCATATACATCAATACCATCTGAATAGTATGCTAAAGTTGTTGAAATAGTACATCCTGAATCTGAAAATAAAAATTCACCAATAGTTAAAGAGTCACCATAAATTGGGTTTATTAAAGGTGCTCTACACGAGGAATCTGGATCTGCTGTTGCGGAAAATAATCCCAAAAAGTTACAAGAACAACCTGATATTCCTAATTTAATGGCTCCTGTACCACCAGTTTCAAAAATATTATTACCATTACTTAAGAAATAATTATCCAAGGTGACCGTACAACCTGAGTCTTGATAAACTAAATTACCAGGGTATAAAGAAGTACCATACAATGTGGTTGTTGTTGCTGATGTACACAACAATGGGTTATTAACACTATCTATCGCAAACGAACCTAAACTAACGCACATATTATAAACTTAAATTTTCTTTTACTATACAATTATTACTATCTACAACTTTAACACCACAAGATGCCATACCTTCTAAAATAAATGGTAAATCAAAAGAATATGGAACCTCAGATGTTCCAATGGTATCAACGTAAATACAAGTTGTATATCCTGTATCACAGGCATAAACATCAAATGGGGATAATCCACTTAAACTTGAGATTGTTATTTGTGTTGGCATATCATCAATAAATATAAAAGAACTGAAAAGTTTGTGTAGTTGATGTATTGAAACTTTATGTTTATATTGTAAGGGATGGAAGAAAATGAGGCATTAGTTGAGTTATTAGAAGAAGTTCTTGGTGACCACGGACTTCACTACCCCAATCGTGGACAAATTTCATTTAATTGCCCCGTATGTGATGACGGAAGAAATAAACACAATTTGGAAGTTAACTATATTGATAATGTTTATAAGTGTTGGGCTTGTGGGGATAGTGAAAATACACACGGAGCTTTAGGTAGAATATTTGACAAGTATGGAAATAAAAAACAAAAAAAACTTTATAACGTTTTAAAACCTGAAACAGTAGTAAAAAGAGAAAGAAAGAAAAAAACACTCAAACTACCCGAAAGCTTTACCCTATTCAAAGACTCAAGTTCGGTATACCCTGTTAGAAGACAAGCAATGAACTATCTTAAAAGCCGTGGAATTACAGATGAGATGATAGAAAAATTTGGTATTGGATTTTGTGATAAGGGTGACCACGCTGGTAGAATTGTTATTCCATCTTATAATAAAAAAGGCGAATTGAACTATTATATCGCAAGAAGTTGGAACCCAACCTCAAAGGCTAAATACAAAAATCCTGAGGCTGAAAAAGACAAAATTATATTTTGGGAAAATCTAGTTGATTGGAAGAAAGACATTTATTTGGTTGAAGGTGCATTTGATGGGTTGTTTTTGGATAACCCAATACCTATGCTTGGAAAACATATGTCCGAACTTTTGTTTGAGACAATATATAAAAATGCTAAAGCTAATGTAATTATTTGTTTGGACGGAGATGCTTGGCAAAATGCGGTTAAACTTTATCACGAATTAAATGGTGGTGAGTTATATCAAAAAATAAAAATACTCAAACTTCCTATGGATCAGGATGTTTGTGATCTAAAGGGTCATATTGACTCTTATTATGTAACAATAAAGGACTAATGGATTTAAAAAAAATTGCTGAGGAGATAAGAGAAATTATCACTCAAAAACAAAAAGAATTACAACTTACCTTCGAAGAGGAAAGTCATAAATACACAATGTTGGATAAAGATGGTAATCTACGATCAGACTTTCCTTCAGTGTCTAAAGTAATGAAGATATTTTATGATGACTTCCCAACTGAACAAGCCGCTTATAACAAAGCTGGTGGCGATCCTGATGAGGCTGAAAGGTTAATGGAAGAGTGGGCGGAAGCCGGTAAAAAATCAACAAACTTGGGATCAAGATGTCACTTCTTTTTGGAGGAACACGTATTAAACGAGTTTGATATTGATAAAAAAGTTCGTCAACCAATCTTTGATTGTGATGCCGAACAGATCATCAAAAGTGATACGATGATTATTGCTGGTAAACGATATATTGATTTATTAAAGGAAAGAGGTTGTGTGTTGATTGATACGGAGATGGTATTAGGTCATCCTGAACTTGAATACACAGGTCAACCTGACAAAGTTTGGTTGGTTATTGGTATTAACGGAAAGGTTGGTATTTTGATTACTGACTGGAAAACAAACAAACCAAAGAACTTTGCGACCACAAGGTATACAAAACAAATGAAAAAACCATTTGAAGATCTACCAGATAATGCGTTGGGACACTACCAAACGCAATTACCTTTTTATGGTAAACTTTTGTTAAAAATGTTAGAAGGTAGTAAGTACCAGGACATACAGCTTTTTGGTTGTATTGTTGTTTTAATCACCGAAGAAAGAGAATATCACGAATATAGAGTATCCAAAAAAACAATGAATACAATTCTTGAAATGGATATGAAACATTATTTGACTAAACTTAAGAAATAAACTATTATTGAGTATGACATTAACAATTACCCCCACTTGGGTAACAACGACTAGTTGGGACCAATTATTACCTATTAAAATAAACATAAATTATATAATAAAATGAGTGACGATATTATAAGACCAAAAATCGACTTACGACAACAAACAACAATCAAATGTGAAAAGTGTGAGTCTAAGTTCTTCAAAGAAGTAACTATGTTGAAGAAAGTACCAAAATTATTGACAGGAAGTGCCGAAGACACTATTGTACCATTCCCTACATACATGTGTAATGAGTGCGGTCACGTAAATGAAGACTTTGAATTATTCATAGACTAATGGAAATAGGTAAAATGACTATCAGTGAAGCAGAACCATACTTAGAAAGTATTGCAATGCTTTATGGATTAAACTTGGGTAAAGTTAAACATTTCAAATTTGCAAGAATGATTTTGGCAACCCTTTATTGTAGAGAAAACGCATGACACACAAAGAATTTTATTTTTGGTTAGAAGGATACCTTCACGCAAGGTTAGAAGATGAAAAACTTGAGATTACACCAATCATTGAAAAAATGAATAAGGTTAAAGAAGATAGTAAAATTGGTATAGCAGAACCATTTAGAGTTCCAATACCGGTGAATCCTTTTCCAATTCAAGACGACCCATATAAACCACCATTTGAGGTATATTGTAATGATAAACAACAATTAAATGATTAAAAAACTAGTACATTTTTCTGACCTACACATCCGTCTTTTTAAAGATCATGATTTGTATAAATCAATTTTGGAAACTGCTATTGAACAATGGAGAGAATTAGAACCAGATCGTATTGTGTTTACGGGAGACTTAGTTCATTCTAAAAACCAAATGACACCTGAACTTATTGAGATGGTTAGATGGTTATTGACCGAATGTTCGTTTGTTGCAAAAACAATTATTATACCTGGTAACCACGACTTTTTGGTAAATAACACCGAAAGATTAGATGCCTTAACACCAATCATTAGTTCTTTAAATAGTAAAAACATTTTTTATTACAAAGACAGAGGTGTTTATGAAGATGAAAACATCAGTTGGTGTGTATATTCACAATATCAAGGAAATATTCCACCTGACATTACAGAATCAAAAGGTAAAAGAATTGGATTATTTCATGGACCAATACAAGGAATGAAAACAGACCTTGGTTTTGATTTTGGAGAAGAGGCATATGATGTTGAAAAGTTTGATGGACTTGAAACTGTATTATGTGGAGATATTCACAAAAGACAAGAATTTAAATTCAAGACCGGTAAAGGTTATATGATCGGATCACCAATCCAACAAAACATTGGTGAGAGTGTTGGAAAACATGGTTATGGTATTTATGATGTTGAAACAAAAGAATATTCTTACGTTGATTTACCAAACCCAAAACCATTTTTGAAGTTCTCCATAAAATCATTTGAAGATATTGAAAATGGATTCGAAAAACTCCAAAATATTTAATAAGGAAATAATGCAGGCGGTGTCTGCATTTTGTGAATCACAAGAAATTAAGGATATTGATAATTTCATATACCTATGTTTCAAACAAGGATTCGATATTAAAAAATATGGTTTTTTGGGTAAAACGGGTGGGATTGAGGAAAAACAGGTGGAAATTGAGGTAATTCGAGAAATACAGGTGGAAGTACCGGTTGAAGTTATCAAAGAGGTTGAGGTGATAAAAGAAGTTCTGGTTGATAGAGTGGTTGAGAAAATAATCTATACCACCGATGACAACCAAATTAACGAACTTGGCGAAAAAAACGCCAAGTTGGAAATTGAACTATTAAGAAATTCCGAACAGTTGGATGAATTGTTGTCAAAAATAGAATACTTAAACGGAGAAATTTCGATTAAGACCACTGAAATTGACAAAGTTAGACAAGAATTTTCCACTAAAACGACAGAAATGGAAAGTTTTTTCCAAAATGAAATGTCTAAAAAGGATAATGATATAGACGAACTTAGACAAAAGTTAGACGATCCTGTAACAAATAATAAAGTAAATATGTTACAAGAGACTTTACAAAATCTAAGAACTGAACTACAACAAAAGAACGAACAAATAAAAGAATTAGAAAAAATAAACCGAGACCTTTTGAATGGTAACACAAACCAAGCTTATCTTCTGAGGGGATCAAATTTAAATAGAAGATTATGATAATTTTAATTTGGATTATTGCTGCTTATGGAATGACAAACATTCTAGTTTACGGATCAATTTTTAACGGATTGAGAAATTGGATACATAAATGGGGAAACTCAGAATGGTACGCATTCCACGGGTTAGGAAAGTTTTTATCGGGATTGATATCCTGTGTATTATGTACATCAACATGGGTAGGTTTTTTTATGTCCTTAACATTGTTCGCTCCTTGGCATGAAACAATTGGACTTAATAAATATATTTCCATATTTTTTGATGGAATGTTGTCCGCAGGCGCTGTATGGGCAATCAATAGTATAATTGAGTGGTTTGAAGAAAATAGACCAAATAATAATAATTAACAAAAAATAAAATGGGTAAAAAGGCAAAAGAACACAGAAAAAAAGTTGAAAAAAGAAATGCAAGAGTACAACAACAAAAAACTGGTATGCAAAAGGCGTTCGAAAAACTTATTGAAGAACAGATGACTAAAATGAAAGAAGAACAAGAAATAAACGCTAAGTTGGGGGCACAAGATTTAAATTTTGAAGTTGTCGACGAAAAAATAATTGATCATGCATTTAGTTTTGTGCCAAATCCTGAAGAATCCGCAAAAATTAACAAGGAGTTTGAACCTGAATATGATAGTGCGGGTTACACAATCGAAGATAGAGAGTTACCAACAGAAGAATAAAAATGGATTTATTCAATCCACCGAGATTATACAATTATAAAATTATGATAAAAGACTTGGACTTTTCACTATTTGAAAACCCAATTATACAAGTTGTATGGGAAGATGTGCCTGAAAACTTTACACAAGACAAATTAAAAAGTGTAAAACATTACTTTTCAAAGAAGTATAATACCAGCAATGTGAATGTTCTCACCAAAGCAAAGAATATCGAAAATGAGAACACACAAAGTATTGATGTGTCAGTGAATATTTCTGATCCACAATACCAACTTGATCTTATCACTAATCATCTTAAGTCCAAAGGACATCAAGATAAAATTGAAGACGTGTTGTTAATAAACAAAATGGTTGAAAACAAAATGTCTGGTGATGAAGAAAACCAAGCTCAATTCAAGAAATGGTATATTCGAAACATTGAGTTCTCAAACTTTTTATCGTATGGTGAAAATCAAAGATTAGACTTTGATAAGTTAAACGGAATTGTAGTTGTTGAGTCTGATCCGCCAAACTTTGGGGGGAAGACTGTTCTTACCGTTGATCTCCTAATGTTTTTATTTTTTAACGAAACAACAAAAACTAGTAAAGCTGAGGAAATTTTTAACCGATTTTCAAACAAAGACAAGGTCCATGTAAAAGGCGAAATTACTATTGATGGTGAAGACTATGTTATTGTAAGAAACATTGAAAGAAAACTATCTAAGAAAGGTGAATGGAATGTTAAAACAGAATTGGATTTTTTTAAAAAATTATCTGATGGTACTTTGTTGAACTTTACTGGTGAACAAAGAAGAGAAACTGAAGCATTTATTAAAAATTCAATTGGAACTAAAGAAGATTTTTTGATGACAATTCTCACAACAGGATCAAATCTTGAGGATTTATTGGAGTCAAAACCAACAGCCAGAGGTCAAGTATTGTCTCGATTTATGGGACTTGAGTTCCTGAAAAGAAAAGAAGAAGTTGCAAAAGAAATTTACTCTGAGTTCTCAAAACAAAAAATTTCAAACATCTATTCTTCTGAACAATTAAAAAGTGATATTGAAACACATCAAAACTCAATTATAAACCTACAAAATCAAATTAAAGAAAGTAACCAATCTTTAGTTGAAGTTGATGAGGCAATTACAAAAGGTAAAACATATCGTGATGATATGTTAAAGAAAAAACACACAAACATTGACCAAGAGTTAAGTTTGTTAAACCCAGAAAAAACAAAAGATGAAATCAAAGAAATTGAACGTGAGAAATTGGGATTTCTTACAAAAATATCCGAAATCAAAGTTGTTGAACCTTCTCAATTCTATGAAGAAGAAATCCATGACAAGGTTAAAGAAGAGATCAATGTCCTTTACAAAGAGATCGTTAAAATTGATACAGAAATTGCGTCAATCAATAAATTAAAGTCTTCGGTTGAAGGCGGAATCAAGTGTGAGCACTGTGGAATTGAGTTGATGAATGCAGCAATTACTAACGCAAAAATTGCGGAATTAGATGGACTTATTGTGCAAAAAAACACAAAAACAACACTTATGACGGATTTATCCATCAAAGAACAAGGTTTTGTACAACTCAAAAAAGAGTTCGACGAGTATGAGAAAAACAAACTTGTTAAAGAAAAGTATGAAATATCTGTTGAAAGTTGTGATTTAAAAATTGGTTCATTAACCGATAAGATTAAAAGGTGGGAAGAAATTCAAGATAAGATCCAAGAAAACCAAAAGATTGAGTCTTTATTGATTAAGGCCGATGTTAGACTTGATGAACTTGAACTCCAAAAAAGAACTTTGATAAACTCAACTACAACAAACGAAGGTTTGATAAAATCAATTGAGGAAAAAATAAACGAAGCCAAAAAGAAAATAGTCACAATTAAAGAAGAGGAAGAGAAAGAAAAAATATATAAGATTTTTTTAGATCTTTATGGTAAAAATGGAATATCAAAAATTATTATGAAGACTATGATGCCCTTAATCAATTCTGAATTACAAAGGTTAATGGAAGACTCGTGTTATTTCAAATTAGAAGTCAGAATTTCTGATAAAAATGAGGTAGAATTTGTAATGATTGATAACGGTACAGGAGTTGAAAAACTTATGAGTAGTGGGTCTGGATATGAAAAAACTGTTGCCTCATTAGGTTTAAGATCTGTTTTAACTAAAATATGTACCCTCCCAAAACCAAATTTAGTAGTTATGGATGAGGTTTTTGGTAAAGTTTCTCCTGAAAATTTTGAATTACTTTATGAATTTTTTACTAAAATAAAAGATTACTTTGAAAAAATATTTGTAATTTCGCATCATAGTTTAATAAATCAATGGGGTGAACACATTGTAAGAATTCGTAAAGAAAATAACGTATCAAAAGTATTATAAAATGAAAAATAAGGTCAAAGAATTGAGGGATAGTATTTTTTCTTTAAACACTAGAAAATTTGGCACTGTAAATGAGATGTTAGTTGAAAGAATTGTTGAAGAGTTTGGGTTGATTGTTGAAGAACCAAAAGACACATCTTACGATAGGAAAATTGATAACTCAAAAGATGAGATTAAAGGATCACGAGTACTCAAAGAGTCTAAACTCAAGTTTTCAAAAGAAAATATTATTGATTGTATTTTAAATCATGAATCACATCGAATGATCAAATTAGAGGACGCCTCAAAAAATACATGGGACTCAAATATACAACAAATTAAAACAGACCTTTTTTCTACTTTATGGTATTCATTGTATTTTGAAGATAAAGTTGTACTATTCAAAATAAAAAACAACTTAATAAAGGAAGATAAGAAGATCAATTATTCTGACAAACAACATAGAAAAAATGTTGGTGAAGGACAATTTCACGTCTCAAACAAAAACATAAACTATCATTTGGATAATTATTTGGTTAAAATTATCACATATGATGAAGTTTATGAAAAACTTAGTTAGAACACTGGTTGTTTAGAAAAAAATCTTATATTTGTAGAACAATTAAAAAAAACAAATGAATTACTTACTTTTTGTATACTATAACACTGAGGTAGAAAACTCAGAAGAAAAAACACAAGAGATTGGAACAAAACTAGCTGAACATATGACAAGTGGTCAAGTAAAGTTCATGTACGGAGACCGACATGCGATATTTCATTTTGGGTGTAAAAGTGACTTTATAGATGTTTCTGACGTTGTATTTTTTATTTCTGAAGAAGTATCAGGATTTGAATATTTACTGACAAAGAAAGGAAGAGATTACTCGTCTAACTTTGATAAAGACAACCTTGAACATTTAATGACGTTAAAGAACACTACCCCAAAGAAACATAAACCTGCGGCACCAAAATTGAGAACAAATGATCTTAAAGGTGATGAACCATTTATGGATCTTGCGGACATCATCATGAATTTCAAAAGGAAAGAAGTTTGTAATATGACTTTGGATGAATTGTTAGATAAGATTAGTATCCAAGGTATGGAATCATTATCTGAATTAGAAAAACAAAAATTAGACGAGTACTCAAAATCACTTTAAAAACAAAATATGAAAGACAAAAACACTGGAGCATCAATCAATCAAGAAGAAATTTATCATTACCTTAAAGATATTAGAAAAATTAAGGTAATGACTGCCGAAAGAGAACGACACTTGGCTACTAAAATGAAGTCAAATGAAATTTCTATTTCTGAAAAACAAAAAATAGAGCAAGAGTTGTTGACAGGTAATTTACGTTTTGTTATTACGGTCGCAAAACAATATCAAAATCAAGGATTGGATTTATCTGACTTGATAGCTGAAGGAAATTTAGGACTTATGAAAGCTATTAAAAACTTTGATTGGAACAAAGACCTACGTTTCATTTCTTATGCGGTTTGGTGGGTTAAACAATCAATAATCCAATCCCTTAATGATAATTCTCGTACAATTCGTCTTCCGGTTAATGTTGTACAAGATTTACAAAAAGCCAAAAAAGAAGTCGAACAAACAGGTAAAAAATTGGACGACAGGTTCCAAACATTACCCTCAATCATAGATTTAGATATGAACATCAATGAAGACGGTGACACACTTGTCGACATGATAGAAAACAAAGATGCTTTAGCTCCTGATGCAGGTTTCAACACTAAAGATATTTTGAAAGATAAACTAATGAGTTTATTGGATGTTTTAGATGATAGAGAAAGAGTTATTGTGGGTGATTATTTTGGTTTAACGGGAACGCCACGAACTTTGGAAGACATTGGATCAGACTTTGGTCTAACAAAAGAACGAGTTCGTCAAATTAAAGAAAAGGCTCTTCGAAGACTTAGAAATGATTCTTCTGAATTATTCGATTATTTATAGAATGGGTTGAACCGAGATTACCCATACAACTCGGCAGAAGGTGCCTGAAGTCACCAAGGTGAAAATCCTCAATTCTATCTATATGGTAGGATGAAACTACACTCCCCCACTGGTACCGGTGGGGGTTTTATTATTTTAGGGGTTTATAATTCTTAACGATTTGATTATTTTAATATTTATCTAATAAACAAATTAAATGAACAAAAAAATTTTACCTTGGTTTTTATTGGTATGTGCTTTAGGATTGTCGGGTACTGCGGCTTACTATAGTGTTGTAGGTTTATCAATAATTTTTTCGGCGGTGGCGATTCCTGTTATTATAATGGGATCATTTTTAGAAATATCTAAATTGGCAATTGCGACATACCTACATGATAAGTGGAAAGAAACTTACGGAGTTTTAAAAATATATCTTACGATGGCTCTTGTTGTCCTTTCGATCCTGACATCAATCGGGATATATGGATTACTATCAACAGGGTTTCAAAAAAATATTGCAGGTTTAGAAATAAACAATAAAGTAATTGAAAATATAGAAGTTAAAAAAACTCGATTTGAAGAAATCAAAACTGACTATCAAAAAGAAAAAGGTGTGTTAGATAAAGACATTACCAATTTGAGAACCGCACTCTCTACCAATACAACTACTCAATCAATAGATAGAACGACAGGACAAGTCATTACAAGAGCAAATGGAGGTAATAGAAAGGCATTTGAAGCTCAGTTAAAAGTGGCTCAAGAGAATAGAGACGGAATATCAAAAAAAATTGAATCACTTAATGATAGTATTACACGTTTAGACTTAGAAATATTAGATCTCGCTTCAACAGAAATTGAATCAGGTGAGTTAGGGGCAATCAAGTATTTGAGTGAAATTACAGGATGGGATGTTAAAAAAACTGCCAACTTTTTTATCCTAACTTTGATATTTGTATTTGATCCGTTGGCGATTGCTTTGGTTATTTCTACAAACCAAGCCTTTAAAATTTATAGAAGAAAAGAAGAAGACGAGGAAAAAATTGAAGAAGAAGAGGAAAATCCATTTTACGAAGAATGGGAAATACCTGAAAGTTATTTTCCTAATCCTACCCCACAAGTTACCCCCCAAGTCACCCCCCAAGTCGAACCTGAAATTATTGAAAAAATTGTTGAGGTTGAGAAGATTGTTGAAGTCCCTGTTGAGGTAATTAAAGAGGTCGAAAAGATAGTTGAAGTCCCTATTGATAGGATGATTGAAATCGTTAGAGAAGTACCTGTTGAAGTTATTAAGGAAGTTGAAGTGCCTTTAGAGATACCATATAAGTATTATGTAAATGATAAAGGTCAAGTATTCGATGAAGAGGGTAATGAAATGGACACTAGGATTTTTGAAAAAAAAATTGATGAGATAGAAAAAAGAATTTTAAAATATAAAAAATAGATTATGGAAATAATTGAAAATTTTATTGAAAGTAAATTTAAAGAAGGAGTTAGAAAAACTCAAATAGTCCTTACACATACATCAAGGACACTTTTTGATTACATGGTATCAATTAAATTTAGGTTCAATGGAAAACCAATTAAATTACCACATTATTTAGTGGGAAGAGATGGTAAAATTATTAAACTTTTGGATGAGTCAATCAATGGTAATTTTACAAATAATGACAAGGTTAATAACAAATGTATTGTTGTTTGTTTAGAAAATCTTGGTTGGTTAGAAAAAGAACCACTGAAACTTCATCACATAAACTGGATTGGTAATATTTATAAAGAAAAAGTTGTAGATCGTAAGTGGAGAGATTACATTTTTTGGCATCCTTATACAGACGTACAAATGGAAAAAACCGTTGATTTATGTAAGGACTTGTCAAACAGATTTAACATCCAACTTAAATGTATAGGACATAATACTAAAGTTAAAGGTGTTGAGTCTTTTTTAGGTATAATTACGAGATCCAATTTTGATGAGTTTGCCACTGACTTAAGTCCGGCATTTGATTTTGAAAAATTTAACAAACTACTAGAAAAATGAGTAATTACGATGAAATAAAAATGTTGGTTGAAGCATCAAGACGTGCTTTGTCAGGTAAAATGAATGAGTCATATAATAATGAAATCAGAAAAAAATATGGACTTTTGACTGAACAACCTGTGAAAAAAGAAATAAAAATTACTGACGAAGAAGAAACAGAATTAACTAAACAAAATAAAGACTCCGCGGAAATCGGAACCCAAAGAGACAAACAGAAAGCATATAGAGTTAATGGTAATATAATTGTTTTGCATGGTAAAAGCAAGTCAGATACACAACTAACCACAGACGAAAAAAATGCATTTACGTCAAGTGTTGATGAATTTAGAAATGAAGTTGCTGAGATTGTAGATTTTGGTAAATTAAATGTTTTCCATGATAATGTTGAATGGTCCGGTAGAATATTAGAACTTGATTTAGAATTTTTCTACACCGTTAATGAACCAAATGGAATATATATAAATGGTCAGATGATCAAAATTGATCAAGATTATTTAGAAATGGTAGGAAAACTACAAACTTATTATGAAAAGTTTAAAACTAAATGGAGTAAAATTGTTGCTTCGAGACAAGAAGATGTTGAAAAATGAAAGAGTTTTTAATTAAGAATTGGAAAAATATAACTCTCACTATATTGGGGGTTATATTTGTTTATTTATTGGTCAGAGTCTTTACTCCAACACCAAACATATCCGAACTTAACAAATATAAGTTGGAGCAAATTGATAAAAAAATTAAAGAAATAAAAAATTTACAAAAAAATTTAAATGACTCAATTTATTTATACCAACATAAAATTGATAAAATTGACACTAAAATTTCACACATAAAATTTGAAAAAAAAGAAGTAAATAATTTTTACATACAAAAAAAAGAAGAAATAAAAAACGCGGACAAGAAAAAAATTGATAGTCTGTTAAGAAGTAGATATAATTTTTAATATGAAAAAACTAATATTTTTAATTTCATTTTTAGTTGTCAGTTTTATTTCTGTCGCTCAAGTGAAGAAATCTGTTGATACAACACAAATGTGTATTCCCTATGATGTTGTACAAAAAATGTTGTTAGAACTTAACGATTATGATAGATTGAAAGAATTATCTAAATTGGATAAAAAAGAAATTATTGAACTTAACAATAAAATTGTTTTATTAGAAAAAACAAACAATACTTGGATTGAGAAAGATTCTTTAAGTAATCAGATAATTTTACAATCTGAAGACAAAGTAAAAATTTATAAACAAGAGAATGAAAACTTGAATAAAGAAATGAAACGTCTTAAAACAAAAAACACTTTGTTTAATATTATTTCAGGAGCAATTATTGCACCATTAACTTATTTATTGATCTTAAAATAATGCCATTTTCAAATTCACAAACAAGAGAAATAGAAAGTATTGCTAAGAAAGAAATTAAAGATTTCCTATCTTCCAACACTTCAAAACAATTCGAAGATAAACTTATTGATAAGGTTTCTAAAGAATTAGAAAAAGGTAAACTTAGAAAAGATGTTAAAGATGTCGTGGTAAAGGCTTTTTTGGAGTACTTTACAATAATGTATCAACAAAGAATGTATTGGGAATCAAAATTTAAAAGTTTATAATGGAAGACGTTTTGACAAAATTAAAAGATAATTTGGGATCAAGTTTGGCCGATGTACCAGAGGCAAAATTCCAAATGATGAAACAATTAAATAGGGCTAAAGAGATGATGGAAAACAAAAAAACACCTGAGTATTTAGAGTTTCTGAATAATCAAGACGATATTATTGAAATTTACAAACTTATCAAAAATAAAAAATTATCTGCTAATCAAATTAGAAGTAAAATAAAAAATTATCTTAAAGATCCTGAGGAACTTAAAACTTTTCTTAAAGCCATTATAAATACAAAGTCTACAAAAAAAGAAGAAAATACCGAAGCAACTAGCTCAGGTGCTGCAGGAGGATACTCAATGCCTCTTTTTTCAACAACCAAAGGGGATATTGTAAAAACAGTAAGAGAACAACTTGAAGTTGAAGGTGGTGAAGAATCAGAAGGAAAAGTAAAAAAGACTGAAACCAAAGAAGCAACTTCTGTTTCATCTTCAGGCCAATATAACCAACCTTCAATTTGGGCAAAATCTATGAGTAAAAAAGATTTTAGAGGTTATTCAAAAGCACAAATTCCTGGGGGTAAATTTGTACAAGTTAAGAAAAAATGTAAAAAATTTCCTTATTGTAATCAAGGCGATATGAAAGCTCTTAAAATATTTGAGAATGAATCTGTACAAAGTGCGATCGAAAGTGTCTCGAGTGTGTACGGGATTGATAAAAGTTATATTTCAGAAATTGTCTTCCAACAAATTAGAAAAAGACAACAATGATGATATTTATAAAAAAACTTGAAGATGAATACAAAACAATATATTGAATCTAGATTTCAAAAAATACTTATGGAAAACCTTAATGAAAAGGCTGACGCAATTCTTAATCGTTTAAATTACGATGAAGAAGCACCATTCAATCCTGCTGGAGAAGAATTTGACTATGTCCAAGAAGGTATGAAAGAAACTTGTGAACAATGTGGTGGTATGATGATGGAAGGTGAATGTTCCGAATGCGGCTACCAAAGCGAAGGTGAAATTATGGAACTTGGAGGAATGGATGACGGACACCCAAGATTTGGAAAAATGAAATTCAAAAGCCCAATGTCTATAGAGGATATTGAAGATCTACTTAGAAATTACGAAAGTGATGACGAAGATGAAGATGAAATTGATATTGATGACTTAGAATATGGTGATGACGAAGATGAAGAAGAAGAAGAAAATGATTTAGATACAGAGTGGGAAGAAGTTGATGAGAGCGAGTGTAATGAATGTGGGGGAATGACCGAATCAAAAAAATTATCACAAAAACAAAAATATATTGCTAAACAAGCAAAACCATATAACAAAATAGGGTCTAACGATTTTAAAAAATTAAGATCAATGAAGGAAGAAGATAGTTTATATGAGGTTGAGTTTGAAAAAGATATTGATGAATCAGAAACTCAAGAAGGTAACGCTTTTACAGGGGCTTTAGCAAACGCTAAGAAAAAAGGAAGAGATTCTTTTGAAGTTGAAGGTAAAAAATATAAAGTTACCGAATCAATAATTTTCACCGAAAATGAAATTTTATCAATTATTGAAGAAATGGTAAACGAGGAGAAAAAATTTAGTATGGGGGAACCTAAAGGATATAAAGAATATGAAAAGGCTCATAAGGCAGATAAAAAAGAAAACGAAGATTATTTGAAAATGGTTGCCAAAAAAATGACGGATTATTTAAAAGGGGCATCAGACAAAGGATCGAAATATGAAATGAAAGAGATTAAAAAATTTCCAACTGAAAATGGAGGGTTAGAAAAAGGTAATAGAAAAAAATACACACCATCAGATGCTGTTGATGAATATATTGACGCTTTTTCATATCCTGGACAAACGAATTTAGTTTTTGATGAAATCAAACCAAATGATGATAGAATTGAAAAATATCTCAAAGGTCATTCTACCACAGGAAATGCACAAGTTGATAAAGACGGCAACCCATTAGGAAACGTAATTCCTAGTGACGTAGGTGATAAATTCTTTAAAAACTATCAGGACAATCTTTACGGTCAAGAACAACAACAAGCGTCATATAAAAGACAAACACAACCTGTAGACCAAGCTGGAGAACACACAGAAAGTGGATCTTTGAAATCTAAAAAGAGTAAAAAAACAGCACAAAGTGTTTTAAATAAAGTTGAAGAGTCTCAAAATGAAAAAAAAGTTATCAAATTAACCGAAGAATTTGTGAGAATGCAAAACTTAATGAACTACACCAAAAAAACTCAATAATTTACATTATTCTGTTCTCTCTTATAATTTTTTCATAGGTTTTTACTATGGATAATTTTTTGAACTATATTACAAAAAATCTTGACCCTGAACAAGTTGACATCTGGTTCAGGGTTAATAATATAATACCAGAAAAAATGGAATTGTATTATGATCTGTCTTATAGTTTATATTTGTTAATCAAAACAACTTATTTGGGTGATAACGATGTATCTAACGAAACAAAAGTTGAAATGAATGAAGTTGATAACAAAAAACATTTTGATTGGTGTTGGAATAAAACATTGGATAATTTTGATAAAGAAAATATCACCTTCCAAAGAGAAGGTGACCACTACGAATATTTTTTTTCTCTATTTAACGAAATATATTATAACCAACCAAAAGAGATATTCAGAGAGTCAATCGACGTTTTTTTTAATGATCTATTCAATAGAGAAAAACCTTTTACACAAGTAGACTTAGATTTAATTTTCAATATATACAAGACATTAGACAAAAATCTTACCATATAACATTTACAAAAAATGGGTAAATTACTATTTTTGACTAAATAAACACTAATTTTACACATAACACATGGAAACTTTAGAAAAAATTAAAGAACTCACTGAACAGTTGAGTGTTGATGTCAACAAATTTTATGGTGGAAACAAAAGCGCTGGTACGAGAGCAAGAAAAACATCACAAGATCTAAAAACGTTGATTCAACAATTAAGAGGAGAGATTCTCGAAGAAAGAAAAAAATAAGAAATTATGGAGAAATTGGATATTTTGTTCCTTTATATTTTTGTTTTATCCTGCATTTACATTGTAAGTCAGGTTATCAAAATAATAACTAATATATTGAGTGAACAACCAAAGTACATGGTATATAACCTTAAGGAGAAAGTATCCAATTACCTCTTCATTTCCTATTTTATAACTTATATCATTACAAATTTTATTCAAAATGTATAAAGAATTAAAAGACATATTTCAGTTTTTAATGTCTGTCAGAAAATTAAAAACATATCTAACGATAGATGTTGAATTTCCTGACCACTGGAAAATACCAAAAAAGTATGTCCAAGAAGATAAAGTAGTTGAAAACGAAAGAGTAAATGAAGGTTTGAGGTTTTTCTCATTTGTTTGTGAATTCAACGAACATAGCCTTGCAACAACTGTAGACAGTATAAAAAAAATAATTTCTTTCAATAAAGAAATTGAAATGAAAGAAAAGTTGTTAAAACAAAAAATTGACGAACTGAAGAAAATATTTCAAAGCGAAAAATTAGAAAGTCTTCAGAGTTTAAAATTTGATTTAATAGAAGAAAAACTTGGAGATGGAGAAGAAATTATCAACGCAAATAGAGAAGGAGATAGATTGGTTGAAGAATGAAGTAGAAAAAGATAAATTAGAGTTAGAAAGACAAAAAAAAGATCTAATTAACTCTATTAAAAAAATAGATAAAAACGAAATTATTCCACCAAAACAAAAATTAACTTTATGGAAGAAAATAAAAAAAGTGTTGTTGAACCAATAGAAAAAATGGCGATGATAACAGATGCATTGCAAGATCTATTTCCTGAAGGTAAAATTATTTGTGTCTTAGAGTTAAAAAAAGAAGATTTTAAAAAAATACAAGGAAATTTCAGAACAATAGATCATACTCATAATAAATTTTCTATCAATATTTCAGGTGTTGATTTTGTTTTTATTGATGAGAGTGAAAATATAAGTGTTGAAGAGCCTAAAACAGAGGTGTCAAAACAAACTAAAACTAATTTTTTTAAAAAATTATTTTCTAGTTTTAAAGGTGGTTGATACCCTATAAAGAGATTGTTTACTAATACCTTTTTGAGACAACAGTTCATAAAGGTATTTTTTTTGCTCTTTTGACGTTTCTGAAACAATGATACAATCGATTCTATTTTGATTCATCATAAAATCAGATAAAGTATCCAAAAACCTTTTTGATTCCATTTCATTTTTCAGTGAAAATAATTTTATATCATCATCGTTTTGAAGTGCAATTTTATTGTTGAGTCTTGAAATAAGTTTTATGTTGTTTTTTGGTAAAAACCCTTTTATGAAAGATTCGAATGTAATTTTATTTTTCTTATCAATTGAATAAATTTTTTCAGGTAAGTTATATTTTGTGAGTTTAATAATTTTATAATCAGGATCATCCAAATTTATTTTTACTTGTCTGCCCATTTTATCCTTAATAAATAAATTATCAAAGTCGGTATTGTCTTTCTTAAGAAGACCTAATTCATAGTCTACCACCAAAGCATTTTCAACCAAGACTTCAAAACTAACAGAATTACTTTTTGATATTAAATCATTGTAAAATTTAACTGCTCGTTCATATGTCTTGAATTTGTTGATTATTTTTTTTCTTTCTTTATTTTTAAAAAGAACAATTAAGTAATTCATAAAATAAAATATAAATAAACTAATTTATAAATGAATATTGATAATTTATATGAAGTTTTGGGTGTAACTGAAAATGCATCACAAGACGATATAAAAAGGGCTTATAGAAAATTAGCGAAAGAAAATCATCCAGATACTGGTGGTAATGAAGAAACATTTAAAAAAATATCAATTGCTTATGATACTTTGAGCGATGAGGGTAAAAGAAAAGAATATGACATTAAGAGAAAAAATCCTTTTTCAGGTGGTAATGTTGATGATATATTTGGTAGTATGTTTAGGAACTCAAATAGAACACAACAAAGAACGGTACATACCACAAACATAACCGCAAATGTTGGTGTTTTGGAATCTTATAGAGCTTCAAGACACAACCTTTCCTACCGTAGAAATATTGCTTGTGAACCTTGTAATGGAAGTGGTGGTGAAAAAAAAGTTTGTCCTACTTGTGGTGGGACTGGAAACATAGTACAGCAGTTTGGTGCGGGAATGTTTGTGCAACTTATTCAAACCCCTTGTGGTAATTGTAATGGTAAAGGTACATTTTTAGTAAACCCATGTTTTTTATGTAATGGTTCAGGAACCAAAGTTGAAATGAAGTCTTTAGATTTATCTTTGCCGCACGGAATAGACAATGGTCAGTTTATAAGATTGAAAGGGATGGGTGATTTCAGAAATGGTGTTTTTGGAGATTTGGTGGTAAGAGTTGATTTGAAAACTCAGGACGGATTTAGTAAAGTTGGTAATCATTTAGTTTATGACGCCTTTATGTCTTTAGATGAGTTGAAGAATGGTGAAATAAGAATACCACATCCAGATGGAGAATTAAATTTAAAGTTACCGAAGACAATTGATACTTCTAAATCTTTAAGAGTTAAATCAAAAGGTTTTAGATTAGATACTGTTGGTGATTTAATAGTCAATCAGTTTGTAAAATACGATAGAGATTAAAATAACGATATAATGTCCTTAATAAAGGATATTATTCCGTAAATACCAAAAAAGAAAAATACTCCACCACCAATTAAAACAAATCTTTGAGTGTTTTGTACTTGTTTACTATCTTCACAAGTTCTACATTTTACTTCTGTTGCTTTTTTTTCTTCCATAAATTAAATTATAATACAATGGTTTTAATATGAAAATAGTTTTCTAACATTACTTTTTTTTGTTGGGGTTTGTTTTTGTTGAAAAATCTTAGATAATTACCATCGAATGAATAAGTACTTGTTGGAATTACGTAAACCCTGTCAGTAGTTTTTTCAATTATAAATTCTAAATAATCAAAAACTTCTTCATCTTCATTATCTTCATCTCTAAAAACAAACTTCAATCTATCACCCAAAGAATAATCCGAGAATGATCTAATAATTTTCGGATATTTTAATTCTATAACTTGTGATAAAATGTCGTTAGGAACTGCAACTCTTTCGTGTGTTGAAGTATCAGAGTCAATAGAATCTAAAATTGCTTGTCTTATGAAATCAAAATCTTTGTTACCTTTTCTATGAATTGATTGATGACTTGAAGCGTAGAATGAATTACCTCTTGGGCTCACATATAATAAATCCTCTTTATCGGATTGCTCAACTATAATTGACCTTAGAATTTGAAACATTTTCATACTATCATAAATAGTTGAAAAATAAAAATACAATTGATTATTTGTTTTGTTTTTACTATCTTCATTACATGTTAAGTTATATTGGTGGAAAAAGTAAAATTGGTAAATGGATTGTTCCATTCTACGATAAAAATATGGAGGTCTATGTAGAAACTTTCGGCGGAATGTTTTGGTGTTTTTTTAATATGGACCTAAAACAGTTCCCAAACCTTAAAAAAGTTGTTTATAATGACTTTAACCCGCTGAACTACAACCTCTTTAAATGTGTTCAAAACCCAACTGAACTATTGAAGGCGATTAACGCAATTGATTGTCAAAAGTTGGGTGAGGAACCAACTCCACCAATCTATAAAGAACAATTTGTAAGGTTTCAGGCTGAAATTTTTAATCAAGGTTTCAGCGTAGAACCTGGTGATTATGAGGTCGCAGCTAAATACGTTTACGTTTTAACACAAGTTTTTAGTGGGTCAAAACCTGAAACATCCGGATTCATTGATCTTAAAGGTAAGTATAAATCAAAATATCTTACATTCAGAGATAAGTTATCAAAACCTGATTGGATTGAACACTTTCTTAAGATTACAGAAGTAGAGAACATGGACTTTGCGGCTGTGATAGAAAAATATGACTCACCAACCACTTATATCTATTTGGACCCACCTTATTGGAAAACTGAAAACTATTACTCCAACCACGACTTTGATCGACAAGATCATGAGCGTTTAGCTAATGTTCTACACGAAGTCCAAGGTAAGTTTTCTCTATCCTATTATGACTTTGAATTACTACATGAATGGTTCCCCGAAGACCAATATACTTGGGTTAAAAAAGAGTTTGCGAAAGCCGCTTCAGCCAAGAAAGGAGAAAAACAAAATATGGGTGAGGAATTATTGATTATGAATTACTAATTTTTTACTGTTTACAAATATTTATTAAATAAAAAATATTATGTCACTTAGGTTCACCAATCTATTAAGAGATCTTATTGTTGAAAGTTCAAGATTTCAAGTATTATTCGATAAGTTCGTAAAACCAAAGGAAAGAGGTCAAAGAGGTATCATGCCGTTTGAAACTCTATTCGCACTTATTGTTGCCGACCCAACTACAAAGGTACCAGAAGGAATGGATATTGATAATGTTAAACCTGAACAAATGGAGAAGGTTAAAATTGGGAAATACGCTCAATGGTTGTTAAAAAACTTTGTCGCCCCTAAATTGGAACCAAACCACCCTTTGATGGTATTAGATCCACAATCAGGTCAATATAAAGCAGCTTTAAAGGCATTCCAAGATCTTTTCATGGAAGACTTATATAAGGTTACAACAAACCTTCAAAAGTTTGAAAGATTTAAAAATAGATTACCTCAAGAATATAGAGATATCAATAAACTAACTCCTGAGACTTTATTTGATCAAGTTAAAGATTTTAGTTTAGAGAAAACTAAAGCGACTGCCGCCGAGAAAAAAGAAGCTTCAACAACATATGCTCACCCTGGTGCGGACATTGTTTATAGAGGTCAAGATTGGACAGTTGCCAAAATCTCAGACAAAGGTCCATTAGGTAAAGAAGCGGCATGTTTCTATGGTGGATCCCATAATGAAGGAAGAAGAGGAGAAACTACTTGGTGTACATCTTCACCTGGACTTTCTTGGTTTGATCGATATATTGGTAAAGGACCATTGTATGTTGTAATTCCAAACAAACCAACATCATTCAAATCTTACGGTAAAGAAGTTGGGGATGTTTCAGGTTTACCTGCAAACAGATACCAATTCCACTTCCCCGATAATCAGTATATGGATGCGGATGACAGACCAATCAATTTGATTGAATTCTTAAACACAAATGAAGAAGGACTAAAACAATTCTTCAAACCTGAGTTCATGAAGTCATTGGCTGGTGATAAAGGAGAAAAGGTTGTTATTGATTATCCAAGTGATTCTGCATCTAAGTTTATTGCTCTTTATGGTTTTGATGAGTTCTTCGCAACTCTTCCTGAGACATTAAAAAGACTTACATTTAAAAATACATCAAGAGATAAGATCTCACTTAATATTCCTAATGACATTGGAAGATTCAAACAACTTAATGCAATTAACTTTGTTGGATGTGTTGCGACTTTACCTGAAGCAATTTGTAGTTTAAATAACTTACAGTATCTTTCATTAGTTAATAATCCCGATCTACAAAGATTACCTGAATGTATTGGTGACATGGAAAACCTTATGGTGTTAAACCTTGGAGGATCTGATCCTAAAAAAGTTTTACCTGAATCAGTTTTCAGAAGAGCTGAAACAGACGAAGACTTTAATTTATTCACCCACTCATAATATTTAATATAACGACTATAACCCCCTTCTTCAGGTTGGGGGTTTTTTGTTTTACAAAGTATTTATCTTATATGAAAATCATCATAACAGAAGAACAATATAACTTGATTCAAGAAGAATATAGAAGGGATCGTTTCGATGCTGAGTATGCTGATGAATACCCAAAATATAAGAAGTTGTTTTTAAAGACCATTTCTAAAGATGTTAAAGGTTGGGGTGAATGGCCAGGTTCTATTTATTTGATGAACGAATTTGGAGAACCTTTATTTGTATATAGAATACCATCAAAAACCGTATATTACGATTATTCAATAGATAAAGAGATGGAAGAATACATTCCTTATCATATAGTTTCAAGACACTTGAAAAACGCAGTTTATGATTACTTCAAAGGACTTTTTCCTGATATTGAAATAAAAGAGGTAAGTGGGGCTAATATTGTATAGTTATGAAAATAATAATATCTGATAACCAATATAGTCTTATTAAAGAATCTTACCGAAATAAAGGTATTGATGCGGTTATTAAATATTGGAAAAAAGAGTTAGAAAAAGGTAACAAAATTAGATTTGATAGAGATGAACTTGAATTTTGGGGTATAACTAAATTCACTGATAAGTTACATGCTCAAACAGAATTTCAAGAACTTATAGGGGATGAGGTATTTGTTAAAAAATTTATAAATACATTAAAAAACAAGAAATTCTCGACAAAAGATTTTAGTGAAAGATTAGTTGGTGGTTATGATTTTGAGTGGGTAATCACTAATATGGAATATAGAGATTATGATGTTTTTCTATATGGAAAAACTCTACCTGGAGGTTCCGTAACTCTTATGGATGGAAGATATCTAACCTTAGATCAAGCCTTGGAGGATGAAGAAATAGGATGGGAAATCCAAGAAGAAGTTAATGATGTTGTTCAGGACTGCATGAATGAAATAATTACACCAGTCACAGGATATGATGTGTCAGTTCCTTTGGTTACTATTTATTAGAAATGAAAATAATAATTACAGAAAAACAATATAACAAACTGACTGAAGACAAACTTCAGAAACTTTGCTATACAGTATGGAACCAACAAAAAAAGAGAGGTGAAGAACCTTATATTGATGATATAATATATGACATTACAGATATTAGAAAAAACTCAAACGAAGACTTTCAAATCATTAGACCCATTTGGTATAGATACAACGGTGGATTTGATAACTTATTTGAAAGACTTAAAAATGAAATTGACGAAAAAATATTTGATCTAACAAGTGGTTGGGGTAATCTCAATACAAGAGTAGAAGTTATTGAAGTAAGTCAATTTGGTAGATTAGGTGAAGATTTTGGAGTAGATATATTTGTAAATGTAGATCCAAATGGAACCATGGATTTCGAAATGTTTGAAGAAGGGACTGATAACGAAATTCAAGTTAATGATACAATTGAGGCCGCTTATTTTGAAGCTCAATCCAATTATGAAGGTAGTGATCTTCTTGGTTACTTAAGAGGAGAAGTTTATGACCTTTTTTATAAAAAATTAGAAAAATACGGAATACCAATTGATGTGGATGTTGATCTAAAAGAATTTTAACGATATATTTATTATCACTATGGGACCAATCGAAAAAAAAATCTTAGAATTATCTAAAACAGAAGGACTTTCTGAAGAAACTGTAATGGCTTTAACTCTAATCAAAAATCAAGTTAAAGAGGATGAAAAAAGAATTGTTAATGAGGCCTACCAAAAAGGTTACCATGATAAAGAAATGAGCCGTAGACCAACATGGAACTACTTCGAAAGTAAGTACAAATCATTTTTCACAAATTTCAAAGTTGGTCAATTGTAAAATTTTTCTTATCTTTGTGATATGGAAGACTTGAACAAACTTGAATTACCCGAAATAAAATCACTATGTAAAGAATACGGAATCGGGACCGTAGGGGATAAAAAAACTCTAATCAAAAAACTTAAATATTTCTTAGATCCTATTGAGGATGTATTAAATTCCCATCCTGGTAGAAAATTGCCAAAAGATAAAAAAATTGTTGGGGCTAAAGTAACCCGACAAGAAGAAATCAACAATGTGTTAAAAAAGAAAGGTCAATTTTTATATTATTCTTTGGGTTATCACTATTATATGGTGACAGAATAAAAAAACTAGATATTTATTAAATAAAATTAGTATGAAAAAACAAATACTTAAAGAGCTTAATGATATTAAGTATCTTTTTAATTACAATAGAGGTAAAATTATTTCAGAACAGGAACAATTTGACGATGAAGAAGAATTCGTAGATTATGATGATATAGATTATGGTGATATGGATGA
>Ga0315899_10000918_pt1 | contig 34470 bp, 37 predicted proteins | sample LakEriMetagenome_2_FD_203518 | JGI IMG/M metagenome (GOLD analysis project Ga0315899, IMG submission 203518) | Freshwater fungal communities from buoy surface, Lake Erie, Ohio, United States - Buoy 4 MA112 | ecosystem: Environmental > Aquatic > Freshwater > Lake | place: USA: Lake Erie, Ohio...
TGTGGCTTGCGCCACTCCCTGAACCTACATCACAGGCTCTCGCCTGCTCTCGGTTCCTGCTCGCTTCCCCTCTCGGGTTCGCTCGCAGCTCATGACCATAACACTCCCTCCCGCCCAGGTGTCAAGCCCTGGCCACGAGCGCATCCGCCCAGGGCTGGAACCTGGCCATCGTGGGCTGATCGCGGGCGGCCAGAACCGGGAAATCGGCCTGTGCCATGTCCTGACCTGGAAGCAGGTCGGCCGGGTCCCGATCCAACCACCGGATCGGACAGCCCAGTTCTTCGAGCACCAACCAGGCCGCCGCCAGGTCCCAGATCTTGGGGGTGGCCTCGATGGCCGAGACGGTCTGGCCCATCGCCACACTCACCAGATTGAGACTGGCGACCCCCAGGAGACGGATCTTGCCGGGGAAGCGCTGGCTGGGCAGCTTCTGCAGCACACGGATCGAGCGGCTGCAGAGCGATGCGCAACCGGCGACCGCACTGCGGGCAGACGGCGGTTGCAGCTGCTTGCCCTTGCGCCAGGCACCGCCACCACGGATCGCGACGATGCGCTGCCGTAGCGGCGGAACATCCAGCACGGCGAGCACGGGCACACCGGCCTCAAAGCGAGCGATCGAAATGGCCCAGTACGGAATGCCGGCGGCGAAATTGGTGGTGCCATCGAGGGGATCGACCACCCAGAAGGCTTCCGTATCAGGAACGCACTGGCTGCCTTCCTCGCTGAGCACACCCTCACCTGGATAAAGACGGGCCAGGCCATCCACCAGCGTCGCGTCGCTCCAGCGATCACAGGCGGTGATCAGGCTGCCATCCGCCTTGGCCTCTGAATCGAGCTGTCCGAAATCCTGGCGCTGGCGGTCGGCCACCTGATCCAGCAGGGCACCGAGGGGCTCCAGGCCTTCGGGCATCAAGGAAATAGTGGGCGTCATCCGAGCTCCATGGCGAGAACACGATCGAGACTGCGGCCGGTGTCCTCGCGGAACTGACGCAGGTTGACTTTGGCCAGCAGCAGCAGGGCTAGGCCGGCGATGCCGGCCTCGACGAGAAAGACCGCTGCGAAATGCGCATACGGTGGAGCGCCGGGACCGAGCAGGCGGGCGAGATCCAGCAGGCCACCGCCCAGCAGCTTGCCGAGCGCCCGCGACAGGGCCTGCGCAAGCCCCCAGACCCCGACAAAGGTGCCGGCCGCTTCCGGCAGGGTGAGATCCAGCATCAGCACCAGGGCACTGTTGGTGGCGATCCCGGAGGCAACCCCGAACCAGATCAGCACCAGACAGAGCAGCTCGCTGCGGCCTGTGACACCCACCAGAACCAGGAGGAGCAGAAAGGCAAGGATCAGCTGGCAGCCCAGGCGTGCGCAGCCGAACTTGCCGAGCTGAGGCACGAGCCAGAAACCGGCCAACAGCAGCCCGACCAGGGTTCCCCCCCCCCAGAAGCCGCTGAGGGAAGCCGTGGCGGCAATCGGCATGCCGAACACGGCGGCGCCATAGCTCTCGAGGATCGGATCCTGAAGAAAGAGCGCCAGGGTGAAGGCCAGAAGGAAGCCGAAGAACACCAGCACCTGGCGGCTGGAGGTGATCAACGCCCAGGCCTGCCGCAGGGTGATGGCATCATCGCGGCGCTCGGCCGCGAGGGGGACCTGGCGACTAGCGGCCGGCGGTTCAACGCCCCAGGTCGCGCAGAGCGTGAGCACAAGCACCACCAGCGACACCCGCCCCATGAACTGCAGCAGCACCGGCTGGAGCACGGCCGGATCACTGACGCCATCGAGCCCCCGCAGGCTGACGGCGGTGGCGATCGCACCTGCCACGATGCCGACGGTGAGCAGACACCAGATCAGACCGACCGCCCGGGGGCGCTCCTGCTCCTCGGTGAGATCGATCACCAGCGCCAGATACGGCGTGGTCGCCAGGGACACCGCCAGGCCGTAGGCGGCGAAGAGGCCGCAGAGCGCGGCGATGCCCAAGCCGATCGACCAGCCACTGCCGCCCTGGAACGCCTCCTCCAGCCGGAAGATCAGTGGGATCGAGAGCACCGCCAGGCCGGTGAACAGGCTGGTACCGAGCCAGATGTAGGGGGTGCGATGCCGGCCGGCCAGCGGATGGGCGTCGGAGATCTGGCCGAAGAGAATGCGCGAGGGCGCCATGAACTGCTCAAACGCCAGGGCACCCCCGACCAGAAGGCCGGGGAACCCGAGCTCACTCAGCATGATCCGATTGAGCAGGCCGGCAAAGATCACCGCCAGGCAGCCCAGACAGCCCTGGAACAAGCCCAGGCGCAGCAGGCGGGGGAGAGGAAGGAGGCTCAGCTGCGGGTGTTCAGCTGATCAAGGAGGTTAGGACGGGTTGGGCAGTGGGGTTGCGTTCGCCTGACAGGCCGGCTGGAGCGGTTCGGGCGGAACCGGCACATCCACCTCTGGCTTCGGCTTGCCGGCCGGCAGATTGACAGCCGGGCAAAGCACCACCTGATCCAGACCGGTACGACGGCGCAGCTCGGCCAGGTTGCGGTTGTAGAGCTCAAGCGCCTCGGCGTAGCGCACCTCGGCCTGGGTGAGATCCCGCTGGCTGTCCACCACTTCCCGCTGCGTGCTGACCCCGGCCTGGAAACGCAGACGGGACAGACGCAGCGCCTCACGGGAGGAGATCACCTCGCGTGAGGTGGTCTGGATGTTGCGATTGGCACGACCGAGGCTGTAGAAGCTCTGCTCCACTTGGAAGCGCAGCGTGTCGCGGGTATCAGCGAAGCGGAAGCTGTTTTCCTCGGCACGCTGCTTGGCCTGCCGGTACTGAGCTCGGGCGGCGCCGCCATCGAAGATGCTCCAGCTGATGTTCAGACCGACACTGTTCTCCACCGCCCAGCCACTGGTGCCGGGAAGGTCAACGATCACCTGCTGACTGCCCTGATAGCGGGAACCGGTGGTTGAGGCAAACAGACTGACGAATGGCTGAACCGCCCCCAGGGCAGCGTTGGCCTGACTGTTGGACGCCGAGATGTCAAGGATGGCGTTGTCGAGTTCCTCGCGGAAGGCGAAGGCCGCCACGATGCTCTCCTGCAGCGACGGCATCCAGATCCCCAGAGGGCGCAACGGCTCCTTGGCGGTTGGCGTGACGTTCTGGGGGAGATCGAGGAGCCGGGCCAGATCGCGCCGGGCCAGCGACTGATCATTCAGCGCGTCGGTCAGCAGCTGCTGGTCGCGCGCCAGCTGGGTTTCGGCCTGAAGCACCTCAAGCAAGGTGGCGACCCCGGCCTGGTTGCGGGCCTTGGCATCGCGCAGGCTCACCAGGGAGGCGCGCACCGATTCCTGGCCGATGCGTACACGGTCGTCGGTGAGCTGCAGCTTGAAATACAACTGCGCTGCCTGCAGCCGCAATTCACGCAGGGCAATCAGGTATTGATTCCTGGCCTTCTCGAACTGATCGCGGGCAGCACTGACCTGGGGTACCCGCTGCGGGTTGATCAGGTTCCACTGAGCCGTGAGTACCGCCAACATCGCCCAGCGACTCGTCGTGGTGTAGCGGGTTCCCGGCAGCTGGCCCGTGACCAGAGAACTCTGCTGCGACGTGATGCGCTGATCGCCTTCTGTGTAGCCCGGAAAACCATTGGCCGTGAGCTTCAGCGTGGGATACCAGGACGCCAGCTGAACCCGCAGGGCGGACTGGGCCTGATCGACCTGCGTGGCGATGGCCTTGAGGTTGGGGTTGTTGACCTCCGCGAGATTCTCGACATCCTTCAGCGACAGCGGCCGCAGCGACTGGATGCGGACCTGCTCCGTGCGGGTGGGAAGCCCCAGACTGGCCGGCGCAGCAAGGCGCTGCAGGCTGGGATCGAGTTTGGTGGCAGCCGGTGGCAGAACCTCCGGATTGGACTTGGGGCGTGGTCCGAGCACCGCAGGAGCCTGAGGTAAGGGCTGGGGTGGTGGATCAATCAGCGATTGCTCGGGCACCTGAGGAGCTGCAGACGCTGCGGCCGGGGCCACGGGGGCGGCGCTGCCCTCAGCGGCCGGCGCAGCGAGCGGGCTGAGGGTGAGCAGGCTGGCACCAGCAGCTGCGAAACAAGCGCTGAAACGACGTGCCACTGATTGCTCTGCCCATAGGAAAAGATTCCGACCGAGGTTAGGGGGTGGCGTCAAGGCGCCCGAGGCAGGCGGCCACGATGTCATCTGCCCCATGCACCAGCCGGATCGGTACGGGCAACTGAGCCGCCACCGCATCGAGCCGCTGATCATCCAGAAACACCGGCTCCCCCTGCCGCAGCATCACGGCAGGCAGCAGCAGTTCCGCCCCCAGATCACAGCCACTGAGCCCCGTCAGCAGATCCGAACCGGTGAGCAGACCAGTGACCACCTGCTCCTGCCCCCAGTAGGGACTCGGCAGGCCGAGCAACAACACCTCAAGCCCCTCAACGGCATTGAGGCGATCAACTGCAGGCTGCAGGGCACCGGCCACCAGCTGACCGACCACCCAACTGACACGCCTTGGCTGTGGCAAGGCCACCGGCAGCGCCGCAGTGGCCGCATCCATGGCTTCCAGAAACGCGCGGATGCTGCCGACCCCATTGCCCTCCTGGGGCAGATCCTCATAGGCCTGCCGTGGGGGTAACGGCAGAGCGGCCATCAGGTACCACTCATCGGACAACCAGGCGAAGCGGCTGCCCAGTTGCGCCTGGAAACGGGTTTGCAACGGCTCCACCTGGTCAATCACGCGGCGGGCACAGGCGGGATCCACCGGCACCAGACCATCGCCGTCGGGCCGGTAGCGGGTCAGGCCAACCGGCACCACGGCCGCAGACAGCACCGCAGGCCAGTCGCCGCCGGCGAAGCCGGCCAGATCCACCAGGGTGCGCGCCAGGGCCTCGCCATCGTTGAGACCAGGGCACACCACCACCTGGGCGTGAATCTGCAGCCGGCGCTCCTGGAACCAGGCCAGCTGCTCCAGGATCAGCCCCGCCCGCGGGTTGACCAGCAGACGGCTGCGCAGCTCCGGATCGGTGGCGTGCACCGAGACGAACAACGGCGAGAGGCGCTGGTCCTCGATGCGCTGCCAGTCGGCGGCCGTGAGGTTGGTGAGGGTGAGATAGGAGCCGTAGAGAAAGCTCAGCCGGTAGTCGTCGTCCTTGAGATAGAGGCTGCGGCGATGGCCGGGCGGCTGCTGATCGATGAAGCAGAACGGACAATGGTTGTTGCACTGGCGCAGGCCGTCGAACAGGGCCTCGCTGAAGCCGAGGCCGAGGCCGTCGTCCGCGTCCTTCTCCAGCTCCACCACATGGATCGTGCCATCGGGATCCTGCACTTCGAGGCTGAGCTCCTCCTCGCCACTGAGCATCTGCAGATCGATCAGATCCCGCGGGCGGATGCCATTGATGCTCAGCAGGCGATCCCCGGGCTGGATGCCGAGTTCATCACCGATCGAGCCGGGCTCCACCGACGTGACCAGGGCCGGCTGGGGCAGCCGCACCTCGGAATCGCGATCGGCCAGCACCACGCCGGCAGAGGGTTCGTTCCACACGACGGCCGCACGAACGCAAGGGAGCCCCCTCAGTTTGCGTTCGTGACGGCCCGGCCGGCATAGAGCAGCAGCGCCGTGCCGAACAGCAACCGGTAGCCGACGAACCACCAGGTGCTGTGGTTCTGCAGGAAGCGCAGCAACCAGGCGATCGCCAGCCACGACACCAGGGCCGAGCTGATGATGCCAACCACCAGGGGCAGGGAGCCGCCAGCGGCCGGCTGCTGCAGAGCCCCCTTGAGCTCCACCAGGCCGGCCAGGGTGATGGCGGGAATGCCCAGCAGAAATGAGAAGCGAGCCGCGTCGGCACGGCGCCAGCCATCGAACATCGAAGCGGTGAGGGTGCTGCCGGAGCGGGACACCCCCGGGATCAGGGCCAGGGCCTGGGCCAGGCCCACCAGCAGGCCATCACGCATCTGCACATCCTTGATCACCCGGCGACGACGGCCCAGCTGCTCGGCCAGGGCCAGCAACAGGGCCATCACGATCGAGACAAGACCGATCGAAGGAAGGCTTCGCAGCGGGGAGTGATCGAAATCGGGCACCAGGCGCTTGATCGCCAGGCCCGCCATCACGATCGGCAGCGTGCCCACGGCGATGGCCAACCCCAGCCGGGCCTCGGGCGCCTCCCAGCTGCCCTGGCGCAGGGCCAGCAGGGTGGCCGCGCCCACCTGCTGCAGGTCGCGCCGGAAGAAGGCGAGCACCGCCACGATGCTCCCCAGCTGGATCACGGCGGTGACCGCCACGCCGGGATCTCCCCAGCCGAGCAGCACCGGAACCACCTTGAGATGGGCGGTGCTGCTGATCGGCAGGAACTCGGTCAGCCCCTGAACGATGCCGAGAACGCAGTAACGCCAGCAGGCCTCAAACAGGCCAAGGGATTCGGCGGGGGCCAGGGCGGCCATGGCGCGCGGGCGTGGTGGGCTGACCCTATGGCGGCACCGTCGTCCTGGCCAGCACCGCCGAAGCCGACGCCTCCCTTAAGGTTGAACACCTTTCTTCACAAGCGGGTGATCGGGGTTCCGGCCAGCCTGACGACAACGGCGCCCCTGAGCGGGACCCCGACCGCCCGCTTCGCCCCCACCCGGCTGGCGGTGACGAGGGCGCGCGGCGCCTCGAACCTGCTGCCTCTGGTGGCGGCCGTGCTGGTGGCCCTGCCTGTGTTCCTGCAGGCCCCCTGGGTGCGTCTGGCCCCCTTCAGCGCGGCCCTGTTCACCCTGCCGCTGCTGATGAGCGCCCTGGTGCTGGAATCACGGCCTGATCAGCGCCTTCGCGATGCCGGGGCCCTGCTGGCCGGCTTCAGCGGCAGCTGGCTGGGTGGGTGTCTGTTCTGGGGCTGGTGCCGACTGCACCCCCTCTGGCACCTGCCGATCGAGGCCTTCGCCCTGCCCCTGGCCCTGGCGGGCCTGCGCGGCCGCTGGCGGCTGGCGGCCAGCTTCTACCTGGCTTCACTGCTGGGAACGGCCTGCACCGACGCCGTGATGGCCATCACGGGTGTAATGGGCAGCTGGACCACCGTCTTGCAGGCGCCCCTGGAGCAGGCTCCAGCGCTGTTGCAGCAGGCGGCCCAGGGGGTGCTCGAACCCCTGCCGCTGCTGGTGACCGGCCTCACCGGCAGCGGCCTGACCCTGCTCTGTCGCCGCTTCTGGCACCACCCGGACCCGGCCTGGAGACTCGCCGCTTCAGCCGTGGCCACCACCCTGGCGGTGGACGGACTGTTCCTGGCCGCAGCCCTGTGGGCACCCCAGCTGAGCGGCCTGATCTGAAGAACTGCAAAAGCCTCGCGGCCGGGCCACGGGGATGCGACGCCACACCTGTAGGTTTGCGGGGCTGGCTGAAGGTCAGCGAGACCGGCTAGCGCCGGTGGTCCTTCCTTCCCGTTCAGACGGAGTGTTCGATGAAACGGCTGGTTTCGTGGCTCATGAGTGGAGTGCTGCTGGCCGGCCTGCTGCTCGGCCTGCTGGTTGCCCCCGCCGCTCAGGCCTCTGATCTGCGCAACGTCGCCGACGACAAGATCGCCGAGCGCGCCGGCAAGATCGACATCAACAACTGCTCGGTGCGGCGCTTCCAGTCGTTCCCCGGCATGTACCCCACCCTGGCCGGCAAGATCGTGCTCGGTGGTCCCTATAGCAGCGTCGACGACCTGTTCAAGCTTGACCTGACCGATCGCCAGAAGGAACTGGTTGAGAAGTACAAGGACAACTTCACCGTGACCCCTGCCTCGATCGCCCTGAACGAAGGCTTCGACCGGATCAACGACGGTCAGTACCGCTGAATCAGCCTCGGTACTGCCGAGCCATTCAGCTGCTTCTGATCCCTGCCTTTCAGACAGGGACCTAGATTTCCGCCGCTGGTGAGGGGCATCAACCTCGCCGGCGGTTTTTTGTTCGGCGCCTGCTTCTCCGCCCGATGCCCGACCTGCCCTGCCACTGGGATGTGATCGTCGTCGGCGGTGGAGCGGCAGGGCTGATGGCGGCCGTGGAGCTGCCGGCCGGTCTGCGGGTGCTGCTGCTCAGCAAGGAGCGGGCACCGCGCTCCGCCAGCCGCTGGGCCCAGGGGGGCATCGCCGCAGTGACCCGCCCCGAGGACAGCCTGGAGGCCCATATGGCCGACACCCTCCAGGCGGGTGGTGGTCTGTGCGAACCGGAGGCGGTGCGGCTTCTGGTGAGTGAGGCACCGGCCTGCGTGCAGCGGCTGCTGGAGCTGGGCATGGACTTCGATCGCAACGGCGACCAGCCCGACGGCGACCTCAGCACCACCCTGGAGGCCGCCCACAGCCACCGCCGTGTTCTGCATGCCCAGGACCGCACCGGTGGGGCCCTGGTGGACGCGCTGGAGCGACGGGTGGCCGCCCGGCCCGGCCTGGTGCGCCGCGATGGGATGCTGGCGCTGCAGCTGCTGGTGGAGGACGGACGCTGCTGCGGCCTGCAGGTGCTCGACGGGGAACAGCTGCGCTGGCTGCGCGCCCGCGCCGTGGTGCTGGCCACGGGAGGCGGCGGCCATCTGTTCGCCAACACCACCAATCCCGCCCAGGCCAGCGGTGACGGCATCGCCATGGCCTGGCGCGCCGGCGCCGTGATCCGGGATCTGGAATTCGTTCAGTTCCACCCCACGGCGCTGATGTTGCCCGGGGCTCCCCACTTCCTGATCTCGGAAGCGGTACGCGGTGAAGGGGCGCGGCTGGTGGATGGCAATGGCGCCAGTCCGGTCGCCCACCTGCCCGGCGGCGACCTGGCGGCGCGTGATGCCGTCAGCCGCGCTCTGGTGCAATGCATGCGCGAGCGTCAGCTGGGCCACCTCTGGCTGGATCTGCGGCCGGTGGGTCCGGAACGACTGGAACGCCAGTTCCCCACGATCCTGGGGCGCTGCCGGGAGCTGGGGCTGGAGCCGACGACGGCACCGATCCCGGTGGCGCCTGCAGCCCACTACTGGATGGGTGGGATCCGCACGGATCAGCAGGCAGCCACCACCCTGCCCGGCCTCTACGCCATCGGTGAAGTGGCGAGCAGCGGCGTGCACGGGGCCAACCGCCTGGCCAGCAACTCCCTGATGGAGTGCCTGGTGTTCGCCCGGCAGCTGCGCCAGCTGGAGCTGCCGGACCTGCCGGAGCTGCGACCCCAGCGGCCTGCAGAGCGCTGGAACGACCTGAACTGGCAGTGCCCGCCGGCAGAACGGATGGTCAGCCTGCAGCAGGAGCTGCGCCAGCTCTGCTGGCAGGTGGCCGGCGTGGAGCGTCAGCCAGGCCCGCTGCGGCAGGCACTGTCGCGAGTGCGCCGCCAGGCGGACGAGCTGGCGAGCGCCGCTCTGCTGCAGCGGGCGCACGACCAGGCCAGCGATGGTGCCGCCACGTTGCAGGCAGAGGCAGTGACCTGGCTACGGCAGGCCCACGACCTGCGCCAGCGACTGCAGGTGGCCGATCTGCTGCTGGAGGCAGCGCTGTTCCGGCAGGAAAGCAGGGGCGGACACTACCGACTGGATGCACCGGCCCCCCAGGCGTTCTGGCGCTGCCACAGCCTGCAGCAGCGGGGTCAGCAGATCCGCACGGAGCCGGTGGGGCTGGGCCCGCTTCCGGTGGTCTAAAAGTCGGTGGGTCCGCGGTAGCCGCTGAGCTCGGCGAGCCTGCCCAGGGGTTTGACCCCGGAATCGAGCTTGCCGTTGATCTCCCAGGTGGGGTAGCCGTCGATCTTCTTCTGATCGCAGAGGGACTTCTGGCTGTCGCGTCCATCGGCCGCACACTCGATCACCGTCAGCCTGGCAGCGGCTTCACGGCCGAACAGCTCCTTCTGCTCGTGGCAGTGGGGGCACCAGTAGGCCGTATAGAGGCGTGCACCGGAGGCGGTGAGGTGCTCCGCCAGGGCGATCGTCGCGGCATTGCTGGACGCCTGCACGGCCGGTGCCACCCCCTGCCCCAGAGGCGCGGCAGGCCTGGCCACGGTGACGGCCCAGCCCAGGCCAGTCACCGCCACCAGCAGGGCCGTCAGCACCGAGAAGAAGACCAGTTGCCCCCGATCCTCCCCATCAACGCCGATCACGCTGAACACCAGCAACCCCGTGCTGAGCCCAGCCGAGAGGATGCAGAAGGGGCAGCAGTCGCGAATGCCGAAGGCCATCACCCCCAGCAGCACGGCGCTGAACACCGCCATGGCGAGGCTGAGCAACACCAGCCCCCACCAGCTGAGCTTGCCCAGGCTCAGCCGCGCCTCACCCTGCAACACCAGCGGGGCCAGGGCCAGCACGAGCACGGTGCCGTAGGCGAGCAGGCCGAACAGCGACAGTGGCTGGCCGAACAGGCTGCCCCAGGCGCTGGCCAGCACCTTCTCGCAGCCGTTGCAACCGAACAGGCCCTGGCTGCTACAGGTGAGGTTGCCGAGCAGGCCCCACTTGCTGAGCGTGATCGAGCCGGTGTCGATCACGCCGATGGTGGCCAGCACGGCGAGCAGCACCCGCACCCAGCGCCGGCCCTGATCCGGGCGACGACGCTGGCCGGCAAGGCGCTCGCTGAGGCGGGAGGATGTCACGGCGGGGCGCGCGATCTGGGTGGATTGTGGCAGCTGCCGACCGGTGGAGCTGAGGAACCACTGGGTAGGGTGAAGGATTGGCCGCATGGCGGCCCGCCTGGACGCAGCGCTGATGACCGCAGGCACCACTCCCTCCCCGGCCACTCCCGAGCCGCGTAAGACCGTGGCCTTTGCCCACCTGGGCTGCGAGAAGAACCGGGTGGACACCGAGCACATGCTCGGCCTGCTTGCCCAGGCCGGCTACGGCGTCAGCGCCGATGAAGCGGACGCGAGCGTGGTGGTGGTGAACACCTGCAGCTTCATCCAGGACGCCCGCGAGGAATCGGTGCGGACCCTGGTGGAGCTGGCGGAACAGGGCAAGGAGCTGATCATTGCCGGCTGCCTGGCCCAGCATTTCCAGGAGGAGCTGCTCGAGAGCCTGCCGGAGGCCAAGGCGATCGTGGGCACCGGCGATTACCAGCACATCGTCAGCGTGCTGGAGCGGGTGGAGGCCGGCGAACGGGTCAACCAGGTGAGCGCCAACCCCACCTTCGTGGCCGATGAGCATCTGCCCCGCTACCGCACCACCAGCGAAGCGATCGCCTATCTGAAGGTGGCCGAGGGCTGCGACTACCGCTGCGCCTTCTGCATCATTCCGCACCTGCGCGGCGACCAGCGCTCACGCACGATCGAGAGCATTGTGGCCGAGGCGCAGCAGCTGGCGGCCCAGGGGGTGCAGGAGCTGGTGCTGATCAGCCAGATCACCACCAACTACGGCCTCGATCTGGCCGGCAAGCCTCAGCTGGCGGAGCTGCTGCGGGCCCTGGGGGAGGTGGAGATCCCCTGGATCCGGGTGCATTACGCCTACCCCACCGGCCTGACGGCCGAGGTGCTGGCCGCCTACCGCGAGGTGCCCAACGTGCTGCCGTACCTGGACCTGCCCCTGCAGCACAGCCACCCCGAGGTACTGCGGGCGATGAACCGCCCCTGGCAGGCCGATGTGACCGGCGGCGTGCTGCGCCGCATCCGCGAGCAATTGCCCGATGCCGTGCTGCGCACCACCTTCATCGTCGGCTTCCCGGGCGAGACCGAGGCGCACTTCCAGCACCTGCTCGATTTCGTGGCCGAGCAGCGCTTCGATCACGTGGGTGTGTTCACCTTCTCGCCGGAGGAGGGCACCCCGGCGGCCGACCTGCCCGATCAGGTGCCGGCCGAGGTGGCGCAAGAGCGCAAGGACCGGCTGATGGCGCTGCAGCAACCGATCGCGGCCGAGCGCAACGCCGCCTGGGTGGGGCGGATCGTCGATGTGCTGATCGAGCAGGAGAACCCCGGCAGCGGCGAGATGATCGGCCGCTGTGCCCGCTTCGCGCCGGAGGTGGATGGTGAGGTGCGCGTGCTCCCAGGTGAAGGCGGCCTCTGCGCCGCCCCGGGCACGATGGTGCCGGTGCGCATCACCGCCGCCGACACCTACGACCTGATCGGCGAAGTGGTGGGGGCGAAGGCGATGGTGGGCGACGCCCTTGCCGCCCGCCGGACGGACGCTTGAGCCAGGCCGCTCGCGCCGCACAGGCCCCGCGCCGGGCGCTCGGGCGGATCCGCGCCAGGTTGATGCAACACCAGCGCACCACCTTCCTGCTGGCCTCGGGTGTGAGCACCGCCGGCTCCTTCGCTGGACTTACCGCCAAGGGCTGGCTGCTGATGGAGGGGGCCGGCAACCCGATGCTGCTGGCGGTGCACTTTGCCCTGCTCACCCTGCCGACACTGCTGGTGAGCGGCCCGGCCGGCGTGCTCACCGACCGGATCGGCAGCGAACGGGTGCTGATCCGCGCCCAGTGGATCCTGTTCGGCGCGGCCGTGCTCGGCGCCCTGGCGATCCCGGTGAGCCGGGGCAGCGTGCAGGACGGACTGCTGCTGCTCAGCACGCTCGGCATCGGCACCGCCAGTGCCTATGAGCTCACCGCCCGCAACAAATATGTGGCCCTGCTGGTGGATGAACCCGATCAGCTCGGGCCTTATCTGGCCAGCTTTTCGGTGATCTTCAACGTCGGCAAGCTGGTGGGGCCACCGATCGGGGGGCTGCTGCTGGCCGCCACCGGACCGACCCTGGCCCTGAGCCTGGATGCGGCCAGCTACCTGCTGCCGATCGCCACGCTGCTGTGGCTGATGCAGCCCCGACGGGATCAGGAGCGTCGCAGCACCCCGGGCAGCAGCGCCAGCCTGGGCACCGCCTGGCGTGAGTGCGGCCCCGCGCTGCGCCACGTGCTGCGCTTCACGGCTCTGGCCTGCCTGGTGGGGTTCTTCCATCCGGGCCTGGCACCCCTGATGGCGGAGCGCCTTCTGGATTCCAGCCCCATGGCCCTGGGGCTGTTCACAAGCGTGCTGGCCGCCGGCAGCATCAGCGGCGGCATCGTGCTGCAGCGCCATGCGGCGGCGATGGCGCGGCGACCGGGCCTTCTGATCGGGAGCAGCAGCCTGATCACCGGGGTGGCGCAGCTGGGGCTGGGTCTGACGGGGATCGGGGGGCCAGCACCGGCCTGGGGCCTTGCAATGGCATTCCTGATCGGCTTGGGGACCGCCTCACTGCTGGCGGGAACCAACCTGATCATTCAGGTCCACGCGCCGCAGGTGCTGCGGGGGCGCATGGCCGGACTCGGTCAGATCGCCTTTCTCGGCGGCGGCGGCCTGAGCGGCCTGATGGCGGCAGGCCTCAGCCTCTGGCCGCCGCTCGGCGTCTGGGGATGCTTCGGCGTGCTCGGCAGCCTCGGCGTGGTGCTGAGCGTGGCTGAACTGACGCTGCGGCACCGGATGCGACTGAGCTGAGGGCTCAGATCAGCTTGATGCCGCGCAGCACGAAGGAGATCGCCGCGGCCGCAGCCAGACCACCAGCCACCAGAACCAGGTAGATGACGGGGCCCATGACGGTGACAACGAAGGTTGGCGTCATTACAGCAGATCGCCAGGGCACCTGGCACTGCGCCTAGGCTGATGTGAAGCCATCGGTTCACCGCTGCGCGGCATCGCCGTCACGGGGTTGGCCCCATGGGCCGGGTTCTCCATCCGGTTCAGCCGCCGATCGGATCCATCACGAGGACCTACGACGGCATGCGCACGCTCTTCATCTATCCGGAATTCCCGAAGACCTTCTGGAGCTACGAGAAGATCCTCGAGCTGGTGAACCGCAAGGTGCTGCTGCCACCTCTGGGGCTGGTGACAGTGGCGGCACTGCTGCCCCAGCACTGGGAGATGAAGCTGGTCGACCGCAATGTGCGGGAGGTGACCGAAGCGGAATGGGACTGGGCCGAGCTGGTGGTCATCTCAGGGATGATCGTGCAGAAGGCCGACATGGCCGCCCAGATCGCCCGTGCCAAGCAGCGGGGCCTGCCCGTGGCGGTGGGCGGCCCCTTTGCCAGCTCCACGCCGGATGCGCCGGAGATCGCGCTGGCGGATTTCAAGATCCTCGATGAGGGTGAGATCACCCTGCCCCTGTTCATCGAGGCGATCGAGCGCGGTGAGCGCAGCGGTCGCTTCAGCGCCAACGGCGACAAACCGGATGTGACCGGCACGCCCGTGCCCCGCTTCGACCTGCTCGAGCTCGATGCCTACGACTCGATGAGCGTGCAGTTCTCGCGTGGCTGCCCGTTCCAGTGCGAGTTCTGCGACATCATCGTGCTCTACGGGCGCAAACCGCGCACCAAGACGCCCGAGCAGCTGATCGCCGAGCTCCAGCGCCTCTACGACCTGGGCTGGCGCCGCGCGATCTTCCTGGTGGACGACAACTTCATCGGCAACAAGCGCAACGCCAAGCTGCTGCTGCCGGCAATCAAGGAGTGGCAGATCGCCAACGGCTACCCCTTCAGCTTCACCACCGAGGCTTCGGTGGACCTCGCCGCCGATGACGAGATGATGCGGATGATGGCCGAGGCCCGCTTTGAAGCGGTGTTCCTGGGGATCGAAACCCCCGATGAGGCCAGCCTCTCGGTGGCGGGCAAGCACCAGAACACCCGCAGCTCGCTGGAGGACTCCGTGGATCGGATCACCGGCTACGGCATCCGCGTGATGGCCGGCTTCATCATCGGCTTCGACGGCGAGCAGAGCGGTGCCGGCGACAGGATCGTGCGCTTCGTGAGCCGCACGGGCATTCCCGCCGCGATGATGGGCATGCTGCAGGCCCTGCCCAACACCGGGCTCTGGCATCGCCTGGAGAAGGAGGGCCGCCTGATCCAGGAGAAGGCCGACGCCAAGGGGGTCAACCAGACCAACTTGCTCAACTTCGTGCCCAGCCGACCGATCCGCGACATCGCCAACGAGTACGTGGATGCCTTCTGCCGCCTGTACGAGCCGAATGCCTACATCGACCGGGTCACCCACTACTACGGCAAGGTGGGTACTCCGCGCTGGAAGGCGTTCTTCAAGCCCGAGAATTCGGACAAGCCCTCCCTGCCGGGCATGAACGATGTGCGCGCCCTGGCCACGGTGGTGTGGCGGCAGGGCTTCAAGCGCAACACCCGCTTCCGCTTCTGGCGCTCGCTGCTTCGCATCGCCCGGCGCAATCCCGCCAACCTCGAGCAGTTCGTGGTAACCCTCGCCCACAACGAGCATTTCCAGGAGTACCGGGCGGTCGTGACCCGCGAGATCCAGGAGCAGCTCGCAGCCCTGCCACCGGAGCCACCGGCCACCGCCACGGCGACGCGGGAGCTGCAGCCGGTCTGAGCGGCCCGGCCGGTCAAACCGGCCGGTCAGTCCTGGATGTAGTCGCCGCCCTCGCTGAGGGCGCGCTCCGCTTTCTGCAGTTCGCGGCCCAGGTAGAGGGCGTGATCGAGGCGACTGATCGGATGGGGGCCCTCGCCCTCGGTGAGGGCCATGCCGAGCTGCTTGGCGGAGTGACCGCGATACACCGCCAGCGGCTCACGGGGACCGGCGCCTCGGCAGCTGATCACCTCGCCACTCTCAGGGTCGGTGGCCAGGCCGCACTCGTCGATGCCGTTGCCGTAGTGCTCGGCGATCAGCTCACCGGCCGCGCGGTCGAGCTTGATCAGGAAATACCCCGCCGGATCGAGGGCGATGAAGCGCTGGGAGAGCCGATCATCGAGCTGATGGCGCTGCTCAGCTGAAAAGCTGGTCATCGGCTGATGCTACGCAGCCGGCTCGACGAGCCCCCGCACGGCCGCCGTGAACGGCAGTTCGGCGTTGATCGCTTCGATCTCCTCCAGCTGGGCGGCATTGGCGTCCGGCAGCCAGCTCCGCACGATCCCATCGAAGCGGGGCTGATACCAGCGATGCAGGGAGGCATGGGGACGGGCCAGGAAGCCGCGACGGCGCTTGTGACTGCCGCCGGCACCGGGGTCGAAACGCTGGATGCCCCGATCGATGGCCCATGCGATCGGGGCGTAGTAACAAACCTCGAAATGCAGGTTCTCGATCTCCGCGTCGCTGCCCCAGTAGCGGCCCCAGAGCATCGTCTCGCTGTGCACGCACAGGGACATCGCCAGCGGCTCCAGGGGGTCGCCGCAGTGGGCGCTGAACAGCACCAGATGACGGCGCAGCTCCGGATCGTCGGCCAGCTGATCGAAGAAGGCTTCACTGAGATACTTGCTGCCCCAGGGGCCCCAGCGGCTGCAATGGTCGGCGTAGAAACCATGCATGCGCCGCACCAGAGCCGGTGGCAGGGCTTCACCGGCCAGGGGTGTCACCGTGATCCCTGCGGCGGAAACCGCCAGACGCTCACGGCGGATGTTGCGCCGCTGGTTGGCGTTGAAGCTGCGGAGGTAATCGTTGAAGTCGGCGTAGCCCGGATTGCTCCAGAGACTCTGCTGATTGAGCCAGGTGGCGCAACCGGCGGCCTCGGCCAGGGGCTGCCAGGCGGGATCCACATACAGGAAATTGCAGCTGAGAATCCCCTGATCGGCGCAGAACTCGTCGATCAGGCGCAGCAGCAGCGCCGTCAGCGCAGCCTCATCCTCGCCGGGAGCGATCAGGAAGCGATACCCCTGCACCGGGCTCACCGGGCTCATGCCGAGCAGCTTCGGGTAGTAGCGCAGCCCGATCTGACCGGCCAGCTGGGCGAACGACTGATCGAACACGAACTCGCCGTAGCTGTGCCCCTTGAGATACAGCGGAGCCACCGCCACCGGCTGATCGCCACGCCAGAGGGACAGATGCAGCGGCTGCCAGCCCTGGCGGGGCGCGATGCTGCCGGAGCTCTCGAGAGCCTGCAGCCAGCGCCAGGAGTAGAAGGGGAGGCAGGATGAAGCCGTCAGGGCCTGCCAGTGCGCTTCCCCAATCTCCGCCAGAGCGCTGTGCCAGCGGGCTGTGAGCTCGGCCATGGGCGGGCGGTTCTACGGCCGTTGAAGGGGGCCAGGCTAGGCAGAGGGCAGCGGCCATTGCCTCCGCTGCTGGCCGGCGTGCTGGTGCTGGCCGCCACACCGGCCCAGGCCAGCCTGCTCGGGCCGCTGCTGCAGCTGATGCGCCCGCAACTGGAGTCGCGCCTGGCCAGCGCCTGCGTGCAGTGGGCCAGCGGGGGCGATGCGGCCCTGGGCCAGCGCCTGCAGCGCCCATGCACCGCCCTGGCCGGCCCCACCAGCCGCTGCCTGGTGGAGGAGAGCGAGCGCAGCGGCCGCACCCTGGCGGTGATCAGCGAGCTGGTGGCGGGTCGCTTCGGCGATGACAGCGAGCTGGTGGTAAAGCGCTGCGCCAGCCGGCTGCTGGGCCTGCCGGCCGACAGCCTCAGCGAACTACCGCTGCGACAGCTGGCGGAGCGCTTCCGCACCCGGGCTCCCCAGATGCTCGATCCCCAGCAGGGCAGCGCCAGGCCCTGACGGCTCAGGCCTGCCCCGGCCCGGCGGGAGACGCTGGGGGCAGGCGTTGATAGCGCAGCAGCAGCTCCTGCCCCTCCAGGGGGCGCTGCTCGAGCAGGGTCCAGCGGTTTGGGGCCAGAGCCACATCCAGCGGCACCCAGCTGTGGCCGCCGCCGAGCAGGCGCGGACAGAGGGTGAGCTGCAGCTGATCGACCAGATCGGCGGCCAGCAGCTGGGCGACCAGCTCGGCACCTCCGAGCAGCAGCAGCCGCGGCCCCGCTGCGGCTGCGAGGCTGGCCAAGGCGGCAGGCCAGGATGTAAGGGGCAGACGCCGGCTGAATGGCGCAGCGTCGCTGATGGCGTCGGGCGACGGCGTCAGCAACCAGCGCTCGAGCGGCTGCCGGAAGAAGCGCAGCTGCGGGTCAAACCGGGTGGTGCGGCTCACGACCACTGCCGGCGGCTGCTCGGATCGGCCATCGCGGCGCCGCTGCGCGAGCAGATCGGCAGCATGGATCTGGCAGGTGCTGCCGTGCAGCCGCAGGGTGCGGCCACCGATCAGGCAGGCATCCGCCCAGGCCAGCGCCTCCTCCAGAACACGGCGATCGCCGCGGCCGCCGATCTGGGCGGCGCCACCCTCAGGCGGCGCCAGGCGGCCGTCGAGGCTGACGGCCAGCACCAGCCGCAGCTGAGGCTGGTGCTGAGGTGGCTGGTGCTGCGTTGGCGACGCGGCCACGGCGCTCAGACCGCCGCCAGCGCGTCGAGGGCCAGGGGCTTCATCCCGAGCTGTGGCACCTCGGCGAAGACCTCGGCGGCGTTGTTGGGGCTCTCCTGCAGCCGCACCTTGTGCAGAGCTGCACCCAGCTCGGCGATCGGGGGGCTGAGCAGATCAGCGATGTGCAGGGCGATGTTCTCCGCCGTGGGCACGGTGGTGGCGAAATGGGCCACGTCCTTGTTCAGGAAGGTGTGATCGAAGGGCTCAACCACCAGCGCATCCACCAGCTGCTGCAGCGCCGCCAGGTCGCAGACCATGCCGGTGCGCGGATCGATGGCGCCGCGCACCGTGACCTCCAGCAGGTAGTTGTGGCCGTGGCCATGGGGGCGGGCGCACTTGCCGTAGATGGCGTCGTTCTCCTCGGGGCTGAGCTCCGGCCGGGCCAGGCGATGGGCGGCGGCGAAGTGAGTGCGGATGGTGAGGAAGGCTTCCATGGAATCGCCGAGCACGTCGGCCCAGAGGTGTTCGGTTTCGTGCAGACGCAGCCCCATCAGGGGCAGGTGGGGGGCCAGACGACGCCAGATCGCCAGGGCGAGGGCCTCGGTGGTGGGCAGCATCCCAGCCGAGGTGCTGAGATCGAACTCCGGCCAGGCCTGGTTGAGGCTGCGGAAGTCGAGCTGGGCGGTGACCTGCTCACGGATGGCGTGCTTGACGTCCGAGAGGTTCAGCACCATGCCGTCGGCATCGAGACCACCGCCCATCGCCACGATCAGCTCGTAGTTATGGCCGTGGCCGGGGTCGAGGCTGCAGGCCCCGAACCGGGCCAGGTTCTGCTCGGCGCTGAGCTCGGGCAGCCAGTAGCGATGGCTGGCGCTGAAGGCGGCGCGCCGGGTGATCACGCAGGGGCGGCCCTGGCCATGACGGCGATCAGCGGCGGCGGCAACCGGATGGTCCGGGGGCGCCGCCATCACGGGCGGGGTCATGACAGCGCATGAGGAGGTGTCGCATCTTAAGAATGTTGCTCTCTGTGATGTGTGGTCGCGATGGCCGATGGGATGGCCCAAGCCGTGGAGAGCACCCAGACGGACCTGAGGCGACGCCTGGAGGGGCTCAACCTCTATCTGGTGGGAATGATGGGCAGCGGCAAGAGCAGCACCGGTCGTCACCTGGCGGAGCAGCTCGGCTATCGCTTCCTGGATGCCGACACCAGCCTGGAGCAGGTGGCCGGCCGCTCGATCGCGGAGATCTTCGCCAGCGAGGGGGAAGCGGGCTTCCGCGACCTGGAGGCGGCGGTGCTGAACCAGATCGCGGGCTGGCATTCCCTGGTGGTGGCCACCGGTGGCGGCGTGGTCACACGACCGGAGAACTGGGGCCAGATGCGGCAGGGGGTGGTGATCTGGCTGGATGCACCTGATGAGCTGCTGCTGCAGCGACTGGCCGCCGATCCAACGCCGCGGCCGCTGATGGTCAGTCCGGATCCGGCCACCCGGCTGCAGGAGCTGCTGGCACAGCGCCGGCCGCTCTACGCCCAGGCCGATCTGCAGATCATTCAGGACGACCGCGGGCCGGCGGAGGTGGCACGGCAGGTGCTGGAGGCGCTGCCGTCGATCCTGAAGGAGCGCACCCAGGCCCCCCTTGGCCGTCTGCAGGTGGTGAATGAGGCCGGCGAGGTGAGCACCTCGATCAACTAGCCGGCCTGCGGCGGCTCCAGGCGGATGGCAAACCACTGCACGCTCAGACCGGGCTCCAGCTCCAGCTCACAGGCGGTGTCCATCAGACGGGCGGCCCGGGCCGCCGCATCGGGCAGCCGACGCAGATCCGGGGGCGGCTCCGCCAGTCCGGCCAGCTGGCCCTCGAGCCAGATGAGGGTGTCGGCGGCACTGAGCAGCTGCTCCGGCCGACCGGGCTCGAGAACCACGTAATGATCCAGCTCCCGGATCAGAGGGTCGGACATCGGGGAGCGGGCACCGGCGGCCCCCACTCTCCCAGGCGCCAGCCGCCATGCCAGGGTTGCGGCAGCAGGAGCGGCATGGGATACACACGGGAGCACCGGCCTGGGTCCATGCAGAGGACCAACCTGAACCAGCTCCTGAACCACACGATCCGGCGGATACTGAGCGCATTGGCGCTGGCGCTGCTGGTCGTGGTGTCGCTGGCCTCGCCGGCCTGGGCCGCACCGGGCGCGAACGTGCTGCAGCAACGGCTGGAGGCCTGGCCCGACTGGAGCCTGCCCACGCCCCTGGAGCGGCCCGGCCGTGACGATCTGATCTACCCCGACTGGTTCGCGGGCCAGTGGCGGGTGCACAGCCACGACGATCCGGGCGTGACGGGAGCAGGGCCCGATCTCGTCTACAGCGTGCGCTTCGAACGGGATCCCAGGGGGCGCGTGGTGGGCGATCGGGCGTTCAACGCTGGTGCGGTGGGTCGGGCGGCCCTGGGCGAACGCCTGCTGCGCGTACGCAACGATCCCCGCAATCCGAACCGCCAGATCGCCCTGCTGATGGACGATCTGCAGCTGGAATCGACGGTGATCGGCCGGCGCACCAGCCAGCCGGATCGGGACACGCTGCTGGCGGCGGAGCTCAGCCTGCAGGTGCTGCACGGCGGTGGAGAGGGCGGCGATCCGCGGGTGAGCCGGGTGGAGACGCTCAGTCGTTACCGACGACTGGACGACGAGCGGATCCTCGGTGAACAGTGGCAGGCCACCTACCGATCACCGGCTGAGGGCCTGAACGGCCCGGCCCTGCGCAGCTGGCACGGCAGCCTGGAGCTGCTGCGGGACGGAGAGGGATGACCTGGACCGCCTGGACCGCTCAGGGTCGACCGACCTCAACACCGATGCGATCACGCCAGCGGAACAGCGGCTCCAGCGCTGGATCATCGGCAAGGCCGGGCACACCCCGACCCGCCAGGGGCGCCCCGGCCGAGGCCGGGAAGCACAGCAGGGACAGCTGGGCCGCCACGGCCAGATCAGCCAGAGACAGCTGCGTCCCCACCAGATAGGGCTGCGCCTGCACCAGGGTGCTGAGCTGCTCCAGCGCAGCCCGCAGCTGCAGCAGGGCACCGTGATCGACCACCTGCACCACCTGGCCCAGACCGCTGAGCAGGCCGGAGGGGATGGCCCCCACCAGACCTCGCAGGCCATCGGGCGTGGCCTCGGGCAGCAGGGCCCCGCGCAGCACCGGATCAGCGGCAGCGGCCTGCACCAGGGCCACCCTGGCCGCGCCGGCCAGGGTCGTATCGGCCCAGTCCTCCAGCAGCAGCACCTGGGCGCGCTGGGCGGGATCGGCGGGCAGCAGCGCCGGCTGCGGTGCCCGCGCCTCCAGGTGCAGGGCGATGGCGCTGGAATCGGCGATCACCTCAGCACCATCCACCAGCACCGGCACCTGGCGCTGCCCGGAGAGGCGATAGAGCTCCAGCTGGCCAACCCCGGGAGTGACCTCCAGAACGCTGTACTCCAGTCCCTTGGCGGCCAGCACCAGACGGACCTTCTCGCAGAAGGCGGAATGGCGGAACTGGTGCAGCTCCAGCATCAGGTGCGGCTCTCTGGCGGCAGAGTAGCCAGCGCACAGCTGCCGGCGACCGCCCCCCCATGCGGGACTTCTTTCTCAACGTGACGCGCTACCCGCGCTATCTGATCGCCTTCGGCCTGGGGGTGGCCAATTCCGTGCTGGAGCCCCTGGCGGCGCGGCGCAGCAATCCGGTCACCGCCGTGGCCCTGATCGGCGCCCTGGTGAGCGGCCTGCTGAGCCTGGCCCTGATCCTGCGTGCCATGGTGAGCCCAGAGCTGGTGGCATAGGCATGGCCCAGAGCAGGCGCGTCGAACGGGTGGCGGCCCTGATCCGCCGTGAGGTGAGCGAGCTGCTGGTCAACGGCATCAAGGATGAGCGCGTCAGCCTGGGGATGGTCAGCGTCACCAACGTGGAGGTGGCCGGCGATCTGCAGCACTGCAAGATCTTCGTGAGCATCTACGGCGCCCCGGAGGTGCAGCAGCAGGCGCTGGAGGGACTGCGCTCGGCCGCCAGCTACGTGAAGGGTGAACTGGGCCGGCGCCTGAACATGCGCCGCACACCGGAAGTGATCTTCCACCTCGATCGCGGCATCGAGAAGGGCACTTCCGTGCTGGGTCTGCTCAACCAGCTGGAGCAGAAGCGCCAGGAGCGGGGCGAGATCCCTGAAGGCACAGGTCTCGACGACGAGGCCGCAGCCACGGCCCATGACGACTGAGCTGCGGCGCCAGCTGGCCGGCCTGCTGGTGGTGCGCGGCAGCGGCCATGGCAGCGACAGCCAGCGCCGCTACCCCCGCTGGGAACTGCCGAACGCCGAGCTGCAACGGCTGCTGGGCGAGGGCGTGGGGGGGGTGATCCTGCTGGGGGGCAGCGCGGCCGAGCTGCGCCTGCGCACCGAGCAGCTGCGTCGCTGGGCCGGCGGGCCCCTGCTGCTCTGCGCCGATGTGGAGGAGGGCGTGGGGCAGCGTTTCGAGGGGGCCAGCTGGCTAGTACCGCCCCTGGCCCTCGGCCGTCTGCACAGCCAGCAACCCGAACGCGCCGTGGTCCTGGCGGAACGCTACGGGCGCTGCAGCGGCCGCCAGGCGCGGCGGCTGGGGCTGAACTGGGTGCTGGGGCCGGTGTGCGACGTCAACAACAACCCCGCCAACCCGGTGATCAACGTGCGCGCCTGGGCGGAGTCGCCCGAGGCGGCCGGCGCCCTGGCGTCCGCCTTCGTGCGGGGCTGCCAGGCGGAGGGAGTGCTGGCCTGCGCCAAGCACTTCCCGGGCCATGGCGACACCAGCAGCGACTCGCATCTGGAACTGCCGCTACTGCCCCACGACCGGGCGAGGCTGGACGCGGTGGAACTGCCGCCATTCCGGGCCGCGATTGACGCCGGGGTGGCTGCGGTGATGACGGCCCATCTGCAGCTGCCGGCCCTGGATGCCGAGCGGCCGGCAACCCTGTCGGCAGCGGTGCTGACCCGGCTGCTGCGCGGCGACCTGGGCTTCGGCGGCCTGGTGGTGACCGACGCCCTGGTGATGGAGGCGATCAGCGCCCATCACGGGCCGGCGGAGGCGGCGGTGCTGGCCTTTGAGGCCGGCGCCGACCTGATCCTGATGCCCGCCGATGCCGACGCCGCCATCGACGGCCTGCTACAGGCGGTGCAGATCGGCCGCATCACCCCCACGCGACTGGCCGCCAGCCTGGAGCGGCGGCGGACCGCCCTGGCGCGCTGCCGACCAGCAGCGGCGGCCGGCCGGGCCCTGGACGATCTGGAGGCGCTGGTGCGGCCCGAGGAGCTGGAGCTGAGCCGCGAGCTGCTGGAGCTCAGCCTGATCCGCCATGGCACCGCGCCACTGGCGGCCGGCCCCGGCCTGAACCTGGTGCGGCTCGACACGCAACTGAACGCCCCGCAACTCCCGGCGATGGCACCCGCACTGCTCCGCCCCGCCGCCCTCGGCTACGGCCCCACCGTGCTGGATCCCCGTAGCCCCAGCCCCTGGAGCGGCGATCCGGCGGCACCACTGGCCCTGGAGCGGCTGGCGGCGGGCCCGGTGCTGCTGCAGCTGTTCGTGCGGGGCAATCCCTTTCGCGGCAGCGCCGGTGGCGAGGAACCCTGGCCGGCGGTGCTGGCCCAGCTGCTGGCGGCCGGGCGGCTGGCGGGCCTGGCGGTCTACGGCAGCCCCTACCTGTGGGAGCAGCTGCAGCCGCTGTTGCCGGCGGAACTGCCTGCCGCCTACAGCCCTGGCCAGATGCCGGAGGCGCAGGCGGTGCTGCTGCAGCGACTCGGGCTGGCAGCGGCGCCCCTGGAGGGCGGGTTCAGCGATGGCTTCACCGACTGAGGCGTGCCGATGGAGGCGCCCCCTAGCCTCGGGCGAGCTTCACCACCGGCGCAGCGGCCATGCTCAGCCTCTCGATGATCGTGCGCGACGAGGCGGAGCGGCTGGAAGCCTGCCTGCGCTCGGTGCAGGGCTTTGTGGACGAGATGGTGGTGGTGGACACCGGCTCGCGCGACGACACCGTGGCCATCGCCAGGGGACTGGGGGCGACGGTGCATCAGATCGCCTGGCCCGGCGATTTCGCGCCGGCCCGCAACCAGGCGCTGCAGTGGCTGACGGGCGACTGGGTGCTGGTGCTCGATGCCGATGAGCAGCTGCGGCCAGAGGCGCGCGCGCCGCTGCAGGAGCTGATGGCCCAGCCGGACCTGCTGCTGATCAACCTGCTGCGCCAGGAGCTGGGGGCCCTGCAGTCGCCCTACTCGAATGTGAGCCGTCTGTTCCGTCGCCACCCGGCGATCCACTGGAGCCGGGCCTACCACTCCCTGGTGGACGACAGCGTGGCGGCGCTGATGCAGCGCGAACCCCACTGGCGCATCGCCGACTGCAGCGAACCGGCCCTGCTGCATGACGGCTACCGACCGGAACTGCTGGCCGATGGCAACAAGGCGCAGCGGCTACGGCAGGCGATGGAAGCGGAGCTCAGGGAACGCCCCGACGACCCCTACGCCTGCGCCAAGCTCGGCGCCCTGGAGGTGGCCGAGGGGCGGTGGCAGCTCGGGGTGGATCTGCTGCGGCGCGGTCTGGAGCGATGCCCGGCGACCGGCCATGCCGAGCGCTACGAGCTGCTGCTGCACCTGGCCCTGGCGGAAACGGAACGCGACCCCGGCAGCGCCGTCGGGCTGTACCGCCAGGCCCTGGTGAGCCCACTGGCGCCACGACTGACCCTGGCGGCACGGCTGAATCTGGCGGCGCTGCTGCTGCGGATCGGCCAGCTGGAGGATGCGGAGCAGCTGTGCGGACAGGCCACCAGCGTGGCACCGGAGATCGGCCTGGGCTGGTACAACCTCGGCCTGATCCGCCGCCGTCGCGGCGACATCGCCGGCGCCCTGGCGGCCTATCGACAGGCCGCAGCGCTCAGTCCCGACCATGCCGAAACCCAGCAGAACCTGGCGGTGGCCCTGCTGATGGGCGGCGACATCAACGGTGCCCGCGAGGGCTTCCGGCGAGCGATCGGCCTGCTGCAGCAGCAGGGGCGCCTGCAGGAGGCCCAGCAGCTGCAGGAACAGGCCAGTGGCCTGGTCAGGCTGGAGGACTGACCATGACGCTCGCCACCACGCCCCTGGGGGGCCACAGGATCGCCGTCACCCGGGCCGAGAGCCAGCTGGGGGAAGCCCGCCGGCTGTTCGAGCGGGCCGGGGCCACGGTGCTTGATCTACCGGCGCTGGTGATCGGGCCACCGGACAGCTGGGGGCCCCTCGATGACGCCCTGGCCGAGCTGGACGAGTTCCACTGGTTGGTGGTGTCGAGCAGCAATGGGGTGGACGCCGTGGAGGAGCGGCTACGGCGCCGGGGCAGCGGACTGGCCAGGCGTCCGGCCAGCCTGAAGATCGCTGCGGTGGGGCGCAAGACGGCGGCCCGGCTGGAGGAGCTGGGAGCGGCGGCCGATTTCGTGCCGCCGGCCTTCGTGGCCGACAGCCTGATCGAGCACTTCCCGGTGTCGGGGTGGGGATTGCGGCTGCTGCTGCCGCGGGTGCAGAGCGGCGGACGAACCGTGCTGGCGGAGGCCTTCGGCGAGGCCGGTGCGCGGGTGGTGGAGGTGGCGGCCTACGAATCCCGCTGCCCGGCGCAGCTGCCGGCGGCCACCCGCGAGGCCCTGGCGGCCAGAGCGCTGAGCGCGATCACCTTCAGCAGCGGCAAGACGGTGCAGCACACGGTCCAGCTGCTGGAAGCCGCCTTCGGGGCCGAGTGGCGGCAGCGGCTGGACGGTGTGGCCGTGGTGTCCATCGGTCCGCAGACGAGCCGGACCTGCCGGAAGCTGCTGGGGCGGGTGGATGCCGAAGCGGACCCCCACGACCTCGACGGCCTGGTGGCGGCCTGCGGCCGTGCCCTCAGGGTGTCAGGGCCAGAATCCGGCGCTGACGCCCAGCGCTGAGCACCATCCGGGCACGGGCAGCATCGATCGCGCTGACCGTCCATCCCGCCGGCAACAGCACCGGCTCCGAAGCACCATCCGCGCAACGCCCCCGGGCACCAGGACAGAGCGCACCCGTCTGGCTGCTGTGCTGGACAAAGGCCCGGACATCGCCGCCGCTGCCGATCACACCGATCAGGCGCAGATCGCGGGGCAGGGCCGCAGCCGTGGTCGTTGCAGGCGCAGCGGAGGTAGCAGAGGTGGTGGGGGCGAAGGGGTCGACGCGACCGATCGGGACCGCATCGATCACCTGCTGCGGTGTGGGCGAGGGCGTCAGAGCCGGTGATGGCGGAACCGCGACCGATGCCGGCGAGACCGGCGGCGGGGCCGGGGGAACCCGAGGCGAGACCGGGGTGGCGACATCGCCGGCATCGGCGCAGGCGACGAGGGCCAGCAGCACGGCGAAAGCGGCCGCGTCAGGACATCGACGCACCATGCTCACGCTCCACCAGCTCGCGGAAGCGCTCCAGATTGGCCTGGAGCTCCTTGGTGACGATGCCCCCCAGGATCGAGGGTTCCATCAGCGGTGCCAGCACCCCTGGCAACTCGTAGCTCACACTCAGCTTCACCGCGGTGCGGCCCGGTCCCTGGGGATAGAAGCGCACGGCCCCCCTGGTGGGGAGCCCCCCCACCGACTGCCAGTGCAGCTGCTGGGCATCGACACGCAGGGTGATCCGGGCCTTCCAGTGAAAGCGGAACCCCTGGGCGGCGAGGGTCCAGTCGGTGAGATCCGGATCATCGTCGACGGTGGTCACCGATTCGATCCAGCGCATCCAGCGTGGCATCGCCTCCAGATCGCTCCACACGGCCCAGACCTGCTCGACCGGTGCCTGGATCTCGGTGGTGACGCTGTGCTCAAGCCATCGGCCCATGGGGAGTGCGGCAAGGGAAGGGAAGTGAAAGGCGATGGCAGCGCGTGGCGGTGGCAACGCGTGGCGGTGGCCTCAGGCGACCGCCGCGTTGGTGGCCAGCTGGGCCTGACAGCCGAGAATCGCCGCCGCCGCCAGACGACCACTCATCGTGGCGCCCTCCATCGAATCGATGTAGTCCTGCCTGGTGTAGCTGCCCGCCAGGAAGAAGTTGGCCACGGGTGTGCGCTGATCCGGGCGGTAGGGCTCCATGCCGGGGGCCTCGCGGTAGAGCGACTGGGCCAGCTTGACGACGTTGCTCCAGACCAGCGTCAGCGAGCGGGCCGAGGGGAACAGACGCCGCACCTGCGCATCGGTGGCGGCCACGATCTCCTCGGTTTTCTGCGGGATCCAGGGATCACCGGGGGTGAGCACGCACTGCAGCAGCGAGCCGAGGCCCTCCTTGCGGTAGTCCTCGGGGCTGGCCAGAGCCAGATCGGCGAAGCAACTGAAGTCGGCGTCGGCGGTGTAGAGCAGATTGTCGAGGCCGGCGGGACGGCTCAGGTCGCGGCGGGCCGCCTCATTGAGCGGTGAGTCGCCCAGCTCGGTGACCCAGCCGTCGTAGCGGAGCTGCACCGTGGCCACCGGCACGGCTTCGAGCTTGTAGAGGTTGTCGAACAGGGGCCAGCGGCGCCAGGCTTCAGGCACCATCCGCTGGATGCCGGGCACGTCGCAGGCGGCGAGGTAGGCATCGGCCTTCACCTCGATCTCCCCATCGGGGGTGCCCAGCCGGAGGGCACTCACCTGGGTGGCGGGCTGGCCATCGGCGGCGGCGCCCTCCTCGAACAGCACCTCGGTGACGCGATGGCGCAGGTGCAGGCTGCCGCCCCGCTGCTGGATGTAGTCGAGGATCGGCCCGGTGAGCCAGCGGTGCGGCGAGCCCTTGAGCAGGTTGAGCTTGGAGGCCTCGGTCTTGGCCGCAAACATCATGAAGATGGTCAGCATGCAGCGGGCCGAGATCGCCTCGCAGTCGATGAAGCCGAGGGCGTAGGCGATCGGATTCCACATCCGCCTGATGCTCTGCTCGCTGCCGCCGTGGCCGAGGAACCACTGCTGGAAGCTGATGCGATCGAGGTCGCGGATCACCTTCATCGCCCCCTCGTAATCCACGAGACCACGCACGATCGGGCTGGTGCCCAGGGCCAGGGCATTGCGCAGCTTGTCGATCCAGTCGAGCTGGGGAGTGGTGAAGAAGGCCTTGAGGCCGTTGAAGGGGGCGCCGAGGGCAAAGCGGAAATCGAGCTCGCGCAGGTCGCCGCCCGCATTCACGAACAGGTGCGTGTGGTCCTTGGGCAGGAGGTTGTCGATCGCCCCCACCTTGCGCAGCAGGGCGAAGAGGTTGGCGTAGTTGAAGAAGAAGACGTGCAACCCCATCTCGATGTGGTTGCCGCCCTCGTCCACCCAGCTGCCCACCTTGCCGCCCATGAACGGCCGGGCCTCGTAGAGATCCACCTGATGGCCGGCGTCGACCAGATCAACGGCGGCGGCCAGACCGGCCAGTCCCGCACCCACGATGGCGACGCGCACCCTGCTGTTTCTGCGAAGTGGCACGACTCTATGGAGACGCGCCGCCAGGCAGGGGTGCGGATGGCCTCCATACGATGGGAGCGACAGGCGAGCGGCCACCCCGATGACCAGCGAGATTGCAGCGCCTCAGGCCGAGGCCGGTGCGCCGGAAGCGGTTGCAGCCCAGGCGACCCATACCGGCCGCGATGGGCGCGGCATCCTGATCACCGACAGCGCCATGCGCCAGCTCGCGACCCTGCTGCCGCAGCAGGGCGAGGACAAGGTGCTGCGAGTGGGCGTGCGCTCCGGTGGCTGCAGCGGCATGAGCTACACGATGGACTTCATCGATTCCACCGAGATCCAGGGCGACGACGAGCGCTACGTCTACGAGCCCGATGGCGCCGCCAGCTTCACCGTGGTGAGCGACCCCAAGAGCCTGCTTTACATCTATGGCATGCAGCTGGACTTCTCCAGCGCCCTGATCGGTGGCGGCTTCAACTTCACCAACCCCAACGCCACCCAGACCTGCGGCTGCGGCAGCTCCTTCGCGGTGTGACCCCTGACCGCGCCGCTGCCCGGGAGGCCGTTACCGCCCGGGTGGCAATCTGAGGTGCAGTACACGGTCCATGCCGCGCCCATGACCACCGCCGACGAGACCTCCCTGTTCGAGCAGGCGCTGGCCAGCTACCAGCAGGGGGCGCCGATCGAGGAGGTGATCGCCAGCTTCCTGCAGATCACCCGGCAGGAGCCGCGCCTTTCCGCCGGCTGGACCTGCCTGGCCTGGCTGCAGCTGCTCGACAACCAGCCCCAGGCGGCCCTGCGCTCAGCCCGCAATGCGGTGAAGCTCAACCCCCAGGATCCACAGGCGCGCATCAACCTCAGCCTGGCGATGCTGGAGACCGACGCCAAGGGTGTCCGCGAGCACGTCGAACTGGTGCAGCGGCTCAGGGCCATGGCACCCGAACTGGCGGGGGAACTGGACGACGCCATCGCCGATGGCCTGGCCCGGCGGCCCGACTGGCAGGCGCTGCTGAAGATCAAGGCTTGGCTGAACGCGTGAAGCCAGCGCGCGTTCTGCTGCTGAGCAACGGGCACGGTGAAGACCTGAGCGGTGCCCTGATCGGCAAGGAGCTGCAACGGCTCGGCCACCATGTCGAGGCCCTGCCGCTTGTGGGCCACGGACGCGCCTATCGGCAGGCGGAGATTGCCGTGCTGGGCCACACGCGCGAATACAGCACCGGCGGCCTGGGTTACACGAGCCTGATGGGCCGCCTCACCGAGGTGGTGCAGGGACAGATCCTCTACCTGCTGAGGCGGCTGGGCTTGCTGCTGCGCATCGCGCGCCGCTATGAACTGATCCTGGCGGTGGGTGATGTGATCCCGGTGCTGGCCGCCTGGCTGAGCGGTCGGGCATTCGCCACCTACCTGGTGGCCTATTCCAGCCACTACGAGGGCCGGCTGCGGCTCCCCTGGCCCTGCATGCCGTGCCTGCGCAGCCGCCGCAGCCGCCGGGTGTACAGCCGCGATCAGCTCACGGCCAGCGATCTGAGCGAACAGCTGGGGCGGTCGGTGCTGTTCGCCGGCAACCCGTTCTTCGATGGCAGCCTTGGTGCCTGCGAGCCCCTGGCGGGGGCACCACTGCAGCGCCTCGGACTGCTGCCGGGCAGCCGTCTGCCGGAGGCGCTGCAGAACCTGGCCCTGATGCTGAGGGTGCTGGAGCGCCTGCCCCAGCGGCTGCATCAACCGGCACGCCTGGGGCTGCACGCGGCGCTGGTCGGCAAACTCACGCCGCAGGAGGTGGCCCCACTGGCCAGTGGCCTGGGCTGGCTGCTGCATTTCGACGGCGAACAGCGCTGCCGCCTGCAGCGCGGTCCCCTGCAGCTGCAGCTCGAATGGGGCCGGTTCGCAGCGGTGGTGCAGCAATGCGATCTGCTCCTGTCGATGACCGGCACGGCAGCGGAGCAATGCGTGGGGCTCGGCAAACCGGTGCTGCAACTGGCCGGAGGCGGACCTCAGTTCACGGCCGGCTTCGCCGAAGCGCAGCGCAGGCTGCTGGGACCCGCCATGTTCTGCGCCGAGGGCAGCCCCGGCAGCGAACAGCAGCTGGCGGGCACCGTGAAACTGCTGGAGAACCTGCTGGAACGGCTGCAGCAGGATCCATCGTGGCGCGAAGGGCTGCAACAGCTCGGCCAGGAACGGATCGGCAGCGGTGGTGGTGGCGGCAGGATGGCCGCCGATCTGGATGAGCTGCTGCAGGAGCACCGCCATGGCTGAGGCCACCACCACCGCTGGTCCGACAAGTCCGGCCACCGGCCTCGGCCAACGGATCAAGGGGTGGATCGACACCCTGCTGGTGATCGATGTGTTCGTGGTGATTGCCGGCGCGCTCTGGTTTGCGGTGGCGGTGCTGTGCCACAGCCGCAAGATCGAGGCGCCGCTGGACCTGTTTCAGCGGCTGTGGGAGCCGCTGTTCACACCCGCGATCGGCCTGCTGATGGGGGCGGCGCTGCTCAGCGGGGTGCTGGGCTGGTGCCTGCGCTGGTGGCAGCGGCGAGCGCCGCGCTGATCTCGCTGTCTTCGAAGGTGAACCCCTGCTGCTGCAGGCGCACCGGCAACACCTGCTGCCCCTCCAGCACCACCTTGGCGCCGTCGCCCAGGAGCAGCTGCAGCACTGGTGCGGGCACCGGCAGCAGGCTGGGGCGACCAAGACAGCGGCCTAGGGCGCCGGCGAGCTCCGCCATGGTGCAGGGCTGCGGACCGACCGCGTTGTAGGTGCCGCTGTAGGCGGGATCCACCAGAGCGGCAGCGATCAAGCGGCATAGGTCGCGGCGGGAGATCCAGCTCATCCACTGGCGACCATCACCGATCGGCCCACCGAAGCCCAGCCGGAACACCGGCAGCATCTTGCCGAGGGCGCCGCCATCGGCGGCGAGCACGATGCCGATGCGAAGAATGGCCACCCGACACTGGGGCTCGGCGCGGCGGGCCGCTGCCTCCCAGGCCGTGCAGAGCTCCGCCAGCAGGTCGTCGCCGGCGGGGCTGCTCTCCTCGAACCGGGCCGTGGCACTGGTGCCGTAGTAGCCCACGGCGGAGCCGCTGATCAGCACGCCTGGCCGCCCCTCGGCCGGCAGGGCGGCGATGGCCTGCACCAGGGCCTCGGTGGTGTGGAGGCGGCTGTCGCGCAGCAGCTGGCGATGGGCGGGGGTCCAGCGCTGCTCGGCGATCGGCTCTCCGGCCAGATTGATCACGGCCTCGGCTCCGGCCAGGGCAGCCGCCAGGTCCGGGCGCTGCCAGCTGGCGGGGCGGGAGGGATCGGCCTGCAGGCGCTGCAGCTGCGGGTGCTGCAACGCGGCGAGGGGGCGTGGCGAGCGGCTCACCAGGGTGAGCTCGTGCCCCTGGGCCAGCAGCAGCGGCACCAGCTCCCGGCCGACGAAACCACTGCACCCCACCAGCAGAACCCGCACGCGCAGCGCTCCGATCAGAATCGATCCAGGCTAGGCAGGCCAGGTCACCGACCCGGAGCCGAGCGGTCTTAGCCTGAGCTGATCCGCAGCCTTCGGCATGGCCGACACCCCCGCACCAGCAGCCCGAGCCGCAATCAAGAAGGGCAGTCTGGTGAAGGTGAACCGGGCGCTTTATCAAGGGAGCCTGGAGGCGACCGCCAGCGACGGCGAGGCACCTGGCTACCTGTTCGAGGGGCCGGCGGAGGTCCTGGCCACCAACGGCGACCACGCGCAGCTGCGCTTCCGTCGGCCGGTGCCGGATGTCTGGCTGCGGCTGGATCAGCTGGAAAGCGCCTGATCGCCGGCGAACCGCCAGCGGCGGCGGCTCAGATCTCGAGGCGGCGCCGCTCCTCGTGCAGACGGGTGCGGCGGGCCTTGGCCTCCCGCAGCATCTCGCGACCATCGCGCAGATAGCTGTCCACGTAGCCCATGGTGTAGCGCTCCAGCTCGGTCAGGGCGTCCTGAACCTGCGAGAGGCAGTGGTAGAGGCTGAGGCTGAAGGCTCTGGCCGAGGCGGGGGCCGCAAGCCCGCGGTAGAGCGTCTCCACCTTCTGCAGGCGGCTCTGGCTCTGCTGCAGATAGGCACAGAAGGCCTCCATCAGCAGGTCGTCGTAGGGATCGGCCGCAAGAGCACGCAGCTGGGCGGGGAAGGGGTTGATCACCTGGCCCAGCAGACGATCGATCGGCGCGTAAACCTGCTGCAACCAGGCCAGCAGTTCGGCATCCCCCCTGGCGGCCTCGGCACTGGCGCGCCGGGCCGCCCGACCAACGGCGGCGGAGCGGGCTGAGCCTGCCGGACCGGCCTGAGCGCGCCGGTCGTGATCAGCGCGACGCTGGGCATCGCCCAGCACCTCCCAGGCGGCATTGAGAGACAGGATCGTCTGATCGTCGCCGCCGGCATCCGGGTGATGGCGCTTGACCAGGGCGCGATAGGCGGCCTTGATCTCCGCAGCGGTGGCGGTGGCAGCAACGCCAAGCACCCGATAGGGATCACGGCTGGAGGAAGCGGTCGACAACCCCGGCAGGCATCAGACCCCATCATCCGAGATCGCGCAGCGGAACACGAAAAAGCCCCCGGTATCGGGGGCTGAAGCCCGGGGCCCACCGCAGCGGGCCCCGGGGGCGGGCCTGGATCAGAACCGGAAGGTGGTCTGCACCAGGGCGCCGAAGGTGCCCAGCGTGTCGCCACCGCTGATGGCGGGGTTGCTGAGGGCGGTTGCACCACTGACGGTGCCGGTCATCTGACCGCGGGCACGGGACAGCCAGAAGAGGGCCGGCGTGATCGCGATGTTGTCGGTGGCCTGGAACTTGTAGAAGAGCTCGAAGGCGTAGTTGCCATCGATCACCCCACCCTGGGCATTGCCAGCCGTACCACGACGCACCGAGGTCACCCAGGTGGGCTGACCGACGGCGGCGCCCAGGGCGTTGCCCTTGACGAAGGCATCCTTCCAGTTGAGGCCGACCATCCAGGACTGGGAGGTGATGCCGGTGACACCGGAGCTACCCAGGTTGCTGGAGTTGTTGTCGTTGTAGCTGGTGGTGTTGATCCCCCAGCCCGCGCTCACGCTGGGCAGCCAACCGGTCTTGAGCGGCTGCCAGTAGCCGGACAGGCCGATCGAATTGATCGCACCACCACCAACGGTGGTGGAGTAGATGCTGGGCAGGGTGCTGACGAAGAACTGGGTGCCAGCGATGTTGACACCAGCGCTGTTGTAGGTGTAAGCGGCAGACAGGTTCCAGTTGCTGGCGGTATAAGCCAGCTGAGCGGTCGCACTCTGCTGCGAGGCACGGGTACCGATGCCACCACAGCCCAGGGTCGGTGCGCTGTTGGAGGGACCATAGCCGCCGCAGCCAGCACCGTTGGGGTTGCCTGCATTGGCATTACCGGCAACGTAGTTCACGCCGAAGGACCACTTACCGCTGGAATCCGAGCGGTCGCGCTTGGCCTGCTTCCACCAGATGCCGGCACCACCACCCAGGACCTGGCTGTTGGCACCGGGGGCACCGGCAAACTGGAAGATCTTGAGGATCTTGTCGGAGGTGTACACGCTGGGCCAGACAGCCAGCATGTCGTCCTGACGAACGCGGGGGCCAGCAACCACCGTGATCTCGCGACCAACGGGGAACTTGTAGTAGAGGCGATTGACGGCAATCACGTCACCGCCATCGGTGCCATTCAGGTTCTCCTGGAAGGCGGCATCCAGCTGCGCCAGACGAGACACAGCATTGCTGGTCTGGAAACCGGAATCATCGAAGTTACCGGCACGCAGCTGGGTGCGCAGCAGGTCCTTACCGGTGAAGCTGGTGTCGAAGTTCAGGCGAACGTCGTAGTTGAAGCTGACGGCGTTACGCAGGGGCAGCGAAGCCGCTGCCGAGGTACCGGCGGGCTGATAGCGACCGTTCTGAATCGTGTTGCCGTTGTAGGCCAGGCCACCCAGCACCCAGCGGGTGTCGGCGCGCAGCTTGGTGGTGGTGGAGAACTGGGTGGCTTCCAGTTCGCCAACCTTCGCTTCCAGCGCGTCAACGCGGCCCTTCAGAACGGCGAGTTCCTTCTCGAACTCCTTCATCAGGCGCTTGAGCTCGTCG
>Ga0315899_10000919_pt1 | contig 34457 bp, 28 predicted proteins | sample LakEriMetagenome_2_FD_203518 | JGI IMG/M metagenome (GOLD analysis project Ga0315899, IMG submission 203518) | Freshwater fungal communities from buoy surface, Lake Erie, Ohio, United States - Buoy 4 MA112 | ecosystem: Environmental > Aquatic > Freshwater > Lake | place: USA: Lake Erie, Ohio...
CCAAACGTGTACAGGGCGAACATGTTAAACAGGATATGGAATAAGGAAGAATAATCATGCATGAACATGTAAGTAATCACTTGCCATATCCTGAAATCGGGACTATCGAAGTAATGCACTCCCAATACTTGAGTCATCATTGGGCCACCAAACATCAGCGTAGCGATGTAAAAAATTACATTGATAATCAGCAGGTTTTTTACTACTGGTGGGATATTTGCAAACGGGGATAGCCTTTCATTCATGGGTCAAAATACTAGTTTTATTTTTCAAATCTTTGAAGTAATTCTTCAAGCGTAAAGGTGCTGATAATTGGTTTTCCACTGATGGAGGTATTTGGCATTTCACATGCAAATAACTCATCTATTAGTAAGTTCATTTCATCAGTTGATAAAGTAAGACCTGATTTGATGGAGGTATTACGGGCTAAAGCACGAGCCAGACTGTCGCGTTTATTTAGTTTTAAAGTGCTTTGATTATTCTTATAACCTTCAATCAAGTGTTCTAGCATTTCAACTTCACTGATTTTTGTGCCTATATCTGCAGGTATACCGTCTATGATAAAAGTGTTTTTCCCAAAGGTACGAATCTGAAAACCCAGCGCATGGATGTCTGGTAATAGTTCTTTTACTAACTCAAAATCAATGGTATTTAGCGTAACTGTTTGTGGAAACAGGCTTTGCTGGCAAGCACCCTGACGGTTCTCGAGATGCTGAAGGTATCGTTCATAAAGAATACGCTCATGAGCTGCCTGTTGATCAATAAGCATAAATCCTGACTTGATTTGAGAAATTATAAATCGGTTATGCAATTGAAAGAGTTGTTTGCCAAAAACTTGTAGCACCTGCTTATCAATTTCAATATGGCGGGTTCCTTCCAGATCAATGCCACTTTGTATCGCCTGGTCGGGCTGAACTATTTCATATAAAGATCCCCAGTTTTTATCAACAGACTGCCTTTCCTGTCCGGTACTTCTAAGAAATGGAATTTCCCGCTCTGCTCTTCCTGCGCTAAATGGGTTGAAATCAGGGTTGAAAGCGATTGTCGGAGGAATGATATCTTCATGGGCTTTAGTTGTAATCATTTGGCTGAAGGCAGTTTCTTGATTGAAATCTAATGTCGGACTTATATTATACTTGCCCAATGCCCGCTTTACTGCAGAACGGATGATGGCATAAATTGCTTTTTCATCCTGGTATTTGATCTCTGTTTTTGTTGGATGCACATTGATATCGATTTTTGTTGGATCGATATCAATAAATAAAACATACAAAGGAAAACTATCCGAACTTAAAACCTCTTCAAAGGCATTCATTACTGCATGATTCAGGTATGGATCTTTAATGAATCGGTTGTTTACAAAGAAAAATTGCTCGCCTCTGGTTTTTTTAGCGAATTCCGGTTTGCCGATATAGCCTTTAAGATCTATAATCGATGTTTCTTCTTCAACTGGCACCAATTTCTGATTGTAGGCATTTCCGAAAAGGTGGATGATTCGTTGTTTCAGGCTTCCCTTTGGCAAATGAAAAACTTCGTTCCCATCATGATGCAACGTAAAAAATACTTCGGGATTTGCCAGAGCAATACGCTGAAACTCATCGTTAATATGACGCATTTCTACGGAGTTACCTTTCAGAAAATTGCGTCTGGCTGGAGTATTAAAAAATAAGTTTTTTACGCTGATACTGGTTCCTGGTGGGCACGAATCAGGCTCCTGACTAATAATTTCTGATCCTTCAATCCGGATACAGGTTCCTAACTCATCCTCATGACGTTGAGTTTTTAATTCTACCTGGGCTATTGCCGCAATAGAGGCCATGGCTTCACCTCTAAAACCCATAGTTCGAATGGCAAAAAGGTCTTCTGCTTTTTTAATCTTGGAAGTTGCATGGCGTTCAAAACACATACGCGCATCGGTCAGGCTCATTCCGCAACCATTATCAATGACTTGAATAAGTGATTTCCCGGCATCCCTGATCAGAACCTGAATCTTATCTGCACCCGAATCAATCGAGTTTTCAATCAGTTCCTTTAATGCCGAAGCCGGTCTTTGCACTACTTCTCCCGCCGCGATCTGGTTGGCAACTGAATCAGGTAAAAGCTTTATTATATCAGACAAAGTAATTTAGTTTATCGTATTAAAGAGCGTTTAAAGCACTGCTCTCAAGGTATTTAAATAAAAAACACTGGTAAATTAACAGAAATCTTTCAGGCTTCCGAATATATTGTGATTTCCTACTCAAAGATAAGGTGTTTTAATGTTAAGGGGAGTATATTCTGAATAATGGGAGAATAGAATGATGTAAAACGTTAATTAATTGAATAAAATACCATCATTAGTAGTTTGGTGATGCCTCGGATTATAGAATGTGTCTTCATGAACTTTTCAATCTGGTTTTTCGGGCTTTACAGTTTGCTGATTTATATCTGTTGACAAACATTTCTTCTGTCCAATTGGCAATTCCGGTTTCGAAATCAGGGGTTCAAGCTTTTTAATTGAGTTTTACGAGGATATTTGCTCAGGCATATTTTATATTTACCAATTGAAATCATTTCTCAAAAAATCATTTATGTACAGAAATTTCATTTTACTGGTTCTCACAGCACTATTTTTTTCCTGCAATCCTAAAAAGGAGGTTGATCTGATTGTTCATAATGCTGTAGTTTATACAGTGGATGATAAATTTTCAACTGTAGAGGCATTTGCTGTAAAGGATGGGAAAATAGTGGAGACCGGAACTTCTGAAATGATTTTAAAAAAATATCAGGGTAAAATGCTTGATGCGGAATTTAAGCCTGTTTTTCCTGGATTTATTGATGGGCATTCACATTTCTATGGATATGGCGAGGGTCTCCAGCAGGCAGATCTCGTTGGAACCAAAAGTTGGGAAGAAATCCTGGAGAAGCTAAAGACATTTGACAAAGAAAATCCTGAAGGTTGGATCATTGGCAGGGGATGGGACCAGAACGACTGGCTGAATAAGGAATTTCCGGATAACACCATGCTGAATGAGCTTTTCCCAAACAGGCCGGTGGTACTTACCCGAATAGATGGGCATGCGGCTATTGCAAATAAAACAGCGCTTGATTTGGCAGGACTTAAACCGGGACAGAAGATCATTGGCGGAGAGGTAGAAACCATTCAGGGAAAGCTTTCAGGTATTTTAGTTGATAATGCTCAAAATGCTGTAAACGCTAAAATTCCGGAACAAACACAAGGGCAGATTATAGAGTCGTTTTTAGACGCACAAAAAAATTGTTTTGCTGTCGGATTAACTTCGGTAACTGATTGTGGTATCAATCATAATCTCATACCTGTGATTACCGAACTTCAGAATAATGGTCGGCTTAAGATGCGTATATATGCCATGCTCAGTGATTCAAAAGAAAATTATGATTTTCTTTTCAAGAATGGCGCTGTAAAAACCGATCGATTAAATGTACGGTCCTTCAAAGTTTATATGGATGGTGCTCTCGGATCGAGAGGAGCTCGCCTTCTGGAACCTTATTCTGATAAGCCAGGTTATTCCGGGTTTTTATTAAGCGATAAAAAACATTTTGTCGAGGCAGCTCAGAAAATTGCTGATGCGGGCTTCCAGATGAATACCCATGCTATCGGTGATTCAGCTAACCGCGAGATATTAAATGTTTATGCCAAAGTTTTAAAAGGTAAAAATGATTTTCGTTGGCGAATTGAGCATGCGCAGGTAGTGAATCAGGCCGATTTTAAAATATTTGCTGAAAATAGCATCATTCCTTCGGTACAAAGTACTCATGCTACCTCTGATATGTATTGGGCTGCCGATCGATTAGGTTCCGAACGGGTTAAAGGGGCATATGCATTTAAACAACTGCTGGATCAAAATGGCTGGATTGTTTTAGGGACTGATTTTCCAGTTGAAAACATAAATCCTATGTATACCTTTTATGCGGCAGTAGTTAGAAAAGATATGAAGGGTTATCCGGAAAAAGGTTATCAGATGGAAAATGCAATAAGTCGGGAGCAAGCTTTACGTGGCATGACAATATGGGCAGCCAGAGGTCAGTTTGAAGAGAATGAAAAAGGTAGCATTGAAGCAGGTAAAGTTGCTGATTTTTTGATTCTGGATCAGGATATCATGAAAGCGGATGCCGGGCAGCTTTTTAAGACTCGGGTATTAAAAACATATTTAAATGGCGAGAATGTTTACAGTAAATAAATTATTTAGAATCTCCGGATTGCTAGTTGCAGTCTGTTTGCTTAGTTTTTTTCCTCTGTCTGCTTGTGCACAAATGCAAGCAAAAACTAGTAATGAAGCACTTTTAATGGAGTGGAAAAATATTGAAAATTCCACTGTATTGTTAAATAACGAAAATGAATTGTTGCCATTAAACGATTTGACGCCATTAACGCTTGCCAGCGTCAATATTGGGTCGGCTTATGCATCCGTTTTCGACAGTATTTTAAATAAGTATACCCGTGTAAAATCCTTTGCTTCTGCACAGTATAATCATGATATGCTGAGCTTTAATGATCTTAATGACGACCTCAAGTTTTTTAATACAGTAATTGTTCAGGTAACAGATCAGGCGCTGAATGATCCCCGAACTATTCCCTTATTGCTTGATCTTCAGATAAATAAGACTTTGATAATCAGCTTATCAGGTGAAGCTGAAAGTCTGAGGCTTCTAGAAACCTTAAATACAGCAATGATCTGGACTGAAAGGAAATCGGCAGTTTCTGCAAATTTTGCTGCCCAATTGGTATTCGGCGGGACTGCAGTAAATGCCAGGTTGAATCAGAAAATTTCAACTAAATATCATTTAAATGCAGGGTTTTCTACCAGTACAACCCGGTTGAAATATACAGTACCTGAAGAATTGGGAATTAATAGTGCTGATCTTAACAGAATTGATGAAATCGCCGGTGAAGCAATCCGGCAGCGAGCTACTCCAAGCGCAGTTGTACTTGTGGTAAAGGATGGGAAAATTATTTTCAACAAGGCCTATGGCACCCGTACTTACATAGACCGAACCCCAACACGGATAACTGACATTTATGATTTGGCGTCGGTTACAAAGATTTCGGCAACAACTATGGCGGTCATGCGCTTGTTTGAAGAAGGGAAACTAAAGCTTGACACCAATGTCGGAGCGTATATTCCTAGATCAAGAAATACCAATAAGAAGGATATTCCTGTTCGGGAGGTGATGCTTCATCAGGCTGGATTCATTCCTTTTATTCCTTTTTATAGAAATTTAGCAGAATCAGATTATAGCCGGGATTCATCTGAAGTACATCCAGTAAAGGTTGCTGATAATTATTATTTGCGAAAAGATTATTTCAAGGAAATTATGTGGCCGCTTATGCTTAATTCTACCCTTTCTAACCAGGGCAAGTATGTTTATAGCGATTTAAGCATGTATTTTATGAAGGATATTGTCGAACGCCAATCCGGGAGACCCATGGAATCTTATGTGATGGATCAGTTTTATAAGCCTCTTGGTATGACAAGGGCAGGCTTTAATCCGCGCCTCCGTTTTCCAAAGGAAGAGATTATTCCAACGGAAGATGACAAAGAATTCAGAAAGACTTTACTTGAAGGATATGTTCATGACCAGGGCGCAGCTATGGTTGGGGGGGTATCTGGCCATGCCGGACTTTTTTCAAATGCCAATGATTTGGCAATACTTTACCAGATGATTTTGAATGGAGGGATTTATGGTGGAACCCGATATTTCAAGTCAGAAACGGTAAATATGTTCACTGCAAAACAATCTGCTATTAGTCGCCGCGGACTTGGTTTCGATCGCTGGGATGAAGAGAGTACCAAAGGCTATCCTTCCAAGCTTGCCTCTCCGTTAACATTTGGTCATACCGGTTATACTGGAACCTGCGTCTGGGTGGATCCAAAATACAATCTTGTTTATGTATTTTTATCCAATAGGGTAAATCCTGGAGTAACCTCTAAGCTCATTGATCTGAATATCAGAGGCCGCATTCAGGATGTGATTTATGAAGCCATTGGGAGGTGATTTGCTTCTGATGGTTTGGCTTTGATTTTTCAAGCGGATTTAACCTTAATCACCGTTCAGATATTTTTTGTAAGCGCATTAAAGAGACTTTATATAATTTAAGTTCTAATCTTATCAGAATTAGTAAATTTGTGCTTGGTATAATTAACAAAATGCATCTATCATGAGCGTAGCTATTACTAACAATCATGAACATGCTTTTGATAGCCCGCCTGGCCAAGCCGTTCGGACCTGATTCATTACCATTAAAAAACAAAAAACAAACAAATGAAAATTGGAATAGTTTGTTATCCTACCTTCGGTGGTAGTGGGGTGGTAGCCACAGAATTAGGTAAAGCATTGGCTGATAATGGACATCAGGTTCATTTTATAACCTATAGACAGCCGGCAAGACTTGATTTCTTTTCTGAAAATCTATTCTATCATGAGGTTTCTGTCTCGAACTATCCTTTATTTGATTACCCACCTTATGAACTTGCACTTGCAAGTAAACTGGTGGATGTAGTTAGGTTTGAAAAGCTTGATTTGTTGCACGTCCATTATGCTATTCCTCATGCTTCAGCAGCATTTATGGCGAAGCAAATTTTGGCAACCTATGGAATTCATATTCCGGTGGTTACCACCTTACATGGTACTGATATTACCCTGGTTGGAAAAGATCCAACTTATAAGCCAGTGGTTACATTTTCAATTAACCAATCTGATGGTGTAACTGCGGTTTCAGAAAATCTAAAGGAAGATACCTACAAGCACTTTGATGTAGTTAAAGAAATTAAGGTTATTCCAAATTTTATTGATTTACAGCGCTTTAGTCTGAAGGCAAAAGATCATTTTAAACTGGCAATTGCCCCAAATAATGAGCGTATTGTGGTACACACTTCTAATTTTCGAAAAGTAAAGCGCACACAGGATGTGGTTCATATTTTTGAGAAAATTCAAAAAGAGATTCCTTCTAAATTGTTAATGGTTGGTGATGGCCCTGAAAGAGTTTATTGTGAGCAGCTTTGCCGTGATCTTGAAATATGTGACAATGTGAGATTTCTTGGGAAGCAGGACGCAGTTGAAGAGATTCTCTCAGTTTCAGATTTGTTTATTATGCCTTCTGAATCAGAAAGTTTTGGTTTAGCAGCTCTGGAGGCAATGGCATGCAAGGTACCGGTAGTCACTTCAAATGCAGGGGGCTTACCTGAACTTAATATTGACGGTATTACCGGATTTATGGATAATGTGGGGGATATCGATGGAATGGCTAAACATTCAATTTTTATTTTAAAAAATGACAAGCAATTGGCAGCATTCAAGGAAGGAGCTCTTAAGCGGGCACAGCAATTTGATCTGAGTCTGATTTTGCCGATTTATGAGCAGTACTATATGGATGTGTTAAAGGATGCTGCTTCTAACCAACACGGATAAACTTCAAATCCCGTTTTTTCGATAAGCGACTCCAATGGTTGTTTTTACAAATATTTAACCACGAAAAGAAATCCTATGATTAATGGTACGGCCTCACAATCAACAGATTTCTCTATAACATGAATTCTGGGCTTAAGAAGAAAATACTGCGGCTGTGTTCGAAATAACGGACAATAAATAACCGTCTCATTTTCTTAAATTTATACATGCTCCAGTTACTCACATCTTCCCAGATCCGTGAAGCGGATACTTACACCATTAAACATAAGTCCATTAGTTCAATTGATCTGATGGAATCGGCTTCTGATGCTTTTGTAAAAGCCTTTAAAGCCGAAATTCCAGATAGAGATACCCAAATTAGTGTTTTTTGCGGGACAGGAAATAATGGGGGTGACGGATTGGCTATTGCACGCCTGTTAAAAGAACAAGCCTACGATTCTGTTTCAGTGAAAATTGTACGCTTCAGTCAGAAAGAAAGTACCGACTTCAAGATAAACCTTACTCGGTTGAAATTGAATGGAATTACTTTTACAGAAATTTTCGATATCAACAAGCTTCCGAAAGAAAACGCATCGATTATTATTGATGCTTTGATTGGCTCAGGACTTAATAGACCTTTGGAGGGTAATTTTCAGTTATTAATCAAGCATCTCAATAAATTAAAGAAAAAAGTAATTGCAGTTGATGTGCCCAGTGGTTTTCCATCGGAAGGGATAATTGATCCGCGGGCTACCGTTTTGAAAGCCAAATTGACTATCACATTCCAGCGACCAAAAATCAATTTCTTTTTTCCTGAATCAGCAAATGCTACCGAACGATTTACTACAGTAGATATAGGCCTGGACGAAGCTTACATTCAATCTCAGTCCGGTTCATGGAAACTCCTTGAAGAAAAAGACCTGAAAGGATTGGTCAGAACAAGAAAACCCTTTAGTCATAAGGGTAATTATGGCCATGCACTGATTATTGCCGGAAATACCAGAACCATGGGAGCCGCACTGCTTTGTGCCGATGCTTGCCTTCATTCCGGAGCTGGATTAACTACCGCTTGTATTCCTGAAGGGGGTATGCCAGCGTTAAATACCTATGCACCTGAAGTGATGACTTTATCACGTTCAGAGTTAAAATCTGAGCTAATTTCAGGTAAGTTTAATTCAATTGCAATTGGTCCTGGCTTAGGAACGAATGCAAGTGCAACAGAACTTGTTAAACAGGTATTAGATTTTAAAATCCCGATGCTTATTGATGCAGATGCTTTGAATATTCTTGCTGCAAACCCTGATGTCCTACATAAATTAACAGAACAGACTATTATTTGTCCGCATATGAAGGAGTTTGATCGTCTGTTTGGCATCTCTGCCACCTGGTGGGAACGTGTGGCATTAGCACAAAAAAAAGCGAAAGAACTTAAACTGATAATCCTGTTAAAAAATCAGTTCACCTTTATTGCTTTGCCCCAAGGCGATATCCTGATCAATCCCACCGGAAACCCCGCAATGGCTGTTGGCGGAATGGGTGATGTACTAAGCGGAATGATTGCCGCATTTTTAGCGCAAGGATATACCGCCAAAGAATCTGCAATTCTTGCCACTTACATTCATGGAAAAACCGGCGATGTATTAAATCAGGATATGGGAATGTATAGCATTCCGCCTGGGGAGCTTACGCTATTACTGCCAGAAATGATTCAGAGTTTTTGTGGGACTACTTGATCAAACCGTGATTCTGATCAAAATTCAAATAGATGCTTTTCTGCATGATAGGAGGAGCGCACCAGGGGACCACTCTCAATATATTTGAATCCCATCTCAAGTCCGCGGACTTTATATTTCGCGAATTGATCAGGAGTAATCCAATCTACAACCGGATGATGATTTCTACTTGGCTGAAGGTATTGTCCCAAGGTAAGAATATGTACTCCTGCTTTAAGAAGATCAGTCATTGCTTCATAAACATCCTCTTCAGTTTCACCTAAGCCGAGCATAATACCTGATTTAGTGCGTAAACCAGCTTCATTAATGCGACGAAGACATTCTAAACTACGATCATATTTGGCTTGAATTCTTACTTCTTTTGTTAAGCGGCGCACTGTTTCAAGGTTATGTGAAACTACCTCCGGTCTGGTTGCAAGTACCCTGTCAAGATTTTCCCAAATACCTCTAAAATCAGGAATAAGGGTTTCAAGTGTAGTTTCAGGACTTTCTTTGCGTATGGTATTTATAGTTTCAGCCCAAATTGTAGAGCCGCCATCTTTCAAATCATCGCGATCTACAGAAGTGATTACACAATGTTTCACCTGCATTAAACGCACAGAATTAGCCACACGATTAGGCTCATCCGTATCTACAGCAAGAGGTCTACCGGTAGCAACAGCACAAAAAGAACAGGAGCGGGTGCAGATATTTCCCAGAATCATAAATGTTGCAGTTCCGGCACCCCAACATTCGCCCATATTCGGACAATTACCGCTTTCGCAAATAGTATGAAGCTTGTGAGTATCCACTAAGCCTCTTACATGAGCATATTCCTTCCCAACCGGAAGCTTAACACGCAGCCAGTCGGGCTTACGTTGCATTTGATTAACTGGAATTACCGGTAGTTCAATCATGATGCAAAAGTAAAGAATTTTAACAAGAATTTTGACGGGATCAACCCAAACCGATTTTTTGACATTAAACTGTATTTAATTCACGGGTTTTTAATCCGTGTTAAGGATAATCAACAATTTAGTTATTTTTGGTATAAGAATTCAAAAAATGGCAACAATAGAAACTATCTACCAGAGCGACCTGAGAACTCAGGCGACACATGTTTATTCAGGCAATAAAATCATTACCGATGCACCCCTTGATAATCAGGGCAAAGCAGAAGCATTTTCACCAACTGATTTGATGTCTGCCTCTTTGGGTAGCTGCATGTTCACTATCATGGGTATAGCCGCAAGGGAACATGGTATTGACATTGATGGAAGTAGTTGTTCGATCACTAAAATAATGGCAGCAGATCCGAGAAGGGTAAGTGAAATACAAATAACATTCAATTTCCCGGATATAATTTATACCGAAAAGCAGCGTGTAGTATTAGAAAGATCAGCAAGAAATTGCCCGGTTGCCAAGAGTCTGCACCCGGATTTGATTCAGAATATTGTCTTTAACTTTAAGGATTAAACGAATTCAGCTTTAACCTTTGGGCTTTTAGCTTGTAATAGGCTTTCAACTTAACTAAGTTGTTGTGCTAAGTCTTCTGCAGATATTTCGCTATGGGATGTTTCATAGACACATTCACCACCCTTGATCAGAAGAAGTTGTGGCGATTCATGATATACATTAAATGTACTTGCAATTGCATTTGAGATATCCCGGTAACTAATCAGATCGAGATAATACAATGGAGTTCCTTCAGGTATTTCAGCCCAGTCGAACTCAAATCTTTTTTTTGCCATCATGCTGACTGAACATCGGGTGCTATGCTTAAATATCACACTATATCCTTCAGCGTTAATGATATCCTGTAATTGCTCCTGGCTATTAAGTTCAATCCATTTCATAATTCTTATACTTATTTTACTGGCATACAAAATTACCACAAAACCAGACTTCGGAAGTCAGATGCTGGTAAAATTGAAGATTTCGTGAAATTTTAGGATTAGCGCCTTGATTTTGGATAAGAACCATAAGCTGGGCACAGTCTGGAAGAACATGCCTGTAATACAGTTGTGGCTATAAATAAGGCTATTACGCCTATAATTACTTTTTTCATGCTTATAGCTTTTTTTAAAATTATTGATTTTATTTCAATAATCAAATAAATATTTATTGAATGGCATCAGCCTGCACATTTGCCATTATAATTGCAGTGACTGCTGCTTCTTCGCCTTTATTACCATGCTTTCCACCTGATCTGTCCTTTGCCTGTTGCTGATTATCCGTAGTTAGTACCCCAAAGATGACAGGTTTGTTATGTTTAATTGAAACATTGACAAGTCCGTTTGCAACAGCATTACAAATAAAGGTAAAGTGTGGCGTTTCACCCTGTACTACACAGCCCAAACAAATTACCGCATCGAGCAGTTTGGAAGAGAGTAAAATATCAGCGCCACTGCTTAATTCGAAACTGCCGGGAACCTGAACTGAACAAATATTTTCTTCAAGAACTCCATTTTTTAAAAGTGCAGACCAAGCTCCATGATACAAGGCGCCAGTGATTTCTGCATTCCACTGAGCAACCACAATACCAATTTTGAAAGCTTTACCTGAAGGGATTTCTACATGTGAAAAATCCGACAGACTTTTTAATATGCTGGCCATGCTCTTAGATAATAAATGGCAGATACTTGCAACATGCAGTATCAACCTTTAACTATTTTACTTATAATCTTGCTTCAGACCGTGCGATATAGGCATCTGCTGATGCTGCTTCTACACTCTCAGGGAAATCTGTCTTGATTTTCTTGTAGGTTTCAACCGCTGATTCGAACTCTTTTTGTTCTTCGTAAACTAATCCCAATTTTTTCAGAAACAACGGACTAGTAAAGGTGTTTTTGTTTTTCTCAGCAGCTTTCTTGTAAAAAGTAATGGCTTTGTTGTACTCCTTTAACTCACTGTAAGCATCCCCAAGCATTCCAAGTACAAGAGGATCAACTACAGGACTACCTGTACTGCTATATTTGCCTAGAGCATCAACAGCTTTTTGATATTCACCCTTTTGAAGGTAAAGTCCCCCAAGATAAGCATTGGCTAAATTCGCAGATTTAGTGCTGGAATATTCATCAGCTATTTTTTCAAATCCGAGATATGAGCCGTCACCTTTTATTGCTCTGTCTTTCAGAGAGTCTATGGCCACATATTCTTCAGCCTTAAACATCTCGTTAGCTGCCTTTTCGGCCCGGGGGGCTAGGTAGAAGTTTTGATAACCGAAATATAATAGCACTAAAGCAATAATTGCTGTACCTATCAGGGCTAAGCTTTTTGCATTTTCCTGAACGAATTTGTTCGTGTTCCCTAACTGATCGTCAGTTTCTGTTACGATATCTTTTTGATCTTTTGACATTTGTATATTAAAAGTTGTAAACCGTTTCACTAAATCCAATTCCGCAAAAATACATTTTTCGCACTAAGTATCAACTTTTAAATCAGAGAGATTGATTTTTTTTATTTGAGCATTAAAACAAACTGAAAAGACTAAATTTGTGGAAGCGCGTCTCAGTACAGACAATAACTATGTGGCTTCAAAAATTATCTGTTATTAATTTTAAGAATTATTCTGAAGCCGAGTTAAGTTTTTCAGATACAATCAATGCTTTTACCGGGAATAACGGAGCAGGGAAAACGAACCTACTTGATGCAATTCATTACCTGTCGCTTTGCAAAAGCTATTTCAACCCGATAGACAGTCAGCAGATTAGACAAGGCGAAGATCTTTTTATGATTCAGGGCACATTCAGTAAAAACGATTCAAACGAGGTGATTTACTGTGGATTGAAGCGTAATCAAAAAAAGAAATTCAAGCGCAATAAAAAAGAATACCAGCGTTTGGCCGACCATATAGGGCTCTTCCCATTGGTCATGATTTCCCCGAATGACATCAGCCTGATTATTGAGGGAAGTGAAGAACGCAGAAAGTTCATAGATAATGTAATATCCCAAACTGACAGTCTCTACCTGGATGAACTTATCAATTATAACCGTAATTTGATGAATAGAAATGCTCTGCTTAGGCAGATGGCAGTTTCGGGCAATTTTGATGCAGCGCTTTTAGAGATTTATGACGATCAGCTTATTCTTTCTGGCAATAAGATTTTCGAGAAACGTAAAGCCTTTATGGAGATATTTACTGAAATCTTCAATAAACACTATCAATACCTGAGTGAAGATGCCGAACAAGTTGAACTAGTTTACGATTCACCGCTGCTTCAGGCAGATTTTTCTACTATTCTAAAAAGAAATTTTGAGCGTGACAGGATAATTGAACGTACCTCCAGTGGGATTCATAAAGACGAGCTCAATTTTAGTATTCATGGCATGACGATGAAAAAATTTGGTTCCCAGGGTCAACAAAAATCCTTTCTAATTGCTTTAAAACTCGCCCAATACACTTTTTTACTCCAACAAAAGGGATTTGAACCTTTACTATTGTTGGATGATATTTTTGATAAACTGGATGATGCCAGAACCACCAAGCTGATGAAAATGGTATCTGATAAGGATTTTGGGCAAATCTTTATTACTGATACAAGCAGGAATCGAATTGAGAATATTTTTTTAAAACTGGATGTTCCGATTACTATTTTTGATATCGAAAAAGGGTATATTACTAACTGATAATTCTTCAATCATATCAGATTTTATTCGATTTAGCACAAGGATTTAATAGTCTTGTAAATATGAGCCGTACCAACGATAAGCCGCTTAAAGAGGCGATAGAACAAATGCTTCAGGTTTACAAACTGAGGAGGAAGTTTGATGAAACCTCTTTGATTGTTGCATGGCCTGAAATGATGGGAAAAGCAGTAGCTAATCGTACTAAGGATATCTTTATTCGCGACCGAAAATTATTTATAAGGCTTGAATCAGCGGTTATTAAAAATGAATTATTGATGATGCGTAGTAGTATTATAGAGAAGATGAATGAACGCGCCGGGAGCAGTATTATCGATGAAATAATTTTTCTATAAAAGAATTTTCGGCAAGAAATTGTTGTCATTCCAGCGACAGCTGGAACTTCCTACGGCACGGTTTATTTTACTAGGTCTTGTATCTCATCGGGAGATAAAACCTGCTTACTAACCCTTCTTTTCGATGTAGTTTTTTACCATCAGGTAATACAAAACTGTCATAAAAAAGGCGATTGAGAATGCCTTCAGAATAAATAAATAATCCACATTCTGATCCCAGCCACCCAGGTAAGAAACAGTTGCGGGTATAATGAGCATCACCAGAAAGAATATCAGGAAGCGGGCTTGAAGAATTTTCATTGCAGGGGGTATTTATACTGTCACCCTGTAATAGTACGGGGTGACAGTATAGTGAGCATTAAAAACGCTCGAATGCCGTAAAGAAGAAACGGCCTTCAATTTCAGCATTGTCGTCTGAATCAGATCCATGGATTGCATTTGCATCGATAGATTTTGCATACTTGTTACGGATTGTGCCAGCTTCTGCTTTGGTTGGGTCAGTTGCCCCAATCAGCTTACGAAAATCCTCAACAGCATTATCCTTCTCCAGAATTGCAGCTACAATTGGTCCGGATGACATAAAATCAACCAAATCTTTGTAAAAAGGACGTTCACTATGTACTGCATAGAATTGTCCGGCAATATCTTTACTCAATCGGGTGTATTTTAAAGCAATCACTTTAAAACCACCTTTGATAATATCATCCAAAATTGCTCCGGTGTGGCCATTGGCTACAGCATCGGGCTTAATCATTGTAAAAGTTCTGTTTGTTGCCATCTTAGTTAATCAAAATTGCTGCAAAAGTACTGCTAATTAATCAAACGCTAAAGGATTTTAAAAAATGAGCATTCGCAAATCAGTTATTTTAATAACTTTGCATTTCTTTTTACCATAAATGTTAGAATTAACCTCCCTTAAAGAGTTTTTAGCTGTACCAAGGCAAATAGTAATCACTACACATCCTAAGCCGGATGGTGATGCTATGGGTTCTTCTTTAGGGTTGTACGCTTACCTTATACTCAAGGGTCATCAGGTAAGTGTTATTACTCCAACAGATTATCCTACATTTTTAGCCTGGCTACCAAATAATTCTCACGTAATTATTTATACCGAAAAGACTGAACAATCACAGCAATTAATTGCGTCGGCTGATCTTATCTTCTGCCTTGATTTTAATTCTCTGGTACGTATAAACGAGATGGGAACTTATGTGCGTGATTCGGCAGCAAAAAAGGTTATGATTGATCATCATCTTGAACCTGAGGGCTTTGAAGATTACCGTTTATGGACAACCGGTGCATGCGCTACTGCTCAGTTAGTTTATGAGTTTATTGTGAATGTAATGGGTGATAGAACTTTGCTAAATCAAGCTATTGCCAGCTGTCTCTACACTGGAATAATGACTGATACAGGTTCATTTAGATTCCGTTCAACTACGTCTAATGTACACCGAATTGTTGCCGATTTGATTGATTGCGGTGCTGATAATACCCTGATTCATCAAATGGTATATGATGATTTTTCAGAAACCAGATTACGCTTCCTTGGGCATTGTTTATTGAATAAGCTTGAAGTACTAGACGAGTTTAATTCGGCGATTATTGTGATCACACAACAAGAGCTTGATAAATATAAAATTTCAACCGGAGATACAGAAGGTATTGTAAATTACGCCCTCTCTATAACCGGAATCCGGCTTGCAATTCTGATTATTGAACGTCAGGATATGGTTAAATTGTCTATCCGCTCGACGGGTGATTTTCCCGCAAATGAATTATGTAAAAAATATTTCAACGGTGGTGGTCATAAAAATGCAGCCGGTGGTTTTTCGAATGAGAAAATAGAAATGGTCAGAGAAAAATTTGATACGATATTACCAGAATATAAATCGCAATTGATTCTTTAACTTCAATTTTGACAATTTAATAACAGCAAAAAACAATTAATAAACAGTAAGGAAGCTATCAGATACCATTGGTGTAAATAAATATTTTCATCTCCTGATTGATTCAATTAAAAAACAATGTATATTTCAAAACAATAGAAAAAACAAATGAAAAAATTAGTAATAGTATTAGGGCTTGCAGTTACAGGATTAACGGCTTGCAACAATTTTAAAAAAGGTGAAGGAGATATGATGTACAATATTCACACTGACAAATCTGGTGAAACAATTAAAGAAGGTGATTTTGTAGCATTTAAAGCAATTGAAAAAACTGAAGGCGATTCAGTTTTATACAGTTCTTATGATTATGATCGTGCTTCTTTATTGGTTAAAGAAAAATCCGTTTTCAAAGGGGATCTTTATGCTGCACTTGGTTTATTAAGTGAGGGTGATAGTGCAACATTTAAAATCAACATCGACTCAATGGTTCAAAAAATGGGGCGCCCACAACCTTCAGATACCACCAAAAAATACCTGATATACAATATCAAAATTGACAAAGTAATTCCGAAGGGCACATTAAATGATAGTCTTTTCCGTGTCAAAATCGACGAGTTCCTGAAAGCAGAAATGGAGCAGGCAAAAACGACAGAAGCTAATAAACTTAAAGCTTATGTTAGCGCGAAAAGCTTGAAAACTAAAGTTACTACTTCTGGTCTTAACTATGTAATCTCTAAAGAAGGTGCCGGAGCAAAAGCGAATCCTGGTGATACCGTCGTTGTAAATTACACCGGGATGTTTTTAAGTGGTAAAATATTTGATAGCAGTCTTGCAGAAGTAGCAAATAAAAACGGCACTTTCAATCCACAACGTCCATATGAGCCATTGAAACTTCCAGTAGGTTTAGGTGGTTCAATCCCGGGATTTGAAGAAGGTTTAATGCTTTTAAATAAAGGTGCTAAAGCGACAATCATTTTACCATCAAAATTGGCTTATGGTGAGCAGGGAAATCAGGGAATTCCTCCATATTCTCCTTTGGTCTTCGAACTGGATATCGTAAATATTATTCCAGGTACAGCTCCTGTAGCTGCTGTAGCTCCTCAGAAATAATTAAGAGTATATAAAAATGAAAAGCCCTTTCTGAATTTTCAGAAAGGGCTTTTTTATGTTTTTTGGTTGGGATATTACCTGCCAAAGGGAGGTTCGAGATTTACGTCATGTCGAACAAAATACCGCTGATTAGCAAGTGGTTATACAGAAACCCCCATCTCCAATGCAAGAAATTTCCCGGTATGGCTATTTTTGACTTTAACCAGCTCTTCGGGTGTACCTTCAAACAGTATTTGTCCGCCACCCGAACCACCTTCCGGGCCAAGATCAATAACCCAATCTGCTAATTTGATTACATCCAGATTGTGCTCAATCACTAGTATTGTATTTCCATGATCGACCAAGCGGTTTAAAACACCCAAAAGCACATTGATATCTTCAAAATGCAGACCGGTTGTAGGCTCATCCAGAATATAAAATGTATTGCCTGTATCTTTTTTTGAAAGCTCTGTTGCTAATTTAACACGTTGTGCTTCTCCTCCTGATAAGGTTGTGGATGATTGACCGAGACGAATATATCCCAATCCTACTTCCTGCAGGGTTTTAATTTTACGATAAATTGCTGGTATCGGCTCAAAAAAAGCTACTGCATCTTCAATGCTCATATCCAGTACATCGCTGATTGATTTACCTCGATAACGGACTTCAAGTGTCTCGCGGTTGTATCGCTTACCACTGCATTCCTCACATGGTACTTGTACATCAGGTAAAAAATTCATTTCGATGAGTTTCATGCCGGCACCCTGACAAGTCTCACAGCGCCCACCTTTCACGTTGAAAGAAAATCTGCCCGGTTTGTACCCCCTGATTTTGGCTTCAGGAAGCATTACATATAAGTTACGAATATCTGAAAATACGCCTGTGTAGGTTGAGGGATTAGACCGCGGAGTACGACCGATTGGTGTTTGATCGATTTCGATTACTTTATCAATGTGCTCAATGCCCTCAATTGTTTTGAAGGGCATGGGTTTTTTCTTTGCTCTAAAAAAGTGATGATTAAGAATAGGATAGAGCGTTTCTGCAATTAAAGTTGATTTCCCGCTTCCTGAAACACCGGTTACGCAAATCAATTTTGCGAGAGGAAATTCTACAGACACATCCCGAAGGTTATTACCGCTTGCATTTTTTATGACCAGAGATTTTCCATTACCTGATCTTCGTTTCACTGGAATAGCAATCTCTTTTCTTCCACTGAGGTAATCATTTGTAAGAGTTTTAGCTTTTGCGAACTCATTCGGACTTCCTTCACCAACAACTTCGCCTCCATGTTCTCCGGCAGCTGGTCCCATATCTATTACATGATCTGCCTGCATAATCATGTCCTTATCATGTTCTACAACCAGAACTGTATTGCCTATGTCTCGCAGGTTTTTCAATGCTGAGATCAGACGTGCATTATCCCGCTGATGCAATCCAATACTTGGTTCATCAAGAATGTAAAGAACGTTCACCAATTGGGATCCGATCTGTGTAGCCAGCCGGATGCGCTGTGCTTCTCCTCCAGACAATGTTTTGGCGGTTCTGTCTAAAGTCAGGTAGTTTAAGCCTACATCGAGTAGGAAACCTATTCTTGAACGAATTTCTTTTAATATTTCGCGGGCAATGGTGTTCTGGCGCTCATTTAACCGTGATTCTAGCTCGTTAAACCACCCTGAAAGTTGTGAAATATCCATACAAGCAAGCTCATAAATATTTTTTTCATCAACTTTAATATGAAGAGACTCTATTTTAAGTCTTGCGCCATGACATTCAGGGCAGGTTTTCAGTACCCGGTAACTTTCAAGATCTTCACCAACTTCATCGCCACGGCGTTCAGTTTGTTCTTCCAGCATTTTGATTATTCCATCAAAGGATATCTGATAATTCTGAACATTCCATTTATTGTATTCAACCGGTACTGTAATGATATCCTGTGATCCATTTAAAATAATCTCAAGAATTTCTTCGGGAAATTTATCTAGCGGAGTAGAAAGTGAAAAGTTGTATTTTTTTGCTAGTGCTTTTAAGATTTGGAATACCCAGGTCTCACGGTATTCGCCAAGTGGAGCAAGTCCGCCCTGCATGATACTAAGCTTTGGATTCGGGATAACCGAATTTCGGTCAACTTCGAAAATATAACCCAATCCACTGCATCGCTCACATGCGCCGTACGGTGAATTGAAGGAGAAGGTATTTGGTTGCGGTTCATCATAGGATATTCCTGAAACCGGATCCATCAGGAATTTGCTATAAAAGAATTCTTTGTTTTCTTTATCGCTGACTTTAATAATGCCTTTTGAAACTTTCAAAGCTGACTGAATGGAGTCATAAAGCCTTTTTTTATCTTCTGTACTGACCATTAGCCGGTCAATCACCATCTCAATATCATGAATTTTATAACGATCGAGTTGCATTTTGGGACTGATATCCAAAATCTCACCATCAACCCTGACTTTCAAATAACCCTGCTTGCGAATTTGTTCAAAAAGTTCCCTATAATGCCCTTTACGGCCTTTTACAACTGGAGCCAGAATATTTATTGCCTGCCCTTCAAATTTTTCAAGGATGCTTTTTAGAATCTGATCCTCAGTCATACGTTCCATTTTTTGGCCACTTACATAAGAAAAAGCTTCTCCAGTTCTGGCAAACAATAAACGCATGAAATCATAAATTTCAGTAATGGTTCCAACGGTAGAGCGGGGATTTTTACTGGTAGTTTTTTGTTCTATAGCAATCACCGGACTTAATCCTGAGATTTTATCAACATCCGGTCGTTCCATACCGCCAAGAAACTGCCTGGAATACGCACTGAATGTCTCCATGTATCTGCGTTGCCCTTCGGCATAGATGGTGTCGAAAGCAAGCGATGATTTTCCACTACCACTCAATCCGGTTATAACAACCAGTTTGTTTCGTGGGAAAGAAACATCAATATTTTTTAAATTATGTACCCTGGCACCAAAAACCTCAACTTCACTTTGCTCGCCAAGGTCGGGATTAGATTCAATCATAAAAAGAATATACGCTCAAAATTTATGCAAATATGCGATTTTTTCTGCCATTGACTTAAGAATTTACCCAGCATCATGCAAGATAAACGCCTATTCGCAACATATTACTTGCGCCTGACGAAAGCAACGGTTTACGGACTAATTTGTACCAAATTAACAGCAATTCCACTTGCGTCGTAATATGATAATAAAAAATCAGAGTAGTTTTATATAGCACTTAAACAGGCATAAATTGAACCTGTTGTTAGTTGTTGGTGATTTGAAATCTGATAGTTATCGGGTAGGTAAACAGAAAAGGGCCGGAATTTTCCGACCCAGTCTGATTGGTTTATTGTGGTTAGTTCTTTAGAATTTGCGGATAAGCAGAATTAGTTCTTCCATTATGAATGTCAAACAGTGATTTAATTTCTGAATTTGAATTAGCTAGAAGTCTGCTTGCCCTGTTGTTATATCCGTATCGTGTAGGGTTTTCAATAATCTCTTTCATCGAAATCAGCTTATAAACATAGGAAGCTGTTTCTCTGTTCAATTTCATTTTATAATAATTATCCTGGCTTTGTTTTAGAATTTGACGCTTTAGGCTACCTTCCCCAATGTTGTATGCGGCAGCAGCTAAAGTCCAGCTATTAAACTCACGATATAAAGATCTTATGTATTTGGCAGCTGCAATGCTCGATTTACGGATATTATTCCTTTCATCAAGTCCGCCGTTAACCTCAAGTCCAAAATCACGTGCAGTTTGAGGCATAAATTGCCAATAACCCGAAGCTCCTTTGGGTGAAGTCCCTGCTTTTAGTCCGCTTTCTACCAAGGGCACATACTTAAAATCAGAAGGAATTCCATATTGTTTTAAAATTGGTTCAATGATTGGAAACCATTTTTCTGCTTGCCTGTGAAGCTTTGAAGTCTGTAATTCCTTGTAAGAATGTGCGCTAAGCGTAGCGTTCATTTTATGTTTGATGCGTTGATCACCTAAAGGAAGAGTTTCATTTGCAAAACTCAAGGTGTTGAAATATGGATCTAGTGAAAATCCATCGTTTTTGGCTCCTTTAACCTCGTTTGAATAATTATCAAACGTTTCTGGAGTACTATAAATAAACATCTTTGTAGTTAACAGCAAGCCCAACAACACAAAACACGTTATTAAGTGTTTCTTTACCATCTTTATCTTTCTTTTTAATTCCAAATAAGAATATTTTTTCCAAAGGTATAAAATATATATCTAATTATCAAATAGTTATGAATTGGGGTAAAATTAGCGTTTAATATAGAGGTGTTCACTACACAAGATTTCAGATCTGATTTTCAATATTAAATAAGCCCATTTTCCGTATTTTTGCTTATATTTGTGCTTCTCTTTTAAGGAGATAAAAAGCGTATCATGCCATTCAAAGATAAAAGGAACAGTCGCGACGACAAATCCGAAAATTTCAAGCGTACTTCAAAATCTTCTTCAGGCTCAGGGCCTAAGAATAACACTTACAAATCTGATCGTCAGGAGAGTACAAGCAGCACCAAGAAGAAATTAACATCCGAGGGGCCTAAGAAATCTTTTAAAAGTAATTCCAGAAGTTCTGATGACAAGACAGGGTCTAGCTTTTCGGCAGAGAAGAGAAGTCCGAAAAGTTTTGGCCGTTCAGACGACAGGCGTTCAACCTACGATCGTTCCGATAAGAAGCCATTCGGAGACAAGCCGAAGGCAGGAGACAGGAAATCTTTTTCTGAAAGATCTCAAACAGAAAAAAGACCTTATTCAGACAGAACTGGCAGTAATAAAAAAGCTTTTACAGAAAAACCTCAGGGAGAAAGAAAAATCTTTTCTGCCTCTAAAGACACTGATAGAAAACCATTTCAGTCTCGTGATACTAAATTTACAGACAAAAAGGCACCAGTAAAAAGATTCAATGATAAACCGTTTAAATCAAAACAGCCCAGTGAACCTGCTGTATTTGATCGACCTAAATATAGATCTGATGACAGAAAATGGAGTTCAGAAGAGCATTTAGGAAATAAGCGAAGTAAGAAGCCAGCCGCTATAAAAGATGACGGATTGATCCGTTTGAATCGTTTTATTGCTAACGCTGGTATTTGTTCTAGAAGAAAGGCCGACGAATTGATAGCAGCTGGAGTAGTTTCTGTCAACGGACTTCCTGTAACTGAGCTGGGTTTTAAAGTTGACCCTGCTAAAGATTTGATCCGATACAATGGCGAGAATCTGAAAAGGGAGAAAATGGTTTATGTTCTTTTAAATAAGCCTAAAGATTACATTACCACTACTGATGATCCGCAGGAGCGTAAAACGGTTATGAGTCTTGTAGAAAAAGCTTCTAGGGAACGAATCTATCCGGTAGGACGTCTTGATAGAAATACAACGGGTTTATTGCTGATGACTAATGATGGTGATCTGGCAGAAAAGCTATCCCACCCAAGAAATAACATTACTAAGCTTTATCAGGTTGAACTGAATAAAAGTTTATCCCAGGGTGATTTGAATAAAATCCAATTTGGTATTGAACTTGAAGATGGTCTGATTAAGCCTGATCAGGTTAGTTATGTTACCGGAGGGAGTAAAAAAGAAGTTGGTATTCAAATTCATAGTGGTAAAAACAGAGTTGTCAGACGAATTTTTGAAAGCCTTGGCTATGAAGTAGTGAAACTTGATCGGGTAGTGTATTCACAACTAACTAAAAAAGACCTTCCAAGAGGTCGCTGGAGATATCTGGAAGAAAAGGAAATCATTCAGCTTAAACACCTGATTAAATAAGTGATTAGCCTTTGGGATTACCCGAAGGCTTTTTTGTTACTTTGCAGAATGATTCTGACTGATACTCATACCCATTTATACTACGAAACAGATTCCATAAAACTGACAGAACTGATGCAGAGAAGTTTGGATAATGAAGTTAGCCGACTTTTTTTGCCCAATGTTGATTCCAAATCCATTCCCCTGGTTTTTGGATTAGCAGAGCAATACCCTCAGTATTGTTTTCCGATGCTTGGTTTGCATCCCTGCGATGTGAAGGAAGATTTTAAAGAGGAATTAGCCTTCATATATACAGAAGTAAAAAACAGAAAGATTTATGCTATTGGAGAAATTGGTATTGATCTTTACTGGGATAAAACCACCTTAAGCATTCAGCAGCAGGCTTTTCGTACGCAGATTGCCTGGGCAAAGCAGATGAATCTGCCCATCGTGATCCATTGTAGAGAAGCCTTTGATGAGATCTTTGAAATTTTGGATGAATCAAAAGATGATAAATTGAGGGGAATATTCCATTGTTTTACCGGGGATGCTGTTCAGGCAGAAAAAGTAATCGGACTTGGATTTTATCTGGGTATTGGGGGAGTGCTTACGTATAAGAATTCAGGGTTGGATAAAGTTGTTCAGAATATTTCATTGGAGCACCTGGTTCTTGAGACTGATTCGCCATACCTCACACCTGTTCCATACCGCGGGAAACAAAATGAAAGTAGCTATCTGATACATGTGGCACAGAAGCTTGCTGATTTAAAGCAGATTCCTATTGAAAAAGTTGCTGAAATAACCACCCGAAATTCCGAAATGATCTTTGGCATTTAGTTTACAGGGAACAAGTAAACTCAAGTCAGAAAATGATTTCCTTTACCTACTTTTTCTATCTTTACAATCCATTAAATAATTAATTAATCAATGACCAATGTTCTGATTATTTACACCGGAGGTACGATCGGTATGATCAATGATCCTGCATCAGGAGTATTGGTTCCATTTAATTTTGAGCAGATCACAGATCATGTTCCTGAACTCAAACGACTCAAGTATAAGTTCACAGTTCACTCATTCGACCCTCTGATTGATTCATCCAATATGAGTCCCGAGATCTACAAAGAACTTGCTTTGCGGATCCAGAGAGACTACGATAAATATGACGGTTTTGTTATTCTGCACGGTTCTGATACCATGTCTTACACGGCCTCAGTTTTAAGTTTTATGATCGAAAATCTGGATAAGCCAGTAATTTTTACAGGATCACAGCTGCCCGTGAACGGAATTCGTACCGATGCTAAAGAAAACCTGATTACTGCTTTAGAGATTGCCGCAGAAAAGAGAAAAGGTAAAGCCATGGTGCCTGAGGTTTGTATCTACTTTGATTATAAATTATACAGAGGAAACCGATCGTTTAAGTATAACTCCGAGAAATTTGAAGCATTCCGGTCACCAAACTACCCAATTCTTGCAGAAGCTGGTGTTTATTTGAAGTTCAATAGAAACTATATATTGAAACCTAATTTAGAACCCGTAAAATTCTACACCAAGCTGGATAGTGCAATCGGAATATTGAAATTATATCCTGGTATTAGTCCGTCAATAGTTAAGTCGGCCCTCTCTGCCGGATGCAAAGCAATAATCATGGAGACTTTTGGCTCAGGAAATACATCCACGCAAAAATGGTTTTTGGACCTTTTACGCGAAGCAATTAAAGAGGGTAAGCTTATTTTGAATATTTCTCAGTGTAAAGTGGGAACCGTAGAACTTGGACGATATGAAACCAGCAGGCAACTCAAGGAAATGGGAGTGGTTAGCGGATATGATATGACATTTGAAGCCGCTGTAACCAAACTGATGTATCTTCTAGGTAATTTTAAAAGCAATAAAAAGATTGCAGAATATCTTGAAACTGATCTGAGAGGTGAACTAACCGTTTATTAAACAAATACCGAAAACTTATCACTCAATACAAATAAAACTTAAAACCTATAACCTACAACTTATAACTTAAAACTTAAAATCCCGTTTTTTTTAATAGGTTTATTTAACCAATCTGTTAAGAGTATGCAAACACCAGACTATATAGTATTCTTTATTTATTTTATCATAGTTAGTACGTATGGATGGTACGTGTACAAGCGAAAGAAGCATGAAGACTCAAAGGATTTTTTCCTCGCTAAGGATTCGCTAACCTGGTGGGCAATTGGGGCATCATTAATCGCCTCAAATATATCTGCAGAGCAATTTATTGGAATGAGTGGCTCAGGCTTTACCATGGGGCTAGCCATTGCGGCCTATGAATGGCTGGCAGCAGTGACGCTCCTTGTGGTAGCAGTTTTTTTCATCCCGATCTATCTCAAAAATAAGATCTATACCATGCCGCAGTTTCTTAAAACAAGATATAATGAGACTGTTGCCATGATCATGGCGGTTTTTTGGCTTCTGTTATATGTGGTTGTAAACCTAACGTCCATACTTTTTTTGGGTGCGTTGGCAATCAGCAGTATCTCAGGTCTTGATTTCGGTGTATGCATGGTCGGACTCGCCTTGTTCGCGATTGTTATTACCCTTGGTGGTATGAATGTAATAGGCTATACCGATGTGATCCAGGTGGTGTTTCTTGTCTTGGGAGGCCTGGTTACCACCTATCTCGCTTTAGATTTGGTAGCTGAGCATTTTGGTTCCTCCGGACCGATCAATGGCTTCAATTTGCTGACAAAAAATTCGGGAGACCATTTTCAGATGATCTTTGAAAAGGATGACCCCTACTTTATTGACCTCCCCGGACTTGCAGTGCTTGTTGGCGGGATGTGGATTGTTAACCTGAATTATTGGGGCTGTAACCAATACATCACTCAAAGAGCTTTAGGTGCGGATCTTCAAACAGCCAGAAGTGGTATTCTTTTTGCAGCTTTCCTGAAATTATTAATGCCTGTGATTGTTGTTCTGCCAGGAATTGCAGCCTATGTTTTGTTTAAAGAGAATGTATTTAGGGAAGAAATGATGCTGAATGGAGAGTTGATGGCCGATAGGGCATACCCGGTGTTGTTGAATCTCTTACCAGTTGGATTAAAGGGTCTGGCTTTTGCCGCTCTTACAGCTGCTGTAATAGCCTCTCTGGCTGGTAAAGCCAATAGTATTGCCACTATTTTTACGCTCGACATTTATAAGAAAGTATTAAATCCGGTAGCGGATGAGAAAAGACAAGTTGAAGTTGGTCGCTGGGTTATTGTGATCTCCATGATTATGGCTGTAATAATTGCGCCTTATCTGGGCATTGATAAGAAGGGCGGTTTTCAGTACATTCAGGAGTACACGGGTTTTGTTTCTCCCGGAATTCTGGCCATGTTCCTGCTCGGATTTTTCTGGAAAAAGGCTACCTCTAATGCGGCCTTATTTGCAACTATTGGCGGCTTTATATTATCAATTATTTTTAAGTTTATGCCTGGTTTCGTGGATCTGCAATTCCTGTATTCTACAGGATTTTCAGTTGCCAATGCAGATGGTGTTTATGAAATACCATTCATAGACCGTATGGGATTTGTTTTCATTATTTGTGTGCTGGTTATGTATTTGATTAGTATATATGAAAATAGAAATGGAATAGTGCCAAACGCCTTAAAGGTGGATAATAGTATGTTCCGTACAACACCGGGATTTGCAGTTGGGGCATTATTCATAATCGGGATAATAGCAGCCTTGTATGGTATTTACTGGTAGAATCTGCGTAATCAATTTTGGATTTTTAGAGAGTTAGCTCATATTTTAACATGATACTGGATCGTAAGGAAGAGGTAATTGAATATCTTAAACTAGAAGGGCTAATACAATTTAATGATCATGCCAGGGTTGAGCATTTATCCGGCGGGGTCTCTTGCAGGGTTTGGAAGGTCACTGTTAATGCCAATCGTTGGGTGATAAAACAAGCGCTCGAAAAACTGGATGTTAAGGCAGATTGGTTCTCGGATGTTGAGCGAATTCATCGCGAACATGAGGTAATGAAACAACTGGAATTGGTTATTCCTGATTGTAATATTCCTAAAATTCTGCATGTTGATTATGTCAATCACATCTACCTGATGACCTGTGCAGAAGAGGGGGTTCAGACTTGGAAGGAATGCCTAATGAGTGGGATTTTTAATCCTGATTCTGCCAGAAGCGCTGTCGATATCCTGAATCAGATCCACATCCAAAGTCATAAAATGGATGAAAAAGTAAAGGCAGGGTTTAGCGATCAGAAGTATTTTATTCAGCTCAGAATTGATCCCTTCCATCGTTTTTTAATCGCCAAATATCCAGAGCTTTCTTTAGAGATTAATGGTTTGATAAAAGAACTGACTGAACAAAAAACGTGTTTGGTTCATGGAGATTTCTCACCCAAAAATATGCTTGTTGAAAAGAGTGGAAGAATAGTTTTAATCGATTATGAGGTTGCGCACTGGGGTAATCCGGTATTTGACCTTGCATACTGTTTGGGCCACCTGATGTTAAAAGCCTGGCATTTGAATAATCCTGAACAATTATTGAAACTGATCAGTATTTTCTTTACAGATTATAAAGGTAAGTTCGATAATCTGCTACCCCATCTTGGATTGATGCTGCTTGCCCGTATGGATGGGAAGTCGCCTGTTAATTATATACAGGATGAAAACTTAAAACAAATTATCCGAACGGTGGGAATAAACTGGATTAAAGGAGTAGATTCAAACCTGGATGTGTTCGAGGCAATCAAAAAGCAATTCTGATTTTATTTTTAACAGGGTTAGTTCTGAATATAAATTATTACACCCGATATGAATCCTCTCAATTTTAATATAATATGTCAAAAATAAAAGATTTAAAAGCCAGAGAAATTTTCGATTCACGTGGTAACCCCACTGTTGAAGTAGACGTATTTTTGGAATCAGGTATAACTGGAAGAATGATGGTCCCATCAGGTGCGTCTACTGGCAAGTTTGAGGCATTGGAACTTCGTGATGGAGGAAGCAGGCATCGAGGCAAAGGGGTAAGCAAAGCCGTGGCTAATGTCAATATGGAAATCAGGAATGCGCTGATTGGTCAGGATATTGAAGATCAGGATCATCTTGATAAGTTGATGATTGAATTGGATGGAACTCCTGAAAAATCGAGACTGGGTGCCAATGCAATACTTGGGGCCTCTTTTGCCTGTATTCATGCAGCTGCAAATGAAGCATCTGAGCCCTTGTTCAGATACCTTGCAAAGAAATATATACCCTCCGGTGATGAAGTATCAATGCCTGTGCCCATGGTAAATATTATCAGTGGTGGATTGCATGCCGGCAAGAATATTGATCTGCAGGATTTTCTGATCATCCCCGTGTCGCCCAAAAATTATCCTGATGCACTTGAAATGATTTACAATGTGTATTGGAAAACTAGGGAAATATTGATTAAAAAAGGGTATAACGCCTATCTGCTTGCTGATGAAGGTGGTTTCGGACCAGCCTTACCTTCAAATGAAGCAGCACTCGAGATTTTGGGTGAAGTATTTCATGCCTGTGCTTATAAGCCCGGTACTGACATAGCTATCGCATTAGACGTAGCTTCCTCACATTTCTATGATGAAGCCAAAGGAGTGTATCATCTTCATTCGGAAGACCGTTCCCTAAGTTCGGAACAAATGATAGACATGCTAGAAAAGTGGACTCAAGAGCATCCGGTGATCTCGATCGAAGATGGACTGGCTGAAAATGACTGGCAAGGATGGCAGGCATTAACGCAACGATTGGGTAAGAATGTTCAGCTGATCGGGGATGATCTTTTCACGACAAATAAAATTCGATTGCAAAAAGGCTTTGATTTGAAAGCCGGAAATTCAATCCTTGTGAAAATGAATCAGATCGGGACGCTCACGGAAACTGTAAACACTTTGCGTATGGCGAAGAATGGGAATTTTAGTACAGTTGTTTCTGCTCGATCGGGCGAAACAGAGGATGCTACACTAGCGGATCTGGCGGTTGGATTGAACGGTGGACAGATCAAAATTGGCTCGGTAGCAGGCTCTTCAAGATTAGCAAAATACAATCAGTTACTGAGAATCAATGAAGAGATTGGCAGTAATTACGCTGGAAGTTCTGTTTTTAAAACTTTTGGTTTATATTAAGATTTAATTGTAATTATTAGTCGTTTTTGCTTCTTATATTTTAATCCAGTTATGGAACGTAGAAAATTCATCGCCCTTAGTGCTGTTGCCGGTGTCACAGCAAGTATAATCCCTGATATTGCTGCAGGTAGTCAAAATAGAGATAAAAGGTACCAGAAGGGGAAAAGTCCCTGGCCGGTATGCCTTGATACCGCTACGATCAGGCCCGCTTCCCTGAAAGAGAAAGTCAGGATTGCTGCCAAAGCAGGATATGATGCGATTGAACCCTGGGATAGCGAATTGCAGAAATTTGAGGCCGATGGCGGTAACCTGAAAGATCTGGGTAAAGAAATCAAAGACAATGGTTTATTTGTACCCAGTGTTATCGGACTTTGGAATGCTATTCCCCCAACCAAGGAATTATGGGATAAGTCATTGGCAGATACCCGTAACCGAATGCGGATGGCTTCTGATATTGGTGCACAGCATGTTCAGACAATTCCAAATACAATAGGAGAAAACTATAATCAAAAATGGGCTGCCGATCGTTACAGAGATATCATTGAAATGGGAATCAATGACTATAAACTGAATCCTGCATTAGTTTTTGTGAAATACTTTCCAATTAAAACAATGGGTCAGGCAGTTGGTATTGCACTAGATGCCAATCATCCTAAAGCTATGGTCATTCCGGATGTTTACCACATGTATATCAGCGAAGGCGGATTTGAGGGTATTAAATTACTCAGAGGTGATATGATCGCTATTTTTCAGTTCAATGATGCCCCTGCATCGCCTTCATTGCAGCAACTTAATGATTCGCACAGGGTTTATCCCGGTGATGGAATTTTGCCTCTGACACAAATTTTCAAAGATTTGAAAGGAACCGGGTATAAAGGATGTATTTCATTAGAAATGTATAACCCGGAATATTGGAAACAAGATCTGATGATGGTGGCGCAAACCGGACTCCGAAAAACATTAGAGGTTCTTCAAAAAGCAGGGGTGTAGGCAATGAAGTTTATACTGCGGGGCAAACAATAAGGGGAGGATACATATACGTCCTCCCCTTTGTGATATTTATTGAATTTGACTATTTAATGTAAGTTTTATGGCGTTTTAACACGCTGTCCGCTAAATCTTTTTGGCCTCAAAAAGCCAAAAAGGATATCGCTCCCATCGTTAACGCAGCCACTACTCTTTATACCTGCTTGAGCAATACATTCCAGGAAATTAATCTTGAACTCTGGTAATTAATCTACGTAAGCAATACAATCAATCTGTAATAAAATACCGTCTCTTCCCATTAGATCGGTTCCGCAACCGGTGTAAGAACGTACCGGCGGAGGATCAGGGAAATAGCCACGGTAAGCTTCATTCAGTGCGGCAATATTTTTATTCGGTTCCGCAACAGTCATGTGTACTTTAAGAACATTAGCCATCGATGATCCGGCTCCTTCTAAAACCTCTTTCATCGTGTCTAATGCACTGCGGATCTGTACCTGAATATCTCCGGGTTCCTTGCGTCTCTCGGCATACCAGCCTCCAATTCCCGATAGGAATAAAAGATGTCCTGAACGAATACATCCTGATAATACACTAGCTGGTACCGAAGGTTTTGCTCCGGCAGTTGCCGAGGAAGCAACAGTTGGATTGGTATTTCCTCCGCTATTGCTCCTGCGTATAACCTCTTTTTTTGGGGTCCATTGTCCCTTTTTCTTTTTATTTTGAGCGTTGACTTCCGAAGGAATTACTGCTGCGGCTCCTGCCAAAGGAAGAAGACTTAAACTTTTGAGAACCTTTCTGCGATCCATAATACTATTTTATTTAAATTTTAAATGAGATAAATTAATCAACGTAAGCGATACAGGCCACTTGGCAAAGGATGCCTTCTCTGCCCATCTGACTTGTTTTGGAACCACTGTACGAACGCACCGGTGGATTCTCAGGGAAAAACTCAGCGTAAGCTTCATTAAGCTTTGCCATGTTTTTATTAGGTTCTGCTACAGTCATCTGTATCTTCAGAACATTTGACATGGACGATCCTGCCCCTTCAAGTATTCCTTTCATAGTGGTCAACACACTCCTGATCTGAACCTGAATATCTCCTGGTTCAGCCCTCTGATTAGCGTACCACCCTCCAATGCCGCCAATAAATAATAAGTGTCCTGAACGAATACAAGACCCTGCCGGGGTTTTAATCAATTCTTTCTTTGGAAGCCATTCTTCAGCTGCCTCGGCTACCGCCTCTGCTTCATTTCTGGCATGGTGCTTTGCTATTGCAGCAGTGGCAATACCCGCCAGTGGAATCACACTAAGGCCTTTTAATATTTCTCTGCGTTTCATCGGTTTTATTTCTGATTTACTAGTTCTAAATATAATTAAAAATGAAAGGAATAATAATCTGAATCCAATTATTTTGAATTCGGAATCGCAATTCCAATCTCCTTTGAAAGTTTTATAACTTCAATCATAATAAGCGGCTCAATCGATTCTTTCCAATTTGCGGGTAATCCAAATGCCGTTTGAGAAGTATGACCTTCATAGCTCCCCCTTCACGCAGAATCTCTACGCTTGGTATATAAGCCAGCACTATGAGTTCTTAACCAAAAATCTTTTTAAGATTGATCGCCTAATCGACAATGTGCTCCGGATAAATTTTGTGTATTCGGAGCAATCAGAATACACAAAATAATCAGAAGGATATTCTTTTGCATGTTTCAGTGAAGCTAAATTAATAGTTAGAAGGCTGCACGTTAAGAAACCTTTTATTAAACCTTATTGAAGTACCTGTTTGTATTTCACAAGATCTTTCTGCAACTCCTGATAAGGAATATCCTGAACATTATAATTCTTATCAATGGCAATACTTGCCGCGATTGCCGCAGATTGACCAAGTACCATAAATACCGGCTCCATTCTGATTGAGCCAAATGCAATATGCGTTGCAGATAAGCAGGCAGGTACGAAAAGATTGTTTACCTCTGATTTTTTTGGAACTATTGATTTATAACTAATTGGGTAAGGACTGGCAACATGTGCTTCTACGTTACCTTCATTTTTTACATAGCCATTTACATCTACATAACGTTTGATGTTATGAGAATCCATCCCATATGCACCCATTCCAACCACATCTTCAGCAACAAGCAGACGCTCGCAATTTTTTTGAGTCATCACATAATCACTGATCATACGCCTTGCTTCCCTGACATATAATTGTCCCTGCCAGCCATCTCCACGTTCATACTCATCTTTACAGGTTCCCCATTTAGACACTACTTCTCTGACCTTTTCAGGGATGCGGGGATGATAGGCCAATGACCACATTAAGCCCTGCTGATACTTTCGGTGGCGTTCAGCAATCTTTTCGCGTTCTTCGTAACTTGCTTCCGGATAGGCATAATTCTGACCAATAAAATCAGTAGAAAATCCTTTCTGGTTATTGGTATCTGTTTTACGGTTGGGCATATCCGAATTTATCCATGGCACCAATGGGTCGCCATAGTCGTACATTTTTTCTACAGGACCTTTCGCAGCTTCGTAATTTCTAAACAATAACTCATAATCAAGTTCTTTATAATCAGCAGGTTTAGCGAAAGGAATTCTATTATCCGGGTGATTGGTTAAAGTCATGCGGAAACAATAGGTCTGTATTTTATTATCTCCTGTTCCATCAATTCCTGGCTTCCCCGGTGTGATAAATGGAAGTAGCCCGCTCGAAGGGTCTCCCTTTTTTATGTAAGGATCTACACCTTCAATGAAGTTGTGATTATAGGTATTCAATGAGATGGTTTTGCGTAACGTCAGACTAACTTTGTTTGCCTGAATACCGTTTAATGTTTCGCCATATTGATCATTAGATTCACGACCAACAGTATAGCTTACGCCGGCTGCTGCCATGAGATCACCTTCATAGGTCGCATCAATAAACATTTTGCCCTGATAAACCTGACCGCTTTCCATTTGAATGGATGTTATTTTTCCGGAGGTCTTTTTTACGCCACTTTTGCGGTTCAATCGTTGATTATACACCAGGGTTATATTGGATTCTTTACTCAACATCTCCTTAAAGATCTTTAATGCGGCCGATGGTTCGAAGGTCCACATGGCATCTTCATTCGCTGAACTAGTCGTTTGACCACCATCTTTATACGTTTCCCTTTTTTGCCATATCCAATTCTCCGGCTTTTGGTAATAAGCTTTGACCTGCTGATAGAATTCCCGTGACAAACCCCCTATAGCTTGTTTATTCCCAATATCTGTCTGCCCAAGACCACCAGTTGTGAGTCCCCCGATTCTATTTGTAGGTTCAATTAATACCACTTTCTTACCCATTCTTGAACTTTGAATGGCTGAGCTGATACCTGTTGAAGTAGCGCCGTAGACAACAATATCATAGCTTTGAATGTTTTGGCTGAAAGCAGAATGAGTTGCTGTTGTGATTAAAACTAAAGCAATAAAAAGAGTTCTTTTAATGTAATTAAAGGTTTTTAACTTATTCATAATGACGGATTAATTAAGAAACATTAGCAATAAAACTAAGGATAATTTTTTGTTGAAAATGGAATTATTGATAAAAATCAATGGCTTAATTAACTAAATTAATAAAAGAATCGCCTATTATTTTGGATAAGCTAATTGAATAATTTCAAATGCCTATGGTTTGTGTTTTCATCAATCAATAACTACTTTTTTAATTTAGGGATATGTTCAACTAGATTGATGATGGCTCGATAATCATTTTAAATCGAATAAAGGCAATAAAATGTAACTTGCGATTTATAATAACTACCAATTATGAAAAACCTATATATTATTATATTCTTATTGGCATTGTTTGGGTGTAAAAAATCTGATGATGGAACAGTAGAGGTGATTCCTTTAGCACCTACCGAACTAAAGGGAACGATTGTCTCAAAAGACCAGTTGGATTTAACATGGAAAGATAATTCTACCAATGAAACTGGTTATAAAATTGAACGAAAAACTGACTCAGGTAATTTCACTGAAATAGGTTCTACCGCAGCTGATGTCACTACCTTTTCTGATAAAACAGTGAGCGTTAATACGAATTATACTTATCGGGTTTACGGATTTAACCAAGTTGGAAAATCAATTCAATACTCCAACGAGGTCAGTATTAAAACTATTACTGTTCCAATATTAATCACAACTGTAATAACTGAAATTACATCAAATGGCGCAAAGTCAGGTGGTAATGTAAACTCTGATGGTGGATCTGCTGTCACAGCCAGAGGTATAGTTTGGGGTACTAGTAGTAATCCTACTATTGCATTAAGCACAAAATCCAGTGATGGAACAGGTACAGGATCATTTCAAAGTGCAATCACTGGGCTTGCTGCAAACACACAATATTACGTAAGGGCATATGCCACTAATAGTGCAGGAACTAGTTATGGTAATGAGCTCTCTTTTACAACACTTGATAGTGGATTAATTGGGTTCTATGCTTTTAATGGAAATGCATTAGATGAGTCAGGTAATGAAAATCATG
>Ga0315899_10000920_pt1 | contig 34448 bp, 25 predicted proteins | sample LakEriMetagenome_2_FD_203518 | JGI IMG/M metagenome (GOLD analysis project Ga0315899, IMG submission 203518) | Freshwater fungal communities from buoy surface, Lake Erie, Ohio, United States - Buoy 4 MA112 | ecosystem: Environmental > Aquatic > Freshwater > Lake | place: USA: Lake Erie, Ohio...
TTGTCGCTTTACATGCTGTTCGCAAAATACAAACTGCGAGTGTTTCCCCACCTCATCCCCCGACCCCTTCTCCTCCCCTGGGAGGTGAAGGGGAGTTGCGATTTCACCGGGAATCCGCTCCAAGCATGACACAAAAAGGTTCTGTTTTTTCTTCTTTGCGTCTTTGCTTCTTTGCGTGAGCCATCCGCCCGCACTTCGCGCACGGCCACCGGCTAACGCTTGGCTCCCCTTCTCCCGCGGGCGGGAGTAAGGGGCGGGGGGGATGAGGGTGCGAAGAGCACTGGGATGCGTTTGAAGCTGCTTGTGGCAGGTCAATCATGAGATGGGTTAGAAGGATAGTTGTCGCTTTACATGCTGTTCGCAAAATACAAACTGCGAGTGTTTCCCCACCTCATCCCCCGACCCCTTCTCCTCCCCTGGGAGGTGAAGGGGAGTTGCGATTTCACCGGGAATCCGCTCCAAGCATCACACAATCCGGTTCCCGGTTTTCTTTGCGTCTTTGCTTCTTTGCGTGAGCCATCCGCACCCCTCGCACGGCCACAGAGGGCCATGCTACGGGGACATGCCACGGAAAGGTCTTGCCCCCCTTCTCTCGAAAGGGACAATTTGCTGGTCAAAAACCACATCTCCGCGTACCAATCCATGATTAGGCTTTAGGCGTTGGGCGTTAGGCGTTAGGGAGCAGGGAGCAGGTTACGGGACGATAAACTTCGCTCGTGTTCCCATCGATTGAATCAACAAACAATCTTCTGCTTGCCCATCAAGATCATCGTATGCTGCTAGATCCCCAACCCAATCTCCGTCTAGCTGATAGCTTACCCCCCCCTGCCCTGCCCCGTTCGCGGGACGAACAAGCTTGATTCGCAATCCCTTCGTCTTCAATTCCGTCCAATTCGAGCTTTTTCGATGAGCTCCAAAGGCGACCAGCAAGTAGTTCCAAAGTCCAACAAAGAGACTCCCGCCTCGAAACAGGCCTACATCGATCAAACCATCATCGATACGAGCATCTGGTAGCAACGTCAAACCGGCGGCGTACTTGGGAACATTGAACGCAAACACCCAGTGGTGTCTGCCTTGAGCTACCCAACATCCGTCTTGATCCAGTGATTGGATTTCCATCGCCGGCCATCGATATTGAAATAAGGCTTGGATGATTCCCCAGCGATACGCCCATCGCGTGATGTGCGATCGACGGGATTGATGCACGTACTTGACCACCTCTGCATCGAATCCAAGGCTAGCCATGAGCAAAAAGAGTTGCTGGTTCGCTTGCACCAAATCCAGTTCCCTCACATTGCCACTTCGAAGCATTGAAACGATCATGGCTGGATCGCGAGGGATTTCAAGGTACTTGGCAAGCAGGTTCTCCGAACCCATAGGCAGGATTGTTATCGGAACTTGCACACCGATACGATTGATCACCGTCGATACGGTCCCATCCCCACCGCCGGCGACAATCGCTTTGAGTTGCCCGAGAGACAATAGATCCTTGGCGCGGCGTTCGAATGCATCTAGGTCGGTCAACAGTTCAGCTTGCCAGCCATCGTTTCGTAGTAGCTCACAGAGTTTCTCTGCGCGTGGAAGCCCATCGGTGGCTCCGGAACGCGGATTCGCAGCGATAAGAACATGTTGCTGCATTGACGAATTCATCGTTCGCCATCCCGAAGCGCTTGGTCGTACAAGTGCTTTGCAGCTCTCCCGCTGATCGTCTCGTGTTGAATCAACTCCTTTGCGATCCGCTCGACAGCATCCCAAGCGTTCTTATCGAGCAGATAATGCTCCGTTTTATTGAGCAGTCTTCGTTCTAGCCGTTCGATCTGCCGTTCCCCTTCGTTGCGACTTGCAAGCATCCGACGGACAAATCGCAAATCCTGAGCGGCACCTTGATGGCAGTATTGTCCCGTGATTTGCGACTCTGCAACCATACCTGCAAGCAATATCATGACTTCGTCTTCCAAGTAGTCTTGGGAGTTTTTCGAGCGTCCTTTTTGCAAATGGCAAGCACCGAGCCTTTGAACACCAAGGTGAGATTGTCCCGGCGCAATGGTTACTTTTGAGATGGCTCGATCGAGTATCAACGCCATCACCGCATGCCCCGCTTCGTGAAATGCGGTTGCTTTGAGTGCAAAGGTGAGGGCTGCGGTTTCATCCATGGATATCGAGCAATCCTAAAGGTCACAAAGGAACTTGATGGTCATCATGAAAACAGTCCCAAGGCCATTCCGGCCGAGCGGTAATCCCCATCGAGCGACTTGAGACTCGACGTCCCCAACCACGACTCGAGGACTGAAGCGTAGACGCTGCGGAAATCGATCTCGAACTTGAGGTCTCCATCATCGAGATTGCCCAAGTCGGGCGGCGCACCATGGAGTAGTTTCGGAAGTTTCGGGCCGGCAAAAAACATGGGAGCCGCAGCCCCGTGATCCGTCCCGTGACTTGCATTCTCCGCAACGCGTCGACCGAACTCACTAAAAGTCACGACCAACACACGATCTTGCTGTCCAGCAGCTTGCATTCGTTTCGTAAAGGCACCGAGAGCTTCCGACCACTGTCTAAGCAACCCCGCATGGGCTTGGGGTTGATTCGCATGGGTATCGAATCCATCAAGAGATACGTAATAAACCCTCGTTCGCACTCCAGCCAAAATCAACCGCGAGACGACTCGTAACTTCTCACCCAATCCGCTCCCGGGAAAATCACCAGAGGAATCAGGAGATGCTAAAACATTCTCCAACCTTTGACTCACCTGAACCGCAGCTTGGGTGCTTGTCGATACGAAATCGAGCAAGCCCCCACTTGTGCTTTGCGGGCTGCTTTCGCCCGACATCGTCGCAGCGACTTTCGATCGCAATCGCATCTGCTCGAGCGATGCCAAAGATGGAACTTGGACACCTCGTTCTTGACACGCTAATGGAAGCGTTTCCGCACCGAGGTGAACTGCAAGCGAATCACTTAAGTCGGCTGACTTTTGATCGGCAACCCAGCGTCCCAACCAGCCGGAATTCGCTCGATCTTTTTTCGAATGGCAAGTGTGCCAGATGTCCATCGACTCGAAGTGAGATCGGTTTGGAGAAGGATATCCGACCCCTTGTACGATGCTCCATCGCTGCGACTCGAGCAAGTGTTCGACAGGTCGCATGGAAGGATGTAGTCCAAGCGAATCATCAAGCTTGATAACCTCCGATTCTGAAATCCCTAGCTCGGGGCGGGCTTTGCGGTACCGTTCATCGCGGTAAGGCACCACCGTGTTCAATCCATCGTTCCCGCCCGACAACTGAATAACGACCAGTACACGGTCTTGTGGCCCCCCTGCACTCCCCTGCCCTGCATTCTCTTGCTGTGCTAGGTTTGCGGACACCGTCTTTAACCATCCGGCTGGAACCGCAGACCCGATGGCAACTCCCATCGAGGAACCCAACGCTGTCTTTGTAAAGCTTCTTCGTTGCATCATTGACTAAACTTTGAATTCGATAGGAAACGGATGAAACATGCGTGGAGTTTGGCGTTGCGAAAAGTGAATCAAGTAAGGTGCAGTTTTGGGTTTTGGGAAAGCCACAAAAGCATCTCTTTGAATCGATTACTCTGGGTACTTTGTTCCAACCATTGCGACCGTTCCGAATCGCTCAACGCAATGGCTAACAAGGACTCTTCAAGCATCGTTGCCCAAGATTCCGCAGTGGTGATCCGTTGGGATTTCATCCAGGCGTTCAGATCACTGCCAGCAAATCGTGTATTGGCATCTTGAAGGAGATCGACGAGCAAATTCGCTCGACCGATGAGGGTCGAAGAGTTGATCCAAGCTCGGCCGGCATCCCAGCCTTTGACATTCGGAGGATGGAACAGGGATTGGCCGACGGCACCGAGCCCTTTCGACAAGCGATCGAGGTTGGTCGAGATATCCAGGGCCCGGACCCATTCGATGGCAAGCTCGACAGGAGAGCGTATTTTCTTTCCGATGCTCCAACCCGAGAGCATCAGACGGCTCGACAGGATCATCCTAACCACCGGCTCGACTTGATGGTTCGAATCCACCCATTTCTGGGCGAGGGGTGCAAGGAGTTCTTGAGAAGCTTCCGGTTCATCGCACAGAAAGAAGCGAAAGAGTTTTCTCGCCATGAACATCGGCATCGCTGGGTGACTGAGGACTTGGTCAATCGCAGCTTCTCCCGACTCGATGCCTTCAACACCGAATAAGGTCTTCGCACCCGAATCGTGTTGATAGCTGTTGAATCGAAACGACTTGCGTCGTATTTCCCAACCTGTGAAGCATCTGGCGAGCTCTTGGACGTCTTTCTCGCTGTAGTTGCCTTCACCCAAGCAAAACAGTTCCATCAATTCGCGAGCGAAGTTCTCGTTTGGATGAGCTTTTCGATTTGAAGCCGAATCGAGGTAGAGCAACATTGCCGGATCTTTGGCAACTTCATGGACCAGTTGGCGGTAATCCCCGATCGCGTGTTTGCGCAAGACTTGGTTTTGTTGCGCCATGAGTTCCGTATCGATCACTTTATCCGCGCCGGTGGCGAAGTGGCCGTGCCAGAACAGAGTCATTTTCTCGATCAGTGGGCTCGGAGAGTGAATCATGCGATGTACCCACCAGGCTGCCAGTCGCTGGATGCTCCCACCGGCGCGCACTGCAGCAAGCAATTGCGCCGAGTCCTCCTCGAAGCGTTCTTGTTCACGTTTTGCATCGGAGCCGATCAAAGCCTCGATGGCGGCAGCATGGGGTAGGTTCTTTAGAGCAGCAATGCTCTTGGGCTCACCACCGAAACCACCTCGCCGTAGCAATAGCCTCAGTCGGCTCTCGTTCCAGGGCTCCTGTTCCGATGCTTGCCATGGCTCCCAAGCCCACTGAGGATCGATTTGCTCAAGATCCATGTTGCTTGAGATTGCAGGTGTCTGTTGATTGAGAGGTTGCATGATAAGGGGTTGCAGGACGACTATGCGAAGAGTTCCATCCGGGCTTGCCCCTTGCCATCCTCGGTGATGTAGAACGGTCGGCGTTCGACATCGAAGACCGTTTTGGGACTGATTCCCATGGCAGTCATCAGGGTCGCATGCAGGTCGGTGATGCCGATAGGATTCTCAACGGCGATACAAGGACGCTCATCGGCGGTCTTGCCGTATAAAAATCCTTTCTTCGTGCCGCCACCCCAAAGGACCACACTTGAACCAGCGGTGAAGTGACGATGCAGACCATAGTGCTTCATCTCGGTCATTCGATCCACCTTCTCGGCTTGATCTGCTGCATTCGAACCGGGCTGGCCTTCCATAATCATGTCGCGGCTGAACTCACTTGCCAGAACCACCAGCGTCCTGTCGAGTAACCCTCGAGCTTCAAGATCAAGGATCAACTGGGCGATCGGCTGATCGATTTCCTTTTTCATTCGAGCCAGTGTCGTGTGGCCATCAGCATGTGTGTCCCAATGTAAGAACGGGACGTATTCCGTTGTTACTTCGATGTACCTTGCGCCGGCTTCGACAAGCCGTCGAGCGAGCAAGCAACCACGGCCGAATCGTCCGGTATCGTATTTCGCGTAGCTCTCTTTGGGTTCAAGGCTGATATCAAAAGCATCTTTATCCTTGGACTCGAGAAGTTTGTAAGCTCCTTCCATAGAACGAATAAGCGAATCGCGGTGGAAGTCGCTCATCTGATCGCGAGCAGGATGCGCGTCGGCAAGCTTGCGGTAGAACTTGTAGCGGTTCTCAAAACGCTGTGGACTCATTCCGCTCGGTGGTCGGACCGATACGGCCGCTTCCTCGGGAAACGGTAAATTCATCGGCCCGAATTCACTTCCAAAAAAACCAGCGGTCGTAAATGCCTTGAGCTCTTCCTGTTCGCCAACCCCTTCGAGTCGCTGACCGATATTGATGAATGGAGGGATTACCGGATTATTCGGACCGAGCACCTTTGCAACCCAAGCACCGAGGTGAGGGCAAGCGACCGTCTGAGGTGGAACGTAACCGGTATGCCAATGGTACTGGTGTCGCGAATGCAGAATGCTGCCCAAGTCAGGTTGGATGTGCGAGCGGATCAGCGTAGCGCGATCCATGACTTGGGCGACATTCTCTAACCCCTGGCTGATTCGAATGGAGTCGACTGCGGTGGGAATCGAAGGAAATGTACTGATGACCTGGGCGACGGGTTTCCCCACTTCGAATGGTTCGTAATGTTTCGGATCAAACGTGTCAGGAGCCCCCATCCCTCCACCCATCCAGAGCACGATGATCGCATCGGCTTTGGCCGCCGGGTGCTCAACCGGCTCATCGCTTCCAAAGAGTCGCTTCGCTCCTCCAATGCCCAAAGTGGGTGCTCCAAAACCCAGCGTTGCGGTTGTCGCCACCGCTAGGTGCTTGAGAAACTCTCGCCGAACTTCAGACTTTGGAGCGGTCGGGTCGCAATCAAAAGAGACCTTCATGGTAATGCCGTGCTAATTCATGGAGGAAAGGAGCGGGCTAACGGTAGCAAACCTTGCAGGTATTGTACCTTATGCAGGTGAAAATGAAGCAGGTGAAAACGAGAAACACAGCGTGCTAGCCTGACGAGTCCCGCAATGCCTTGCATGGAATGGATTCGTCCTGGTACCCTTCGCTCGCCGATCCCCTATAATTCCACACAAGCTTTCAGCGTAGGATGCTGGCGATTACCCGAAAATCGTGATCAAGTAACTCGAACGGAATTTCCCCTAGGAGCAGACAATGCCACGCAAAACCACCACATCGATCGGAGCCTCGCCGAACAGCTTCGCTCGTCTATTACTCACCGGATTGGGATTAATCGCTACCTTGGGGTTGTCCTTGTGCGAGAATTCTTATGCGCAAGGGACGGCTAAAAACTCCCCCAAATCGAACGCACAGCCCAAGGGTTCCGGCGAGAATAATTCAGGAGATAAGAAATTGGAAAAAGCTACATTCGGCGGAGGTTGCTTCTGGTGCACCGAAGCGGTCTTTCAACGTGTTAAAGGAGTCGAATCCGTAGTCTCCGGTTACACCGGAGGAAAAACCAAAAACCCAACCTATGAAGATGTTTGCACTGGAACGACCGGACACGCCGAAGTAATCCAAGTCGAGTTCGACCCATCGGTCGTCTCGTTCGCAAAACTCCTTGAGGTCCATTGGAAGACCCACGATCCAACCACGTTGAATCGCCAAGGCTACGACGAAGGAACCCAGTACCGCTCAGCGATTTTCTACGAAAATGACGAGCAAAAGAAGGTGGCAGAAGAGTACAAAGAGAAACTTAACAAGGACGTTTTCGATGGCAAAATCGTCACCGAAATCACCCCACTAGACGTGTTCTACCCTGCCGAAAAATACCATCAGAACTACTTCAACCTCAACACCGGCAAAGGTTATTGCCGCGCTGTGATCATCCCCAAGCTCAAAAAATTCGAAGAAGTCTTCAAAGACATTCAAAAGTAGTCGGACCTGTACTTCTACGAAGCCTCAACCCATCGCCGATAAGCGGCGATGGTCTGCTCGGCGGCAGTCTTACTATCGGGCCACGCAAACACCTCGGCACTTAGAAAACCCTCGTAGCCAATATCTCGCAACGCTGCGATCAACGGACCGACTTGCAAATGCCCAAAACCAACCGCACGTCGATTGGTATCGGCAAAGTGAATATGCCCAATGGCACTGCCTGCTTGCCGCAAACTCTCCGCCATATCCGCTTCTTCAATGTTCATGTGAAACCAGTCCGCAAGCAGACGAGTCTTTTGCAGACCAGCAATCAACTCCAAGCCCCCTGCAAGCGTAGTAGCTTGGTCAGTTTCATAACGATTTAAAGGTTCGTATAGAATCTCCGCCCCAAGCTTGCTCGCCGTCGCATCAAGACTTGCAAGTCCTTCCCGAAGCCAACCACGGGCTTGTTCGCTGGAAACACTCGGAGAAGAACGCCCCTGCATCGATCCTATAATCATCGGTGCACGAAGCTCCGAGGCGGCCTGAAGCATCTGTTCAAGAAACTCCATGGCCGACCTTCGCACAGAGGAATCGGGATCCGCCATGGAAAGCCGATGCTTTACCCACCCCGCGCCGGTTCCTATCGCAGCGATCGCCACTCCCCTTTCGCGGGCCATGGACAACACGCTGTTGCCGGACGAATCCTTGTATTCCACAAAAAATTCTGGGCCGGGTGCGAAGATCTCAATTCCGTCGAAGCCCAAGGATTTGGCTAAATCCATACCTGCCGCCAGATCGTCCCAAAGTACAAAAGGACCGCCACGGGATTGAGAAACTAAAGAAATGGTTATCGCGGATTTCAAGGGTATCTCTCGTATTTTAAGTTTGTGCGTGACTTGGACCGTTCACAGCCGGCCTCCGAAGAAGCATTGCTAATGCAAAGCCGGTCGCGAGTTCATAAAATCTTCATGATTTCTTAACATCCCTAACCTGTTGCACTTGGGCACGTTTCGGGAAAATGCCCCAGCAATGCTTGCACTATAACACGCCAAAGGGGAGCATAACGTCGGCCGTAGCAGATTTGCCCCCGAAGGACCTTGGTAACCGCTACCAGACCGAACCACCTTAAAGGAATTGATCGAATGGGAAAATCATTGGCTGGACTTTCAAATTTCGGACGAATCAAAGTCTGGGCGATCGCTTGCGTTGCGGCCGGACTCTATTTCGCATCCGCTCCGAAGGCTCATGGGCAACTCGCAGTTGATCCTGATTTGAAGCCATACAAGGTTGCCTCTGGAGTATCTGGCCAGATCAAAAGTGTCGGATCGGATTCGATGAATCCGTTGATGCTTTTGTGGACGGAGAAGTTCAAGACCTATTACAAAGGTGTGAGGACGGAGGTCGAAGGGCAAGGATCGTCGAAGGCGATGCCGGCTTTGATTGAAGGGGCGGCGAGTTTCGGCCCTATGAGTCGCGATGCGAAAAGCAATGAGATCGCCGATTTCGAGAAGAAGTTCGGCTACAAGCCGATGATGATTCCCACGGCTATCGATCTTCTCGCCGTTTATGTTCACCGAGACAACCCGATCAACGAATTAAGCTTGCCACAGCTCGATTCCGTCTTCTCCAGCACTCGCAAACTCGGTGGCGATGCGATCGACAAGTGGGGTCAACTCGGACTTAGCGGAGAGTATGAGTCGGGAGCGATTGCCATGTTTGGCAGAAACGCAGCCTCGGGCACTTACGGGTTCTTCAAGGAAAAGGTACTTGGGAACGGTGACTATCGAGAATTGGTCAACGAACAGCCAGGCTCGACCGCCGTCATCCAGTCCGTAGGGGAAAACAAGTTCGCGATCGGCTACAGCGGAGTAGGGTTCAAGACTTCAGCCGTTAAAGCGATTTCCTTGTCGGCCAAGCCAGGCGAGAAAGCGTTCGCACCCAACGCCGAGAACGCTTACAGCGGCGATTACCCCCTGGCCCGGTACTTGTACCTTGCGATCAACCACAAACCAGGGACGAAGCTTGATCCCGTCAGAAGAGAGTTCATTCGATTCATCTTCAGCAAAGAAGGACAGGAAATTGTAGCGAAGGAAGGCTCCTTCCCGATCGACGCAGCAACAGCCGCGAAAGCGCTGAAGATGCTCGATATCGCCCAGTAATAATGGACTGCACCTAGTCCATAGCAGCGGCCCGTTCATCATCGAATCTGGTATCGCCATTAACACCAAAGAATTGACCGAAGAACCAGGCTCTTTCCATGGAGGGGGTCGCCCATACCGACGGGATCGCTCCTCGAGCGTTTCCGTCCGGTGGTCAGATCGCATTGCTAAATGGATCATCACGGTCGGCGGTATCGGTACGATCCTTGTGGTCTTGCTCGTTGTCCTGGTTCTACTCGGTAACGTTCTTCCCTTGTTCCGCAGCAGCGAATTGAGCGAGCAGCGAACGGTCAATCTACCGGCAGATTCCCTCCCGAAACCAGTATTAGCTTTTGGTGTCGATGAATACTCCGAAATCGCATGGTTGGTGCGTGACGACCAATCGATCGATGTTGTGAGTTTGCTCGATGGCACATTGTTGAAATCTTGGTCGCCCCCCGCAAAGTCAACTACCGACAAAGCGAATGCTGGGAAAGCTAACGAAGAGAAAGCTAACGGAGAGAAATCGAGTCCTCAGAGCGAAAATGCTACCGCCTCGGCGGGGGCTAAAGTTCGAATTGCAAAAGTCGACTCGCAGCAGTCGTCCGTTTTGCTAGGCCTCGATGACGGTTCGGTCCGAGTCATACTGTGTTCGATGAACGTCGAATTCAAGCCTGATGCACAGATGCCTTCGGAGATCACCGAGTCGATGAAGACATCTGGCAAATCAACTTTAGTTCAAGATGGCGTGATCTATAGGCAAATGCCTAGTGGACTGATTCGTGCCGTATCGTTTTCCAATGCAAGTTACTTGGAGCCGATTCAAGTTTTCGAAACCCCAATCGACCATATTGATTGGACTCTTCGGTCAGATACTTCCGGGTTCGGCGACAGTCAAAAAGGTTTTCTTGCGGTCGCTTCAGCTGGGAATATCGCGTTAGGTAACATTGAGCGACAAGCCGGGGGCATTGGCGGCAAGGCCAAGCAGTCGATAACCATTTGGCGAGCAGAGCCAACGCAGGGCCTATCGAGCAACTCTCCCGACCATGGGCTTGCGGGTCTGATGATCTCCGGCCTAGGTGATACACTCCTGTCGGTCGATCAAGCCGGCGAGATGCAGCGATGGAAGGCCGAAGGGGCTGACAAGCTTGTTTCACTCGGTGGGTACAAAACCGTCACCGCAGAGACAAGTCAGCTATCATCGAGCGAACCGCTTCTAGGCAGATCCTCTTGGGCGCTGGGAAATCGGCATGGTGAAGTCGAAACGGTGGCGATTACCGCTTCGACCTCGGGTCAAGAATTGCGATCGATCCACCGGGTTTCCAGTGGGCTATCGCCGGTGACCCGAATTGCGAGTTCACCTTCACAGCGACTCCTCGCAGTCACCGGTCCTGGTTCCGGCTTGAAGGTGATTCATGTAACGAGTGAAAGGATAGTAGCTGGACTCAACGATTTGAAAGTCGATGAAAAGTCGCGATTGCAGTTCTCAAAAACTGGCCAAGAAATCTTCTTGTGCTCGGATTCCGAGATGAAAATCCTTCGTCTCAATAGCGATTTCCCAGAAGCATCTTGGAAGTCCTTCTTCGAGCCACTTTGGTATGAAGGATACCAAGGTCCGCAACACATTTGGCAAAGCAGTACAGGAAGTATCGAAGGGGAGACGAAGTTTGGTTTAATGCCGTTGATCTTCGGAACGCTCAAGGCCACCTTTTATTCCATGTTGATCGCCGCCCCAATCGCAATCTTGGCCGCTATCTTCGGCAGTGAGTTTTTGAGTCCGGCTTGGCGATCACGCTTCAAACCTTTGATCGAATTGATGGCAAGTGTTCCGAGCGTTGTCTTGGGTTTCATCGGTGCAATGGTGCTTGCTCCCGTGATGAGGGAATCTCTCTTCCAAGTCCTTTTATCTGTAGCGATGACCTTTTTCCTATTTTTGTTCGCAGCGCACCTATGGATGATGATTCCCATGGACCGCGCGATTCCGCTTCGGCGTTACAGATTGCCGCTGATGTTTTTGGTTCCTCCACTTGCGATGTACCTGTCCCACCTCTTCGCAAGCCCAATCGAACGCTGGATCTTCGGCACCAACATTCAGCAATGGCTCACATCGATGCAGCAGTCGAGCTGGCCGGGATGGTTCCTTCTCGGACTTTTCCCTGCAATACTCTTAGTCCTGTGGCTGCTTACTAGCCCCTTGCAAGGATGCTTGAAGTGGTGCTCAAATCAACTCAAGTGCACGGGACGAGCGGGTTGGCAATTCGTCCTATTCTTGGTTGGTTCTCTTCTGGTTTTGCTCTCAGCAATGTTCTTTGCAACCCTTTTGAACAATTTCGGATGGGATGCGAGAGGAACACTGATCGGTCCCTACCAAGAACGCAACGCATTGTTGGTAGGTGGTATTCTTGGATTCGCCATCATCCCCTTGATCTATACCCTCGCCGACGACGCCCTACAGTCGGTACCTCAGCATTTGCGAAGCGCATCGCTCGCCTGCGGTGCGACCACTTGGCAAACGACCACTCGCGTCGTTGTGCCGACCGCCATGAGCGGTCTGTTTAGCGCTTTGATGATCGGGTTCGGAAGAGCTATCGGTGAGACGATGGTTGTCTTGATGGCTGCCGGCAATACTCCGTTGATGGACGTCAATCCATTCAACGGTTATCGAACCCTTTCCGCGACGCTTGCTACCGAACTGCCAGAAGCCGCTCGCGGATCGACGCACTACCACACCCTGTTCCTCGCGGCACTCCTGCTGTTTCTCTTTACACTGATCGCCAACACCTGCGCGGAGTGGGTTCGCATGCGATTCCGAAAGAGAGCTTTTCAGTTATGAGCCGAACCATTCCCAAACGTTCAATGCAATCTGGCGTTACCGCCCAAGGCGAGCCGATGGTTTGGCTCTCGGGCGGTATGTTCGCTATCGCTTGCTTGATGATCATCTCATTACTGGCCTTAGTTCTCTGGCAAGGTCTCTCGACACTTTGGCCTAGGAACTACCTCCTTTACACTCGCCCCGACGGAGCTCTCGTCGCTGGTGAGATGTACGGTCGCACTAAAGAAAATGGGACGACAAAACTTTATATGAGGTCGGGAAATTACGACGTTTCCAATCAACACTTTCTCTACGCAGACGAAGCCGACCTAGCATCTGCAAGCCCTTGGAAACCAAACACACTATGGACTGTCGAACGGAAAGAATGGGGCAATCTCTACGGTTTCCCCAAACAACTCTCATGGAGCGATTCCCCAAGCGATAAGTTCAGCGACGAAGTGCATGCAGCGATGAAGGAATCCCGGAGCCTTGATCAAAAGATTGCGCACGAGAAAGAGCAACTCAAACGAATCGATCATGCGATTTCCGAAGCTCGCTTAGCCATCCGAAAAGTCGAACTCAACGAGAAATCCGACCTGCAAGGAGATATTGACGAAGCCGTCGCGGCGCGATTCCAAGCTGCCGAACAGAACTCTTCGAACTGGACTCCGACTCGCACGATATCCGATCGAGCAAAGAATGCGATCTTGCGATTTGCCGACGTCTCCTACAAGGCCGATGCGGAAATGGCCTCCATTAACGAACAAATATCGCAACTCGAAGCCAAACGAGCAGAGAGAACGGTCCTATTTGAATTGCCTATCGCCGATCCGATCGGAAACCTCGAATTAGGCTGGGATCAAGTCCTCGAAGGCAAACTAGGTTCATGGGATGCCTTTAAGGAACTCGTCGGCCCACTTTCGATCGATGGCGAGACCAACAACAACCCACCAACCATCCAAGTACACCGAATCAGCGATGAGCAAGTCGCTTGGCAAACCCTCGGCAATGGCAAGCTACCGAGAAACTTCTTGCTGCGGAAAGCTTCTCAAGACTCCTGCGAAGTCTTCTCGATGCGAGAGCACTCCGTAATTCTTGCAGACATCGTTCGATTCTTTCCCCCTAATCAACTCAATACGTTTCAGCGTCTCGGGGTCTATTTCGCCCGCTGGTGGGAGTTTCTTCTCGGAGAACCTCGAGAAGCCGGCATCGAAGGTGGCTTCTTTCCCGCCATTTGGGGAACTGTTGTCATGACCCTAATCATGTCGCTTGCGGTGATGCCATTTGGCGTCCTTGCCGCCCTCTACATGAGAGAGTACGCAAAACCAGGCCCTCTACTTAGTGCTATTAGAATCAGCATCAACAACCTCGCAGGCGTGCCAAGTATCGTCTATGGCGTCTTCGGCCTGTCGTTCTTCTGCTATATGGTCGGCGGATATATCGATGGTGGACCTGCCAAAGCCGGATTCGAACCATGGCCAAGCGCGACGTGGTTCTCGGCGTTGGGATTGCTCGCCGTTGTCGGGATCATCGCGTTTAGTGTCGCTCTGCTCGCTGGCCAGATGGGTATCCAGGCAACGAACCGCCGCCGATGGCTTCGCAACGCAAGCGCCTTGCTCTGGCTCGCAACCTTAGCAGGCATCGCCCTACTGCTTATCAAAACCCCGCACTTCCACGGATTCTATCAAGCACAATTACCCAACCCTACCTTCGGAAAAGGCTGCTTGCTCTGGGCTGCTTGCACCCTCGCATTGCTAACCCTACCGGTTGTAATCGTTGCGACCGAAGAAGCCCTAGCGGCCGTTCCAAACTCACTTCGCGAAGGCAGCTACGCTTGCGGCGCCGGCCAATGGCAAACCATTCACCGCATCGTTCTACCGTACGCACGACCCGGTATCATCACCGGCTTCATCCTCGCCATGGCTCGTGGGGCTGGAGAAGTCGCACCGATGATGCTAGTCGGTGCAATCCCCCTAGCCACCGAACTCCCCCTGGATACAGAATTCCCCTTCATCCACGGCTCAAGATCCTTCATGCACTTGGGTTTTCAGATTTACTCACTCGGGTTTCAAAGCCAAAATAGTGAAGCGGCCAAGCCGATGGTATTTACAGCAACCCTCTTATTGTTAACCATTGTGACTCTACTCAACCAAACAGCCATCTGGCTGCGAGCTAGACTTCGCAAGCGATTTCAATCGAGCCAATTCTAAAAAGTGTTCCATGAATAGACTCAAAGCAATCGCCGACGGACAAATCGTAGAATCTGTCATCCACGAAGAAGTCTTAGCCAAAGACGTCGTCTTGTCGGTAAAGAACTTCAACTTGTTCTACGGACGCAAACAAGCTTTACACAACATCTCGATGCCCATCGCCAAAGGGATGGTCACCGCATTGGTCGGCCCAAGCGGATGTGGTAAGTCGACGCTGCTTCGTAGCGTCAACCGTATGAACGACTTGATCGACTCCGTTCGGATCGAAGGCGATATGCTTTTGAACGGCGAATCGATTTTTTCACCCGGGGTCGATGTGATCCAACTCCGTAAACGAATGGGGATGGTATTCCAAAAACCCAACCCATTCCCCATGAGTATCTTCGAAAATGTCGTCTACCCGCTGAGGATCGACGGAGAACGAGATAAAACCGTCTTGATGCAAGTCTGCGAACACGCCTTGCGCGGAGCTGCTTTGTGGGACGAAGTCAAAGATCGATTGCACGAAACCGGTCTTGGACTCTCCGGTGGCCAACAGCAAAGACTCTGTATTGCTCGCGCAATCGCAAGCGACCCGGAAGTCCTCTTGCTCGATGAACCTTGTTCAGCCCTCGACCCTATCGCAACAAGCAAAATCGAAGACTTGATCGATAAACTTCGCGGTGAGTATTCGATCCTTATCGTCACTCACAATATGCAGCAAGCATCTAGAATCAGCGATCATACCGCTTTTATGTATCTCGGAAGACTTGTGGAAATGGCCGAGACGTCGACGATTTTCACTCGCCCGCAACTGCGTGAGACCGAAGACTACATCACCGGCCGTTTCGGCTAGAATCTAGTAGTTCAACTCTCCATCCACCAAGCGATGCTGCTACCATCGAGCGTCGCTTGATCCACCGCTGTTCTTCAACGCGACATGATCGACAAATAGGCTATGTCCCAATCATCGAACCCATCGCCCGCTCCAGATAACACCCCAATTCTCCGTACGATCTGCGGTATCCAAACCCACGTCGATTTTGCCGATACCGCGTCGAACACCAAACGGATGCTAAACTGGCTCGAACACGAGCAAGTTCAAGGGGCCGATCTGGTGGTCTTCCCCGAATGCATGCTCAGCGGCTATTGCTACAGCAGCTTAGAAGAAGCTCGCCCACACGCACAAAGCATCCCTGGTCCAGCCACCGATGCGATTCAAGCCGTTTGCAAAAGCAAAAACTTCTTTGTGATCTTCGGCCTCCTCGAAGTCACCGAGTCAGGCGACATCCACAATTCGTGTGTTCTCGTCGGCCCACAAGGTGTCGTTGGCACCTACCGTAAAATTCACTTGCCCTACCTCGGTATCGATCGCTTTGTCACCCAAGGTCGCGAACCCTATCGAGCAATCGATGCCGGTGGTATGCGCGTTGGAATGCATATTTGCTACGATGGCTCGTTCCCCGAGTCCTCCCGTTGCCTCGCACTCGATGGCGCAGATCTCCTTGCGCTGCCGACCAACTGGCCGCCCGGAGCGGATACCTTCGCGAAATACCTGCCGAACGCTCGCGCCCTCGAAAACAACGTCTACTTCATGAGCGTCAATCGAGTGGGCACCGAACGAGGTTTCCGTTTCATCGGTCAAAGTCGCCTCTGCGACCCGAATGGCAATCCAGTCGCCGATGCCCCCCACGAAAACGAAGCTGTTTTGCGAGGCACCATCGATTGCGCCAAAGCCCGCAACAAACGCCTCGTGCGAGTTCCCAAGGAACACGTTATCGATCGTTGGGCAGACCGACGACCCGAATACTACCAGTCCATCGTCGCCGATCATAACCTGACTCGGAAAATCGATTAACGCATGAGCAACTGCTCAAGCTTTTGCCACGTCCGCTCCGTAGCCCCACGGTGAGACAACGCCGTATTCTGCCCGCGCGCTGCATATCCCTCTCGAATGTCGGAATTCTCGATCATTCGAATCACCCATGGACCTAACTCCTCCGGTGTCGATAACTCCATCGCCCCTTGTGACTCAAGCAAAATCTGAACAACGTCGCGAAAGTTCTTGGTGTTCGGTCCGAAACAAGTCGCGACACGGACCGCACAAGGCTCAATCATATTCTGCCCACCGCGCGATCCAAAGGATCCACCGACAAACCCCAAATCCGCTACCCCCCACCACCACCGCAACTCTCCCACCGAGTCGGCCAAAAAAATCCTCCAACTTGGATCGACTCCCTCGAGAATTTGCTGCTGACCTGTTGCCATCGCGCTGCGGCGCACCCACGGCAATCCCGTTTGCTCGATGAGTCTTGCAACCTCCTCAAACCGCTCCGGGTGTCTGGGCACCAAGATCAATTTCAGATTCGGGTAGCTACCTGCAAGCTTGTAAAATGTATCTAGACAAAGCTGCTCCTCTGGAGCTTGTGTACTACCGCATAGCCAAACTATTGGCCGACCAGAACCACCATCGCTGGACGCTAAAGCATCCGAAGCGCGATCAAGATGCAATTCCAACGCTCGCTGCTGGACTTGCACAGACTCTCTATCGTAGTTCGCGCCATCGAATTTAATGTTTCCTGTGACATCAACTCGATCGCGACTTAACCCTAACTCAAGAAACCGATCGCGGTACGTCGTACTCTGTGCTCCCACCCAAGCAAGCTTGCGCACAACGCTTGTTACGAATCCTCCAAGTCGTCGGTAGCCTTCCAACGATCGCTGGCTAAGTCGCCCGTTGATGACCACTACGGGAATCCCCCGCCGCGCCGCTAAGGAAATCCAATTCGGCCAAAGCTCCAACTCAGCCAAAATAATCATGTCGGGTTGTGTTCTGGCCAAGGCGCGGGAGAACGCCCATGAAAAATCCATCGGAGCGTAACTGACAACATGCTTACTGTAGAGCTTCAATGCAAGCTCGTAACCCGCGTCAGTCGCGGTAGTAATCAATAATCTCGCGTCGGGCATCTGACGCTCGGCCCGCTCAACCAATGGGCGTATGACTTGCAATTCCCCTACACTCACCGCATGAAACCAAAGGGTCTTGCCCCCCTGCCCTTCTGGGGTCGGCGATTTGCTTATCTCGGGAAGATTACCAAAAAACTTCTTGCTCCAACCCCTTCGGTAGCGGCCTTGCGTCACCCGACGCCACAGCAACCACGGAGTCGCGCAAAGAAGCAAACACAGATAAATTAAATTCAGTAACCAAGTCATGGTATTTAGTAATCGGTACCGAGCGCAAGACCATCATTTCGGCTCTCGGTAGCTCCTTCCAAAACACCCCTTTCCCAGTCGATCAAAATCCCTTGATATCCACCCATCGATGCCTTGGACGGTTGTAGCACATGGCCTCGTCGAGCAAGCTCGTCGACGGTTCCGCTGGGCAATCCAGATTCGTAATGGATCACTCCTCCCTTCGGATCGGCTGGTACTCCGGTCGGTGTCGCACTCCCTTCATGACGCATCCGGGCAGCGTCTCCCGCCATTTGGATGTTCATGCCGAAATCGATCCAATTGACTAGCACCTGCACTTGGCCCTGCGGTTGCATATCCCCACCCATCACACCGAAGACAAATACAGGTTTTCCATCGCGCGTCACCATCGACGGGATGATGGTGTGAAACGGACGCTTTTTCGGTTCAAGTCGATTTGCGTGGGTAGGATCCAGCGAGAAAAGATTCCCTCGATTCTGAAGTGCAAAACCGACATTGCCAGGAACTACCTGACTGCCAAACCCGTGAAAATTGCTTTGGATGAGCGAACAGCAGTTTCGATTCTCATCGACCACACACAGATAAACTGTATCCCCGTCAATCAACTTTGGATCCCCGGCAGGCACATCCGTAAGCGCCCTATCGATAGCGATGCGTTTGTTCTGCTCCTGCGCATAAGCCTTGCTCGCTAGCTGCTTTACCGGCACATCCTCCATCGCCATGTCCGCGTAGTAGCGAGCCCGGTCGGCATAAGCGAGTTTCTTTGCTTCAATCAGCAAATGGGCTGCATCTGGAGAGCCCCAACCGAACGAACGCAAATCATGTTGCTCTAACACATTGAGCATTTGCAAGACCGCGAGTCCCTGACCGTTGGGCGGGATCTGCCATACATCATAGCCACGATAATTCGTCGAAATCGGTGTGACCCACTCGTTGCGGTGCTCAGAGAAATCCTCCGCTTGAAAGTACCCACCGTTCGCACGGCTGAAAGCGATTATCTCTTGCGCAATGGCTCCACGATAAAACGCATCGACTCCTCCTTCACTGATCGCTCGATAACTCTTCGCTAAGTTCGGATTGCGAAATAGATCACCCGTCCGCGGAGCTCGCTCTGCTTGCAACAGGAAAGTCGAACGAGAATCAGCCCAAGGCTTAAACGATTGCTCGGTCTTTGCCCAATAGCCTGAAATGACTGGTGCGACTGGAAAGCCATCTTCGGCAATCTTGATCGCACGCGCAAGAACCTGCCGCATCGGTAACTTGCCATGCTTGGCATGCAGATCAAACCAACCTGCCACACATCCAGGAACACTCCAAGACATAGGCCCGTACAAGGGTATCTCTTTGAGATTCTTCTCTTCAAATACTCGGCGGCTCAACGACGCAGGAGCTCTCCCCGAAGCATTTAATCCGGAAAGCTCGCTGGTCTTCGAATCCCAGACGATGGAATAAAGGTCCCCACCGATCCCACAGCTCATCGGCTCGACAACTCCAAGAACCGCGTTCGCGGCAATCGCAGCATCGACCGCTGTTCCACCTTGTTGAAGGATTTCGATAGCTGCTGCACTCGCCCGCGGATCGGAGGTACAAGCCATCCCCTTGCTCGCTACCACAACGCTTCGGCTCTGGGACTTCGGCCCCGACGGTCTATCGTATCGACCGATCTCCACTGCTCCCGCAGAGAGCTTGTCCTGGGGTACGCGAGAGGCTTGAACGGGACGGGTATCTTGGGCGAAGCCCTGTTGCATCTCTACCCCCTGCACGAAGAAAACCGAACCGACGCATACGCAGGATTGCCAACTCAAGGCGTTGAGTCTGCGTTTCGACGAGAGTTGCTCGGGCACTGTAGATTGGCAATACGATCGAGCAAACATCGAAACCTCACTTGAAAAAACTATCGCTTAACCGCGTAGTGAAAGTAACCGATCATCATTTCTTCGTAGGTTTGATCTCCCCAAGAGACCCACGCCTTCGAGTCTGGATTGTTAAGGTTTCCATCCGAGTTGTCAAACGCCGCATCGCAGCGCATCCGCGTCCCGGCTGGCACATTGATCGGACTCGCCAATCGATATTCGGTCTGCCAGTTGAAATCATAATGAGGTATGTCCAAGACAACTTCGCGGCGTCGATCTGGATACATGATGGTGTACTTAAAAGACTTGCCTCGCACGTGCATGTGCGGACTAAAGGAAAGGAGTTCGCATGCAGGTAACTTCTCCGGTAACGTGGCAGTAACCGCGTGGTTCGCCGCCCCTGGCGGAATGCTGAACCGAAGATTCACCGCACTGGTGGTGATCACTTCATGTGTCACCGACTGCTCGTCGGCAAACAACAACCCAAGCTTACTCAAATCCTCCGTCGCCGTTCCGTTCGGCGTGTAATGGACTTGGAAAACCAACTCGCTATTCGCCGGTATCCGCTTCGCATATCCACTTGGCATCAATTCTGCACGCGTACCGGGAACATACCCAGCCAAAAAGGTTCTCGCTCCTCCTAAATCCCTTTTTCGGGATCCTTTAGGAGCCACAAAAACTAGGACGTGATGCACCACATCACGTGCTCCAGGCAAGATCTCGAGTCCTCGCACCCACAAGTCTTTGTCGTTACCGACATCGGCACGAAAATATTGGTAGTTGACGGTGCCTTCCTTTGGTACTCGATAAGCATCCTCACTCATAGGGATCACCAGATCCGGTTCCTTCGGCAGCAACCAACCTGATGTTGCTGCAATCGGGTTTGCAACTTTTTGAAGATCACCCGACTCGGCTCCTCCCGCGGCCCATTGCTCGAGAATCGACAACTCTTTTTCGCTCAGCGTCCGATCATTGGCGAACTTGGCGTGATCCTGCGTAGCGTGCCAAGGTGGCATCGTACGATTCTGTGTGACTTCGACAATCATCTCAGCCCAAGCCGCTACGTCTTCGTACGTCGACAAATCCATCGGGCCAATGTCCCCTTCACGATGACAGGAAACACAGTGAGCTTGCAAGACAGGTGCAACATGCTCTGCATACGTGATGGGAGCGCCCACAACAGCATCGGACTTTTTGTGATGGACTCGTCCGATCAAACAACCCGGCGCGGTTGTCACCGCCGTGGGAACTTCCCGTCCAGATAGGATCGCGTCAATTGCATCGATCAACTCGCTTGCTGTCTCCTTTTCCTTTGCGTATCCAATTCCGAATTGATCGTCGATCCGACCACGGTATTTCAATTCAGCATTCGTATCCAATACACACACTTCAGGGGTACGTGTCGCTCCCAACAAATCAGCCAATGCTTGATCTGGATCTTTGATGAACGGGATGGTCAATTGATGCTTCCTCGCATGCGCCGCCATCTCCGCCAAGGAGTCTTGAACGTTTGAATCCACTGCAACAAATCGCATCCCACTCTGAGCGTACTTCGTACTCAACTCCTCGATGCGTCGCGTGTAGAGTTTGGCAAGCGGACACTGAGTTCCTAGAAACACAACCACAGTCCCTTTCTCCCCAGACAACTCCGACCAAGTCCAATCCTTTCCCTGAAAATCAGTTCTCTTCATCGCGGCCAATCGCTCAGCTAACCCGACCGCACCTGCGGCCTGCAAACCCTCTTGGGCGAAGAGAGGACCGCCCGAAGGCAGTACACCTCCGGCACACAACATGCACCACAAGCAACACAAAGCTCGCAGGTGCGAACGATTGGAAGCCAAAGCGCGATTGAATCCCGTCCCCATACGTGTACATCTCCAGAAACTAAGAGGCCTGCCGATCATTTTGCGACTACCCAGAGTAATGCGACGGCCCTTGCCAGGACGCTGAAATTCATTTTGCACGGAATGAGTCCCTGGGATAACGCCAATGTGCTAAAGCCCGTGTGATTAAGACAATGTGATTAAGACAATGTGATTAAGACAATGTGATAAAGACTTATTGAACCAGCCAACCGACTCGCCCAAAACCGAATCGCCCAAAGATTAGTTTATCGCAACCTCAACATCGCGATTGCCGAATCGATTAGGATATTCGATCTGAATACTAAACATTTTTCTCGTTCCCAAGGCAACCTCAACCATGAAACTCAACCCTATTCTTCACACGAATGACAACCGCAAAATCAGCGGCCTCCCCAACAACCTACTGCGTTTGCTCTCCATAGGGATCTTCCTAGCGATTTCAGCCCAAGGGCATCAATCGTCCGCGCAAGAAACAGCAGCAGATGCATCCAAAGACATCGAAGTACCACTTTGGAGCCAAGGCGCCCCTGGAGCCCTAGGAAAAGAGCCGAAAGATACCCCCAAGATTACCGTTCGAAAAATCGCCTCGGAAAAACCGACCGGCGCTTTGATCATCTGCCCTGGTGGGGGCTACGGCGGTTTGGCAATGGACCACGAAGGTAAGCAAATGGTTGAATGGGCCAACTCGATCGGCTTGACCGCTATCCTATGCGACTACCGACACCGAGGAAAAGGTTATGGGCACCCAGCACCCCTCCAAGATGCCCAGCGCGCAGTCCGCATCTCCCGTGCGATGGCTCGGGAATGGAACATCGATCCCGAGAAAATCGGAATCATGGGATTCTCCGCCGGTGGCCACTTGGTCTCCACCGTGATCACTCAATTCGATAACGGCGAGCAAAACTCCAATGACCTAATCGCCAAAGAATCCTCGCGACCTAACTTCGCCATTCTTTGCTACCCCGTTATCTCCATGGGAAGCTCGTTCACTCACCGAGGAAGCGAAGTAAACCTGCTCGGTGAGAACGCCACCAAAGAAACGCTTGTTCAATTCGCAAGCGAACGCAACGTGCGCAACGACACCCCCCCAACGTTCCTCATGCACACCGTCGAAGATAAACCTGTCCCGGTCGAAAATGCTTTAGTCTTCTACCAAGCCATGGTCGCAAAAGGGGTCCCAGGTGAATTGCACGTCTACCAGAAAGGCCCCCACGGCGTCGGACTTGCTAAGAACATTCCAGGTACCTCCGAATGGCCAGCCGCTTGCCAACGCTGGTTGGTAAACCTCGGTGTCCTAAACAAATAACGCACCCGTTGTCTGACTTCATCACTCACCCACCGACACCCTTCATCCCCTTCTCGCACTTTTCAACTCTCCCTTTCCGACTCTCACTTTTCGACTCTACGATCACTTCATATGCTTCTAATTCATCGACCCATTGCACTCAGCTTTAAAGCCAACCAAAACTCACCTTTTCGATTCCTTGCGATCGCATTGAGCTTGATCGCTCTCACAGCACTCCTTAGCGGTGAGCTTCAAGCACAACCCCCTGCCCCACCTCCCGCGTTTGCTTCAGTGGAATTTTCGCAAGATCCAAAAATCACCTTTCGGATTTACGCCCCTGAAGCACGCAGAATCGTGCTTAATGCGGGCGATATCCCGGGGACGAACCGAGGACTTGAAATGAAAAAAGGAGAGAATGGAGTTTGGGAAGTCCAAACGCAAGGAGTACCGGCCGGCGCTTACCGTTACCAGTTTATGGTCGACGGTCTGGCTGTCTTGGATCCTCGCAATAGCAAGACGAGCGAGTCGAACGGCAATGCATGGAGTATGATTCAAGTACCCGGTTCCCCTTGGTTCGACATGCGTGATGTGCCGCACGGAGCGGTATCCGAGATTTTCTACCAGTCGAAGACCTTGCAACGCAGTCGTCGGCTTCACGTCTACACCCCTCCTGGCTACGAATCAAGCACTGCAACGTATCCAGTGTTCTATCTTTTGCATGGCGCTTTTGACTGCGATGATTCTTGGAGCACGGTGGGTCAAGCCAACGCGATTTTCGACAACCTGATCGCTGAAGATAAAATTGTTCCGATGGTGGTGGTAATGCCTGCGGGCCACACCGGAGCTTTTGGAGCCGGCCCAGGAAACAACTTCGAGTCGCAGATGAAAGAATTTGCGGAAGACTTTCGCAAGGATATCCGTCCGATGATTGAGAGCCGCTACCGGGTCTCCAATGAACGCAAAGACCGAGCGATTGCAGGTCTATCCATGGGAGGTGCACACACCCTCGATATCGCATTTACCGATATTCAAGATTTCGCATACGTTGGCGTGTTCAGTTCGGGTATCTTCGGTATCGACCGCTCCGGTACAGACTCCGGACCAGGTGCCGCTTGGATCGCGGCCCACAGCAAATGCCTCGAAGATGCTTCCCAAAAAGAAGGGCTCAAATCGCTCTGGTTCGCTACCGGCAAAGAAGACTTCTTACTAGGAGCCACCCAAGCAACCGTCAAGATGCTCGAGGATCGGGGTTGGAATCCGACTTATCATGAAACCGATGGCGGTCACACTTGGCTCAAGTGGCGAGATTACTTAGTCGAGTATTCCCAACTGCTATTTCGTTGATCTGGGTTCGCCAGTGGCAAAGGTAATGCACCACTGCGATTCGAAGGTACGGCACCACTGCGGCTCGCAGACACGGCATCACTTCGATTAGAGGACACGGCGCTGAACCCTTGACGCGTAAGAATTTCGTCACAAGCCTCAATCACATCCGAGGCTTGGATCGACAACATCGGCCTCGTATCGGTCTTGCGGTGGTTGCGCTCTTTTTCGGTAAGCGAATCACGCTGGATCGCGATATGCTTCTGGGAGAAATGCCCGACTCGAGCTATCGGCATCGGCCCGATCAACGAGACCGTCGGTATATCGATCGCAACCGAGAGATGCATCGGCCCAGTATCGGATCCGACAAATAAAACCGATCGGCGTATCCATTCTGCCAGTTCCAGTAAACTCGTGGCTGGCAATTCGATCGCCGCTCCACCAGATAAGATCGACACTTGCTCCGCTAACGAATGTTCTTCCGCTCCACCCCAAGCAATCATCGTGCGGAGGTTCCACCGATTCTTCAGGTGCTTGGCAACCGCAGCATAGCGATCCACCGGCCAAATCTTCGACACCCATCCAGCTCCGACATTGAGAATCGCAAAGGGACTCGGCTCACCACTCTGACCAGTCAAAGCACGAATCTGCTCGTTTACGCATTGATTCGCCGCAATCGAAACGGGCACTCGATATTCTATCTCTGGATTCTCAATGCCCAATGGCTTGAGCAATTCCAACCCTCGCTCAACCACATGCTCCGATGTAGGAGTCACCAACGTATTGTTTAGCCAAGTACTCAGCTCTCGCCCTTCAAACTCGGATTTGACCAAACCAATTCGTCGAGTTGCTCCCGAATACCATCCGATCAGTGCACTCTTCGTAAGGCCTTGTACATCGATAAGCGTAGTCGGTTGCCACCGCCGGATCTGCTTGAGAAACGCCCAGTAAGCTTTGACGGATTTCAAGTCGTTCTTCGTTAAAACAAACAGGTCATCCAGGGCATCATGCCCCCGAACCATGTCTGCAGAACCGCTCCCGACAACCCAACCGATCCTTGCGTTAGGATATTCCTTACGCAGTGCACACAGAATCGGCAAACTTAAAATCGTATCGCCAACTGCGGACAATCGAACGATCAAAATACGCTTTGTCATGCCGCAGCATTACTCCTGATCTAAAACCAGCCTAAAATTCAACCTAGAAGCTGCCCAATAGAAGCTGCCCACTAGAAAAAACACTTCGTGCAGTTGCTGCACAGTGGAATCTCCGATTGGCGGCTCTCGCGATGCAACTTGCGCAGCTCGCTGTAACGCGAGTTGTTCCAAATATCAAGCATTGGCGAGTCCATGACATTACCAAGGACTTCCTTGGCGCTGTAATCGAGACAACACAGCGAGACATCCCCGTTGACCAAAACTGTCATCGTGCGCCAAAGTCGATCGCAGGGTTTGCGGACACGCTGCTGCTGAGCATCGCCTAACGCACCACCCCAATTGTGTATGTGTGTAAAGTCAATGTGATCCACCACGCCGGAAAGCATCTCTTCGGTCTGCTTACGGTTCGATGTTTGGCAAGTTGCCGCAACGATAATCGGTGTCTTCATATTGGCTTCATCCCGAAGTTTGCGGAACGCTTTCACGTTGTCGACAACCTTGGCGTGATCCAACCCAATACGCAATAAATTGAATTCCTTCGAATCCGATCCGTCGATGCTGATCTTGATCTCATCGACTCCACTATGAAGGATCCGTTGGGCTAAATCACCTCGTAGCAAATCGCCGTTGGTAAAGATCTTCACTCGCGGAATGCCTTGATCTTTACAATAGCGAATCCGCTCGGGAAGTTGCTTGTCGATCAATGGCTCACCATAGCCGTGCAAATGCACAAGCCGAACGCCACCATCGACACACTGCTTGACTACGCGCTCGAAAACCTCCTGCTTCATGTTCCCCTTCGCTCGCCCAATCGTCGAACGTGGACAAAAAACACAGTCGGCTTGACAATGATTCGTCGTCTCAATTCGCACCGTCTTAGGAAACGATTGACGAAGCAGACTCATCGTGTCGGCGATCACGTACGAAGCGACCGAACCAACAGTTCCGATAAGTGATTGACCCAGTGATGGATGCAGTGCAGTCATGTCAAAATCCTTTCTGACACCGTTTTTCACCAACGCAAACTGCTTATCTCGTTGGCTTTTATCCTCTAAAAACGGCCCGGGGGTGAGTGTCTATGATATCTACCGACCAATCCGTGTTGGCCTGGGTAGGATTTTTCCCAACCTTATGTTGTGAGAATAACAAAGATGAAAAGTCTGCGTCAACGCTGACTTGGGTTGACTGACTTGGATTGGCTGACTTGGATTGATGGGGGAAACTAAGCGGGTGGCAACCCAAAGTTTAGACCAGGAATCGGAGTGACCGGCAGATAATCCTGCGTCTCGTCCTTGATCTCCTCGATGTTGTCGTTGATTCGAAACATGAACTCCTTGTCGTCAAACCGAACCTCCGTCGTCGGATCCTTGAACTCAATGCGCGTCATCAACTCAAAACGACTCGCACCCGTCGATTCCTCTCGAGCCTTTTGAAAGTATTCGATAAGCATCGGAAAGTAAGGAAACTTGGCCGATCGATTCAACGTTAATCTCGCTTCACTCGGCATGTGAGGGGAAGGCGTACCCAAGACACTATTCATGTTGTCGATCGGAGCATTGCCGGCAATACGCGTCGGCTCGGTGCGCAACCGACCCACCAATTGCCATACATCCGCCCCTGCAATCTTGCCTGAAACCGCCTTGTACCAGTTGTAGCGATGATATAACCCCCGCAATAACTCGGCTTGACCACCAACGGCCAACATCAAATGAATCTCTGGACGAGAGTCGGGATACTGCAATCCACTCGGGATACTCTGTAGCACTTGATCGAGAATAATCCGCTTCGGTGCCCCACTCGGACCACCCTGAGTCCAGAGAATCCGACCATCGGAAACTTGGATGAAATCAAAAGCCGTCGCACCCACCGCAATCCTCGCGGTATAGCGAATCCTTCGCATCGGGCTCGTCGATACCGCTTCCGATTTAAACTCACCAATCCAAAGAGCTTGCTGCCCATAAGCTTTCGTCGTCTGCTGCACCCTGCATGCAATCGATGGCCCCCATACCGCCTGACGTACCGCCGCGAGCACCAACTGATTCGGGTCGGTCGCCACCGGCGAGACGTTCGAAGCTAGATTCGAACTTGGCTCAGAAGCCGCCGGCCCCTGGGCTCGCAACTTCGTCGAAGCTCCACCGCTAGGCCGAAACGCAACCCAAGAGACGAACATGACTGCTAGCAGCAGACTGATCCCCTTGAACTTAAAAATGCTAGCAACGGAAAAGATTTGATCCATGGTCGAGTTGTACCGGTTTTATCAAAGAAACCAAATGGAAGGTGCCGAACATAGATTCAAGACGTGCCTCAAAAAACGCTTTTGAGGAACTCGACAACGGTTGCATTCCTGCACACCGACCCAAGGGAAACCTTTCCACAAGGAATTCCGCCGGCGGATTGTAGATGCAGACGCGAGGCGGCGTCCAGGTGGAATGGTTCGACGGTAGCATCGGTCGCAATTGCTCAGCAGCGAAGCTGGCTGGACCCAAGTTAATCCAAGAGGAATCGCATGAAAAAGGTAAGGTTTTTAAGCGTGATAGCCGCATTGGGTTTGGCTGCACCAAGCTTGGGGGGCGAGCCCGCATTTCGACACAACATGCCTCCGGCCGCTCGATTGGCCGAGCCCGGCCCAATGGTCGGTGGCCCTGGGCCAGGTGTCCTCGCTCCTGAGACAATCCCTGTCCCTGGCTATGGTGCTCCAGCTCCAACAACTCAAATTCTCTTCAATCAACCCCAATCGATGCGCATCGCTTACGATGTCGTCGGCGATGGTTCGTTCACCAGCGAATGCCTCATCGTCCCGGGTCGCTTGGAGTTCGCTCAAGGCGGTATTTATCGCTTGAAGCTAACCGATATCGGTGGTCGTGAAGGTGTAGAGCTTTATCCTACGGTTGAAGTGGGCCACTCAAACCCACGCACCGCAGCCTACTTGGCTCACAACGCTATCTCGATCCAGTTCACCGAAGAAGATCTCGACCAAGCCCTCTCGGGTAACTTCGTCACCAAAGTAATCTATCTTCCAGATCCAGAGTTCCAAGGAGAAGTCATCTCCGGGATCGATACGCTCGTGAGCACCCGCCTCGAGCCAGGTTTGGATCCGATCATCGAAGCCGATCGACGAGGTTCCATCCTCGCTATCGTTCGCCTCGGTAACAAAGATATCGAACTGACCGCTTCGGCTTTCGCTAACGGCGGTGTCCCAGGTCCAATGGGCCCAGGTGGAATGATGATCAATGGCGCCGGTGGTTTGTGTGGTCCAGATGGTCGTCCAATCGATCCATCGATGGTTCCACCCAACATGGTCGCTGGTGTCACTGCTCCACAGTATGGGATGACCTACAGTGGTACCCCAATCGGAATCCCTGGTCCTCCTCACATTCCACTCGGACACCCAGCAGGTCTCCAACAGCATGTGATGAAGAACAAGACCCACATGCATATTCCTGATCCTGTTGACAAGATGAAGATGACTGTCCGCCAACAGCCAGGCATGAGCTACCCAACCCCACCGAGCCGCGTGAAGATCCACGAACAGAACATCCATCCCGGATATCCTGCAGGACGACCTGGCTTCTACCATGCTAGCCGACCTGTTCCATCGAACATGTACGGCGGATCCCAAGGTCCTGGACCTGGTGGTGCTGGCGGTATGACCGGCCCGAACGGTGAGTACTGCCCACCTGGCCAACCTCAAGTTCGCTAGTGGATTGATCTACCGCTCAATAGTCCCAGTTCGTCTGGGACTATTTTGTTGCGGCAGAATTCATTGAACTCTACTGATAATCTCAGATTCTCATCAGCCCAACCTACCTTGACAAGGAAGTCATGATGTTCCGACATGTATCCTTCCCGATGCTCGTTCTCGGTTGGGTTGCGTTCATCGCGATCTGCGCCTTGGCTATCTTGCTCGGTAACGTCGCCATGGCACAATCGGCTTACGTCCCCTCAGGCTCGCAAGCTCCATCGCGATCCCGAAGCCTCTTCGACGACGAAATGGCTCCCGGCGTCATCGGTGCGATCCAGCTCCAACGCAAACCACAACTGCGGGGTGCCTGGCAAGCCGTCGAAGTTCGAGGCCCCAAAGGAGTGAAATTCAATCTAGCCGAAGCTGGGCAATTCGCTCCCGACATGCCGACCCCCGCCCGCTTGGGACTCCTCGTCGGAGCCGTCTACCGCTTGAGACTCACCGGTGTCGAAGGCCAACCGGACTTGGAGCTCTTTCCAACCATTGAAATCATCGACAAAACTTGTCCACCCGCCGAACGCGAACACAGATTTCCAATTCCCATCGAAATCGATGAAATGGATATCGCCGACGCAGCCAAAGGTGAAATGGTCATGCGAGTGATCTACCTCGAAGACTCCCAAGTCGCCGAGCCGGTCGATACTTCCAATAGACCTCAACGCGTTCTCGATGTCTCAGCCCAACAGAATGCCCTTAGAACCGCCGACCAACTTGGTCGCCCTGTCGCCATCCTACGAATGGGCTCTCGCGTCCCGAATGTAACTGAAGGCCAAGACTGGCTCGAATTCCTCTACGGATGCCCTCCTTGGACAACCCTCAAACCGATCCCAACAAAGCAAATGCTGATCGACGAAGGTCGCTGGCCAATTATCGAATATCCAGAGCAACCGATTCCAAGAGAACCCTCACCAAACCAACCTCTCTTGAACCAACCTCTCCCAAATCAACCCAACGTTGGCTTGACAAACTCCGGTTCCATCAGTGATCAGCGTTAGGAACAATCTTCACTATGTACAACAAGCAACCGATGTACCTCAAGCGACTGAGCCTCAAGCGACTGAGCCTCAACCCAACGAACATGGCTTGGGGATCCTTCCAGAGAAACCTTGCTGGCTGTTGCGCCGCACTGCTAATCTTCACTTGTAGCGGTTGCTTCCTTGGCAACTATGTTCCCCCAACAAGTGTAGCGCACAACCGAAAACCATCTGCAAGCCAACTAGCAGCAGGCCAACCCACGGCAAACCAGGTTTCGGCCAGCCAAAGCGCTCAGGGAAATCTCACACAAGCTCAACAACCCGCCAACGAACCAACTACCGCCCTAGCTTCGTATTCCCAAGGCGACTCGTACTCTCAAGGCGTCTCATACTCTCAAGGCGGCCCGGCTTCGATGCAAGAAGCCCCAGTCACACGGTATAGTCCAGCCCAGTACAGTCCAGCCCAGGTTAGTCCAGCCCAGTACAGCCCAAACATGCAAGCCGGCATGGCACCACAAGCCGGTATGACACCGCAAGCCGGTGTGATACAACCCGTCGGCGCAATTCATCAAACGGGTGCGATGCAACAAGCCGGCCAGCATGAACCCTCCTGCAGTTGCTGCAATCGCGGTCAAGCCTACCGCCCACTATTTCCGCATCGATTCGGATTACTGGCTTGCAAGTCCGGTTGCCCAACACCCCATGACGGACCTTGTCCTGAACAAGCTTGTGGACCGGAGTGCGAACCGCAAGCTCGTTGTGTCGATCCCCAAGAATACATCTTCGATGGCGGTGACCACGATCCACCCGTGAGATTGCGCGAAGACCTATCGCAAACAGGACTGGATCCCGAAGACACGGTTATTCAGTACACGACGAAAGGTGGGGTAACGGAAGTCCAAGCAGGCTGCCGTGTCGCCATTTACTCACCTCGCTTCGGTTCGGTTCGCAAGCGTACTGCAACTGTCCAATCCGATCTGGCTTTGCGACCTCAGACCGCGGACCTTCCAACCGGTCCTGGTTTGATCAAAGAAAAACTCCCACCGATCCAAGTCATGGTGCCTGTCAAAGTCAACAGCAAGGATGCTGTGAGAGTCGTCGAAGCGTTCCGGGACCGTCAGCGTCCACTCCCATCGGAACTCGTTCTGCCGATGGCCGTCATCTCCGATGCGTTCAAGCCGTACGAAGATCTCGATATCATTCGAAACGGCAATATCAGAACCACCGATCCAGCCAAGCTAGCAATCGCTTCGGCTGCCGCCCGGATCTGGGCCAACGTCGATGAGTTGCAAGTCCTCATCGATGGACAGGAAGCAGCTGAGATCGTCGATTTGAAACAAGCTCGCGAATACACACTCTACGAACTCAAAGGAGCTCGAGTACGTATTTGTAAAGTGGCTTCCGAACAAGTCGCAAACCCGGGAGATACGGTTTCCTTCACCATCCGATATGATAACATTGGAGAGCAACCTGTCTCCAACCTCGTCATCACCGATTCCCTCGCACCTCGACTCGAATACATCGACGCCACCCAACAATCGAGCCTCCCGGCTCGCTTTTCCACCACCCCCAACGATGTCGGCTCGGCCGTCTTGCGATGGGAAATCGATCAAGAAGTTAAACCCGGAGAAGGTGGCTTCGTTCGCTTCGATACCAAAGTTCGCTAATCCACAGGTCAGCTCGAGATGCTCTCGCCCAAATCCGCTCTGCGAAAACTTGCATCGGGTTTGTGCGTCATCCTCGCGTTCTTGCTGACTAATGCTTCCATTGCTCGCGGCGAGCAGCCTCCATTCGACAAACCCGCGATTTCCAAACGCCCTGTCCTGCTCGTGCGACCTTCAGGCTGGCAAACAGCCTTGAACGCTTGGAAAGATTATCGATCCAGCGAATACACGTTTGTCGAGATCGATTCCAAACCTCGGGCCGCTGAACTGCAAGCCGAAATCTTGCGCGTCAGAAAAGGACTTCCTGCGCCCCCTGCAGCCATACTTCTTTGTAGCGACGTGGCCATAGAAGTCGCCCCCAAGCGTTTCGAGATTCTCACACCAGGGGTTGTTCTCAACACGGCAATCCGTCTCGGCGAGATGACCACAGATGAACTCTGTACCGATGCTTTATACGGCGACCTCGACGCAGACGGTTGCCCGGATGTCGCCGTGGGCCGCATCCCTGCGAAATCCCCCGAAGAACTCCAACGCATGCTCGGTAGAAGCATCGAATACGAAGCCATCGGGCCCGGCCCTTGGAATGACACAGTCCACGTCACTGCAGGGGTGGGCGGGTTCGGATTCCTCGCCGATGCAGCTATCGAAACCGTCACCCGAAGATTCCTTAGCGAAGGGATACCTCAGCACTACCATCTAAACGTGACCGTGGCGAGTTGCACAAGCACCTATTGCCCCGACCCGCTCGCCTTGAGAGATGTCTACATCGATCGAATCAACGATCAAGGTGGATTGTTCTGGGTGTACATCGGTCATGGGAATGTCGTTGAACTCGATCGATTCCAAGTCGGACAGGAATGGCTACCGATAGGTCTACCAAGCGACACCGCGAAGTTCAACTGCACGCGACGCCCCCCGATCGCTTTGATGCTCGCCTGTTTTACCGGAGCTTTCGATGCTCGCGTAGACTGCTTCTCAGAACACCTTCTCGCTCAACCTAATGGCCCCATCGCCGTTATCGCCGGCTCGAGAGTGACGATGCCCTACGGACTAAGTCAGCTTGCAAGCGAAATGATCAATGGTTGTTTCCGCGATCGCTTGCCAACGCTCGGCGAAGTCGTCTTGCAAGCCAAACGCAGAATATGGATCGACGACGATTCGAATTTAAACACCCAATCGCAATCCAATACCTCACAGCAGGCTAATACTTCAGAACCGGCTAGTAATTCAGAACCGGCCAATAACTCGGACTCGGTCAATAACTCAGCGTCAGCTAATTCCGCGCAAGACACCCAGGTTGTCGATATACGCAAGCGCTACCGCAAAATCGTCACCGAGATGGCAAACGCTCTGAACCCGAGCAATCATGACTTGACCCTCGAACGCCGCGAACACGTTCGCTTGATGAATCTCCTTGGTGACCCACTCCTAAAACTAGCTTACCCTCTCCCCATGGAGCTAAAGGCCCAAGATAAAGTCATTGCAGGGGAATCGCTCCGGGTTTCAGGTTCAAGCCCGATCGATGGCAAGCTCATCGTTGAACTTGCGTTGGTGCGAGATAGGCTACCCGACGGCGTATCTGCACTTGCCTCATTTCGGGGAACCGACCAAGAACGACAACAAATGAACCAGACATATGCGACGTCGAACCAACTCGTCGTAGAGCGATCCGAAATCGTCGTACAATCCGGCGAATTTTCGATCGATATTCCGATCCGCGCCGAGGCTCGCGGCCGGTATGTGTTGAGCACCTATGTCTACGGACAAAACTCCTGGGGAGTGGCTTCCAAGAAACTAACGGTTCAGCGTCCCAAGTAACCAAGCCGTTGCAAGCATAGCTTGCCCACTCCCTTGAGGCCTTCGCCACAGACTCGCATGAATCTTCAATTTGTTGAAAACATCGACGACCCACGGTTGGAACCCTACCGGCATCTTCGCACGACCAACCTCACTCGCTTCAGCGGTCGTTTCATCGCCGAAAGCCGCCCACTGGTCCAACGCTTACTTGCTAGCGACCTGCAAGTCGACTCCATCCTGGTCGATGCGAAGCGTCTCGACGAAGGACTCGCTTGGCTGCCTAAAAACGTTCCGATCTACGTCGTCGAACACGATGCTGTCGCAGAACTAATCGGCTTTCAATTCCACCGCGGCTTCCTCGCCTGTGGCTTGCGACCGAATATGCAAGTGTGGAACCCTCAACCCTTGGAACGAGACTGGACTGGCGTGATGTTCGTCGGTGTCCAAGACCCCGAAAACATGGGTTCGATCTTGCGAACCTGCGCGGCTCTTGGAATCCAAGATATTGTCCTTGGTCCAGAATGCGTCGACCCGTTCGCAAGACGCGTTCTTCGGGTTTCGATGGGCAACGCATTTAAGCTACGTTTCTTTGAAACAAGCGATCCGTGCGGTGCCTTATCTCAAGCGAACTCGATGGGAGTCGACACCCTAGCCGCGTGCTTGGCACCGAAAAGCCTTGAAATCGCCTCGTGGAAACGCCAAAACGCAACCTTGGTCGTCCTAGGAAACGAAGGCAATGGGCTTCCCGAAGAAGTCATCGAAGCGACAAGTCGCGGGATCCGGATCGAGATGGATTTAGGGACCGACTCCCTGAACGTCAGCGTTGCTGCCGCCATCCTATTGCACTACGTCTGCCGGCTTGGCAACTGACATCAGCAATCAACCATCACTCCGCTGCTACCTCGTTGACACTTCGGGTTACCATTCCATGGCCGCAGGCCATCTCCAAGCGCAATGGTAACCCGAACCGTCAGGGAGGCATCGGTAACACGAAGTGTGACCGGTGCGCAATGGTAACCCGAACCGTCAGGGAGG
>Ga0315899_10000922_pt1 | contig 34379 bp, 32 predicted proteins | sample LakEriMetagenome_2_FD_203518 | JGI IMG/M metagenome (GOLD analysis project Ga0315899, IMG submission 203518) | Freshwater fungal communities from buoy surface, Lake Erie, Ohio, United States - Buoy 4 MA112 | ecosystem: Environmental > Aquatic > Freshwater > Lake | place: USA: Lake Erie, Ohio...
TATCATAACCGGAACTTGCGCTTTGAATGTGTTGGCTGAAGAGAGCACAATGTTTTTTAAAGCAGTCTCAAAACGAAGGTCTGCTAAAACAGCTCGAATTTCAGAGAACAACTCATTGTCAATGAAGATGTCATTGCCATTTTCATCTTTCATCTGATTCACTTCGGTCCAATAGGGCTTCAAAGCGAAAAGGCCGTGATAAAACAGATCAACGGCAGAAGGAATGTTGCCTACTTTTTTTGCTTCTCTTCCTTTCTTCAAAAAGTCAAGAGCCGATCTTAATGTGTTTTCTTTTTTCTGAGCTTTTTTCGATTGATAATCGAATTTGTTCAATTTGTAATAAACGGCGTAAAGGTCTTTGTCTTCCCAAATCCCAGCAACTTCGTAATCTTCCAACAATTCAGAAGAGGAGGTGGTGACGTTTGAGCTGAAACTCTCACTGAATGCTTTGTTAACTTCCATTGTGTTGAAGAACGTTTGTCCTTCAACCTTCACTGAAATTTCAGTTGCCAGATCGTTTAATGCTAATTTTTTTGCAATGGCTTGGTAATCTGCCGGCTGGGTGATTTTCGAGCAAGTCGCAATACCGATGTAGTAAGAAGAATTCACTGGACGGCTAGAAACCCACTCCGGCTTTGGTTGAGGCGGGGGCACAACGGTTTTTACCGTGTCCCTTCCTCCACAAGCGTTCAAGAGTACGACACCCAAAAAAAGGAAATATTTCAAATATGATTTCATTAGGGTACTAGCGTTTGCATTTGTGACTTCACGTTATCGGCAATTTTCTTAGCAATTTCAATGTACAAGTCATTGGCTAAATCATTTCCATCGCGAAGGTTTCTTCGAGCATTTAACATGTCCTTCAGGGTATTTCTGTCGCGCATGTTTGTGTTTACAACGTTTCCATTAGCAGGGAACAAATTAGCGGCGTTTCCACCATAAATGGCGTAGATGACCTCGTCTTTTTTCTTTTCTGTGAAAATATCATTCTTGATTAAAGATGCGGTTTCTATTGACGTCATTTTATACTGAATGGAAACGTTAGATTCAGCGTAGTTATAATATTCATCGAATTGAATAGGCTTGTATTCAGTGTCGTAGAAGGTTTTTCCTTCAGCGTTGACTTTTTTAACTTGATACGATTCGAAGCCATTGCGAGTGACTTTTCTAATTTGTCCGTTTTGAACCGTGTGGTTGAGAACAGTACCTGTAATTAGGGCCTTTGCTCCAGATATTTTTCCAATTTCAACAGCATTTGATTCAGAGAAAATCCCGCTCATTTGAATGCGTTGCTCTGCAAGAATGTTGTTAAGGTTTTCTCTGTCGATTACTTGTAAGAACGGATCGTTAATTTGAGTCAATGCATTAAGAATATAGGCCGTTGCTTTTGTGTCGCTTCCTTGCATGTTAGTTCCGTTTGTAAAAGGAAGCAATGCCACAGTATATCTTCCTTTTTCCAAGCATTTTTTCTTTAAGTCTGCAGATTCCTTGTATCCTAATTTACGCTCTTCAACTTTTAGAAAGCTGTTGTAAGCGGCACGATAATGCTTCGCTTCAAGCTCGGTTACGCCTTTTTGGTAAATAGGTTCTAAGTATGCAATGTCCTTTAATTCACCGGCATCTTTAAAATTTGGGTCTAAACGTCCGATTTCATTGAAATTGGTTTCGGCATCGGCGAATTTATTCTCTTCGAGCAATTTAGTTCCTTGCTCATATAGATCTGTTAAGTATGATTTTTTTACTTTTTCAAAATCTCCTAAATAGAAATCAGGGATTTGAAGCTCCACACCAACACCTTTGATTTTCGCTTGATAGTCTCTTGCCGAAATGAATGCGTAAACGGCTTCTTTTTTATTACCAAAGCTGCTTTTTTGGCTGAACTCACTGAGCATGGCGTTCAAGACGTTTTGCCCCGTTTTTTTCATTCCAATTTGAGCATCGATATTCGCACGCTTCTTCCAGAGAGCGGTATAATAACTTTCAGAAGCCTCTTTGTTTAATCCGGCTGCTTCTTGTTTTTGCCCAAGTTTGGTATAATGCTTACTGTTTTGACAAGCCTGTGTGCCAAGCAATGCAATTGCGATAAAGATGTAGAGCCAATTTTTCATGTTATTTCGTTTCAATGTATTCGTTCAACTCTTCAGTGCTAGAGTCGAAACTAAATCCCTCACTTACTGTGTAGTAATTGTTTTGGTCGAAGCAATAGTCGTATGCGTATTTAGCAAAATCTAGGCGAGTTTCATCGAATCCGAATACTTTCATGATTTCAATAATTTGCTCAGTTGTTAGACAATTTGCTTTTGCAACTTGCTTCGCTGTTGAAAGTCTAGTATCGTCAAATCCTTTGCTAGATATGGATTGTTTTGCTTTTTCGAAACTTGCAGCATCCATAGAGCGCGTACAATTTCCATTTCCGGAAGTTGTTGCGTTTGATGGTTGGGTATTTGCCGGCTCACTTGGTCGAGTGGTGTGCGCAGGAACGGTTGTATTGGTATTTGTAGAGGAAGTCGTAGTTCTTGTGGTTGTAGTTGTTGTAGTTCCTGAAGTTTGAACATCCATGTCAGGAACATTCATGTTGATTCCCATATTCATTCCGTCTACATTGATATTCATTCCAACATTTCCACCTGTATTTGTAGAGTTGTTCTCATTCACATTGATGTTCATTCCGAAGTTTACTCCATCAGCATTAACATTCATTCCAACACTTCCACCAGTGGCATTGGGTGTTTCATTAACGTTTACATTCATTCCCATATTCACCCCATCGACATTGATGTTCATTCCAACGTTTCCACCATTATTTGGTTTTGTATTCGTTCCAGTTACGGTTGTGGTAGTTGTAGTGCTGGAATTTACTCCAGTTAGATTGGTGTTCCCAGATTGGTTGTTAGAATTTGCAGGCGCGTCGTCGACAACAGCAAAATCTTTCACATTTGAGTTGTCAGACGAATTTGATGTTGCGTTGGATGATATTTGATTTTCTGTGTAGAATCTTAGTACATATTCACCTTTTTTGTTTTTCTTCACTTGGTAGGTCACCTCCATTCCAGGGTGCAACGCGAAGTTGTTATTTGAGAAATCCGCAAGTGCTGCATCTTGAAAGTCAACACGCGCTTGATAAAATTCAGAGGTAAGTCCTTGAAGTTTCACATTCGCTTGTGGAGTGCTGTTCATGGCTTCACCATTCAAGTAGAGTGTGAATTTTTCGCCGGCTTCAGAATAAATAACAGCATTCATTTGCGCGAAAACATTTGAAAAAGATATTAGCGCAATGGCAATTAAAGTAATTTTTTTCATCATGATTGTAGTCTGTTAAGGATGTAAATTTAGTTATGTTTCCATCGGTATAAAAGTTTATGCCAAAAAATAAAGTCGATACAAAGGGAAGCTAAGAGGTTTGGTTAACTTTGTTTTCGATGGAAACGAAGAAAATTATATTGTTCGGCGCAGGGAGAAGCGCACGCCATTTGGTTTCTTTTTTAGTGGAAGGAGCTTTGGCGGGTAAGTGGAATGTGGTGGTTGCCGATACAAATGTCTCGCATTGGCAGTCAGAGTATGGAAGTATAGATAACGTTCAGTTTATTTCAGGCGATGCGAATAGCGCAGATTTTCGACATGAATTAATAGCCCATTCGAGTTTAGTCATTTCGATGCTTCCGGCTTTCATGCATGCTGAAGTGGTAAAGGATTGTATAAATTTTCATGTGCACGTTTTTACGCCAAGTTATGTAAGTCAGGAGGTAAATGATATGCATGAACTTGCTTTGCAAGAAGATGTATTAGTGTTGAATGAAATGGGCGTGGATCCTGGAATTGATCACATCTCAGCCATGGAGATCATTCACAGATTGAAGAGTCAAGGAGCAGAGATTGAATCTTTCGAGTCTTATACAGGCGGACTAGTTGCTCCGGCGAGTGACGATAATTTATGGGGATATAAAATTTCATGGAATCCACGAAATATTATTTTGGCAGGTAGCACCGGACATGCAATGTATCGAGAGAACGACAAACTTCGGATGGTGCCTTATTTCAAATTATTCGACGAAGTAGATACGGTTATAGCGAGTGACGGCGTTAGTTACGACGCTTACCCAAATAGAAATTCGGTTCATTATCTCGAGCTTTATGGATTGGAGAAAGTTCATAAACTTGTAAGGGGTACGCTGCGCAAGCAAGGGTATTGTAAGGGGTGGGCGTTTTTAGTGAAGAACGGTTTCGTAAACGACGACACCAAGATTCCAGTTGGTGAATTTTCAACTTGGGCAGAGTTATCTCAGTCTCTACTCGGTATGAATTTCAACATAAAAAATGAGAATGAACAAGTCGCTTCAATGCTTAATGAAATTGGAATTTTCAGCGATGAGCCACTCAGCAAAGAAGAGTTAACCTGTGCGCAGCACCTTCAGCAATTGTTAGAAAAGAAGTGGGTGTTGAAGGAAGGTGATCGAGATATGATTGTAATGGTGCATAAGTTTGGATATGCCTTAGAAGGAAAGAAATACATGCTGACTTCTTCTATGGTTTTAGAAGGGGATGATGAGTTTAAAACGGCTATGTCGAAAACCGTAGGTATGCCTATAGCCTTTGCTGTGGAGCGTTTGTTTAACGGTGACTTTTCTTCTCGCGGTGTTCAAATTCCGGTAACAGCCGAGTTCTATCAACCATTATTGCGTGATCTTCATAATTATGGTATTTCATTCATTGAAACGTTAGAGGAGGTATGAAATTATCAATTCTAATACTTTTCGTTTTGCCCTTGTCGTTGATGGCTCAAGAGTATAGGAAGTGCCCTTCTTTTAATACAGAGGAGAAGTGGGAAAATTTAGATTCGTTCGAGAAGAATAGAAAAAATGTTGAAGATCTTTTAGGTTGGCTTGTTTCGACGCCACCAACCGAGCAGCTGATTGAGCGCAGCGCAGCTAGTATTTTTGTGATGGAGTGGGCGACGAAAAACCCGAATTTACGCGTGAATGTGGAAGTTGGGCCCTACAACGATTACCTCATAACTGAGGATTTGATGTTGTCCTATTTATTCGGAAGTATCAATTATGCGTTAAAGCACGAAGGAAAGATTAAGCAAGATGCTCAGCGAGTAGCGGGATTGAAATCATTGCTATTTATAATTGAACATTCGGAGTCGTATTCAAAAAATAAAATTTTCAAATCATTGCTTCGAGCTAACAGAAAAGGTGATTTACAAGAATTTGATAAGGAAATGTGGTTGAACTATAAGCCTCAAGCGTTGTTATCCAAAGAGAAATTGAATTAGAATGAAGAAGTTCGAAGTGCCAGAGCATTATAGGTCTAAGATTCTTGGAAGAATTAAAGAAATTCGCAAGGTCAGTGATCCAAGAAAGAAAGATAACACTCCGTTTGTTTTTCAAGTTGGAAAAACAGAGCTTGTCATACCGCGCCATTTTGGTTTTTGCTATGGAGTAGAGAATGCAATTGAAATTGCGTTTCGAACAGTAGCTGAGAATCCGGGTAAGCGAATTTTTCTCTTAGGAGAAATGATTCACAATCCGCAAGTCAATGAAGACTTGATTGCAGAAGGAATTCAGTTTTTAGTAGATAACCATGGTACGCGCTTAGTAGACTTTTCAACGTTAAGTTCGGAAGATATTGTTATTACTCCGGCCTTTGGAACTACGGTTGAGATGACAGCCGAGTTAGCTCAATTGGGCGTACATCTAGAGCGATACAATACAACTTGTCCATTCGTTGAAAAGGTTTGGAAGCGTTCGGCAGAGCTTGGAACACGTGGATACACCCTCGTGGTTCATGGGAAATATTTGCATGAAGAAACACGCGCTACTTTTTCGCATGCTGCTGTAACAGGCCCAGTGGTGATAGTTCGGAATAGAAAGGAAGCTGAGTTACTCGCGAAATACATTCGGAAGGAACTAAGCGACGAACAATTTGAAATCGATTTCGCAAGTAAATATTCTCCGGGATTTGTCGCTTCGAGAGACTTGAAAAAAATTGGAGTGGTGAATCAGACGACCATGTTGGCAAGCGAGACACAAGAGATTGCAGCTTATTTGAAAGATATTGTGGTGGAAATGTATGGTGAAGAGGCAACAACAGACACGCGCGACACGCTTTGCTATGCAACGAATGACAATCAGAACGCGACAATTGGAGTCTTAGAAAGCGGCGCACAGTTAGCAGTAGTAGTTGGCGGATTCAATTCCTCAAACACCATTCAGATTGCAACAATACTGGGTGAAAAAATGCCCGTGTACTTCGTGCGCAATTCCGATGACTTTATGTCACTTGAGAAAGTAATGGTCTTCAATAGCAATACTTTAAAAGTGGAAGAAATTACACCTGTAATTCTCCAACAAGAAAATTTGAAAATCGTTGTAACCAGCGGTGCTTCATGTCCAGATAAAATTGTTGATCATGTCATTCAGCGAATCATTGAGCTACGCGGAGAAACAGAATCTATAGAATCTGCTTTGGAAGGACGCATATAAATGAATAAATGTGCAATCGCATTCGCGATGTTCTGTTGTAAATTTGGAAGATGAAGAGTTCAGGTGTCATTCAATTATTGTCTGATCAAGTTTCAAATCAAATCGCAGCGGGTGAAGTTGTTCAACGACCTTCTTCTGTTGTAAAGGAATTGGTAGAAAATGCAGTAGATGCAGAAGCTACTCAGGTTCGTGTGGTTATTAAAGATTCAGGGAAGACACTTATTCAGGTTATCGATGACGGAAAGGGAATGAATGAAGTGGACGCTCAACTTTGTTTTGAGCGTCATGCGACATCGAAAATTCGTAAAGCGGAAGATTTATTCAACATCACTACAAAAGGATTTCGCGGAGAGGCATTGGCAAGTATTGCTTCTGTTGCTCAGGTGGAATTGATTACCAAGAGAGACGAAGATGAAGTTGGAGTTCGAATAGAAATTGATGGAGGAAAGCTAATCGCCAATGAACCGGTTGAAGCAACAAAGGGTTCTGTTTTTTCAGTTCGAAATTTATTTTTCAATATACCCGCTCGCAGATATTTTTTGAAAACCGATGCGATAGAGTTTCGTCACATCATAGATGAATTCGAGCGTGTTGCTTTGACTCACCCCGACGTGCATTTCGTTTTAACGCATAATGGGAATGTTGTTCTCGATTTGCCGAAATCGAATTTGAAACAACGATTGGTTCATGTGTTTGGAAACAAATACAATGACCAATTGATACACTTGGATGAAGACACTGAGATTGTAAGAATTTCAGGATTTGTTGGAAGACCCGAAATAGCAAAGCGCACACGCGGAGATCAGTACTTTTTTGTCAATCAGCGATTCATCAAAAGTCCGTTCTTGAATCATGCCGTTCAGCAAGCGTATGAGCAAATTCTTCCTTCAGGAAGTTTTCCGTTTTATTTAATTGCATTAGATGTCCCTCCTTCAACCATAGATATAAATATTCACCCGACGAAAACGGAGATTAAGTTTCAAGACGAGCGAAGCATTCACGCATTGCTGCATGCGGCTGTGAGAAGGGGGTTGGGTAAGAATCAGGTTGCGCCTTCGTTAGATTTCGAACAAGAAAATATTCCGTTGACGCAAGTGAGTCCTGGCGCAGTGCGCGTTCCGCAAGTAGATGTGAATCACGATTTCAATCCCTTTCAGAAGACAGATTCGTGGCAACAGAAATCGCGTAATTGGATGGAACAATTTGCGCAGGCAGGGTTTGGATTCGAAAAGGAAAGTGCTCCAGAGCAAGAGCAAATTGAATTCGATTCAGAGGAATGGGAGGGTGGCACGCCTTTTCAAATTGGACGAGTTATTATTGGTTGTGAAATAAATTCAGAGTTGAAGATGTTTCATCAAACGCGATTGCATTGGCAGATCTTGTTTGAAGAACATTCGAATCAGAACAGTCATTCATTCGTTGCACAGCAATTGTTGTTCCCCATCCCATTGCATGTTCAACCAAAGGACAAAGCGCTACTTCAACTTCATGATGTTTTATTAGCCTCGTTTGGTTTTGAGTTGAATTTGGAAGAAGAGCCAGAAATCATTGCAGCCCCATCTAACTTGGATGAGCAAGCCGCTTTAAACTTTGTTGAATTGGTGCTGGAAAGTTTGCGACTGGGAGTAGAAGGACCTGATTTGCGCATGAATTTATTGAAAGATTATACACGCAGATTGTCTGTGAAGAAAGGACAGATGTTAACGGTTCCAGAGATGCTTGATTTGCTTATTCGATGGAACGCATGTGAAAATAAAAATTTCGCTCCAGATGGAAAGGCCATTGCCTTAACCTTTGGAATAGACCATTTAGAAGATCAATTAGGAAAATAAAAAACGATGAGAGTGAACCTTACGCCAGCAGTAAAGAATATTATAATCATTAATGTTCTAATTTACTTGGCTTGTTTTGTTGTTCCCGGATTGAACGACGCTCTAACAGGATATTATTTTGCCAGTCCGAATTTTAGGCCGTGGCAAATTGTGACGCACATGTTCATGCATTCACAGTATGACTTCACACATATCTTTTTCAATATGTATGCCTTGTATTTGTTCGGAACTGCTTTGGAGAATTATTGGGGAACGAAGAGGTTCGTCATCTATTACATGGTATGTGGAGTAGGTGCTTTCTTTTTGCACATGGGTGTAAGCTATTTTGAAATTCAGAAGATGATGTCGGTGTTAAGTGATAGAGAAATTTATCATGTCATGATCACCGGATTGGAAGAAGGTAAAGCGTACAAAGTTCAAATGGTTGAATTGTATTCTGCTATCAACACAGGCGTGGTTGGTGCATCTGGAGCCGTATTCGGTGTCTTATTGGGATTCGGAATGTTATTCCCGAATACAGAATTAATGTTGTTGTTTCCTCCGATTCCTCTCAAAGCGAAGTATTTCGTTATGATATATGGTGCTATTGAATTTTTCCTAGCCATGCGACAAACAACAGGAGATAACGTAGCCCACTATGCGCATATAGGTGGAATGCTCTTCGGATACCTTCTGCTGAAATACTGGCAGAAAAAGGGAAGTACATGGTAAATCGTTTTCGTAATGCCTCAATTGGATTGAAATTACTAAGTGCCTTGTTGGCGCTTGGATTTTTAGTTCGATTAATTGTCGTTTTACTTTCTGTCAATTACAGTGGTGTAGCTTATGTATCAGCATTCGACGCATTTATCGGATTTTCTGCAAAGTCTGAATCATACACGTTCATTTGGACTTGGTTAACCTATAGTTTTTTTCATGCAGAAGTCAGTCATTTCGTGTGGAATTACGCTTTATTAATGCTTTTGATATATTGGTCGAAGGATCGATACCTCGGACTAAGTGCCTTGAAATATTGGATAGCAGGAATTGTGGGTGGATTGACTTTTCTTTTATGCATGGAAGCGGAAGTGTCATTAATTGGTGCTTCTTCCGGAATTACCTCTTTGTGGGTAGGTTGGTTGTTTTTCGACTTAAGTAATAACAATAAAAGAGGTGTGTCTTTTTGGTTGGGCTGCGCGGTGTTTCTACTTTTGGAAGTAATTGATGTCTTGAATTATGAATCGCAGAATCTATCCATTTTCGCTCATTTGGGTGGGGCTTTAGGAGGGCTTTGCATCATAGTTTTGGATAAATTTGAATTCGTACAAATGAATTGGATTGAAAAAATATTTTCATGGTTTAAGCCTGCTCCAAAGCTTACTGTGAAACGTAGCAATGTTCGGTTTCAAACAGACGATGAGTTTAATGCCGAAAGAAAATTGAAGGAAGATTATTTGAACTCAATTTTAGATAAAATTTCTCGTTCGGGTTTTGAAAGTTTATCTGCAAAAGAAAAATTATTTTTAGAACAGCAAAAAGAGAAGTGATGGAATCGCCAGCGAAAGAAATTAAGAAGTTGAGTCATTGGGGAAAGTTCGTTCGCTTTGTTTTTCGCTTTTTTAGTCTGCTAGTCATGTCATGCTATTTGTTATCCTTTTTATCCTCGCATTTCAATCCGAGTGTTTTCAATGTCGTTAGCGTTTTAGGATTGTTCTTTTGGCCGCTGCTGCTTTTGTTTTTATTGGCCTCGGTAGCAATGGCCTTTCGAAAGGAATGGAAATGGCTCATTGCATTCGGGATTTGTTTCTTGTTTTCCTTACCTGATTTGTTTTCATTCTTTAGTTTTCATTCTGGAGGAAGTAAGACATCTTCAGGTGAAATAGGAATGGTCTTAATGACACATAATACGCATCTCATGGGTTATTACGATGGAGAGCGTGCGAAACAAAATAGAGATGCGATATTGAATGAAATTCAAACTGTGAAACCTAACATTCTTTGTTTACAAGAATGTTATTGGAACACCAACGGTGGTGATTTTTTATCGGAACAATCGCGAAATAATATTCTTGCAGGATACGCGTTGCATGAGCGCACTACGCATGTTCTTTCCGACGGAGGAAGATTTGGTTTAGTCATTTTTTCGAAGTATCCAGTTGTAAATCAAGGTCAAGTTCCTTTCGAAAACGAAGTAAATAATTTTTGTATTTACATGGATGTTTTGGTTGGAACTGATACTGTTCGTATTTACAACGCGCACCTTCAAAGCTTTCGTTTGAAGAAGAAGTCACTTCAGCTTTTCGATGAGAAAATTGATATGAATGAAATTCAAAATGAGAGTAGGCCTCTGCTCACGCAGCTTTATGGCGCGTCTTTAAAGCGTTCGAAACAAGTCGATGTCCTTGCTTCTCACATTGAGGGTTGTTCGCATAAGGTTATTGTAGCTGGTGATTTTAATGATACTCCAGTTTCCTATACCTACAATCGTTTAATGCGTTCTTTGGAAGACAGCTTTCAAGATGCCGGAAATGGAATTGGAAGCACCTACAGAGGTCCGCTTTTGGGATTGCGAATAGATTATGTTTTACACAGCAAAGGACTGCGTGCAAAGGCTTATTCAACGAGTGAAGCGGGCGCTTCCGATCACAGACCAGTTATAGTGACGTTTTAGATTTCCATTTCAAGCGGAAATGCTCGTAAGGTGTAACAGTGAGTAAAACCATTGCAAGACCATAGAAGAAGTCTTCTATTGGAACACTCCAAATTCGAATTCCTAAATTGAATTGATTGTTATATCTAACAATTGCTTCGGTAATATCGACCTTCGATGTATTGATTAAATCATATTCATAGAAATGAAGTCCCGTGAGTATTCCGTTTGAAATGAAAAACGGTATCAACAAGATCAGCCAGGCAAAAAGAAGATAGCCGAGGAAAGGAGATTTTTTGTAAGCGTGGAAAAGAAGGAGTAATAAGCAAAGTGCGGTGGCAGAAAATGTATACCAGAGCTCGAAAATTCCGGAAGTCCACATCAGAATGACGCATGCAGCAAGTATTATGGTAGTGGCGATTCGGGTGAAGGTTTGTGAGGGTGTAGATTTTTTGAAATAACGGACACACTCGAATGTGAAAACACAGGCAAAAGGAACCGCTAAGAAGAAAAGCCACTCCTCAATTGGAAGTAGCATCCATCTATAACTGAGGGTGTAATTTTCATTAAAATTCCAAATTCCCCAATACGTAAAAAGAATGTCCCAGGGTATGTATACCAACATCATTACTAGAAGACCAAGAATTAAGGCTTTGAAATTTTTGTAAAATGCGACGCTCTTGTGAAAGCTCAAAAAGAAAGGTCCGCTTAAGCAAAAAAGATCTACGAGTATATAAGCGTAGTTCGAATTCATCTTGCAGTTTTAGCTTGCTTGAATTTGGCTTCTGCTTTGAAGTATTTCAAGGGAACGATTAACATACCGAAACATTCACCTTCTTCTTTAAACTGATTTTTATGATGAACTTTATGTGCTTTGCGAATGGCCCGAAAATACATATTGTCTGTGTTATCGAACCAATGAAATCTGCGATGAATAAGTACTTCATGAACGAGGAAATATCCGATGCCGTAAGCTAATATTCCAAAGCCAATGAAGGTTCTGAAGTCGTTTCCATTCATCATTCCGAACATGATTAGCAACCAACTTGGGATGGCATAGATTAGAAAAAACACGTCGTTCTTCTCGAAAAAACCAGGAGTTGGTTGGTGATGATCTTCATGGAAATACCACATGAATCCGTGCATAACGAATTTGTGTGTAAGCCAAGCCATTCCTTCCATAGCAAGAAATGTGAGAACAATGATTGCTATATTGATTATCATGATTGTTTCGCGTTAAATTCAGAAACTCTATCGAGGGCAATGAGAAACCAAGGAGTGAAATTCTGAGGTGATACTTTTATTTCAGTTTGTAATTCTTCAAGTCCAATGTATCGGTAGTCTTCAACCTCTTCTGTATTGAGTTCTGGTATTTGATCCGATTGGCCAGCGAATACATGGTCATATTCGTGTTCGGTTAATCCATTTTCAAATTCTGCTTTGTAAATAAAATTGAAGAGTGGTTTTAATTCACACTGCATTCCCATTTCTTCTTGAAGTCTTCGATTTGCGGCGTCTAAAATAAGTTCATTTTCTCTTGGGTGAGAGCAACACGAGTTTGTCCACAACCCTCCGCAATGATATTTGGAAGAAGCACGCTTCTGAAGAAGTAATTTGTTTTCTGAATTAAAAATAAAGATTGAAAATGCTCGATGCAAAACCCCTTCAACATGGGCTTGCTGTTTTTCCATTGTTCCAATGGCGTTATCATTATTGTCTACGAGCACTACGTATTCCATTAAAGCTGACTGTATTTCGATTTTAAGTCTGAACTAATGTTTTCACTTTGAATCATGAACTGAATTACAATTTTCCAGTACGCCTTTGTCTTGTTTATTTTTCCGTTTAATAGTGCTTGGTAGATGTAATAGGAGTCTTCGTCGAGTTTATCGTGATAGGACAACATCCAAGGGGCTTTATCTTGCACGGAATAACGCAAGAAACGAAGTTCTTCATTCCAATAGTCGTTTGCAATTGCTTTTTCAAGCATGTCTTTTCCACGACTGAAATAACTGAGTTTTTCGGCTGGATTGGAAACCAATTCAGCATACATGGCAGTAGCAACTCCGAAGTATGCTTCTTGTGTGTTGTTGCGGTTAGAAAGATTCGCGCAATAGTTGTAGAACTCTTTTTTTGCCGGTTCGTTTTGGGCGGAGATGAAGAGTTTTTGACATTGAATTTCTTGAGCAGAAAGTGAAACTGAACCGACAAGAATACAGACCACTATTATTAACTTTCTAATCGAGACGCTCATTACAACAAATTTAAATTATGTTGCAAATAACTCTTGGCAAGTAGAGCTATTTTCTTTGGGTTGGCGACTCTTACACGCTCCTTCAAGATACGATCGCAAGGAAGTGCTTGAATTTTAAGAAACAGTTTGTAGTAGTATTTAAATGCTATAAGAACACCGAAGCGTGCTTCTTTAGGGAGTTGAAGTATTCCGATATAGGCTAATCTAAAGTCTTCTTTAATTTCTTTTTCAATAGACTTTTTCGTAGGTTCATCGAATTGTGTCATGTCAACATTCGGGAAATAGACTCTACCTAAAGCGTTGTAGTCTGCATGTAAATCGCGTAAGAAGTTGATTTTTTGAAAAGCAGCTCCTAGTTTCATTGCAGAAGGTTTTAACTTTTCATATTCAGCTTGGTTTCCATTTACGAAAACATGTAAGCACATTAATCCAACCACTTCGGCAGAACCTAGGATATAAGTTTCGTATGAATCTCTGTCGTGTTCCATTTGATGAAGATCCATTTCCATGCTTTTCAAAAATGTATCTACCAGTTCCCATTCAATGTTATACTTGTGATAGGTATGTTGGAATGCGTTCAAAATGGGATTGAGTGAAATACGTTCTTCAATAGCAAGCACAGTGTCTTTACGAAAACGTTCCATCAACTCGTGCTTTTCATAATCATGAAAAGTGTCAACAATTTCATCGGCGAATCGAACGAATCCATAGATTGCGTAAATGGGATTTCTAATTTCTTTACCAAGTGTTCGAATACCCATGCTAAAGCTTGTGCTGTATGCATGAGTTGTTAGCCTACTGCAATCGAAGGAGACGTTGTCGAAGAGTGGTTTACCTGTCATGATGTTATGATTGAAAAAGAAGTTTGTTCATAGTCTCTGCAGCGAGTTGTCCGCTTATAATGCTCGGCGGCATGCCTGGTCCGGGAACGGTTAATTGCCCCGCATAAAAAAGGTTACTTAACTTTTTGCTTCGCATAGAAGGCTTGAGGATTGCTGTCTGTTTAAGGGTGTTGGCTAAACCATAAGCGTTGCCTTTGAAGCTATTATATTCTGAAATAAATTCCTCGTGAGCAAAGCTGCGTTTGTAGACGATGTTTTCACGAATGGATTCTCCTGTTCGCTTTTCCATTCGGTCTAACATGTTTTGAAGGTATTTATCTCTTAACGTTTCGTCGCTTGTTAAATCAGGAGCAACAGGAACGAGTAGAAAAATATTTTCACAATTTTCAGGGGCTACGGTTTTATCTGTAATCGATGGAACACAAGCATAGAAAAGCGGCTGAGTGGGCCATTGCGGGTTGTCGTAGATTTCTTTTGCATGCTGATCAAAAGGCTCGTCGAAGAACAAGTTGTGATGCAAAAGATTTTTCACTCGCCTGTTTATTCCTAGATAAAATAAAAGTGAAGAAGGCGACATTGTTCTGGTTTCCCAATAGTCATCTGAAAAAGATCGGTCTTTAGGGATAAGCATTTTTGTCTCGACGTGGTGGTAATCAGCACCTGCGATAACCGCATCTATTTCGAAATTTCCAGACGAAGTAATTAATCGTTTGGCTTGGCCATTTAAGGATTCAATTTGAGAAACGGTGTTGTTGTAATGAAATGTCACGCCAAGTTTTTTCGCAACTTTTTCCATGGCAATTGGAATCTCGGCCATTCCTTTTTGAGGGTACCATGTTCCGAGTTCTAAGTCGGCATAATTCATGAGACTATATAGCGCTGGTGTTTTCTCAGGTTTAGCGCCTAAAAAAAGAACGGGGAATTCTAGCAGCTGAATTATTTCGGGGTGCTGAAAATATTTCCGAATGTGCGATGAGATGGAGTTGAAGAGATGAATTTTTACAGCAGCTTTTAGCAACTTCAGGTCGAGAAACTCTCTAGCGGAGAGAGAAGGCTTCCAAACGAACTCACCCATTCCCGTTTCATATTTGTATTTAGCCTCCGAAAGAAATCTCTTAAGATTTGCTTTACTTCCAGGTTCAATTAATTCCAATTGGTCACCTAAAGCATCGGCAGAAGCCGGAATATCTAAAATCTTATTTGAAAAATAAACACGGTATGAAGGGTCAAGTCTTTCAAGAGAATAATAGTCCGTTCTTTTTTCGCCATACTGCTCGAAAAATTGATCAAATACCTCGGGCATCCAATACCAACTCGGCCCCATATCAAAGTTAAACCCGTCTTTTTCAAAAGCTCTACAGCGTCCGCCTGGATTGGCGTGCTGTTCGAAGACATGCGTGTCGAATCCAAGTTGCGCTAACCTGCACGCGGCAGATAATCCCGCAAACCCAGCACCAATGACCGCTACTCTTTTTTTCATAATTTTAAAACAACTTGAGTGTAAAAATGTTCTTTATTAGATGAAAAAAAGTATCCTAAAAAGAGCTATTGTATTTTTATTTGATGCGGATTTTTTGTCCTGCTTTTAATTTCGAAGTTGATTTCATGCCGTTCAATTTGCAGATTTTAGAAACAGTTGTTTTGTTTTTCGATGCAATTGAGGAAAGGGTGTCCCCTTTTTTTACGGTGTAATATTTCTTGTCGCTACCCTTTTTTTCGACGGTTTTGGTCTCTCTACTTTCCTTATTTGTTTTGGCATTTGGATTAGCAGGCGTCTTTGTTGGGGTGTATAATTTATTCTTGGTTAAATCGAATTCTTTTGATTTAAGTGCTTTTTTATTTGGAGTGATTAGGTAGGCAGGATCAAATGGATTTCCCAAGTATCGGGTCTCAAAGTGGAGGTGTGCGCCGAATGAGTGTCCTGTATTTCCCCCCAATCCCAATAAATCTCCTGCTTGAACATATTGTCCTGAAACAACCATTCTTGCTGACATGTGTGCATACAGTGTTTCTAGGCCATTGGGATGCCTTACTACAACTACGTTTCCATAACTGTCGCTGAATTGCGAGATGCGAACAAGACCTTCGAATGCGCTGGTTATTGGGTCGCCAGTTTCTAAATCTAAATCGAGTCCAGCATGCAATCGGCCCCAACGAGGACCAAAAGGAGAGGTTTGATGACCTTTGGCAAGCGGAAAAACAAAGTCACACGAATCAGTGGCAAGCACAAAGTGAATGGCTGAATCATTCGTAAAGTTTACATTTTTACGCTTGTGCCAAATGTTGCGCGTGTCCCAGTTCTGGTATTTCGCGTAGCTCGGAATGTAAAGAAGTGAGTCGGCTACCCCTTTTAAGTCTAGCTCTAATTCTGGTAAATCTGGTGTTGGATAGACCTTTGGTTTCTTTTGTTTTATGAATTCGGATGCGTTCGACCAAGATGCTGTATCTGCCATTAAGGCTAAGGCAGATTCGATTGTACCCGATGGCTGAGCATAGGAGATATTGGCCGAAAATGCAATTGTTATTAATATTAGGATTCTCCTGTACATCTTTTGCTAAAATAAGAATTAATTTCTTAAGTATGTTCTACTTTATTTTCAGAGATTTGTAGAATGAATAAAGTTGATTTACTTGTTATTTCAGCGCATCCAGACGATGCTGAAATTAGTGCAGCGGGAACCATACTAAAGGCTGTTAAAGAAGGAAAGAGAGTTGCTTTAGTTGATCTTACGCAAGGTGAGAGAGGAACACGCGGAAGTTCTGAGTTACGCATGGTAGAAGCTCAGAAAGCTTCTGAGGTAATGGGAATACATTACAGAGAGAATTTGGAATTCGCTGATTGTTTTTTTACCGATTCTCCAGAAAATAAAATGCGTGTGATAGACGCCATTCGTAAATATAGACCTGAAATTGTTTTTACCAATTCGCTCCGCGATAGACATCCCGATCACGCAAGAGCCGCTATGTTGGTTGCAGATTGTTGCTTCTATGCCGGTCTTCCGAAAATAGAAACCGCTCATCAAGCTTGGAGACCCCGTACTGTCTATCATTTCAATCAAGATTATTACAATAGACCCGATTTTGTGGTTGATATCACAGATCACATGGAGAAGAAAATTGAAACTTTGAAATCTTTTTCAAGTCAGTTTTTTGATCCAAATTCACAAGAGCCTAAGACTCCAATTTCCGGTGAAGACTTTTTTGATTTCATTAAAGGAAGAGCTATGGATTTTGGTCGCTATGCCGGATATCAATACGGGGAAGGGTTCATTGCATCACGCCCGATGGGTATGCGCGATATATTCAACTTAGACTAAGTTCTCGTTTCTTTTCAACTTGAAATAAAAGAAAATTTGCACGAGGCATTGCGTAATAAATGCCGCGGAGGCTGCCATGCATGCGCCATTAATGTTCTCAGTGGGTATTAAAAAAGAAGAGCATAAGATTGCTACCGAAAATCCGGAGACAGCTGAATAGAAGTTATACTGGTGCAGTCCTTTTCCCGAAAATAAATGGGCAATGGAGACAGTTCCTGCATTTGCAATTATTCCTGGTGCTAGGAAGAAAAATCCTTCTTTCAAAAAAGAAATATCGTAATCCACGAACACAGCTAACCAAGAATTCGGCAAGAGCATGAAGCATAATGTTCCTAATGTTGTTGTTGAAATTCCAATGATTAGATAACGTTTTGTGAGCGCAAGATGTTCGCTGAAATTCGTTGTTTGCGCGACCCGTGAAGCTAGAATCGATGAAAGACTTTTTACCACAGACCAAAGCGCTTCAGCGACATACATGAGTATAGAGAATACACCCGCGAAAACTTTTCCTTCAGCACCTGAATTTTCAAGGAAATACAAGTAAGAACGCTGGTTTCCTAAATGAAAGATATTTCCTAACTGTGCGTAACCACCGAGCTTTGCTGTTTGTTGCAAATCATTTTTAGATAAATCGAAACGCATGTTTTTCCATACGTTCGGAGTTAGAAAAAATCCAACAGAGGCGGTAAGAATAAATGCAAGCAGCTGTCCTGAAATAAAAGCAATGATTCCCCAATTTGTTAAGAGGTAGAAACAAGCCACAAAAACCAATGATGAAAGTGATTGCACGAAAAGAAGAATCTGATAGGATTCAATTTTTTCCTTTCCTAACAAGATCATTTGTTGCAAGACGAAAACGGCTTGAAGCGTTCCTAATAGAATGGTGAATCCTATAAATGGTGCGTTCAAAAGCAAGAGTAACAATGATGTTATACCTGCGCTAATAGTAACCCACAAGAGAGCCGGAAGCGCAATTTTGTGCTCACCCATTCGAGGAATTAAATAGATAAGCGCACCGCCGCCAATGAACTGACTTAACGTGGCAAGAATGAGAATTCCGAAATTAATAAGTGCAATGGTTCCTTGTCCTTCAACATGAACAAAATGCAAATTCATAAGTACAAGAAGCAATGCTGAAACTAGTCCGAATACACGATTCAATATGGAAAGTAATTCAACTCGTTTCATTTGTTTTGCGCTTTTTCGTATGCCGCCATGAATTTTTTTCCAACAGAATTGAATGAGAAATTACTCTTGGCGTAAGCAGAAATTTCTGCTCGATTTACTTCGTGGAATTCGCTGTGGGACTCTGATAACGCATTCAAACTTTGTTCTTTGCGTCAATGAGTTTGTTCCATCTACAAAAGCCCATGTGCTCTGCGATTCCACCAACTCGCGTCGCAATGATATTCATTCCACTTGTCATGGCTTCAATCATCACGAGTGGTAAATTTTCGTAGTTGCTGAAAAGTACAAACGTATGTGAAGCATTCATTTTTGCAGCCACTTCCAACTGATTCAACGTTCCGAAAAACGAAATGCTGCTTTCGCGGATGTTCAATTCTTCGCTTCTTTTTTTCCAATGTTGAATATCACCGTCGCCTCCAAGTTCAAGAAAAACCTCTTCCACTTGATCAGAGAATTTTTTCCATACTTGAAGAATGCCTTCAATGTTTTTGTGGTTATTGTTGAGGTGTGAAATGTGAAGAAAAGTATGTGTTGAATTTTTATTTTCAACCTTGAAATATTCTGTGTTTACAACGTTCGGAATGATGACGGAAGGCTTGCTGAATGAGAGTTTCCGCATTGCATCTTCAAGTTGATGTGTGACAGGAAGAAGAAGATTCGATTGATTTGCAACATAGCGCATGTAGCTTCGAATGTGAGCGGGTAAAGGACCTCTTTCATGCGCGTGATAGCCCGTCCAGTTGTCGGAAATAACAAATGGAATTTTCCATTTCCGTTTAATGAAAAGTGCTTGCCAGCCTTCTGGCCAAACCATGTTTAATTGAACAATGTTGGGCCTGTTTATGTTGAAATTGATGTGTTCAATTCCTTTCTTCAAAGCGCGAATGCGATTGCGAAAGAGAAAGCCATTTGATGAATAGTAAACGCGTACGATGCGGACATTGCTCTCTTCTATGTCTTCAACTGTGAAATTTCCAATCGTGTTGTTCTTCGAGAGATAGAGCACAGTCACCTTTGCGAATAGCGCTACAGCCTCGGCATGACGTTGAACGAAATTGCCAAGAGTAGGGTGGGTTTTGCTCGGAAACCAACTGCTAAGAAAGAGGACATGAAATTTGCTTTTCACCGTTGCAAGATACAAATTCAAAAAAATACTCGGGTCTATTTGTTCAAATAGAATGAATGTGTTTATCTTTGCGGCCTCTTAGACGGTGGTTTTAGCTCAGTTGGTTAGAGCATCAGTTTGTGGTTCTGAGGGTCGTGGGTTCGAATCCCATAAGCCACCCCATTAGAAAAAGAAAAGGTCGACATTGTCGACCTTTTTCATTTTATATCCATTCAACTATTTAGTGAATTCCTTTCGAAGCCAAATAACGCTCAGCGTCTAATGCTGCCATGCAACCTGTTCCGGCTGCTGTGATCGCTTGACGGTAATTTTTATCTGCAGCATCTCCAGCAACAAACACACCTTCAATGTTTGTTTTAGATGTTCCTGGATTGTTTAAAATATATCCAGTCTCATCGGTGTTGATGTAGTCTTTGAATACTGCTGTGTTTGGCGTGTGACCAATTGCAACAAAGAATCCTGTGATAGCCACAGTGCGACTCTCACCTGTTTCTGAGTTTTTGAAGATTGCACCTTCAACACCGTCCTTTCCTAAGATGTCTTCAGTAGTTGAATTCCACAATACTTCAATGTTTGGAGTTTCCATAACACGGTGCTGCATGGCTTTAGAAGCACGCATTTTGTCGCTTCTAACAATCATATATACTTTCTTACAAAGTTTTGCCAAGTATGTAGCCTCTTCAGCTGCTGTATCTCCGGCACCTACGATAGCAACGTCTTGATTGCGGTAGAAGAATCCGTCACATACGGCACATGCACTTACTCCACCACCAAGGTTACGCAAACGAATTTCGTTTTCAAGTCCTAACCATTTTGCAGAAGCTCCAGTTGCGATAATTACAGTGTCAGCAGATACGATGTGCTTTCCGTTATCTAATTCAACGTAGTGCTTACTTCTAGAAAAATCTACTTTAGTTACCCACCCGTTGCGGATATCTGTTCCGAAGCGTTTTGCTTGATTTTCAAGATCGGCCATCATTTCAGGACCTTTGATTCCAGAAGGATATCCAGGGAAATTGTCCACTTCAGTCGTGTCCATTAATTGTCCGCCAGGTTGTTGACCCTGGTAAATAACAGGTTTCATATCAGCGCGCGCTGCATATATAGCCGCAGTATAACCTGCTGGTCCGCTTCCGATGATAAGACATTTGATGTGTTCGTTCGCTTCCATAGTATTCTATTTTTTTTGAGTGGACAAATATAGTGTGAGTGAAGTTTGACAATGTGTGATTTTACGCACAGGTTATTCAAAAGCTTGAATAAGGAAGGCGTCCCACAAAGGATCTTCTGGCGGCGGCGCAGAAATGACTACCGGAGTCTTTTTCACAGGATGAGTGAATTCAATTTTTCTAGCATGAAGGTGAATGCTCGCATTGTCGTTGGTGCGCTTGCTTCCATATTTAATATCACCTTTGATCGGGCAGCCGAGTTGGGAAAGTGTTGCGCGAATTTGATGGTGTCTGCCTGTTTTCGGATACACTTCAACAAACGTATAATGCTCACCCTTTCCGACCACTTTGTAATTCAATTCAGATTCTTTTCGGTCTTTGCCAGGCTCGTTAAAGAAGAAAGACTTGTTTTGCTTTTCATCTTTCCACAAATAGTTTAATACATGACCTTCCATTTTCGGTGGTGCATCTTGCACAACGGCCCAATAGGTCTTCGAAACATCGCGTGTTTTGAAATCTACTGTCAATCTCGATAGCGCCTTACTTGTTTTGGCATAAACTACAACTCCGCTAACGGGTCTGTCTATGCGATGCACTGTTCCGCAAAATACTTCGCCGGGTTTGTTGTATTTATTCTTGATGTATTGTTTAATGATGTCGCTCAATACAGCATCACCCGTTTTGTCGCCTTGTACAATATCAGAATTGCGCTTATTTACCGCAATGATGTGATTGTCTTCGTAAAGAATACGGAGGTTTTCTACGGTGGTTACTTCAAGCGGTTTTTTAGGTGCTCGGTCCCAAACTTTGGGCGCGTTTTTTTTCATCAATACTGCTCTTTGTCGTTCGGGAAATCAACGCTTCTCACATCGCTTACATACTGCTCCAATGCACCGCGCATTTGCTCACCCATGTTTAAGTATTTACGCAAGAATCTCGGAGTGAAACCTTCTGTAATTCCCAACATATCGTGTAACACTAAAACTTGTCCGTCTACATCACTGCCCGCGCCAATTCCAATGATTGGAACATGCACTTCTAGGGCAACGCGCTTAGCAAGGGTTGCTGGAATTTTTTCCAAAACAATAGCGAAACATCCGCTCTCTGCTAAAAGTTTCGCATCGTGAATGAGGCGCTCGGCTTCTGCTTCTTCTTTCGCGCGAACTTGATAAGTTCCAAATTTGTATATGCTTTGAGGAGTAAGTCCGAGGTGTCCCATAACAGGAATACCAGCCGTTAAAATTCGTTTTACGCTTTCAACGATTTCTTCACCACCTTCCATTTTAATGGCATGTCCACCCGTTTCTTTCATGATACGAATGGCAGAGTTCAAGGCTTCTTTCGAATTACCTTGATAAGATCCGAAGGGCATATCTACAACAACTAATGAGCGCTTACAAGCACGAACAACGCTTGCTGCGTGATAGATCATTTGGTCTAATGTAATTGGAAGAGTGGTCTCATGACCGGCCATTACATTGGAAGCGGAATCGCCCACAAGAATGACATCAATTCCAGACTGATCCACAATCAGAGCCATCGAATAATCGTATGCGGTGAGCATAGCAATTTTTTCGCCTTTGTTCTTCATTTCCTGAAGCGTGTGGGTAGTGACTCTGCGAACTTCTTTATTTACTGACATGCGTTTAGTTTTTTTGAGGGGCAAAAGTGAGGATTATTCTTTTATAAATATTTTTTTAGTAACAATTCCTTTTGCGCTGTCTGAAATTTGAATGGCATACATACCCGCACTGAATGAAGAAATGTCAATTCGCGTTGAACTTAGATTTTGCATGTTGCCAGTGTAAATCAATTTTCCTTGAATGTCGAAAATAGAATAAGTCAATCCTCTGAATTCTGCTTCTGCAATGATTTGTATGTGGTCTTTTGCTGGTGAAGGGAAGATTTTAAAAGCTGATTCCTCTTCTTCATTGACGTTGATGGTCGACTCAAAGTGTGCAGTAAATTGTGCTGCACTCAACGAAATATTCCCTTCCCAAACAGAATCGAGAATGTCATTTATGATGCTGCTATTTTCCCAGTACGCGAATGCATACCCCGGATTGGCAATTGCTTCAATTTTTACAGGAACCCCATCGAAATAAACACCGGTCCAAGGGTATTCAGTGGGTTCTACAGTGCTGATGTGAATTTTTCCAGAGCCAACAGGTAGAACATCCAATGTAACATCTACTTGCTGAGGAAGAGCGAATCGATCTTGAATATGATTTCGAACTTGCTGCGTTCTGCAAAGCAATTCCGATTGGAAAGTCAAATGGTTGTTGTAGAAATTGTCCATCTGTCCGGGAACATTCCCTGCGTCTCCCCAACGTTGATATTCATTTGGCATTTCAGGTGCAGTTAAATTGAAATAGCGGTTTTCCACTGCAATCAAACGTTCAGGACGGTAATTTGTGTTCATTAAATCTGCGAAGCGATTGATGAAGTAGTTTTTGAATTGTGTGTTTTGAATGCTCTTCAACCAAATATTTATATACGGATTTCCTGTGCTTTGATTCGAAATGTAATCGATGTGATTGTAAAAGCAATCGGTCCATGCATTCGGGTTAAGTGCCAATTCTAAATCAATAGTAGCAAATCTCCAGCGGTTGTTGGTGACGTCTGAGCGATGTATTTTAATGTTGTTCTGTGGCCAGTCAACATTGCCCATCCAAGATTCAGAAATAATATAATCGGTGTAATAGGTCATGTCGAAATGTTGGTCAGCATCGTTCCAATAGGTAGGACTGCCAACATTCAACGCATTGAAGGCATTGTATGAATTCCAGAAGTTATCGGTTGAACCTTCTACCGCGCGAAGCACACCACCGTACCAATAACTTAAAGACAAGAGTTCAACAGAGTCTTTGTCAGCACCTTCGTTTTCCTTGAACATTTCTGCATTGTATTTTTCACGAAGTTCATAGAGCCCGAAATATTGTCCATTGATGTATACTGTTGCCGGTCGATATGCGCTGTAATTGGCATTGGCTCCGCGACACATCAATTCCGCTTGGCAAGCTTCTTTGTATGGAAGTACTAAGTATTGATTACTTCCATTACGCAAATAGAATTCAGAATATTTATTTCTATTGGGTCTACCTGGAATGATGACTTCGTTCACAGAACCTTCGCCCAATACACTATGCGCTAATTCCAATCGGAATGAGTGTTGAGGATGAGAGCGGCTTCCGCCAGCACCGCCGTCGATCTGCATTCCAGTATTTTGTGAGAATACAAGCGGATGACCGGGAATAGAATCGAAATAGTCAAGGTGTGCGTTGCGCAACCAGTCTTGATCCCAATGATCGAAGATTCCTTCACTGCCATAAAGATTTGCATTATCGGTGGTGATTGAAAGAATAGGAGTGGTGTGACTTATGTTGAAAAGGAATGAAGCCGACGTTACATTACTTGGAATGTAGTTCGGTTTGAAAGCACGCGCGCGTAAAATTTTAGATTGGAAGAATGTTATTGGTGTTCCAGTATAAATGGGAGAATTAGCTGTTGGTTCACTACCATCAATCGTATAACGAATAGTGGAAGGGGCAGTGTTTAAATCAAGAATGGTAGCGTTGAAGGGAGTTGTGTAAACTCCAGGGTTGTGGTCGAACAGGGGGGCAATTGCATACCCCAAAGCAGGGGCCCCACTGTTGCTCGCGTTGGGTGTTGGTGTGGCGAAGAGTGAGTTGGTGTTCGATCCGTTTGGATAACGGCCAACACTTATGTCCACGGCTTGACAATTCACCACTAAACTGTTTTCTAAAACTTGTGAAGGGTTGAATAAAAAAAGTGTATCTCCTCCGCTTGCAATTTTAAAAGTTGTATGAAATTGCGTTCCCGCGTTCGGAAGGAAAGCATTGGTCATTGCGCTTTGTGGCGCATTCTTCATCGCAATTTCAATGAAAGTATAGTTCACAGGATCGGTAGCAGCAACATTGAATCCGAGTGAGTTTATAGGTCCTGCGTTTAGGCCTGCAGCAGTTAGCTCAGCAGCAGGAATGAGCATTTGATTGCGCGCACTCCAATACCAGTTTCCATATGGAGCTGGATAGTCGGTGTAACTGTTTTGAATATTTCCCGTTCCAATTTGAATTCCGTTTAGTTTCATGTTTGGGCGTTGGTTCACAACTGTTCCTAAAACTGCAGAGCAAGATCCTAAACTCCCATCGTTAAAGGCAAAAGTTGTAGACCCGTAGGTGGTTGGAGATTGGCGGAAAGACGAATTTGTGATATACCCTGTGTCGCTCCATGAGCAAACATTCACCACAATGCTCGAAACACCGTCCCATTGAAAAGGCGTGGTAAAATTGTGGGTGTTCCACCCAACAACGGGAGTGAATGAACCAGTGTTTATTGTTGTGATGAAAGGATCAGTAGCGAAGCGGTTCTTTTCACTGCAGAAGACAATCAAATACTCCCCTGGTTCAAGGTTGTAATGTGGAAAGGTCCATTCGGTAGGGGTTGCGGAATTATCGGTTAACGAATAGCCGAATAAATCAACCGTTGTAGTTCCTGCATTGAATAACTCAATCCAATCTTCGTATTCACCGTCTTCATCGGCGATGGTGCTATAGTTCTTATTGCTTCCTTCATTGATCACAATCTGAGACCAAGTGAAATTTGAAATGAAGAATGCGGTGAAAAGAATAACTAATTTTTTCATTCTATAAAGGTACTAATTCTATTCAGTTTTAATTTTTTGAAGTTCCTTGCTAATAGCGTCTTCAATAAGTGGCTCCATGATCAGGTATCCTGCAACATTGGGGTGAACACCGTCCTCTCCTAATTCAATGCGAAGACCATTTTGCTCATCTTTCATGGGTGTGTGGAAATCTACGAACGTCACATCATGTGTTTCAGCATAGAAGCGCAAGGCTTTGTTCAATTCAATAATTTTTTCGGCAGGTTCTTTACCCCGGCTCCAGGGGTAGTCGAATACAGGAAGAACAGAACACAAGACCACATGAATATCATTGGTCTTGGCCAATTCAATCATGGAAAAAATATTATCTTCAATCATATCAAGTGTTGCATCGCCCGTATTTCCCGCAATATCATTGGTTCCCCCAAGGAAGACTACCACTTTCGGATGAAGATTTATGACATCTGCGCGGAAGCGAAGTAGCATCTGTGAAGTGGTTTGCCCACCAATTCCTCTATTCACATAGCTTTTTCCTGCAAAAAAATCTGGATGAACATTTTTCCAAAATTCAGTAATTGAATTTCCCATGAAAACAATCCGGTCTTCATTATCCGCTGGATTTTCGAGCAAAGTGTTCGCCTTTCGGTAGTAATTAAGGTTCGCCCATTCTTGAGCGTTGACCGTATTGTAAACTGCCACGAGTATGCAAAGTGAAAGTATTCTTCTTGTCATAAGTTCATATCAAAGTTAGCTCAGCCCTTGCGTAATTCATTGTCCTTCGTTGATAATTTTACTTTTCAAGGTTCGAGGCAAGGAAGTTTCGCGTTTTCTTCGAAGAAAATTAAGAGATATGTCGGCTTTTGAAATTGTTGGTGGCAATGCATTGAAGGGAACAGTAATTCCGCAAGGTGCGAAGAATGAGGCGTTACAAATTATATCTGCAGTATTGCTTACCGCAGAGCCCGTAATCATTCGCAATATCCCAGAGATTATAGACGTGCTGAAGCTGATAGACCTGCTTCAAGACATTGGTGTGAAGGTGGAAAAGTTAGCCAAAGGCGAATACAAATTCATTGCCGACGACGTTAATTTGGAATATCTAAAAACGGAAGATTACAAGAAGAAAGCTGCTGCTTTGCGCGGATCTATCATGTTGGTAGGACCTATGCTCGGAAGATTTGGACAGGGATACATTCCAAAACCTGGTGGAGATAAGATAGGTCGTCGTCGTTTAGATACCCACTTTACGGGGTTCCAAAATTTGGGTGCGACATTCAATTATGACGCTGTAAATTATTTCTACAGTGTAACCGCCCCACGCTTGAAAGGAGCATTCATGTTGCTTGATGAAGCATCTGTTACAGGAACTGCCAACATTGTGATGGCCGCAGCCTTGGCTGAAGGAACAACGACTATATACAACGCCGCTTGCGAACCCTACTTGCAACAGTTGTGTAAGATGATCAATCGCATGGGCGGAAACATTTCGGGCATTGGCTCGAACATGCTCATTATTGAAGGCGTTGAAAAACTAGGTGGAACCGAACACAGATGTCTTCCAGATATGATTGAAATAGGTTCATTCATAGGAATGGCTGCCATGACGAAAGGAGATCTTTTAATCAAGAATGTTTCCTACAACGATTTAGGAATTATTCCTGAAATGTTCCGCCGTATGGGAATTCAAGTTGATTTGGTGAATGGAGATGACCTTCATATTCCAGCACAAGATTCTTACGAGATTGATACGTTCATTGATGGCTCAATCATGACCATTAGCGATGCGCCTTGGCCTGGTTTCACTCCGGATTTAATTTCTATTGCCCTGGTTACAGCAACACAAGCAAGGGGTTCGGTACTTATTCATCAGAAGATGTTTGAGAGCCGTTTGTTCTTTGTAGACAAGTTGATTGATATGGGTGCGCAGATTATTTTGTGCGATCCTCACAGAGCCACTGTCATTGGATTAGACCGTAAGTCAACGCTGAAAGGAGTGACTATGTCTTCACCAGATATTCGTGCTGGGGTTTCCTTGTTAATTGCGGCATTGAGCGCGAATGGCAAGTCAACGATCCAAAACATCGAGCAAATCGATCGCGGGTATCAAGACATTGAAGCCCGCCTACAAGCATTGGGTGCTGATATCAAGCGCGTATAAACTCTTTGGCAAGAACTTTGGCTTGAGAGCAACATACTGTTCTATATTTGAAATGAATTCAACAACTATGAAAAAAAATCTTGCCCCTTTCGCTCTGCTACTCGCTGTAGTTGCAATGTTCAGCTTCACTTCGGTTAAGCAGAATGATACCACACCAACCCAAACCAAAATCGGATTGGAGATTGGCGATGAAGCCCCAAATATTATTATGAAAGGGGTTGATGGAAAAGACTTAAAACTTTCTTCTTTAAGAGGTAAAATGGTTTTGATCGATTTCTGGGCTTCTTGGTGCGGACCTTGCCGCAGAGAAAATCCAAATGTGGTTGCTGCCTACAACAAATACAGCAGGGCTAAATTCAAAACAGCAAAAGGATTCGAAATCTTTTCTGTGAGTTTCGATCAAAGCAAAACGGCTTGGGAAGAGGCAATCGCAAAAGACGGATTGTTGTGGAAGTATCATGTGTGTGATATGAAAGGATGGGCCAATGCTGCCGGACAGCTTTATGGAATTTCAAGTATTCCATCGAGTGTGTTGATTGATGAAAATGGAATTATTGTCGCGAAGAACCTTCGCGGACCAGCTTTAGATATGGAATTGGACAAGTATGTAGCTTCGTTCAATTGATCTAATTATATAAGTTATCTTTGCGGGCCGAATACATTCGGCCCGTTTTGTTTTCTGACAGCCTGTCGCTCTTTTTGGCTTGGCTCAACGATTGTCAAAAGGGAATTACATTAAATTTTGGGTTATGACAGAAGAATTGAATGACAATCAGTCACAAGAATTGGAAAACAACGAAGTAAATGAAACACCAATCGAAGATACATCAGTGGAATCTACTGTTGAATCAACGACAGAGCCTTCTGTGGAGGATATCGTTGCTGAGTGGAAGGATAAATATGTGCGTCTAACGGCAGACTTCGAGAATTTTAGAAGACAGCGAAACCTTGAACGTGTAGAATTGCTAAAGAATGCTTCAAAGGATGTTATCGTTGGATTACTTCCTGTGCTTGACGTGTTCGAATTGGCCATGAAGGCCAATGAGACCAGTGAAGATATTCAGGCGGTGAAAGAAGGCTTTGCCTTGATCTATGTAAAGCTCATGAATGAATTAGAGAAAAAAGGATTGAAACCAATGGAGAGCACAGGTCTTCCTTTCAATGTAGATTTCCACGAGGCTATTACTGAATTCCCTGCACCAACAGAAGAGCAGAAGAATACAGTTATTGATACTCCTGAGAAAGGTTATTTGTTAAATGATAATGTAATACGCTACGCCAAAGTAGTGGTAGGAAAATAATTATGGCTAAAAGAGATTATTACGACGTACTGGGTGTTTCGCGGAGCGCGAGTGAGGCTGAAATAAAAAAGGCCTATCGCAAATTGGCGATTCAGTTTCACCCCGATAAAAATCCAGACGACAGTTCGGCTGAAGAAAAATTCAAAGAAGCTGCTGAAGCCTACGAGATTTTAAGTGATAATCAGAAGCGTCAGCGCTACGATCAATTCGGTCATGCTGGAATGGGCGGTGGCGGCGGACAAGGATACGGCGGTGGAATGAACATGGACGATATCTTCTCTCAGTTCGGAGATATCTTCGGTGGATTCGGTGGTGGAGGAGGACGTTCGAGTTCTCGTAAAGTGAAGGGAAGCAATTTGCGCATTCGCGTGAAATTGAATTTGGAAGAAATTGCTTTCGGGACAACTAAGAAAATTAAAGTATTCAAAATGGCGAACGCCGATGGCGTGACCTACGATACGTGTTCAACATGCGGTGGTTCTGGACAAATTCGTCGTGTGCAGCAAACCATTTTAGGTGCTATGCAAACGGCAAGCACATGTAACGTATGTAACGGAGCAGGAAAGTCTATCAAAGACCGTCCGAAAGATGCCGATGCATACGGACAAGTGCGCAAGGAAGAAACTGTAGAAATTAAAATTCCTGCGGGTGTGGGTGAAGGAATGACCTTGAATGTTTCTGGAAAGGGAAATGCAGGTCCATTCGGCGGAGTGCCAGGAGATTTGTTGGTTCAGATTGAAGAAGAAGAACACAGCGAGTTGAAGCGCGATGGAATTCACCTGTACTATGATTTGTATTTGAATTTCGTTGATGCAGCAATGGGTGCAAGTATTGAAATTCCATTGGTGAAGGGTAAAGCGCAGATTAAAATTGAACCTGGAACCCAAGCTGGAAAAATATTAAGATTGAAAGGAAAAGGACTTCCGGATGTTAACGGATACGGAACTGGAGACCTGATGGTGAACATCAATGTTTGGACGCCTCAAAAACTTTCATCAGAAGAAAAAGATATGCTCACGAGACTTCGTGAGTCTGAAAACTTCAAACCGAATCCATCTGCGAAAGATAAAAGCTTTTTCCAACGCGTAAAAGAAATGTTTCAATAAGTGAGGTATGGAGCAGGAAGAAGAAAAGTCTGAATTTGCGCGCTACTTCCTGCAGATAGCTTACGACGGAACCAACTATCACGGCTGGCAACGTCAACCGAATGCTCATTCGGTTCAAGAAGAAATAGAGAAAGCACTCTGTAAGATTTTACGTTTGCCGAAGGTGGTCACACTGGGTTGCGGGCGAACAGATACAGGTGTGCATGCGAGTGATTTTTATCTTCACTTCGTTCCGGAAATTTATGAATTGAATGAAGAGGAAACGCTTTTCCGATTGCAACAAGTGTTGCCAAAAGACATTGCAGCTTATAGACTTTTCAAGGTGAACAATCGCGCACACGCCCGCTTCGATGCGAATGAACGTTCTTACGAATATCGCATTGCGAAGAAGAAAGATCCTTTCCAACGTAATTACACGTATTTCTATGGAAAGGAATTAAACGTAGAGGCCATGAACAACGCCGCACGTTTAATGTTAGGTAGTCATGATTTCGCTTGTTTCTGTAAGTCGGGCGGTGGTCAGATGACTACCATGTGCGATGTGCGAGAAGCAAGATGGGAAGAAAAAGATAGCTTGCTAATCTTTCACATTACTGCCGATCGATTCCTCCGGAATATGGTTCGCGCAGTGGTTGGAACGTTACTGCAAGTGGGAAGAGGCGAAATGAGTTTAGAAGAATTTCAAGACGTGCTGAATAGCAAATCGAGAAATGCGGCAGGAGAAAGTGTTCGTCCGAATGGACTGTTTTTAACTCGAGTTATTTATCCGGAATCTACATTCCGAACAAACTAAAAGATGGCATCAGGTAAGGCATTTGATTGGAAAATATTTGGAAGACTGTATAGCTACAGCAAGCCTTACCGTGGTGGATTCGCTGTGACGCTCTTTCTGGTTTTAGTGCTTTCTGGATTGACAGTGGTTCGTCCAGAACAGATGCGCAACATGTTAGATGTTGCGGTGCCCGGTGGAAATCCAATGCATATTTTGAATGTGGCTATTTGGTTTTTTGTTGTGCTGGCAGTTGAGATTTTACTTCAGTATATACAAACGCTTTCGGCCAATAGTGTTGCCCAAAGTATTACGCTTGACATGCGCGAAAAAGTCTACGCGCAAGTGATTCGATATAAGTTGAATTATTTCGATAAGACTCCTGTTGGACAATTGGTGACGCGACACATTGGAGACATTGATGGCATTGCGGAAGTGTTCAGTGTTGGACTTTTAGATATCATTCGCGATACGCTGAAATTATTAGTAATTGTAGGTTTCATGTTTTTTCTCGATTGGAAATTGACGTTGATTGTTATGCTTCCGATTCCAATTTTGCTTTGGGCGACGCGCTTGTTTCAACAAGCTGTGAAGAAGTCCTTTCAAGATGTTCGAAATGAAGTTGCGCGTATGAATGTGTTTGTGCAAGAGCATGTAACAGGGATGAACATTGTTCAATTTTTCAACCGTCAGAAAATAGAAAACGAAAAGTTTGTAGAGATTAACGCGCAGCAGCGCGATGCTCACATTCGCGGAATCTGGGCCTATTCAGTATTCTTTCCAGTAGTAGAAATACTTTCTGCACTCTCGGTTTCACTCTTGCTTTGGTGGGGTGTAAAATCGAGTTTGAATTTGGAAATGTCACCCGGATTAATTCTAGAATTCAGCACATTCATAGCCATGATGTACAGACCCATTCGTCAAATGGCAGACAACTTCAACGTGCTTCAAATGGGTGTGGTGAATGCTGAACGTGTATTCAAGTTGATGGACGAAGATCATTCGGAGGAGGATGCCCTGCACGAACAGATGCAGGAGGTGAATGGAAGAATTGAATTCCGAAATGTGAGTTTTCAGTATGTGGAAAATCAACCTGTGTTAACGAACTTCAATATGACCATTGAAGCAGGGAAGAATGCGGCTATTGTTGGTTCAACAGGTTCTGGAAAATCTACCTTGATTTCTTTGTTGAATCGCTTTTATGAGATAAATAGCGGCGAAGTTTTTATTGATGATATTGAGCTTTCGAAATTGCCACTTGTTTCACTTCGGAAAACTATTGGTGTTGTACTTCAAGACGTTTTTCTATTCAGTGATTCCATTCGAAACAATTTAACTTTATACAACACCGAAATCTCAGACGAACGAATGATCGCTGCTGCTAAGATGGTGGGTGCACATGAATTCATTATGGCATTGCCAGGTGGATATGATTTCGATGTGAAGGAGAGAGGAACATTGCTCAGCACAGGTCAAAGACAATTGTTGGCTTTCGTTCGCGTATTCCTTCAAGATCCTAAAATTGTAATTCTCGATGAAGCCACTTCGAGCATCGACACCGAATCTGAAATGCTCATTCAGCGAGCGACAGAGCTGTTAACGAAGAATAGAACCTCTATAGTTATTGCACACAGACTTTCGACGATTCAGCAAGCCGATGTGATTTTTGTTTTGGAAAAAGGAGAAATCATTGAGCAAGGAAGTCACCAAGAGCTCATGAATATGAGCGGTCATTATCGTAACTTAGTGGAACTGCAATACAAGAAATAATGACACACGCCGAAAAGATTGTAGAGTCCATGTTTGTGAACGACGCTTTTAGCCAATGGTTAGGCATTGAGCGTTTGCGAATTGCACCAGGGATTTGCGATCTCCAAATGACCGTTCGGGCTGAAATGCTAAACGGATTTTCTATTGCGCATGGTGGAATTACTTATTCCCTGGCAGACACAGCGCTAGCCTTTGCCAGCAACGCTCATGGACTGAAATGCTATTCTGTTGAGACGTCTATTTCGCACGTGAAGCCAGTGGCTGAAGGCGATGTGTTGACCACTGTTGTTGAAGAGAAAAGTTTATCGAGGCGCATAGGTGTTTATCACATTACCGTTTTCAATCAAAACAGTGAGGCTATTGCCTTTTTCAGAGGTACTGTTCATCGGTCTGAAAAATCTTGGGAAATCGCATAATTTTCAAGGACTTTCTTTCTTAAATCGTAAATTTGCACCATGCAAGAAAATACTCGTGTGGGCAAGGTTTCCCACTTGTTGGAAAAGTTATCTGAATCTGCAACTTTAGCAATGGCTCGCATGGGTCGTGAATTGGCTGCTGAAGGTAAGCCAGTGGTAAACCTATCTATTGGGGAACCCGATTTCAACACACCTGATTTTATTAAGGATGCAGCCATTGCAGCCATTCATGCAAACGTTACGCATTATCCACCTGTAAACGGATTTCCAGAATTGCGTCAAGCCATTTCGAACAAATTCAAACGCGATAACGGATTAACGTATTCACCCGAGCAAGTTGTTGTAAGTACGGGAGCAAAGCAAAGTTTGGCAAACGTGATTTTGGCTCTGGTAAACCCAGGCGACGAAGTCATTATGCCAAGTCCGTATTGGGTGAGCTATGCTGAATTGGTAAAGATGGCCGGTGGAACCGTTATTGAATTGCACGCTGGAATTGAAAGCAATTTCAAAATCACGCCAGAAGGATTAAGAAACGTCATTAACGAGCGCACGAAATTGATCATCTACAGTTCTCCATGCAATCCTACAGGTTCTGTATACAGCAAAGAAGAGTTGGAAGCGTTGAGTAAAGTCATTCTTCAGCACGAAGGTGTTTATGTGATCAGTGATGAGATATACGAGCTTATCAATTTTGTTGGAAAGACGTATTCAATTGGTGCATGCGAAGGCATGTTAGATAGAACCATTACGGTGAACGGAGTGTCGAAGGCATTCGCAATGACCGGATGGAGATTGGGATACATTGGTGCTCCGCTTTGGGTAGCGCAAGCTTGCAACAAAATGCAAGGACAAATTACGAGCGGTGCAAACACGATTGCGCAAATGGCTGCGAAAGCAGCGTTAGAAGCAGACCCTTCTGTGGTGAATGAAATGATTGCAGTGTTCAAGTCTCGCAGAGATCGCGTGTATGAAGGCCTTTCGAAAATACCTGGATTGAAAATTAACTTGCCTGAAGCGGCATTCTATTTCTATATCGATGTTACTGCTTTCTTCAACACAACAGACGGTGAAACCGTTGTGAAGAGTTCAGAAGACATGGCCATGTACTTGTTGCGCAAAGTGTATGTTGCAACAGTAGCAGGAGATGCTTTCGGCGATTCGAATTGCATTCGTATTTCATATGCGACTTCCGAAGAGAATTTAGATCAAGCGGTTTCCCGCATGACACAAGCACTATCAGAACTAAAGCCTTTGTAACGTGAAGAAAGAAGCTGTAGAATCGTTTTTCAATGCCCTTGCCGACAAAACCATTTTGGTTGTTGGAGACGTAATGATAGACGCATATTTATGGGGAAAGGTGGAACGCATTTCT
>Ga0315899_10000923_pt1 | contig 34366 bp, 23 predicted proteins | sample LakEriMetagenome_2_FD_203518 | JGI IMG/M metagenome (GOLD analysis project Ga0315899, IMG submission 203518) | Freshwater fungal communities from buoy surface, Lake Erie, Ohio, United States - Buoy 4 MA112 | ecosystem: Environmental > Aquatic > Freshwater > Lake | place: USA: Lake Erie, Ohio...
CGCGGCCGAACGCCCAGCGGCACTCCCCGCTGTCCCGGAAAACGGCCCCAGCACATCCACAGCCTTGTTGACCGAAACATTTTCGGTGTACGTCCCGGGCGCCACCAGCACCACGTTCCCGGCGCTCGCCGCGGTAATCCCCGCCTGAATCGACGAAATGGTTCCCGGGAAACCGACCAGGATCACCGTCTTGTCGGCGAACTGCAGCTTCTCAATGCCCGTCAGCGTGTCGGTCCCGTCGGCTCCCGTCACAATCACGGAACTCCCCGAGATCGAAATCGCACTGATCGAGAAGTTCGCGCTGAACACCGCCGTGTCCGTCCCGGTCCCCCCAACCAGGCTGTCATCCCCCAGGCCGCCGGTCAGTACGTCATCCCCCGCGTTCCCCGTGATGGTGTCATTGCCGCTCCCCCCCTTCAGAGTGTTCGCACCGTCGTTGCCTTCCAGGCTCATGGCTCCGGTCTGGGCCGAGGCATCCAGCCCCAGATTCGCTGTCCCCGTGGTGCTGCCGGTGGCATCAGCGGTCTTCGCGATCCCGAAATTGGTCACGTTCGCGCCGAGCACCAGGGTTTCCCCGCCGGTCGCACTGGCGAACAGGATCGTGTTCGATCCCGCCCCCCCATCCACCGTGTCCCCCGTGGCGTCAGCCAGACTGCCCCAGACGAGCGTATCGTCCCCTCCCCCCAGGTTGACCGTGTCGGCCCCGCCGCCGGGAGTCACCACGTTGTTGCCGGCATTGCCGGTGATGGTGTTGGCATTGGCGTTCCCCACCACGTCGAGGTCACCCGCACCGGCCAGTGTAATGGTGTTGGCGGCGGCCAGTTGCAGGCTGAAGCCCGAGACGCCCGCCTCGACGTCCACCGTGAGATTGTCGGGATTCACTGACACGGTGCCGTCGTCATAGGCACCACTCTGCACGTTGATCTTGTTGCCGTTGCTGGCGACATCCACCGCCCGCTGCACCTTGGCCGTCTCGGTCCCGCCGTCGACGTAGAAGCTGTTGGGAGTGACGAACTGCTCCCCAGTCTTCAACACGACCGAGCCGTAGCCTTCCACATCAATCGCGTCGACAATCTTGTCGGCAATGGCGAAGAGCTGGGTGTTCGTAGCGCTTCCGGGAACAAAGACGCCTCCCATGGTCGCCCCCAGAGCGCTGATCACTCCGGTCCCCCGATTGAGCACATAGCCCTGCAACTGGGCGGCAAACGTATTCCCGCCGAGAGTGATGTCGGGCAGTGTTCCCTCGGTGACCAGGCCCCAGAAGGCGGTGTTGGCATCCGAATTGATGGTATTCGAGGCGAAGGTCAGACCGGCCAGCGTGGCTGAGGTGGTCGCCAAGCGCACGGCGGCCCCCTCGATGTCTCCCGTGCCGTTGTTCAGGAAGGTATTACCCGCAATCGTGTTGGCAGCATAGGTCCCATATTTCAGATCCAGATTCAGACCATACGCAGAAGTGAAATCCGACCCATTCCCCGTCAATGTGCTGTTCACGATCGACGAGGCACTGAGTTTTTCAAACAGCAGCCCGCGGGCGTTGTTGGTGAAGGTGTTTGACGACAGGCTGGCCCCGGTCAGACCGGTCTCATTGGTCGAAATGGACGTGTCGGCGAAAGCGGCAATCGCACGGTCATTGTTGGTGAACTGGTTTTGCGGGACCGACAAATTTGCCGCTCCGGCGGTCGCCGGAATCAGCAACCCCGTGCCGTGAGACACCAGAGCTGAGTTCACCAACGTGACGTTGTCCACCTGCGCTCCGGACTGCAGCGCCACGCCCACCGTATTGTTGACCACGCTGCCGGAAATACGCAGCTCCTGCAGCCGGGTGCCGTCCGCATTGGGGCCCAGAGTGACGGCCGTCCCGCTGGCGACGTTGATGCGTGACCCGGAGGTGCTGGTGGGCACCGAACTGCCGACACCGTTGAAAATCACCTTCTTGTCGATGGTCACCGACTGGTTGAATTGACCATTGGGCAGATTGACGGTGGCATCCGCTGCCGCGAAGTCAATCGCCTGTTGCAGCCGGGTGGCGGTCGCCACGCTGGTCGAGGTGTAGGCCAGATTCACAATCCCGGCATTGCCGGTCACGGTCGCCGGAGTCGGTGCCGTGTTCGAGCCCCCTCCGCGGATCAACCGGTTCACGTCGACCGTTTCAATCCCGGTGACGGAGACTCCGCCAGTCAGCCCCTGATTGGCCGTGCCCGTCCCGGTGATCGGGTAACTGCCCGCGAAATACACCCGCTGGTTCGACGCCCCACCCGCCCCGCTGTTGCTGAAGTCGAGCACTTCAATGCGATTGACGTTGCTGGATCCACCGATGACGGCCACATTCGTCAAGCCCGCGGTGGTACCGCTCGTTCCCACCCTCAGAGTGGTGGAGCTCGTCGGCGTGCCGGCGGAGTAAGAAATCCATGCCTGGTCATTCGCGGCATCCAGCTTGACCTGCAGCGTATTGCCGACCACGTTCGCCGTGACGGCGAGCAAAGCCCGCGACTCGAGCGCCTCGGCCACCTGAGACCGCGACATCCGCCGGGTCCGCAGCACCTGCCGCCGCCGCAGCGATGACTTCACCCGCGCCCGGAAAAACAAACGCCCAACCAAATTGGCCCAGGATTGAAACTTCATGGAGGTTTCCTCGTGTCTCAGGAGAGAAGCTCAGGAGTGAAGGGAACGTACCGACTGGAATGAACGCCAAGCCCAAAACGCGTTGCGAGAGTTTTGCCTGCGCCATGCAGGGGGCAGAGAGTCCCGTCATGAGATCTCTGCGTGAATCTAAACGTCATGAGACTTACAATTTTGGAGACACGATTCAACCCTTCCAAGTGGCGTTTTCCGAAAATACCAAATTTTCGTTTCGACTGCCGGCGCGACACGCATCCAACTTGGCTTATCAATCTGCCTTGCTGCTGAATTGACCGACAGTCCCTCGCAGCCATCCCCATTTTGGCCTCCTGAAAGAGCCAGCCTCCTGATTCGGTCACCCTGCTGATGATCGACTTTGTTCGCTTGGGGCCACCCGTGGCCTACAGCACAACCCCATAGAGCCAAGTCACTTGCATCAAAAGGACAACCCCTGAAACTCCACGCTCCGATTGGAGTCTCCAGACGCATCCGAAAACAGGACAAAAACCAGACGAACCACTGATGCAATCACCATCTCCAATGTCTTCAAAAACATCGCAAACAGTGATTGCACGCACCCATTCATCATACACCTGAACCCTTCATGCGGTTCATTGCCGAGAAAAGCATCGTCTCACTCCACGAATGTGTTCACATGTATCGCCTTCGGGAATCTCAGTCGTCCCTGACTTCTCGCTCCCCGGACCTCTGCCCAACTGAGTGCGCCGTGTTGCCGCCCCTCGATGCCCGGTTGAGTTCGGAGGTCGCGTCCCCGATTCCTCCACTCGCTCCCAGCCCGACTTCGGACATCCTGGTCACTCATCGGTTGCCCGTCGGCCCATTGATGGATTGCTGGTTCCATAGTTGTCACTCGCCAGCGGCGCTGATGTCGCGACTGTCCCCAAGCGCCCTCCGGCGACCTATGCCCCGGCCAGAGGTGGTCAGCCATCTGTTTCGGCGGCTGGGCCCCCGATACCCCGTTCCCCAGCCCCTGTCATCCGACGGCCCAGGGGATCACCCTCCAGCCAGACAAGACGGCTCACCGAGCCGTTCCGTGGGATGGATCGCCTTGGCCCTCTGCCGGTCCTGCCATTCCCCCTGGCGATCGACTCGGATCGCCTCGTGGTGATCCCTGGCCCACAGGTCCGACACGAGTGCCTCCATGTCGGTGAAGCCCGACCGGCACAGCGCTCTCCGTTTTTTCTCCTTCTGGTTCTGGATGAGACACATCGGGTTTTGAAGCCCTTGCCGGACCACCACACCACCAGGCCAGAGGATTCCGGCTGGCCATTTTGTCGCGTGCTGTACACCACCAACATCCGACGGTGCGGCATGTTGTTTCCACCGGCCAAGATGCTCTTGCCTCTGCCAGTCACCTTCCGTTGTCCAGAACGAACCCAACAGTCTGACCCCGAATTGGTGTGGGATATCGCTGTCCTGTCTGGAGACGCGTTGCTTCTGGACCGGGCGAATCCCGGCCGTCATCCGCGGGCTTCGACTCCCAATCCCAGTGCCGTCGGGCCCCTGCCAGATACCGATCAGCCCATGGTTCTTCACTTGCCATTTTCAGGTGGTTATCGCCCGGACGGGTGTGCCGGGCTGCGGAGGAAACCGGGTTTTCCCGGATCGTCTTCGCCTTCAGACAGACTTACACTCCAGTGAACGGAGTCTTGTCGTCCGAAGTCAGAAGCTGGCTGCCCAATCAACACTTGCCCAACGGACGGTGAGCGGAAGGCTTTCCTTCCGGCTCGTGACGCGCTACCCCCCTCCCCGCCCCCTTGCACGACGTCTTCTTACCTCGCTCCCACATGTCGCTCCCTCCCGACGCATTGTCCGCAGACTCTCAGTACTATCTGATTGGCGGGGGAATCGCGTCCCTGGCAGCGGCCGCCCTGCTGATTCGGGAGGGAGGCATTCCCGGCTCGCGCATCCATGTCTGCGAGCAAATGGATCGAGTCGGCGGCAGCCTCGATGGCGGTGGGTTGCCCGACTCGGGTTATCTGATTCGGGGAGGACGGATGTTCGAGGCGCATTTCGCCTGCACCTTCGACCTGTTCCGGTCGATTCCGACCTTGCAGGATCCCCAGCAGAGCGTGACCGAGCAAATCCTCCGGTTCAACCGACAGGTCGTCACCTCATCCCGTTGCCGTCTGGTCCGTGCGGGAATCCGCCGGGAAGCGCCGGAGTTCGGCCTTTCGCTGCGTGATCGCTGGAACCTCATGGCTCTTTCGGCGCGGGCCGAAACTTCACTCGCCGGCCTGCGGATCGACGAGTACTTCTCACCGTCATTCTTCCAGAGCGCGTTCTGGTGCATGTGGTCCACGATGTTCGCCTTTCAGACCTGGCACAGCCTGGCCGAGTTCCGCCGCTACATGCGGCGGTTCATCCACCTGCTGCCCGGTTTCAACCGCCTGGAGGGAATTCTGCGAACGGTGTGGAACCAGTACGACGCGCTGATCCTCCCACTGACCCGCTGGCTGACGACGCACGGGGTCCATTTCCAGACCGACTCCCACGTCGCTCGCGTCGACTTCATCCATCACGCAGGCGCCTCGACCATCACCCGCCTGCACTGTCTTCATTCCCGAACCGAGTCGCGTCTCGACATCCGTCCGCATGACCGTGTGTTGATCACCCTGGGATCAATGACGGAAGACTCCAGCGTCGGCAGTCCTCAGGCGGCTCCCCAGCCGAGACACTCCACGCACTCGGCCTGGACACTCTGGCGGCAGATTGCCGCGGAGTCCCCCCGGTTTGGCCGCCCCGAGCGCTTTTGTTCCCAGCCAGACCAGACCAACTGGGTGTCATTCACCGTCACGCTGAGGAACCCCGGGTTCTTCCAGTTCATGGAACGCTTTACGGGAAACGTTGCCGGCACGGGCGGGCTGGTGACGTTCCAGGATTCGGGCTGGTGCCTGTCTGTGGTTCTGGCTCACCAACCCCACTTTCTCGATCAGCCCGCCGAAGTGCAGGTATTCTGGGGCTATGGCCTGTTTTCAAATCGTCCCGGAGACCTTATCCGCAAGCCGATGCGCGAGTGCACAGGCGCCGAGATCATGGCCGAACTGGCCCACCATCTGCGCATCCCGGACCACGCCGCACGATTCTTCGACCAGGCCATCTGCCTCCCCTGCCTGATGCCCTACATCACAAGCCAGTTCCAGCCCCGCGTGCCGGGGGACCGGCCGGCGGTCATCCCCGAGGGGGCGGCCAATTTCGCCTTCCTCGGGCAATTCTGCGATCTTCCCGACGACACGGTCTTCACGGTCGAATACTCCGTGCGCACAGCCCAGCGGGCCGTCTACCGACTTCTGAACCTGAGTTTGCCGGAGACGCCTCTCTACCGTGGAACCAGCGACCCCCTGGTCATGGTCCGCAGCGTCTGGACGCTCCTGACCAACGGCCGCGTGGGAACTTCACGCACTTCCTGACGATACAGCGAGGGGACGCTGAATGGTTCCGGAGGAGTGGCCGAAACCGGAAGCCCCCTCCCGTAGTGCTGATCAGGCAGAGCCAAGTCGCCGGAAAACGGCCCGCCGAGTTTGCGAATCGGTGGTCGTCGCGAACGCAGGCACCTCCATGGCACAGCCGTTTTCCCAACCAGCCAAGCGCGCGATCGGAGCATTCCACGTGTCCCGGCGGTCCACCTGGCCATTCCCCCGCCCCTGGCGCGAACGGCTACGGAGCGATGTACGAAATCGGCGGTGCGGCCTCAAACGCGTCGGTGATGTCTCCCGCCCGCTGATAAGCTCCCTCTCCCTCCAAAGCCACGCGCCGCAGTCCTTTGTTGGCCGTGAAGTCAATCTTCTTGAGATCAACCGCCACCACATACGGACTCAGGGCACTTTCGAAGTAATACATCCGGCGTCCATGATCGAGCACAGTCCGCCAGTAGGTGGGAGCAATGTTGGGATGCTGCGGATCGGGAGCTCCCCAGGGAACCGAAACATTGCGCATGACACTCATGACCCCCGCGATCTGCCGGCGGGGATCGGTCTCGGCATCTCCCAACCGCTTGAGATAATAGGTCGCGCGCACGAAGCGGTCTTCACTCTGATGAGAACCAGGCAGAGTCCTGGCTCCATCCATGCGTTCCCAATAGCGGTTGAGTGCCTGCTGTTGTTCGAACACAGGGCTGTTGGTCATCACCTGATTGGCGCGATTGTGGTGGATGACCGGCTTGCCGGCGAGGTATTCGATGATCGCGGAATCACCGCTGGCATCGGTCACCGACAGATGCACCGTGGGATGTCCCGCCCCACCGGGGCCAAACGTGGAGGGGACGATATAGAGGGGATCGGCCTGAAAAGCCTGAACCACCTCCTTCACCGTGGCGAAGTTCGTCAGCACATACGTGACCCAGGCCCCCATCGAGATGCGGGGCTTGGGAGTGGTGGGAGCGGGGCCAAAGTCGGCCTCCGCCAAGTACAGAAGGTTCGCCCCCAGGCCACGTTCATTCAACCCGTCGAACACCCCGTCGATTTCTCCGCCGGGCGTCATGGCTCCCGCAGCCACCACCGCCCCATGGCGACTCTCCCAGGTCAGCCCTCCCCGGATCCCCTCGATTCGGATGGCCCGGGGCACCACATAGAAATGGGTATTGAAATCGTACGGCCAATCCATTGAACGTCCCGTGATGACGCTGCCATCCTTTCCAAGCCAGGTGGCCCGCGAACAGGCAGACAACGGGGCGCACAACGGATTGACCACGAGGATCGCCACCAGAATCAGGGACGGCAGTCGTTTCAGCACGCGTCGAACTCCAGAGAACGAGGGGGCGTCAGATGGGTGCGACTGACCGGCGGATGAACGCAAAGTCAGGAGCACGGGTTCGCGTGATCTTTCTGAATTGCCGCACGGCCTGCAACCGCAATCCCTCATCGCCCAGTGGCAACTGTCCTACCAGAGCGACAATCTCGAGACTGCGGAATTGCCCGGGGATCCCAGCCGGATGGGCTCCCGACCCAGGTACCGGGAAATTCACTGCCGGAACTGTGGACGGCGGAGAACCAAGCCCCCTGATGCGGGTTTCCCGGAGCGGTCAGACAGAGTCGGTCCCGCCACGGATAGGTGCGGGTCCACAGGGGTTAACCAACAGCATCGTCGTTCTGGATTCCCTCGAGGGGGCGGGCCAGCTCGGCTTCAATCCAGCCAATGACCCGCTCGCGGAAATAGTGCCTCCACAGTCGATCGGGCAGTGCCCGGTTGCGGGGACGACAGGAGGAACCCAGTTTGCACAGCAGGTGCTTCAGCATGCACAGCCGTGTCTCCGGAGTGTTCGGGAGCTCGGCGAACCCCAACCCCTCCAGAAAGTGGCGTCGCCATTCGTCAACGGGAAACCGCTTCCAGGGGGAATTGATCGCCATCGACTGCAAGGTGACCAGGAAGTAGGTCGCGTCAATCCAGGGAGACCTCGGGCGGGCGTTTTCGTAATCGATCGCCGTCAGTGTCGATCCGTCCCAGAGGACGTTGGCCGGGCAGTAGTCGCCATGGGCCCACACCACCGGCTGGGGACGCCAGATCGCGACCAGGTTCGACAACCGGTCGAGAAATCGCCGGGGAAGATCACTGTTCCGGAATCGCGATGACCACGTCGTGATCCACTGCCAGCGGATTTCACAATATTCCTGTAAATCCAGCGGATCATGGGCCGGGTCGAGGGGCGAGATATCGCGCTGGTCAAATGGGACATTCTGCAAGGCCTGCAGCCAACGCCCCGAAGCCTTCAAGCCCCCGGCGATCCTGTCGGGTGAAACGCCACGAAACGAGGCGAGCGACTTCAACAGCGGCTGTCCCGGTGATTCTTCAAAGCTCAACCAGCCCCGCTCGCAATCGTGTTCGACCAAACGCATCGCGGCGATCTCGCCACCAAAGGCCTCCGACTGCTCGATCAACTGCAACAGCCGTACTTCGCGTGTGGCGATCTCGCGAGCCAACGAGTCGTTCTCACGATGATGACTGCGCACATAGCGCTTCACCAGAATCCGGCGTCCATCACCACTCAGAGCCCGGCGCACCTCGGTGCGATCGCTCGATGCAATCCCTCCCTCACCGACCACGTTGACGGCCGGTGACGTTCGCGAGTCTTCAAGGGATGCGGGTTCCTCACTCATCGCCGCCTGATTTCTCCCGCACAGTCATGGCTGGGAAACGGACTGGATCCAGAGATTTGACCGCGAAACCAACAGGCCGCTCAGCGATCGGAAGCACGGGGTCCACACCTGTCGCCTGGCCCGCGGCCCCTAGCGTTTCACCGCACGCACAACGATGTACGAACAGCAGTAATTGAAGGGAAACACGTGACAAATCTTGTTGACCGCGCGGGCAATCGTCTTCCCGACCACCTTCTCGAACAGCGCGAGTTGAGGCAACTTGACGCCGTACACCCGTGTCACTTCAAACCCGCGGAAAATACTGTCGATCTGACCGGGCCACAGGTAGTACGACTTCAACGGACGGAATTTCTGACCGGTCAACAGCCGGACAATCTCGGTCTTGAGCCCCCACAGGCAACCGTTGAACTGGATGGCCGCCACCCCGCCCGGCTTCAGGACCTTGCGGATCTGGTCGACGATCGCCCCCTTTTCCTCCTGGGTCATCATGTACATGAACCGGGTGCCGATGACGGCATCGAATGACTCGGGGGGAAAGTCCAGATCGAAGATATTCCCTTTCTTCACCGTGACATTCTTCAGGTTCATTTCGCCCACTTTGCCGCTCGAAATCTCCAACATCCCTTCGGCGTTATCGACTGCGACCAACTCCACTCCGGTGGCCGCCATCCGCACCGTATTGCGACCGGTGCCGTTGCACAATTCCAGCATGCGGATGCCCGGTCGGGCGCCGGTGAAGTCGCGCAGCAGTTCCGCTTCCAGTTCGGCGTAAACCTTGGGCTCCCCCCGCTCCCACATCTCGTCGTATTTCGCCGCCGACTTCGACCAATGCGCGGCTCGCTGCTCCACTCGTGCGTGATGCTGGGAGTCGGGAGTCTCAACCTGGGCCGCGGCGGGGGTCGTCGTCATGGAAATCAACAGCAGCAGAACCTGGAAAAGTGAAAATCGAGCACAGCGCAGTAACCGCACGCATGTGGTGCACGCATGGCGTGGACTGAAACGATGATCCCGGACACGGCGAAGACATCCCGTGACGACGGGAATTCCACAATTCGCTGTCGACGGAATCCACCACAGGAGGTCGGGCTCATCCCACCCCGCTGGAGCCCGTCACGCAGAGAATCGGGACCATTCGCAAAGCGGCTCCACCGAGATCACAAACGACCAATCCTGTGCGAATCCATTCACTCTGGTCTTGCGTCGTGAAGTCACATCGAAACTTCACTGTTTCTATATACAACGGCCCCCGACCGAACGCAACGCTTCATGCCGTTTTCGCCCACGCAATGCACGCGACACACCTCCTCTGCAACATGCCGCAACTCGTTATCCAAAAACGCCTTACAACGCACCCAGCCCCGCTCCCCCACCACGCGGCCAGCACCCCGCGAGCCAGCCCCCGCACCGCCTTCGGCGGCAATTGGGAACATCCATCGCGGCGGACGATGCGGGGAGTCGATCCCTACCACAGATGCCGCCTGTTGCCGCCGGTCAACCCCGCGGAAGCACTGCCAGTCCAGAGTCGGACGACGAACTCTGCCGCCAGCTCAAGCTGGCCTGGAATTCTCGCGCTCGGGAACCGCCAGCTCATCAACACTCTCTCTTCCGAAGCCTTGGCATCCGCATGTCGGCGGATTTCCCGGGGGATGCTTTTCATCCGCCCCGGAATGGCCACTCCTGTTACGTTCACTCCACGACATGGATGTCCTTCCCTCCTCCCCACGGAGTCGTTTGGGGGCCCGGACGAGGTCTCATGACCCAGTCTTATGAATCCAGTGTGGCGGCGAGGAGGTTGCCGCCGCATGACACACCACAATGAGGGCTGCTCACCTGGAGCGATGGCGTACCGCAGTACGTCTTCTTTGTCACTGCCGCCCTGTCTGCCAGGCCATTCCTCACTGACTCGCGTATTTGATCCGAAAGCACGCGACTCGTCCGACCACGGACTACAATCCGGAGCGTCCCGATCGAATCGCGGGTCGTGAGTCGACTGCCTGGCCTCCGGGTCATTTCCAACAGATTTGGTACCCCTCCCGACTTCGAGCCAAGATGATGACTGGACACACTGGTGGATCGGAATCAGGAACTCCCTCCCGCGAACAGGGACTACAAAGGCTGCACACGCTGTCGACCGTCATCGGCCAGTACGCCAGCGCACGCAATCACACCGGTGAATCGACGACGACGCGGCTTTCCCCCTACATTCGCCGGCGGCTGATCCTCGAAGACGAAGTCCTCGAGTTCGCCCGGGCGGTTGGCAGTTTCTCCAAGGTCGAAAAATTCGCCCAGGAAGTTGTCTGGCGCACCTATTGGAAGGGCTGGTTGGCGAATCGTCCCGGCGTCTGGATCGCCTATCTCGACAGACTGCAGGCACTCGACCAGACCCTCGCAGCCTCCGACCGCGATCGCCTCGACTGCGCTCTTCGCGGCCAGACCGACCTCCCCTTTCTGAACGCCTGGTGTGAAGAACTGATCTCGACCGGCTATCTGCACAACCACGTGCGGATGTGGTTCGCCAGCATCTGGATCTTCACCCTGAAGTTGCCGTGGGAACTCGGGGCCCGATTCTTTCTCGATCACCTGCTCGATGGGGACCCCGCGGCCAACACCCTCTCGTGGCGCTGGGTGGCCGGCCTGCAGACCGCGGGGAAACACTATGTCGCCCGGGCCGACAACATCGCGAAATACACCGATGGTCGTTGGGTTCCCAAGCCGGGCCAGCTCAACGAATCGGCCAAACCACTGCCTGACGATGGTCTCTCCCGCACGCCGGCGAAACAGCCGTCCCTCGGCCCACTGGCCGAGACGGTCCGACCGCAAGCGGTGCTGTTGCACAATGAAGACTGCGGCCCCCTGCCCGCTGCCTGGTGCGGGGTTCCGGCCGTACGCCACGCCGTGACCGACCACCGGCAGCATGTGCCCTCGGCTCTGGTGACCGACTGGATCGCGGGGGCCTGTGCTGACGCAGACGCCAGGTTCGGCGCGGTGACCCAGACGCGCTCGGCAGACGAGTTGGCCGCGTGGTGTCGGGATGCTGGAGTGGCGGAACTTTGGACCTGGCGGCCCCACACCGGATTTGTCGCCAACGCGCTCGCCGGGCTCCGGACCAGCCTCGCCCCACGGGGGATCTCGCTCCAGTACGCTGATCGCCACCACGATCTCTTGTTTTTCTCGCTGGCGAACCGCGGATTCTTCCCCTTCTGGGAACGAGCATCGGCCAAACTGCGGCAGCTGTGGCAGTGAAATCGCCTCCCCTGAAGCGCACCGGCCACTGCAATCACGATCCTCCGGGTCGCGGGGGAGGAACGACAGACACTCCTTTCCCGGCCACGGGGCGGGCAAGTCCCACCCAGAGAGCGTGATCGCCGCCCAGTCACGGTCAACTTTGCGGCTCTGCTCCCAGGATCCGCCCCACCAGCCGGGCCGTGCGCTGTCTCTGGGTCGCCCGTTGCCAATGGGTGATGATGGCCACCCGGCTGGCACTCCGTTGCTGAGGTGTGGCCGGCCTGGTGTCGGGAGCCGTAACATCCCCAATCTCCACACCGCGCTGCTCCAGCCACTCCCAGAGCGGGTTCCTCCGCTCGAGGAAGATTCGGGCACCTGACAGTGCCGCCAGAAACAGATTGCCCAGCGCCTGCTGTCTCAGGTGATACATCAGCACATACCCACACGACGAGACCAGCCCCACATACTCGGGATACGGCAGATACTCTGTCAGGGGGACGAAATGGGAACCCAGCAGCCGTTCTCCGGCCGCCACCACCCGATCTCGATAGCGCGGATCACCATATCCCAGCGGCACGTAAACCCGCCGCCCCGCCAGATCGACATGTCGCGCAATGGCCTCAAAGAGCTCGACATGATTGTTCGTGGGTGAAGCACTGTTCCCCGCCAGCAGATCGACCCCCTGCCGTTTTTCCCCATCCGGCAGATCGAATGGCATGTCGTCTTCGAGGGTGAGATAATTCCACGTCAGGTAGTCCGCGCCAAACCACGGATTGGCGCTGCGGACCAGTTCGTATTCCTGGTCCAGCACAGGGCAGAAGACGTCAACCCGCCGCAGCAGCCCGACGTCGTTGCCCGTGCAGGCCGACTTGATGCGCTGAATACAATCCCGCGCCATCTCCGCCGGATTCCGCCAGGAGGACTGGCGTACCAGAGCACGTGTCCCGGGCAGGACCAGCCCGTCCGGATATCTCGTCCACAACAGATCGTCGTAGTAGTCAAAGCCCCACCCAATCCACACCACCACCTTGCCGGGCGGAATGTCCCGCAGCAACCGGCGGTGGTGCGGCGGCAGACTGTGGAATACCACTCCAGCGACCTCGGCACGCCGAACTTCGCCGCGGAATTGCCTCGGGGTCAGCGTCCGCACACAATCCGGCAGCCGAAACTGGGAATTGAGCGAGGGGCCGACACGGACGAACTCGTTGACGCCGGGGGCCACCGCCTCAAACTCGCGAATGCCCCGATCGGTCAACGAGAAATTGACCACCACATGCAGAATCTTCGCAGCCGAGACGGCCATGCTTCCGTCACTCGCCAGGAGTCGTTTGCCCGGTCAATTGTCGCTCCAGTTCCAATAGACCACGCGATCGCTCGCCGATCCTCTTCGCAGGAATTCCCGCATAAAGGCCAAAGCCGGCACACCGTTCTTTGACCAGGCTCAACGCGCCGACCGCAACGCCATCCTCGAGGATGGCTCCCGGCAAAATCACACTGCCGCAGCCAACGATGACATGCCTGCCGAGGTGTACGGCGGCGTCGCGCACACGCCGGTATTCGATCGGTACCATCGGACCTGTCAGGCCAGTTCCATGGAAATCGTCACTGCTTGAGTAGATCGAGACCCGGCCCGAGAGGTTCGTGAAATCCGACAGTGTGATCCGCCCGGCACCAATCAGTGTCGCCTGGGTGCCGATGTGCACACGGTTTCCCACGCTGATCCCTCCCACCCCCGCCGACAAGACACAAAAGTCATCAATCCGCACGCCGCTGCCCAGGGAGATGGCCGCGGCATTGTGGAGACTGGCCTTCTCCGAAATCCGCACATCGTCTCCCAGTGCGGCGAACCCCATCGCGAGCAGTTGGTCCCGTGCGAGGAAGGCCATCATCTCCCCTTGTGAATGCAATCCACGACCCGGTCGATGTCGGTGTCGGACAGTGTGGGATAGATCGGCAGGCACAGCACCTGCGATGCAATTCTCGTCGCCACCGGCAGCCTGGAAGGTTGGGCCGAAGCCAGTCCGCAATACATGGGAAACTGGCTGATCAACGGGTGGAAATATCTTCGGCCATAGATGCCATGAGCGGCCAGGTGCCGATACAGCCCATCGCGGCTGAGCCGGAAACCGTCCCCCACCAGAATCGGGAAATAGGAATGATTGGCCCCCTCCCACGCACCGGCAGCCACACAGGTGATCCCCGGAATATCCGCCAGCCGTTCCCGGTATCGCCGGTCGATTTCCGACCGCCGCCGTAACGCGGCATCGACATACTTCAGCTGCAACAGCCCCAGGGCTGCCGTGATCTCGCTCATCTTCGCATTGAGGCCGGTTTCGTTCACGGTCACTTCATCGACGAAGCCAAAGTTCTTGAGCCGGTCGATATAGCGCTTGAGGGCCGGGTCGGATGTCACCACCGCCCCCCCTTCTCCGGTGTTGAACACCTTGGTCGCATGAAAACTCAAGGCCGAACAGTCGCCGCATTCCAGAAGGTTCCGACCGGGCAGGCAAACGCCAAACGCATGGGCCGCATCGTAGAGGACCCGCAATCCGCGGACGGCGGCGAGCTCCCCGATCGTTGCGACATCACACGGCATGCCGTAGCAGTGCACCGGCAGAATGCCACTGGTCCGCGGCGTGATCGCCTCTTCAATCCGGGCCGGATCGAGATTCAGCGAGATGGGATCGATGTCGACAAACACCGGCTCAAGCCCGGCACGGACCAAGGCATGGGTGGTCGCCACGAACGAATAGGGCGTCGTGATCACCTCCCCCCGCAGTCCCAGCGCGCGGATGGCGGTGGATAATGCCAGGGTTCCATTGGCGAACAGAGAGATGTGCCGCACCCCCAGCCGCTCCGCCAGCGCCCCCTCCAGCCGTTGATGCATGGGGCCGCCATTCGTGAGAGTCTGACTCGCCCAGATTTCTTCCAGATAGGGCAGGAACTCTCCCAAGGGGGGCAACAACGGACGAGTCACGAACAGTTTCTCGGTTCCTCGGGTGCCCGAGTCGGAGCCTCCCAAACCCGCTGCCAGGTCGACGGGAGCCTCCGCCCCCGGCTGCCCCTGACCATTGGAACGCGACGGCGTCGCGGTTTCAGCGAACCCCCGTGGCCGTCCCTGATCCACGGGTGTCATTGGGGGTGTGGTCATGTCAATACCTGCTCATAGATCCTGCGGTGGATTTGGGCCGCTTTTTCCCAATTCAGCTCTGACACCGCGTACTGATACGCACGCCGTCCCATCTCTCGGCGCGTCTCGGATTGCTCGCAGAGAGTCGCCAGCGCACTGGTCAGCGCGGGAACCGATTCCGGTTCCACCAAAGCCCCACGCCCATCGGCGAGCAGGGTCCCGATATCCCCCAGACGGCTCCCCAGCACGGCCAGCCCGCACGCCATCGCTTCCACCAGCTTGATGGGGCCCGCATGCCGGGTGATGGTCGCATCCCTCCGGGGAACCACAAACAGGTGGATCAATCTCAGATAGGCGGGAACCTGTGCCGCGGGAACCAGACCTGTGAATGTCGCCCGGACTCCCAGGCGTTGCGCGAGGTTCTGCAACTGCCCAGATTGAGTCCCCGCACCGACGAACAGCGGCTGCACGTGGGGCAACTGATGCTGCACTTCCGCCAAGGCCTTGATCAGCAAATCCAGCCCCTCGTACCGGAGCATGTTGCTGGTGGTGCCAATCACAAACTTGTCCTCGAGCCCCAGACTCGCCCGCAGTTGCGGGTCGGGCGGGCCCGGCCGAAACACCTCCGGATTCACTCCGTTCGGCACCACCGACAACCGGTCTGTCAGCCCTGGAAACTCGCTGCGCAGAAACGCCGCCAGTGACTCGCTGGCGGCGATCACGGCCTGGGCCTGTTTCAAATGCCCTTCAAAATGACGTCTCAAGACACGTTCGAGGCCAGGCAGCGGAATCCGCACGGTTTCACTCATGATGGCTCCGGCGAGATCGAACCGGACCTCGGCTACCAACGGAATTCCAACCCTCGCCGCGACATTGGCCGCAACCCGACCGATTCCCCCCGACCAATGAACATGGATCAAATCAGCTCCATGATCAATCACCATCTGCTCGATCGCCCTCTCCAGATGTCGGGTCTCCATGGAGAACCGGCGCAATCGGCGCAATCCGTTCTCTCTGGCTGAGGGAGAGACCAGGCGCACCCGGTCCCCCAGGCCCTCCGGCGGTTCGATCAACGCCTGTCCGTAAGATCCCTGGCGCGACGTGACCAGCACCCTCGGCTCAAAGCCCCCCGCGCCGATCTGGGCGGCGATCAAGGCCCGACTGCGGGAGGTATAGCCGGAGATCACCGGTTGCCAGCTCTCAAAAACATGGAGCGGTTTCAAAAGTGGAGATCTGGCAGGGCTCATCACCTCATCTTCTAACAGGATTTGTCACCCCCGAAAGCGGTCCGACGTCCTCCCGGAAAGCTGGGCCCCCGATTTCCTCCGGCTTCAGGGAAGATTCCGCAAAATCGAAAAACCAATCCCTGCATCATGAACGGCATCCTGAATCCGGACCGCAGAATCCGGCAAATCCCCTGCTCCAGGGTGTCTCGGCAAAAAGGACACCTGATGCAACCATTGGAATCCGGAAAGCATTGGCTGCTCCCCACGCTTGCCTCGGGGGCCTCGGAGAAGATCATGTCGATCAGGGAGAACCCCGCCGACGCCAGTCATCCCCGATTCAGACCCGCTCCAGTGTTCCGGTGATCCCGGCGAACGAATCGGTCTCAACTCCCAGCCGCTGCAGGATGGTGACGAACAGCTTCGCCAACGGCAGTTCCTCCACCTCGGGTTTGCTTTGCCAGCCCGCATCGGTGTCGATACCGGCCCCCGCCTGATTGTCTTCGTTCCCCTTCCCGAACTTCAGGTAACGGCCGTTGGTAAAGCCGAGGTTCTTTCCTCCGGCGGAGATGATCGGGTAGTTGCGCGAGAGGTGGAAGCTGCTCGAGGCCGAGCCGTGCATCGCCAGTGTGTTGTCGAGCATGTTGCCCTGCCCGGTCGGCTCGGGAGTCCCCTTGAGACGCTGGACAAACCGTCCGAACTCCTCGGCCTGATAGCGGTTGTAGGTGCCGAGGTTCTGCCATCCCCCTGGCTTTTTGACCTCGTGCGTCAACCCGTGGGCGGCCCCCAGCCCCACCGCCTGAGACAGCAGGTCGTGCGGCCCCTCGCCGTTCTCCCGCCCCAGCTGAAACGTCGCGACACGCGTCGAATCGCTCAGGAAGGCGAGGTAGATCAGTTCATACATTGTCTGGAAATAAAGCCGGGCCTCTTTGGGCTCGGCATCCAGATGCAGATTGCGGGGATCGACGTGCGGAATGGGGGTCTCGATCCACCGTTGCGCCTTCGCCAGTTTCACCTCGGTATCACGGACCGCGTCCAGGTACTGCGCGAGAGTCTCGCGATCGCGACTGGTGAGCTGCCTTCCGAGCGAGCGCGTATTGTCAATCAGCAGGTCGAGGGCGCTCTTGCTTCTCTCCAGGCGAGCCGCCGCCTCTCGCCCCGTCGTCACGAACAGCAGGTTGAAGATGTCCCGGGGTCTGTTCATCGCGGGAATCGGCCGACCTTCCCGATTGAACGACTGGGTCTGCGCCCCCCGCGGGCCCCCCACACCGCCGTTGGTCGACATGACCAGCGAAGAATGCCGGGTCAGGTCCCCGGCGTGCTCGGCATAAGCCTGATCGAGGGAAATCGTATTCCGATAGGGTCCATGCCCTCCGATTGGCGCACCGGTCAGGTACTGGTCCGCATTCGAATGGCCATGCACGCCGCGGGCGTGGGGATGCGACAGCCCCGAGTAGATCGTGATTTCGCTCCGCAGGGGCTCGAGCACATCGAGAACCTTGGTCAGCTCAAAATCGGTCTCCCCCCCCCGGGGGAACCAGCACCAGTCTTTCCAGGCCGGGTCCGACTTGAGCGGCAACCCCACGCCATCCGGATGATAGATGCTGACGAACCGCCGGGGAGTTTCGTCGCGGGTGGGTCCACCCACCGCAAACGTCTCCAGCCACGGCAACGCCAGGGCCACTCCGGTCCCGCGCAGAAACGTCCGGCGACTCCACTGGTTCTGGTCATGCATGGTCGGTCCCCCGCCGTTCATTTCGAGTTGAAGAGGTCACTGGTCACAATCAGGAAGATCAGGTCGCTCAGCCCGTCGCCCCGTTGCCGGAACTCGGCGGTCAGCGTGTCGATCTCGGCACTGTCGCCAAACGTCAGCGGTCGCCCCAGGGCAAACGCCAGCAGCTTGTGCACCATCGACCTGGCAAACTGGTCTTGTCGGTCGGTCAGCAGGTACCGCTTGAGTCCATCGATCCCCGCCAGCGTCTGCCGGTTGAAAAGCTCCGCCGTCGCATCGACAGGCTGATTCCGGATCTGTGTCCGGTACGCGCCCAGGGCGTCGTAATTCTCGAAGGCGATTCCCCACGGGTCGATCCGGGAATGACACGAGTAGCAGGCGGGTTTGTTCCGGTGATTGATGATCCGCTCCTTGAGGGTCATCTTCAGGATGTCGGGATCGGTCAAATCGACCTCCGGAACATTCGGCGGAGGAGGTGGCGGAGGATCGTCCAGGATCCGTTTCAGCATCCAGACACCCCGCTTGAGAGGATGCGAATCGGTGCCGTCAGAGTTCATCGTCATGATCGCGGCACTCGTCAGCAGGCCGCCGCGGTGTGTCTCCGGGGTGATCGGAACCGTGCGGAAGTGCGGACCATACACGGTGGGAATGCCATAATGGGCCGCGAGGCGCTCGTTGACGACGGCGTAGTCCGCATGCAGAAAATCAATCACGCTGCGATTCTGCTTCAGGACCTCTTCGAAACAGGCGACCGGTTCTTCCAGCATCGCTCCCCGCAGGGGGTCGTCAGCCGTCAGGTGCGTGACGCTATTGATGCGGTCGAGCCCCAGCCACTGCTCGACGAAGTGCTCAGTGAATCGCCGGGAACGGGGATCGGCCAGCAGGCGTTTCACCTGTGCGGCCAGGACGGCGGGTTCTCGCAGCTGTCCGCGCTCAGCCAGCGCCAGCAATTCCTCATCGGGCAGGCTGCACCACAGGAACACCGCCAGGCGGCTGGCCAGCTCCAGCTCACTGATCCGGGTCGACGATTGCGACTCGTCGGTCGCCACCCGTTGAGTCAGATACAAAAACTCGGCGGACGACAGTGCGGTCGCCAGAACCTCCACCATCGCCTCTTCGAAGGTCGCGAATTGCGGCCGGTACTTGGCGAACAGCCTCAGGAACTGGTCGACTTCCTGCGTCTCGACCGGTCGTCGCCAGACCCGGCGCAGAAACCGGCTCAACACCTCCCGGCCGTACGCCTGCTCGTCGCCGCGGTGGTCGCTGTCGAAGAAGATGGCGGTATGCGATCGGGGGGGCCATTGCTCATAGAATGGAGCCGTAATTTCGATTGAGTCGATCTGGACCTGCAGCGGATCGTCGCTGCGCGGAGCATTCGAGACATTGCGGATGTGCAGGTACTCGTCCCGTCGGGGAAAGGTGGTTTCGAGGTGCCGGAAGGGATTCCGCTGGATATCGCCGAGGGGAATGTCGAAGTGTATGAACTGCGGATCCTCAGCCGAGGCGGTCACCGGGATGTCGCGCTCGCTGATGACGTCGGAAAAGTTGGCGTCGTTGCTGGTATGGGCGCTGAAAATCAAACGCAGGCTGGCGAATTCCTGCGGGTTCTGCGTGGATCGGCCCGCGCGGATCCGGACCCGCATGATGCCCTCGTCGGGCAGAAACCGGTCGAGGTCCAGCTTCAATTCGCTCGCTCCCGGCAGCATCAGGACGACGGGCGCGACGGCCGGCGCAGCCCCCAGGATGGCGTCCGGCCGGGGCAAGGTCTTGCCACCGGCAAACGGAATGCCCACGCCCGAGTCCCGCTGGAACAGGTGCGGCTGATGCCTCGCCTGCCCATAGCGCTCTTCCCCCTTGCGGAACACCTTGGACTCGTTTCCCGAGCCGCTGGCCCTCTCCATCTCTTCCGGCATCGAGACGATGTAAGTGACGGCAGCGGGGCGCGCGCCCGTAACGGTGGCCCGCTTCAACGCCTTCAGCGCCAGCTCGCGATAGGTCTCGAACTGCATGACCGACATCTGCAGCAACTCGGAACTGTTTTTGAAGCCCTCTTCGGAGGTCGACTCGGGCGGCAACTTGTTCGCGAGGGAATACGAGAGCCCCAACAGATCCTGCAGGGCGTAATTGTATTCGTAGTTGGTCAGCCGACGAAACGACGTGTGCTCCTGGCTACGCCGTCGGATGCGCGACGCCGTATCGAGCTCTCCGCTCAACCAATCGACGATCTGTCCGCGGTTTGCATCAGCCAATGCGTAATCGGGCTCATCGGCGGGAGGCATCTCCGACTTGCTCAGGACCCCATACACCTCCCGCCACCGCTCGACGTCGGGCCCGGTCAGCAGATCGGGGTTCAACTGGTCGACCCGCAACCTCCCCTCCGACCGATCGGGACCATGACAGTCCTGACAGCTCTTTCGCAGCAGGGGGCCAATGATGTCCCGGAAATGGGCAACATTCGCCTGGGGGATCGCGTCAGCCGGCATGCCGACCTCCGTCGCCGCCTTCAGATAGCGCGACCGGGCACGCCCCTGCTGTCGGGCCGCCTCCAGGGTCGGGAGAGATTCCTGGCCATCGGCGGCGACAAGAAGGCTCGTGTGTCCGAGCACCAGCAACAACATGGCCAGTCGGCTTGTCATCGGCGTGTCTTTGTTCTCCGCCGACCGCGAACAGTGCAGAGGCTCTGGACTATCGCCACCGGGCAACATCCTGCTCCGCATGTCGCCACGGCCTTCTGCAGAAGACCGCGAACAGGAGAAGCGGAAAGGGGACTGAAACTCCAAGAATGATATCCGGGTCGTCGCGGCGGGGGCAATCCTGTGTTTGGACAGAAGGATCAGGCCGCAGAGTACTCCTCCCATTTTGCCGAATGATTTGATCAAGGCTCCGCCCCACGGAGATCGCCACCCCGATCACTCCCTCATGCTGAGGTCACAGCAGACTTTGTGGAATTGCCTTGAGCCCGAAAGCCTCTGAGCAACTCGCCGGCGCTCGATAACCACAGACGGCGCGATCCGGATGTTGACCGCCCAGTCATCAATCCCAACCAGATGCGATTCCATTCGAGGATCAAGGCCAGTCACCGTGCTGAATCTGCCTGGAAAACGACGCGACTTTGTCAGAAGCAAGATGCTTTCAGGTTTCGCAAACAGGACACCCATCGCTTCGCGGTTCTCGTTGGCGGTTACGATCCTTGAGTGACGTCAGCAGTTTGACAGTTTTGTTCCCGCGCCGGAATAATGCGGGGCAGCAGCTGTTCGACAGCGGCCGGACTCCCAGTCAACCCCCGAGGGAAGGTCTGGTGCCTGCAGTCGCGACGGTGGTGGAACGGACATCGGCCGGAAACCTCTCCAGGCGTGTGAAACAACTGCCAACCGATCAACGTGGAGGCACCATGTGGAACTCGCTGCACTCCGCCCTGAACGGGACCGGTTTCTCAGGGACTCTCGTCCCCGGGCGCGTTCCATTGGTGTGGTCCCGACGACAACGGCCTTGTCTGCCATTTCCTCACCCCTGGAATTACCGGGAACCCATCCGGATCCTGGAGAGCCTTTTCGTTGATGCGGACGACAACGCCGGTTCGGGCCGACACACGGTCTGCCTGCACATTCCAGGGTTGGCCCCTTTTCTGGCCACGCGTGACCCGCAACTGATCCGGGCCATCACAGTCGACACCGGCGACAAAGAGGGGCAATTCGACCGCGACACCCTCCCCTCGGATGGAATCGCCCGGGCGACCGGGACCGATTCCCTGCTCTATTCGAATGGTGCCCAATGGCGGCATCAGAAGAAACTCGCCGCCTCCCCGTTCGGCAAATCGACCCTCTTCCAACCCGAGAATTTCTCGGCGTTCTTCGATGGGTTCCAGAAAACCGTCCGGCAGCGACTGGACGCATTTCGTTCGCGATCCGCGAACACTCCCGGTCCGCTGGAGGTGCGGCTGGAAGATGAAATCAAACCGGTGATGCTCGAGATGCTCACCAACAGCTTCTTCGGAGCCTCCCTCTCCTATCAGGAGATTCGGGAGACGTATGTTCCCGCACTCGAGTTTCTGATCGACGACATCGTTCGCGATACCGTCTACCAGCGGCTTCCCCTGCCCCGATGGTTGACCCGTCCCAGCCGCCCAGATCGGAAACGATTGCAGGAATCAAAGGTCGTCTTCGAGCAACTGATCGACATCGTCCTGGCGCAAAGACAAACGGGAACCGGCCTTTGGCGTCAATTCAAATCCGACGCACCCGATGAGGCACTCCGCAGCAACCTGCGGGTCTTCCTCGCTGGTGCCCTGGAAGCCACAACGTCCTTCGCAAGCTGGACACTCTCCCATCTGGCGCGGTGTCCAGAGGTACAAACCCGACTGTTCCACGAACTTGAACCGGTAGACCACTACAGCCCATGGGTCCTCGGGAACGCCGTCTGGCTGGGGAGGGTCCTGGACGAAACATTGCGGCTGACCCCATCACTCTACTTTCTCCCCCGGCGGGCCACTGCTCACAGAACGGTGGTGACTTCCGATGGTCGCGATTTGACGATCCCGGCCGGCACACACATCTTTCTCGATGTCTGGCATGCCAATCGCCATGAGGACCACTGGGGTGTCGCACAGACCGGATATCCCGCCCTGGAATTCCAACCCGATCGTTGGCGCGTTCTGGCCGAACAACACCGGGACTCGAAAGAGATGCTGCATTTCGGTTTCGGCCATGGGCCACGAGTCTGTCCGGGAAAACACCTCGGCCAACTTGAAGTGGCTCTGGTGGTGGGAGCACTGGTGAAACTGGCCGAACTTGAGGCGGTGCATCGCGCCAATCCCGAGCGAGCCGGGGTGTCGACAAAACCGGCTGACGGGTGTCTCGTGCGAATGAGATTACGGCAACATTCAGGACGTAAAGAATCAGACAAGATGCAGCCGTCTTGATCACATCCCGCCAGTGTGCACACTGTCGACCAACCGCCATATGGGTTACTTTTATCCCCTCGTAACACGCACGGATTTGACGCGATATCGAGATGGATACGTGCCGATGTCGCCGGACGGGAAACGGCTTTTGATCAACGGCTTTGGGAATTTCGATCCCCATTTGTCGAAAATCGCGGAGATGTTCCGACGCTCGACCTCCCGATTTCCGACCCGTTCGCCATCGCGGTCGGATTCGCTTCAATCTGTGCTGGCTCAGCCGAACATGGAGTTTCACCAGGGCGACGGTTGGAAATGATCGTGTAAAACGGACCCACCCTGAAAACATCCGCACACCCCCTCGCTGGCAGCAGTTCCGGCGATGGTGTGCCGAGGTCAAAGGATGCTGAAGTTGGACGATGACGCGACCGTCCTCTTCTCCCACATCGCCGACTGGACTGCCACGAGCATTGCGCGAGAGCTGGAATCAATGACCCCTCCCAGAAATCACGGCAAACTCACCGAAGCGGAGTTCGAAATTGCGAAAAGACGACTTCTGAATGACGATGCCAGAAAGGCATCCCACGGAGCTGAGACCGGACGGACTCCATCCCCGATGCGACCTTGGCCAAATCACTCGCTGTTGATCCCGATCCGCTCGACCATCTCCACGGTGTTCGCGACGAAATCATTCTTCTGGTCCCTTCTCCACTCAGTCTGCTTGTGTCTGCTTTTTTCTCGCATCAACAGGAAATTGGGATCGGGCCTCAAGAGTCGACTCAGGGGATTGATGGAGAGGGCTGTCGGCCTTGCGGGAATGCATAGTCAATCATTTCTCAAAGCGACTCCTCTTTCGCCTTTTCTGGATTCAGAATCTTTTGCTTCGGCTCGATCAACACGACTTCAGCCAGCATGATCACCGGGCGTTTCGGGTGCAGGCGACGAATTCATCGTGGCCGAATGCGCCATGCACCTGACAATGGCCCGTTCAAGTTCGGCGGGATCGATTGGCTTGGCGGCGTATTCATCCATGCCCGCAGCCATGCACCGTTCCCGGTCCTCATTCATGGCGTGCGCCGTCAGCGCAATGATGGGCAGATGCCCGCCTGACACGGCCTCTCGCTGCCGGATCGCTGCGGTCGCCTGGAGGCCGTCCATCTTTGGCATCTGCACATCCATCAAAACCACGTCAAATGTCTGATTCTCCAACGCCGTCAGCACTTCCAGGCCGTTGTTGACGATCGTCAACTCAAAGCCCAACCGGGCCAAAAATGCAGCAGCCACTTTTTGGTTGATGAGATTGTCTTCGGCGAGAAGGATGTGGAGCTTGGCTTTCTTGTGAGACGCAACCGACGTGACTGCAGCATTCGCGTTGTCCTGAAAAGGCCGCTGGCCTGTGACCGGGCGTGCGCAGGCACCAGGATTCACTTCCCACGCAACAGTTTCCAGAACCTTCAGAATGGACTTCAGCAGCAGGGAGGCTCTGACAGGCTTGGTGAGAGAGGAGCTGATTCCGAGCGCCCGAAAACGGGCATGATCAACCGGCTGCCCGGCTGACGAGAGCATCAGAATGATGGGACTGTGGAATTCCCCCGAGGCCAGGTTCTCCCGCAACGCTCCGGCCACGGCAAAGCCGTCCATTTCAGGCATTTGGTCATCGAGCAGCACCAGCGAGAAGTGGGCCCCAGCGAAACCTGCCTCACGCACCGCCTGAACGGCCTCTTTCCCACTCGCCGCAGACAGCGGTTTCATGCCCCATTGAGTCAATTGATTGTGAAGGATGCGACGATGCAAGGCGCTGTCATCCACCACCAGGACCGGCAGGCCCCGAAGCTTCGGCGCGGCACGCACGGCTTGTGAGCAGGATGGATTTGCTGATGGACCGAACCGTGCGCAGAAGTGGAATGTGCTGCCCACGCCCATTTCGCTCTCAACCTTCAGCACACCGCCCATCATTGAAACGAGTCTTGAGGAGATCGATAACCCCAGTCCAGTTCCGCCATGTGTCCGTGAAATGGACGAGTCCGCCTGTTCAAACGCATCAAAAATCTGTGTCAGTCTATCGGCCGGAATCCCAACACCCGTATCACGAACGGCAAAGTGCAACCAGACCTCATCGGCAGACACCGAAACGACTCGGACCGCGAGATCGACTTCACCCCGATCTGTAAATCGGATGGCATTGCTGATGAGATTCAGCAGTACCTGCCGGAGCCGACCTGCATCCCCTATGAGAGTCTCTGGAATCATCGGGTCCAGTTCGCACGTGAGTTCCAGATTCTTCACCTGGGCGGTGACGCCGCAATCGCTGACAGCGTTTTCGACACATTCCGTGAGGTTGAAGTCCTCCGAGGTCAGACTCAGCTTGTTCGCCTCAATCTTTGAGAAATCCAGAATATCATTGATGATCTGCAGCAGACTCTCGGCTGAGCGGTTCGTCATCTCCAGGTATTCCCGCTGCAGCGGAGTCAGGTCGGTGTTGAGCATCAGCCGTGTCAACCCCAGCACTCCGTTCATCGGGGTGCGGATTTCATGGCTCATATTCGCAAGAAAGGCACTCTTGGCTCGATTGGCGGCTTGAGCCTGCAGTTCGCTGCGGACCAATGCCTCCTCGGTCCGTTTGCGACTGATGCCTGTGGCCATGGCGTCGGCTGCGGAACCAAGAGTTGAAATGGTCGCCTCGGAAATGCACTGCCGCGCAAAGATGGCGACTACCCCCACCAGGTGGTTATCGACAATCAGCGGATGACCAGCAAATGCAACCATGCCTTCGCGGCGAGCCCATTCCTGTTCACTCACACGTGGGTCACCTGCGACCTCGTTGGTGACGTATGGTTTGCGGTCTTGAGCTATCAGCCCAACTTGGAATCGTCCGACGGGGACACGTCCGTGCGGGCCGTCAATGTGAGTGCACATCCCGGCACTCGCCTGCAATTCCAGAGTGTCACCTGATTCGCCGAGCGTCCAGATACGTGCGAACGCTCCGTCGATGTGCCGAACAAGTGACTCCGCGCATTGCTGAAGCATGGCTGGCACAGTTTCGCTTCGGGACAGCGCCAGTCCGATCTCGGAACTCAGGGCGAGCAGGCGAATACGTTCATCTAACGCCGCTTCACTCTGCTTGCGCTGCGTCAGGTCTCGCAGGCAGGCAGTGAACATGGGCGTCCTTCCACTCTTAATTGCCGAGATGGCGAGCTCCACGGGAAACTCGCTCCCGTCAGCACGCATCGCTGTGATTTCGATCCGTTTACCGAGGACCGGTCCATCGCCAGTCGCCAGATAATGCTTCATTCCCTGTCGATGGGCCTCCTGGAGTGACGGAGGAACGATCAGGTCGACCATGCTCTTCTGCAACACCTCATCTCTCCCATAGCCAAACGTCCGTTCGGCGGCAGGGTTGAAGTCGACAATTCGGCTCTGGCAGTCAATCGTGATGATGCAGTCGAGACTGTTGTTCAGAATCGCCGCCTGCCGAGCGCTCACCGAGTTCAATTCCGCCTGGGATCGTTTGCTGTCGCTGATGTCGCGTGCGACATTGGAAGCGCCGAAGATCCGCCCTGATACGTCACGTAAGGGCGACATCGTTACGGAAACATCGATCGGCCGACCATCTTTATGCACACGCACGGTCTCGAAATGGTCCACGCGTTCGCCCCGCCGCAGGCGTTCCAGAATCCTGGTCTCTTCGACAGCGCGATCTGGAGGATCCAACACCGACATCGGTCGCCCAATCATCTCGGCTGCGGAGTACCCGAAGAGTTGTTCGGCCCCACGGTTCCAACTCTGAATGACTCCGTTCAGATCTTTACTGATGATGGCGTCGTCCGAAGACGCGACGATCGCCGCCAAATGCTGCAGAGACTGCTCCACCCGTCGACGTGCAGCGATATCACTGATGGAGGCGAGGACGAGTGTTTCATCCCCGGTCGTGATGGGGTTGAGACCGATTTCAACCGGAAACTCACCGCCATCCTTGTGCAGTCCATAAAGATCCCGGCTGGCCCCCATGGATCGGGTCTGCGGAGCAGCGAAGAAGTCTCGCCTGTGGTCGGCGTGTGTCGCGTGAGACCATCCGGGGAGCAGGAGTTCCAGGCTCTGCCCGAGAAGGTCCTTTCGCAAATATCCGAACAACGTTTCGGCCTGCGAGTTGACCAGGACCATTCTCCCGCGCGAATCGACCAGAATCATCGCGTTCGGCGACGCTTCGACCACCAGTCGAAACAGTTGTTCTTCTTGGATTCGGGATTGTTGAGTCATCATTAACCGTTGTCGTTGAGGTCAACACAAGAGGTCCGTCACGCCACTCTTTGCATGGAAGTGGGGGTCAACAACAGGTTGGGGGATCGAGGGTGAGAGAAGGGGGCGAGCGAGGCCGTGGGGGGGAGAAGTGCATCCCTTGGACGTGAGAAGGCGGGGAGTTGAGCAGTCGAGCGGAGCACGTCCCACGGAGCCTCAGGATGCAACCGAAAACGATCCTCAATCGGCTGGAGAAACACAAGTCTCTCTTGAAAGGAACCTTGACACCGGACAAGCGCGGGCAGTTGTTCTGCCCCAGTTGAAAATGGAATCCGTTTCTGGTTGGATCGGTGATTCCCTGACCGGAGATTCAAACCTTGAGTTCCAGTCGACGTCGATACCAACCTGAACACGGGTCACAGGTTTTTCGCAGGCATTTGGCCACCGGGGAAACGGTCTCAGCCCTGGCCGAGAAGTTTGGGTTCCAGCCACGTCAGATTCCTCTCCGGGCCGACCTGCTCCTCGCCCGGGCCGACAAGGCTCAGGCCCGGCGCAGAATCACGGCTTTCGCCCCCCACGACAACGCGGTCCGATTGCATTCCGCAATCGGAGACATCACCCCTCCCGACACACTGCAAGGCCTGGAACACATCATCTTTCAGGAACGCGATCGCAAGCTGGAGGAGGCCCGGAAGCAACGGCAGGTCGCCCGACAACAGGCAGGACCGCACACTGACGTTGCCGGATGATTCCCAACAGGTGACAATCCGGCTGGTGACAATCCGGATCGGCTTCGAAGGAGGATTCGGCTCTGCAGGGGTGCACCCGGAGCGCCGTTCAAGGGCCAACACCGAAGCCCGGGCGGTCTCCTGACCGCCCGGCTTCCCCGGCTTCGGGATTGGCACCAATTCCTCACAACCTTCGTGACACGATGCCGCGACTTCTCGACAGAATGTCGCCCCCTTCCAATCATCAAAGTCGCCCCACCATTTTTCATTTCCCGGCGAGCCAGCCCACCATGACAGAGATCAACAAGCACCAGGCGCACACCAGTACGGCGACATGGCTCGGCGTCATCCCCCGCGACATCAGCCGCTACAGCTGGCTGATCCTGCTGAATACTTGGCTGTCTTGGGCAATGAACGCCTTGACCTTCGCGATGATCTACGTGCTCGGCACAGTGATCATCAGTGATTTCCAGCTGTCACCGATGAACTGGGGACTGATCGTCAGCGGCTACCTCGCCGTGCGTGTGCTCTGCGATATTCCGGTCTCGATCATCAGCGACCGCATCGGCCGGGGGTGGCGGCGGAAGCTCGTGTGGTTCCCAATGATGATGCTCTACGCAGTGGCCGGAACCCTCATCGCGATACCATCCCTGTCCGGGACGGTCACAGGTTTTTGTCTGTTGCTCATCGGAATTGCACTCGGCACGACGGCGAGCGAGGCGCTTGGTGTCGTGAGCGCGAGCGAGTGGTGGCCGCGCGAGCACTGCGGGTTCGCCATCGGCGTGCACCACACGGGCTACCCGATCGGCGCGCTGATGGGTGGTGGCATTGCGGCCGCAACGCTCTCCGTGTTTGGGGAAGACGGTTGGCGCATGGTCTACCTCACCTCGATCCTCACCATGCCATTCGCAATCTGGTACTGGTTCCTCGCCACGCAGGCACACCAGGAGGCGGTGGAGCAGCACGACCGCGAGGTGGGGCTCACTCCATCCGTCGAAATCCACGACGACGACGATCGTGTGTCGCTGCGCAGTTGTTTCGAGGCAGCCAAGAATCGGGAGGTGCTCATTTTCGGTATCTGCGCGCTCTTGTTTCAGGCGATGCAGAATGTGTTTCAGACCAGCTATCCCGAGTACCTGAAGTTTGTCGGCGGACTCGGCGCTGCGTCGGTGGCTGGACTGACCGTGGTTTGGTCGATCACGGGCGCCTTTTTTCAATTCCTGTGGCCCACCATCTCTGACCGCATCGGCCGCAAATGGTTCATCGTCGGTGCCGGAGTCATCCAGGCTCTTGTCTTCGTCCTGCTGCCGTACTGTACGACGGTACCGGCCGCGATTGGTATCCAGTTGCTTTACGGCGTGACGCTGAACGCGGTCTTCCCATTGCTGTTCGCGAGTACCGCCGACATCGCAGGCAAGCGCATCGCGTCGGCGCTCGGCGTGGTGTTCAGTCTGCTGTGGCTGGGGGCAGTGCTCGGCACTCTGTTCGCATCGGTCATCCTCCAATCCGGCGGCGGGTTCACAAACGCCAGCGCCTACCGCCTCGTCTATTTCTTGATGCCCGCGCTCTGCACGGTCATCATCGTTCTGCGGTTGCTCGTGCGTGAGACGAACCCCCCGCAGAGACCACATCGTGTTGGGGGAGGAACTGCCGGAGACCTGAACGCCCCGATGTGAAGCGGCTCGGGCGACAGGCTGCGCCGTAAGGCGCCCCTCTGCCAACTGCAGAGAAAATTGGTAATGATCACTGGAATCGGCCCCACCTGAGACGAGAAAGATGCCGTGAAACAGAATGCAAACACCAAGAGTCAAGTCCCGCAAAGTTTTCGTAAGAGCCTGCGCGGGTCATGCCGCGGTCCTTCTGATCCCGCCTGACAAACCTGGGCGGTCGACTGGTCTGACCGATCGCGGCACTCGGAAAGCAGCAAGACAGCGATCGATCGGACAACACGTGGGGAACTCTCGTCGCCCACACGATTCAGAATCGCCAAGAGATTTTGGCACACCACCGGCTCGAGGCTCCTTGGAGACTGGCCGAGACATTGAACCGCCATCCCGCTGCATATGCCGCAGGATGGCGGTTACGGAAAACCAATCCCATTGAAAGCACCTTCACGACCGTACGCCTGCTTCACCGACGCACCAAAGGGAATGGAACCAGGCAGGCCAGCCTGATCATGAAGTCCAAGCTCGCCCAGTCAGCGTCCAGGCACTGGCGCAACCTCAATGCCGCCACCCTGATCCTCTCCCCCCTCGAAGGGAAGGTCTTCACCGACGGAGTGCTCCAGCTCACTCACGCCGCCTGATCCACAGACTTCAAAACACAACTCGTGACAATACCTCGCCTTGTCCGCCCGGGTATTTCCAGAAGAACGCTCAAACGCCTTGTCGGCCTGAGTGAGGAGCAGGTTGACCCAGAGATGAATCTGACTGGGATGGAGTCCAAACTCCTCGGCCAGAACCGAGACCGTCTTTTTGTTGGCCAAATGGCTGCGAGTGACCTGGGCTTTTTGTTCAGATGTAAAGCGACGACGGCTGGAAGTCATGGGCTGGATCTCCGGTCACAGATTTATCCAGCCGACCAGCAGCGAATTCGATTTTTCACTGGGGCAAAACAAAATCGCCAACTCTTGATAAGGTGAACGGACGTGTCCGCAGGCCTCATCAATAAAAGTGACCAAACAAGGGGGGGCCTTGCTTTCGGCAGGATCTCTGCGATCAGACCAACACAGGGTGGGATGGCGTCTTCGGTGTTGTCCGTTCCCTGATTGTGACCGTCCGCCTCCCGCGCGATTCAATGCAGCGCCCGCCTGCACAGGAATCGGATGGCCAGTCAATTCAGCATTTCCCCGATTTTGTCTGTGCCGGGAGGGGTTTAGACTTGAGGTGTTGCTGAATGAGTCAGCCAATCGACATTTGAGGGCAACAGAGTTGAGACAGCGACTGCAGTGTGACTCCAGGAGTTCCGATCACAGTCCGCTGGTTCCGCCCTTTTGTGAATTATCGAAGCGACCCTACCCTGTCGCTGGATGCGAGATCACGATTTCTGTGGCCTGCATCGGGAGACGGTTTTAGCCATGGAGAGTTCCGATGAAAAACCGACTGTTCGGTGTGCTGGCGTTGGCGTTCACACTTGGCGTGGTCGGCATGGATGCGTTCGCCCATCATGCTCACGCGGCGGAGATGAAAGTCGATCAGAAGTTGCAGGCATGTGCCACAGTCTGCTCGGACTGTCAGCGGGTGTGTGACCTCTGTGTCACCCACTGTGCGAATCTGCTGGCCGATGGCAACAAGCAGCACCTGTCTTGTCTGATGCATTGTCGGGACTGTGCCACCTGCTGTGCGGCCTGTTCGCAAGTCTGTGCGAGTGGCGGACCGCTTTCCGCCGTAATGGCGGATTGCTGTGCGAAGTGCTGCGATCATTGCGCCAAGGCGTGCGAAGCTTTTCCCGATGACAAGCACTGTAAGGCGTGTGCGGAAGAATGTCGCAAGTGCCAGAAGGCATGCCAGGCAGTTGCCAGGTAGGTCAGAACAAGGAGTCCTCTGATTTATGCTGACTTGGTCTCTTGGAACGCATCGAGCGTGCGGTGGATGACGTCGGGCTCGCTCAATCCACATGCGTGACCATTTGGAAAAGTGAGCTTGTTGTGCACTGCCTCGGGACGCCCTGTCAAGGTGGGGTAGCGGCAGGAAGAACTGCCCGATCCTCGGGCCACAGGATGACCTTGCCTGGATCGTCGGTGGGGGCGGTTGCTGGATGTTCTTCCGGAGACTGCCACCGCCGCGCTCGGGTCGGTCCATCTGGCGGCCAGGCGGCTCCAAATCGGGACGCGATCACGACGTCGCGGTGGACTCGTCGGGTCATCATGGGGCCTGCCGGAAACAACGAAGAGTTCGGGCTGATCAGGCAAATCAGTACCTTCGCTTGAAACAATTCGGATAGGCCTCGCGGAAAATGGAGTAGCGCAACAGTCTCCAGACCAGAGGAAGAGGGTCTCCGAGTGTTCACAGACAACCACACCAATCCTCCAACTCGCGTGTTTCACGGCAGGTTATCGGTAGGCATGTTCGAGCGGAACCATGGGGGGGTGCGTGGCCGCATGCGTGGGGACCATGGGCTGGAAAGAGACACGCAACTCCAAAGCCACTCGACCTCAGCCCTGTGGTCAACATCCCCGCCCCCGTGTTTGTCTCGAATCGGATTCGTGGGTTCAATGCGCCATGGGACGTGTATCGGGGATTGTGAAAAGTCCCGAGTCTTCCGGCTTTCAGATGAGGTGCGAAGCGGAGTACTTACCCGCGAGGGGCGAGACCGGCTGTTCGCAAGTGAATCCAGAAAATCGTGAGACGTGGTCCTGGCAACAGGGTTCACCTCGGTTCGTGCCGACTGGACACCTGTTCGCAATCGACGTCGCCTTGATCTGTGGATAGCGGGCAGGGCTCACCACCGCGGCGCATGGGCTCTGGCCATTTTCAAAGCAGGGTCGTTGTCAACCAGGACCTGAAACGCTGGCCCACGAAGGAGAAGCAATGACTGGATTCCGAATCGAGATCGACGCGATCGGCGAAGTGTCTATTCCCGCTGACGCCCACTACGGCGCACAAACTCAGCGCGCGGTTGAGAACTTTCCGATTTCAGGGATGCGGTTCCCCGATCGTTTTATTCGCGTGCTCGCGCTTGTCAAGGCTGCCGCTGCAGAAGTCAATCAGGAACTCGGTCTGCTCCCGCCTGAGTTCGGCGAACCGATCGTCGCGGCTGCGAATGAAGTCGCTGTTGGCGAATGGGACTCCGAGTTTGTCGTGGACGTATTTCAGACTGGCTCGGGCACTTCAACGAATATGAATGCCAATGAAGTGATTGCCAGCCGCGCCAATGAATTGCTGGGCGGCGGAAAGGGCCACCATGGCCCCATACGACCCAACGACGAAGTCAACATGTGCCAGTCATCCAATGATGTGATCCCGACAGCGATTCATCTGGCAGCACTTGACGGGATCGATCACGACCTGCTGCCAGCGCTCGAGGCTCTGGCTGTGGGTCTGGAGACGAAGGCGGAGGAGTTCAAGGACATACTGAAGACCGGTCGCACTCATTTGCAGGACGCAGTGCCGATTATGCTTGGCCAAGAGTTTGGTGGCTGGGCTTCGCAGGTTCGCCACAGCGTCGCGCGAATTCAGATGGCTCGCAGGCATCTGCTGGAAATTCCAATTGGCGGAACCGCCGTCGGAACCGGGCTGAATGCACATCCTGAGTTCGCCGCACGGATGTGTTCCGCGTTGGCGAAGACGACGACCCCCGGCGTACGGATGGCCGACAATTTGTTCGAGGCGATTGGATCGCGGGATGCGCTGGTTGAGTCATCGGGTACCCTCAAGGCCGTGGCGGTGAGCCTGCTCAAGATCGCGAGCGATATCCGGTTGCTTTCCTGCGGACCGCGCACCGGGATCGCGGAGATCACGATCCCGGAATTGCAGGCGGGGAGCTCAATCATGCCGGGCAAGGTGAACCCGGTGATGCCCGAAATGATGATTCAAGTGTGTGCGCAGGTGATTGGCAATGATGCCGCGGTCACCTTAGGAGGCGTTTTGGGCCAGCTCGACCTCAATGTGATGATGCCGCTGATGGCACACAACCTTCTTCAGTCGGTCGCGATCCTGGCAGCCGCTTGCCGATCTTTCAATGAGCGTTGCGTCTCGTACGGCCCGGTGATACTCGCAAAACCCTTGAATAGCCGCGGAATCGTGGCCAACCGGGATCGCTGCCGGGCGCTTGTCGAGTCGAGCCTGATGCCTCTGACCGCCTTGGTGCCCAAACTGGGCTATCACGAGGCATCGAAGATTGCCGAAGAGTCACTTCGGACCGGACGAACGGTTCGAGAAATCGTCCTGGAGAAGAAACTTTTGTCAGCGACCGAGTTGGAGGGCCTTCTGGATTTGACGGGAATGACCAGATCTGTCGCACGGGAAGGGGCGGGTGACGCCAGCCGCAGCGGCAGTTCGGCTCAAAGAAGTCATGAAATGGCACAAGGCGAGGATCGCTGGCGTGACGATGGCGGGGAGGGATAAATCCGACTGCCTGGTCCAGAAAGGCAAAGGTCCATCACTGTCCTATGGCCGTGTTGTTTCGGAAGACCGCCAGCAGAGAGTGCGGGACTCTGGACCGCGGAACTCCCAAGAGCCTTTCAACCGCGCTGGTCTTTTCAAAACACCATCACACCAGCGTGGAAATGATCGTGCAAAACGGACCCACCTGAGGGGAGAAAGATCGCGCAAAACAGACCCACCCTGATGACGTCCGTACACTGGCTGTCTGGAATCAGTTCCGGCGGTGGTGTGTGGAGGTCAAAGGATGCTGAAGTTGGACGATTACGCGCGGATTCGACAGGCCCACCGGGAAGGGATGAGCATCCGGGGTCTGGCCAAGGTGTACCATCATTCGCGGCAGAAGATTCGGGAGGTTTTGG